>WNFT01002510.1_pt1 | contig 23319 bp, 8 predicted proteins | sample 5400191 | NCBI WGS metagenome assembly WNFT01 (sample SAMN13153359, study PRJNA577476) | soil metagenome | isolation source: 80 cm saprolite under Madrone tree | place: USA:California | collected 2016-06-14 | reverse complement strand
TGGGCGGAATGGTCGAGAGATCGTTCACTTTCATCTTGAACATGAAGTTGTTTGTGCCCGGAGGCTCGGCCACCGAGATGTAATCGATTAGGAGCGAAGCCGGCGTAGCCGTCCCCAGGCTCGCTTCGGGATGCGTGGGATCGTTCTTATGGATAATGAGACCGCCGCACGTGTCGCCAACGTATGGAGCACTGATTTCATTTCCGCCGAACGATGTGCCCGCCGCGTTCACGGCCAGAACTTTGTAGTAATAGATCTTGGTCGTGTCCGTGGCCGTGGTGTCATCGTAGCGAGTCTGGGCCCCGGGCACCGTCATTAAGAGAGTCTCGCCGCCACTCGCGATTCCTCTCATGATCTTGTAGCTGGTGATGGCTGAGTTGCCGGTGTCGGCTTCAGACCAACCGAGATGGACCACGTTGCCGACACGTTGCGTGGTGACTGTCGGCATACCCGGCGCTGAAGTGGCGGCCATAGTGTTTGGCGAATCGAAGCGAGCGATAAGCCGCCTGCCGCTGGATTGCCGCGCGATCGTGGCCGTCGCAGTGTAAGCGTTGCCGCTTGCCGCCGCCGCGGATTGCGCGCAGGGACCTCCGGCGCAGCCGTTTACGTAGCCAACCAACACTCGTCCTTCTCTATCAATAGTCATGTCAAAGAAGTCGAGCAGGTTGCGACCGATGTTGGCGCCGCCGTTGGTCCAAATGTTTCCGCGTTGCATCGGAGCATTCGGCGTGACGTCACTAGTCGTCCAGGTCAGTCCGCCATCGAACGTATGCGCGATGTAAAGATGCCAGACGCCGTTGAAGCTGCTGGAATTGGCGTCGCCGGCCGTCGTCGATCCATAGAAAGCCACGGCTGCGCGACCTGCATCGCCGGCCACAGCGGCTGGAAATCTTATGTTCTTTAGTCCGTAGGATCCGCCGACGTCGACGATGTTATTCCACGTCTGACCCTGATTGTCGGAAGTGCCCACCGCGATGGAATTGTCGTTGTTAGCGATCGCAAAATACACGCGACCTGCCGCATCGACGGCGAGGGCTGGATCGGCACTGCCTGAAGAAGTGATCCAAGCAGAGTTGCGGACGGGCTGGACGTTCCAGGTGTTTCCATTGTCAATCGAAACGGCAACTGACCCTACGCTATTACAGTTATTGTTGGGCACATAGACAGTGCCGTCCGGAGCCACCTTGACGTGTCCATGTATGCCGACACACTGCGTCAGAGTGTACAGTGGCACCGAGGCGCCGAAGGTCAACCCGCCGTCGTCGCTGCGCGAACAGAATGCGGTGGCGATGTCCTGCGAACAATAGTAGACAGCATTCGAATATGCGCCTGGCACACCGGTCGGTCTGGTCAGCGGTGCATGGAAAGGACCGCCGCCGATAGTTTCGTGGTCAACGCCGGATCCGATGCCGCTGCCCTGGCTTGGGATCCACGTCTGGCCATCATCATCCGAGTACGAGGTCTTGCAAGTGTCAGGTGATAGCAGCGTGAGTTCGCCGGCAAACGTGCGACCTGTCTGCGGATCAGTGAAACCGATCGGATCGGAATCAACTGCCTGAGATGTCGGCGCCGCGCGGTTAATCCAGGTGGCAGTGTGCGCCGCATCATTGAAAGCGACGAACAGAGTTTGTAGATCCGATTGGAAGCTCGTCGCGCCCGATTTCCAGTTGTTACCAATCGAAGGTTCGCCCGCACCGCGTCCCATGTATTCAAACGAGTGCACTTGCCCGCCCGCTGACGTGGTCGTGACTGGAGTCAGGACTCCGGGTGCTTCGAAATTCTCGTAACCAATCTTTGGTCCGGTATCTGGCGTAGCTGCGGGAGCGGTCGGAAATGTCTCAGGGACAGCGCTGACGCCGCCGCGATAAGGATCTGCCGCAGATGTAACCGTCACGTCATAAGCGATGTGCACGGTAAATACACCGGTGCCAGATTGGGCAACATCGATGAATGCGGTTTGGTGCGTGAGACCAGACCCTTGAATGGACGAAGTCACCAGCGGGCCGTCGAGCGCGCCCTTATGAATGTAGATGTCATACTCGTTCGAGCTATTTTGCCAGCTCAATTGAACTCGAACGCGTTCATTGGCTGCGATCCAGTCGTCCTTCGTGCCAAGCACAGTAAATGTGAACGTCTCGCAGTTGACCCCATCGACGCAGGTGTCTTCCTCGGTTACCCCTCCCGGGCTTATCAAGGCGCCATTCCAGGTTCCGTCCCAGCCGTTCGCTGGTCCGGTCGTACCGATTGAATTAGAACTCGGTGTGGGTGACGGAGTCGGTGTCGGTGTTGGAGTCGGCGTTGGCGTTGGTGTCGGCGCAGCGCCATCGACCTCGAGCATGAAGTGGGCCGTATTTCCGCTAACCTTGCCACGCGAGTCTGTGACGACTAACTTCACATCGTATTCGCCCGCCTGAGTGAATGTGTGGGTGACAAGTGGCGAAGTCTGAGTGAAATCGTCGCCACCGTCATTGAAATTAAAGGTGTAGCCGCCGATGCTATCGATCGAGTCGTTGTCATAAGAACTACTGCCATCGAAATTAACTGTGAGCGGTTCGTCGCCGTGATCGACATCGGCTACGAGGCGAGCAACCGGCGGCGTGTTTGGCAGACAGAGATTTGTCGCGCGCAGAGTGTACGCGCCACCGCCTGTGCTGTCGGGAATGGTCTCGTTGGTGCCACCCGTGCCGGGTAGTGCCGAAGGCACAGTGGCGCGAACGCTGCCGAGCATGCCGGTGATCGCGTCGCCAGGACCGGGATTGTTGATGAGCGACTTCGGTAACACCAGAGTAATGCTTCCGTCGATAGCGGCGTTGCTTGCAGAATCAAGATTACCGATGGTCGTAAACACCCGGCTCGCGCCCTGCGGCACGCTGGTGACGCCCCAGGTGAAGGTTGGCGCCGCGCCATCGGATGTAACCATCGAAACGAAGTAGTCTTCCGAAGCGCCGCCGGTGAAATCAGCCGGCGGTGTTTGCTGGACGCCATCCTTTTTCAAGCCGAACCGAACGGCCCAACGCCATCCTGGCGGAATGGTTGAAAGATTAACGACCTTGATGACAAATTGAATCTTACTAGCTGCGCCGGTCGCATCGTTGTCTTTTAGTTCGGCCACCGAAACCGATGTGATGTCATGCTGCGGCAACGTATCAGTCTCATCACCGACTGGATCAGGAATTACAGTCACGCCGGGAAGTGAGCAGGCTCCCGTTGCTTCCAGCCGTGGACCAACCTGTAGTGAGACGATGTTGCTGGGCTGACTCTCACCGAGGGCGTTAAGGGCGGTAACTTTGTATGTGTATGTAGCAATGCCCGGATCGACGCTGCGATCATTGAAGGTGCTATCGTCGCCGGTTGTTTGACCGATGAAGACTTCAGTGCCTGGGGAAGTGCCACGATAAAGTTTGAAAGCAGTGATCGCCGAGCCGCCGTTGTCAGGCGCGGTCCAGCTCAAGTAAGAAGCCATGTCGTCACGTCGTCCCGAAAGGAAGGCGCGTTGCGGCAACACCGGCTCTTGCGTATCAAACTGCGCAAACACACCTTTGCCGCCGGACTGTCGAGCGATCGTGGCCTTGGAGCTGTAGGTATTTGCTTGTCCCGTTTCGCAGCCGTCGATGCAGCCGTCGGCAAAGGCGAATAGGACGTGTCCTTTTTCATCGATGGTCGCATCAGTAAAGTCGAGCAGGTTACGACATGGGTTGTTGCCGCCCCCGTTCCAGATGCAGGCTTCGCGTTGCACCGGGCCATTCGGAGTGGCATTGACTGTGGTCCAACTCTTACCGCCATCGTATGTGTGGGCGACAAAACCGTACCAGGTTCCTTTGAAGTTGGCCGCCTGGTGATCGCCACTCGTCGTCGTCCCGAGGAAGCCGACAGCAGCGCGATCTGAATCGCCTGCAACTGCTGATGCGAAAACTGCATTCCTTATTCCCTGGCTGGCGCCGACATCTATCGGCGTGGTCCAAGTGACTCCTTGATCTTTACTGACCGCCACGAACGCGTGATTTTCGGTGGAGTTCCCTCCGGGTACTCTTCCGGTGTAAGCGAAGTACACGGTGTTGTCGCTGGCAATTCCCACCGACGGATCGAGAATGTCGGAACTTTCAGGAGCGACGACTGCGCCCGGCAGACTGCCCGGCACCTGGCGCACTGTCCAGGTGGTTCCCGCATCCGTGGAGACAGCAACTCCCTGTTTTCCATTACAACTGTAATTCGGGACGTACACTGTTCCGTCCGAAGCCACCTTGACGTGGCCATGGATGCCGCCGCAACCGGTCCCTGCCGCGGAACTCACAAAGATATAAATTGGTATCGCGCGGCCGAAGTTCAGTCCCCCATCGTCGCTGCGCGAGCAGAATGCAGTCACGCCGGCCTGCGCGCAGTAATAGACCGCGTCACCCTTGTTGAGTGGATTGCTCAGATTTGACAGCAATGCCGGATATGGGCCGCCGCCGACGGTTTGGTGATCGTAGCTTCCGTCGGGCGGATTGATCTGGGCCGCCGTCCAGGTAGCGCCATCGTCGTCGGAATATGCCATTAGACTATTCAACCCAACCAACACTCCGGTCGCAGCCGTCTGCGTCAGGCTGTTCAATTGCGACGCGAAGGTGCGGCCCGTTCTCTGATCCGTGAATAAGATCGGATCGACGGATCGGGTGCGCGTGACGATCGAAGAAACGTCTTCCCATCTGGCTGGCGCTGCTTCTGGAGTTACTCCCAGCGGAAGGAAATTTTCCGGCAAGGTGACGCGCAACGTTTGCAGACCTGCGAGGTACATCGCATGTTTGGTGGCCATTCGTGTTCGGCGTCTGACAAATCTGGACCTGGTACTCACCGGGCGGCACGCCGCCAGACGGTTGATAAGTCAGAGCTTCGCAACAGGTCAGCGTGTCCTCAGTCGTAATAAGTTCAGGATTAGGATCGCTTCCATACAAGAGACTCACGGTCAAATCGTTCGTCGGAACTTGCGCGTTAACCTGAAGGACGATTCGAGCCTGGCCCGGGCCCAAGGTGAAATGATGTCTCTGTGTGGCGCAGGGATAGACGTGAGGATCGTAAGTGCCCTGGAATGGCGTCGTCTGTGGCGCTGGCGCAACCATGCTTGCGGGAGTTCCTCTGGCCCCTAACGAGCTGGAGGGGAGCAGGACCGCGATTGCCGCACTCAGTGTGAACGCGAACGCCAAGATCCACTTTGCAAAAGAAAATCTCGATTTCATCGCTGCTCACCTCCAAACTCATGGTGTGATTAATTGCACCGTCACGCTGTTCAGCAATGGGTTGTACGTAATCTTGAAAACCAGATTAGTTACTACCGAAGTCGGGTCGGTCCCTGAACCGGAGATGCTGTCAAGGCTGCCGCTGCCGCCTGGCGATTCATTGCTCGACGAACTCGAGGTCGACCGCGCTAGGTTACCGATCGCGTTGAAGGTCACGGTGAAGAGTTCATTATTTGGATTGTTGAATTGCAGCAGGCGAGCGCCTGATGTTTCTCCAGCCGACAGAATGTTGTCGGCGCCCACGTAGTTGCCGTAATCCCAGAGGGCGCCAACTCCGTTCTGGCCGTTGTCGGCATTTTTCACCGTTACTCTGCCCGACGCAGAAGTCACTTGAGCGACTTCGGCCCGCAGCGGAACATAGATCGTCTGAGTCGAAATGTCCTTCAGACTGAGGTTGAACGAGCTAACGCCGGACGCTGAGCTGGGATTGCTCACGAGCATGTTGACCAACGAATTTACGTTCTGTTCAATGAACGGCGAGCATGCCGTGTTACCGGCGATCGTATAAGTCGCAGCCGGAGAGCCGTTGTCTCTCTGCGCTTTGACGAACGTATGATCGATCAGCAGTGTCGAACGTTCGAGCGTGTTTGTTTGTGACGTGTCGCCGGTGAATGTTCGGCCGCCCACTGCGCCGAGCAAGTCACCCGGCTGCGGATTGCCTACGGACGCCTTGGGAACGAACAACGTAATTGTGCCGTCAGCGCTGAGACTGCCCGTGATGTTGCCACGCACAGTTTCAGTGGGCACGCCAATCACCAACCCAATTACCGCGGTAGCGATGCTGCCGTATTCAAAGCTCACGTTGCTGCTCGCATCGCTGCGCATACCGACGAACCATTGCTGGCCCGGGGCCGACTCGGAATTCCAGAGGACGCGCCATCGGCTGTTAGCCGGCACGCTGGCGAGACTCGACACCTTCATCTTGAACATCAGATTGTTGGCGCCGGGAGGTTCACCCGCGGCGATGTAGTCAATAGCCAGCGATGGATTCTGTTGCGCCAGAATGCTTTCCGGATGCGTCGGATCCATGCGTTGCAAAATCAGTCCGCCGCAAGTGTCGCCCACATACGGCGCGGTTACTTCATTCGCTCCGCATGACGTGCCTACGCCGTTTGTGGCCAGAACTTTGTAGTAGTAAGTCTTGGTTGTGTCCGTCGCCGTCGTGTCGTCGTAACTCGTCTGAGATCCGGTGACAGTCGTGAGCAAAGTCTCAGCGCCGCTCGCGATTCCTCTCATGATCTTGTAGCTGGTGATGCCTGAGTTGCCGGTGTCGGCTTCAGACCAACCGAGATGGACCACGTTGCCGACGCGCCGGGTGGTGACTGATACCATGCCGGGCACCGTTGTGACGTTCATCGCGTTTAGCGGATCGTTGGCCGCAACCAAACGACGACCGCTGGATTGCCGCGCGATTACCGCGGTCGCAGTGTACGCGTTGCCGGTTGCAGTCGAAGCCGCCTGAGCACAATTGCCGCCGGCGCATCCGTTGACGTAGCCGACTTCGACATGGCCTTCGCGATCGACTGTAATGTCAAAGAAGTCGAGGAGATTGCGACAGATGTTCGCGCCGCCGCCGGTCCAGATGCAGCCGCGCTGCACCGGAGCGTTTGGCGTGGCATCGGTTGTGGTCCAATGCGAACCGCCGTCGAACGTCTCAGCAACATAGAGATGCCAAATTCCACGGAAGCCATTCGCCGACAGATTGCCGGTGGTAGTGGTTCCATAGAAAGCAACTGCTGCGCGGCCCGCATCGGCAGCGACGGCCGCCGGATACGCGATATTCTTTAGTCCATAAACCGCGCCCACGTCGTAGGTGTTTTGCCAAGTCTGACCACCATTGTCCGTTGTCGCAACGACCGCTTGCGAACCATTGCTCGTCGCGCTGGACATCGCAAAATAGGCGCGTCCGTTGTTGTCTATACCGACCGCCGGATCACTCTGACCGGCAATCGTGTTCGGGACGTGCTGAATCGTCCAGTTGACTCCGTTGTCCACAGAAACGATGGTCGCTCCCTGGTTATCGCAGTAATTGAATGGCAAATAGACCGTGCCGTCGGGCGCGACTTTTATGTGGCCGTGCAGACCACCGCAATGCGCATCGGCCACCGGATCTACTTCGATGGATGGGCCAAAACTCGCCCCGCCGTCATCGCTTCTGGCGCAGGCTGCGGCTGGAATTTGCGAACAGTAGTAAACCGCGTCGGGATAAAGTCCCGGAACGTTTGTCGGCCGAGTCAGCGGCGAGTGGAATGGGCCACCGCCGATCGATTCGTGGTCCCTGCGTTGGTATCCAGGTTTGGCCATCGTCATCAGTAAAGGAGGTCTTACACGTCGGCGAAGTCAGCGTTAGTTCAGCGGCGAACGTGCGACCTGTGTAGCGATCGGTGAATCCGATCGGGTCAGAGTCGACGAACTGCGAGGTCGGCGCAGGCCGGTTCACCCAGGTAACCGGTTGACCGCTCGCCGGGCAGTTGTCATTGAAGCTGATGAATAGAGTCTGAAGATCAGACTGATAACTCATCACGTTCGTTTTCCAGTTGTTACCAACGGAAGGCTCACCGGCGTCGTGCCCGAGATACTCGACAGTCTTCGCCGATGGTCCCTGACTGCTGGAGGTGACGCTGATCAGAGTTCCCGGTGCTTCGTAATTCTGGAATCCAACCTTTGGTCCGAGATCCTGAGGGGCGGGTAGCACTCCCGGATTCGGCGTTGGTGTCGGAGTTGCCGTTGGCGTCGGCGTTGCCGTCGGAGATGGAGTTGGCGTTGGTGTCGGAGTTGGCGTTGCCGTCGGTGTTGGAGTCGGCGTCGGCGTGGGGGTTGGATCACTCGCGGCGAACATTCGCTTGCCGCTGCTCTGACGCGCAATTACGCCCTTCTCAGTATTTGAGTTTGGTCCACCCTGAACACATGCACCCATACAGCCGTCTTCATAGCCAACCAGAACGCGACCTTCCTTGTCGATAGTTGCGTCAAAGAAGTCCAGAAGGTTGCGCGGCACTGCACAGCCCTGAAATCCGCGCGTGCAAATCCCGTCACGCTGCATCGGATCGCCCGGTGTTGCGTTTACGGTTGTCCACGTCTTACCACCATCAAACGTCGAAGAAATGTACAAGTACCAAGCGCCTTTGAAGCCCGGTTGGTCTTGATCGCCTGAGGTTGAAGTACCGTAGAAGGCGAAGGCCGCACGGGCGCTGTCCATACCGCCGTCGCCAGCGACGACAGCCGGGAAGATCGCGTCGTTGACGCCAACCTGCGCGCCAACATCCGTGTGATTGATCCAGGTCACGCCCTTGTCGTGCGAGACCGCAATGCGCGCATGACCATCGACTGCCTGGTATCCAAGGAACACCGTGCCATCAGTTGCAATGCCGACTGAAGCGTCGCTCGAACCGGCCGACGAATTCGGCACGGTGCGCACCTGCCAGGTGATTCCGTTGTCTTCGGAGACAACCATGCCCGCGCCATTTCCGCATTGCCTATTCGGCAGGTAAACCGTGCCATCAGGCGCGATCTTGGCGTGTCCATGAAGCGGACTGCATCCGTTAAGAGCAGTGAAGGCATACACAGGCACTGCCGGGCCAAAGCTTAATCCACCATTGTCGCTTCTGGCGCAGTTGGCGGCGCCGGTGCCCCCACTGTTTATGCCTTCCTGGGAACAGTAGTAAACAGCGTTCTTGTAAACTCCTCCCGAAGGCAACGGTGCATGATATGGCCCAGCACCGATTGTCTGGTGATCGATACCAGAACCAATGCCAAAGCCTGCGGATGGCGTATAACTCCCGCCATCATCGTCAGTGATGTCCATCGTCGCGGATGGCGTTAGTCCCTGGAGTTGCGACACGAACGTTCGGCCCGTGTCTTTATCTGTTACCAGGATCGGATCGCCGCCGATTATTCTCGGCAGCGTGTCTGAGACTAGTGGCGTTTGTGCCCACGTGGCAGTGGCTGGCGACGTGCTGTCATTAAAACCAACACGCAAAGCATAATTGTTGAGTCCGCCAAAGAACATTACCTTGCCGCTAATCCAGTTCACACCGATGGAAGGTTCGCCCCAAGTGTCGGCGACACCGTTTGGCGCGTAGTAGTTGGCGTACTGTGGTGTGCCGGGTGGCAACGGACCCGGCGTCGGAGTTGGACTCGCGTTTGGAGTTGGCGTTGGCGTCGGTGTGGGCGTTGCTCCGTTTGGATCAACCACCGGCATGGTTACGGTCGAGTCGCATGGACCGGTGGTCGTTCCCGGACATGGCAAAGTCGAGTCGTAGTAGACTTTGGTATTTTCCTGCGTATCAAGAAATACGGGATCGATCACCAAAACGAAGCGATTCGTCGCGCTGATGTTGGACGGAATGTTGACTGTCGCCGAAAGCAACGAAGGCACATTCGGCGTGGCCGGCGTTGGACCAACAATGTGTTGAGTGAACTTTTGAACTCCGTCAGCCCAAAGCGATACGTCCCATTCAGCGTCAAAAGTACCGGGCACACATACGCCGCATTGCGCCCACCAATTCAGCACCACATCGCCTCTTAAGGTTGTTGGTGAGCTCAGATTCCAAACCCAATTTGGATCGACCGTGCTGCGTTCCACATTCTGGTTGACCGCAGAAGTTGCATGCCAAATCGCTGCTGCTCCTGAGAAGAGAGTGCCGCTCGATTTAAGGAACGGTCCACCGCAAGTCTCAATATCTACAGGCGCACTACCAGCGCATGGCACACCGCCGCCGCTGTCATCCGGATTTCCGTGGAAGTGCAGGAGCGTGGCACCAGATCCTGGTGTCGGCGTCGGAGTTGGCGTAGCACTGCTTCCCTGACACGCCGCGTTGCCAATCGTCGTATACGTTCCGCTTCCCTGACTTGTCGTGTCAGTCGTCAGACTGCCGCCGTCACCTGCCGCTCCTAAGAACAACTGCGTTTGGCCCTTAATAGCCGTCAGGATCTTGCCAGGTGCGCGCAGGTCTACATCGAATTGATGTGCCCGCGTGATGTCGTTAAAGCTTAGGATATTCGCGGTATTTGCCTTGAGCGTAATCGTGCCGTCGGCCGTAAAAGTTCCCGTGATAACGGTGCCGGCTCCTTGAGATGTCGTGTTGTTGCCGCTCTGGTAGCCGTAGTTGAAACCTACCGCACCGGTCAAGCTGTCGACCGTATTCATATCGAAAAAGATCGTGCGCGCTGTACCCGTGGTATCAGCAACGTTAATGAAAACGGCCCACGTGGAATTCGTCTGCGGGCCTCCGCTTAGATTCGCGGCCTTCAGGGTAAAGACAATTGAATGATCCAAAGCCGAAACGAACGGCTCGGCGATTCCCACCGACGTGAGATCGAGTTGGCTGTTAGCTGGTGCTCCGATTTGATCTCCACTGGCATCAGTTTGCACAATTACACCAGGAGCGAAACAAGCCTCGCCCCCAGTTCCAGTCGGAGTGGGCGTCGCGGTCGGCGTCGGGGTTGCCGTTGCGGTCGGTGTTGCCGTCGGTGTTGGTGTTGGGGTCGAAGATGAAGCTACGCACTGAGGGAATTTGAAACTGCCTATGCGCGTGCGCCAGGGAGCGCCAGGATCTTCAACCGGAAAATCATTGAAGTACTCATTCACGTACCAGAAGGTGCAATCGTCGGTTGGATCAACCGTCAGGGCGCTGTAATCACCCCATCGTCCGACGGGCGGTACGTAAAAAGCGACATTCTCAGGGCCAGTGCCCGCGAAGAGTTGAGCTTCGCCCTGCGACAATTGTCCGATTGGATCGTTGGCGAGCCGACCGGCAAACGCGATCGACGGAAAGCTTGATGGTGACGAGGTGCTGTAACCTACGGCGATATCGCCGGAATGATCCATCGCGATGCTGCCCATCCAGCGCCACAGCGCGTCCGTGGGCGCAAAGGTGCTCTGTTGGAAAATGGTGGGCGTGCCGCTGAGGCCGCGCACTTCATACCAGCGCACGCCGATGCGCGCATCCGCCAGCACGCTGTGATTCACCAGGAGCGATTCGTGATCGCCGAGGTTGCGATAGGTGAGTCGGAACATGAGGCGGTCGCCAAGCACATCCAATCCGTACGGGCTCCCTTCCTGAGGAACGCAAGTGCCTTGACCTTCAATGCACTGTGCGGGAACCCACGAGGCGACGGGCAAAGTTGAGTCAGGCAAACCATTGATTCCAAAAGTCGAGTTAGCCGGGGTGGTCCAATCCGTATGAAATTTCCAGATGCGCATCGCATCAGCGCCGAGCGACGGCGTATTTACCTGGGAATCCACTTCAGCGAAATAATTCGGGGCGCCGGTTGGAGGCGGGGCGCCATCGACTGTCGATGGCAACATGCCGCCGAAGCCGCTGTTGACTGTGGACAAGTCAAAGAACAACATCCGTGCTCCCGGATCACCGGCGAGCATTTTGTCGCGCTCCAGGGCAGCCACGCCCGCGCCGACAAAAAGATCGTTGTTGCTGTGATCGAACTCATTCGTGGTCAGATAGTAGCCATCAGGCCATACGCCCAACTTAGGATAATCATGAAAGATGGTGTCGCTTCGGTGAAAGTCATAGACGAAGTATGAGCCGGTCGGATCTGAGGTTGACGAGACAGCGATGCATTCGTCGTATGGACCGCTGCCGCCGTTTACGGCGAATTGGCTCAGCACCCAACGATCTGCAAGATGGTCGTAAACAACCACTGGGTCGCCGTCATTGTAGAGCCGGCACGGCGCCGTTGCAGGCAAACCCTGAAACAAGCTGTTGATGTCGGTGGGGCCGGAAAGCTTCGTACCGGTCTTGCTGTAAACGGCGAAGGAGCTGTTTACCATCTCGACATAATGATTCGGTCCAACGGCGCCATTCGGATCTGGGGGGATGCAGTTGCCGCAGGCGTCGCCTTGGGTCATTCCATCAAAGGTTTGATTCGCGGCAGGCATAGCTAACGACGCGGCGCTTGTCTGCTGCACTGGATCTTGGACTGGTAAGCTCGGGAGCCCGTGTGGTGGATGTAGCGGAAGTGGCGCGTCGCCGATCCATGGCGGACCCTGTAAAGGCTTTGTGAGCGGCAGACCTCGCACCGCTTGGGAAATGCCGCTGCCGACCGAAGTCGTGATTACGGGTTTGAGAGTTCCAGGCAGGGGCAAAACGCCAGGCGCGAGGATGCTCGAAATCCTCGGCGGAGCTGGGCGTGCATTGGCTTCGTCCGGCCCAATCCTTTGCCCGCGGGTGATCGGAATAACGGCGATGGCCAAGGCGACCATCAGCAGACAGAGAGACATAACCATAGCCACTCTGAACCGGACAATCTTCGAGACCAAACGTGTGTATGCCGGCTTCAACATTTGCTTATCTCCCTCTGAGGCTGGAACGGTTCATCCAATCTGTCTCTTTGGCTGCCGATTTCTCGCGTGTTACTACCGCTTCCCGTAATTCGACATGCGCGTAAAGCCAGGCAGAAACTTGCTTCTTCCTGGCTCGGAAAACGCGTCACTTTTCACTGCAACTTGATGAGCTGTGACGTGATTGTTTTGGTAACTGGATTGAACGTGAAGCGAAGTACGGCTGTAACCTTATTCAGATCCAGAAGGCCGCCAGTCCCACTTGAGCCCGAAGCCGGTGGGCTTGACGAGCCAGAACTGGAGCTGGAAGATGATCCGCTTCCACCTGGGCCGAGGTAAGCAGTGACGACGCAATCCCACGAGAACCCTTCCACCAAATTATTCTGGAATTGAATCTCACGTCCGCCAATCTCCTCGCTCGGAGTAAACACCTGATCAGATCCAAGTTGATTGCTGTAGTGAAAGAGCGCTGCATTCGCTTGGTTCTTTCCGTTCTTGCCATTGTCGGCATTGATGACTTGTACATTGCCTGAGCCTGAGATGATGCTGATGATGTTGACATCGACCAACGGCAGGAAAGTCGATGTTGAGTTGTTAGTGATCGTCGGGTTGAACTTAGAAATATAGTTGAACGACCCGAACTTTTTAATCAAGACCAGGCTGGTGATATCAACCTTAGTTCGTGCGCTAACCAAGACTTTGACTGACGGACTTCCGGCAGTGACAAACATCCCAATCTGTCCTGGATAGATGGCTCGGACGCGGAAGAAGTAAGGCCCATCTGTCAGGCCCGTGACATTGAAGCTCGTCGTGCTGCCGCTAACGTCACCGACTATCTGCCAATTCTTCTGATTGTCTGGAATTGGATTCCCGTGGCTGTCTTTGTCGTCGCTGGTCTGCTCGATCTCGAAGCCCTGTTCGCCACCATTCGGCGCCCAGTTAACTGTGACGTTACCGTCGAAATCGACTTGGTTTCCCTGGGCATCGACAAAGTCGCCTGTGCTTGGCGCGACCGCCGGCGGCAAAGCATTTCCGTGCGTTCGTGTCGAATTTAACGTGAAGCTGGTATTCGCAGCCACGTTGCCGTCGACTCGCATGATGTATGTGCCTGGCTGGTTGATCGTTACAAAGCTTATACGCTGCAATCCGTCGTTGAGCGACTGGGCCACCCGGTTGCCATTTGGATCCAGCAGATAGAGATCGAGTTCGGTATTGCTGCTTACCGCCGGGTTGGTCACGACTGGAAAGTAGTCAAGTTCAGCGTCGATCTTGACCGTCGAAGGGTCCACCGTAATCGGGAAGTCCATGAAATCCACACCGGACTGGGCTTCAAGATCTAAATCGCCGGTTGCTATCGAGCCGCTAAACGGAGTCGTATCTGTACTGGTAGTGGCCGGAAGCGAGAAGACCGGTTTGTAGTAAAACGGCATGCGCAAGCTCTCGCCGCCATCGCTGCGTTGAGCCGTCAAGTACCACTGCGTTTCAATCGGGCGGGTTGAGAAGGTAACTTGATTGCCGTTGACGATCGTGATTGGAAGATTCGGATCGCGAATTAGGTTGCCGTCAAATGTCGTGCTTACAGTAAACGTGGCCGAGCCGCCCGCGGAAACGGTTACGCTCGAAGGCGAGGTCGTCACCCCGATGCCGTTGATCGCGACATCCTGATTGTTGGCGACACCTAAATTGTAAGTCCCACCTTGTCCGGACAGATCCTGAATCGTAACGGTAACGCTTTGAGTGCTCGTCACCCGATTATTCGCGACCGGCACTTCGCCGTACGAGTGACTGCCAAGAATTGACGACGCAGTGACGCCATCGCCGGCTTCGCCCATCAAAGCTTTGATATTCGACGCGTGGTAAACATCGATCAGTCCACCGCCTTGCGAAAGAATTGAATAGAGACCGTCAGCTTGTGGAACTTGCGACTCGCTGCGCAGATTCGTCGCGGCATTGATCATCGCCGTGCGAATCATGTCAGGAGTCCAATCCTGGTGCGCGTTGCGAATCAGCGCAACCGCACCTGAAGTGTGCGGCGTCGCCATGCTGGTGCCGCTGATGGCGATGTAGTTCACGCCGTTTGCGCCTGCTGCCAGTGCTGCCAACGCACTCGCCGGCGGGGCGGCTGCCAAAATGTTTACGCCAGGAGCGGAAACATCCGGCTTGACCTGCCCAGATCCCTGCACCGGCCCGCGCGAGCTGAAGCTAGCCATCGCGGGAGTGAATATCGTCGCTTTGTTGATGCGAATTTGCTTCGCCGAAAGGCCCGTGGGGTTTGAACCAATGATCGACATTAACAATTCGCCATTCGCTTTCGAGAAGCCGAGAGCTGGTATGACGGTTTTATAAGCGGTTACGGCGGTAATCTCGCCGTCGACGTTGTTGTAAATGACGGCTGCAACGGCACCGGCAGCCGCCGCGTTGCTTGCCTTGACCACGAACAAACCTGTTCCGGCGCTAATCGGAAAACCAGCCGGCGTTGAAACGGTGCTACCGCGTTGAATCAGCGCGATGTTGCCTGAGACAGCCGCAGGAAAGTCGGTCGGCTTCTCACCAAGTCCGCAGAACACATAATTCTTTGTGATGTCGGTGGTGACTGCGGCTGATCCTCCAAGTGGGAAAGCATTCATGCCCGCAGCGCTGCCGTCCGTCACATCGATTGTGTTGTTGCCCGTGCCCGGATCGTTCGAGGCGGCGACTGCAATTACGCGCCGGCCTGCCGCCGGAGAGCCCAGTGTTCCTTCGTTCGGTCCAGAGTTGCCGGCGGCCGCTACCACCGAGCAGCCGAGCAAGGTTGCATTATCGGAAGCGACCGCAGTTGCTTCGTCCGGGCCGCCGCCTCCCCCGAGGCTCATGCTGATCACATTTGCTATTGGCTTCGGCTGTAGATCGACTGTGGTTGGTGACACCGCGTCTTCGATCGCCATCACAATGTTCGAAGTAAAGCATCCGCCGATCGCGCCAGTCGCGGAACCAACAGTCGAGAGCGAATCGCTGCACACTTTGTAAGACATCAACTTTGCTTGCGGTGCGACGCCGTGCAAAGGAATGTCATCCGCCGTTCCCGGAATACCATCCGGGCCCGGCGCCGAGGCAAGGTAACCAGCGATCGTCGAAGATACATGCGTGCCATGGCCGAAACCGTCAGTAATGATGTCGGCCAGCGGCAACTGGTACACGACTTTTTGATTGGCTGGAACCGAAGCAGAGTTCGGCGATATCCCGAGTCGCGGCGGAGTCGCATCCCCACCAAACATCGGGTGCGTCCAATCTATGCCCGTATCGATGACTGCTACATAGATTCCCTGACCTTCATTTCCATCGGGGAAGTTCGCAAACGGTGTCATGTCGTTTGGATTTTTTCCGTAGAGTTTCGCTGCGCCAATGTAGGGTACGCTCTTAAATAGCTCGGGATGAAGAACGCCATTCGCATGAACCTTCTTAACGCCACTCATGTTAGCGATCGTCGGCACTGCGGCTTCCGGAACCGTCAGAGTCACGCCGTTGTAAACCAGCGTGTAGCGCAGCGTGAGATTGCCGGCGACGTTCCCCGCAGGGTTCTTCACGGCAACCGTTTGCAACTGGAAGTTAATGCCGCTGCTCTTCAAAGCATTCAGGAATTGATCTTGCGCCGTGGTCAGGCTGTTGCGATAGGCCTGCACCTGATCGTTTGATGGCAAGGCGCCGCTCCGCTTGAGTTTGGCGGCGTAGACCGCTCCTGGATCGTCTCGAAACTCGACGATAACTGAAACAGTGTTGCTGCTGGTGCCCGCGCTCGAAATCATCAAGGGCACGGCGAGCAGAGTTGCGGCAATTACGGCCCCGGCGAAAAATCGTAGAAATCGAAACATGGTGAACCTCCTCGGGTGTTTCAAAAAAACTGGAATCTGCAGTGGAGCGGTGAGCAGGTTAAAAAAACTGCCTTGAGGAATACTTGAGCAAAGGTTGAGAAGTGTCTTGAGAAAACGAGGTAATAGAAATGCAATCGATTTGAAAGGTCGGCGTCTTCATCGTACACGCAGCGATTTGAGCTGGGGCGCAAAGCCCACATGATGTGCGCATTCGGCGGGAACAAATTTTTCCAGCCGTTTCTACCAGGACTCCGCCAGTTTTCAACTGCGGGTAGTCGAGTTTATACTGCCAAGCTTCTCGGCTTGCCGATTGGGGTGCGCGCGCCTGGAAAAGACGGCCGATCAAGATTGCATCAGCCATCGCTGGAAAAAGCTAAACGTCAATGACCCGAACGCGGAATAGCTGACCGAATAATGGGGTAGAGAGGTAGAATTAAGACGCTCTCAAAGTAGACCAGATGCGCTTTAACAAACCGACGCGACTGGATGCGGGCATCTTTCTAGTTAGCTTCGCAGTCTTGCTCCTGGAACTTTTGCTCACGCGAATATTTTCGGTGACGCTTTTCTACCATTTATCGTTCATGGTCGTGTCACTGGCGATGCTTGGCTTTGCCGCAGGCGGGCTTGCGGCCAACCTCTGGTCCAATCGGTTTCGCGAGTCCGCGCTGCTGGGCCAACTCTCCGTGCTCTCACTTTTGTTCGCGTTGACAACCGTCGTCGCAGTATTCGTCGCGCTTCGAGTTTCCGTGTCTTTGTACCCTACGCGTGGCAATCTCGTTAGACTGGCCTTTATTTATCTCGTCTGCGTCGTTCCGTTCTTTCTGAGCGGCCTCGTCATTGCTCTCTTGATGGCGCATCGAGCCGAACGAGCGAACCGTTTGTACTTCTTCGACTTGTTTGGCGCAGCGTTCGGCTGCCTCGCGTTTATTCCTTTGACGAACCTGCTGGGAGCCCCAACTGCCGTGCTGATTGGCTCGGTTGCCGGAGCCGGAGCCGCGATCGTCTTCGCCAAGGACGACTCGCGGCCTCTCTTCCGCGCGTCGTGCCTTGCCCTCGTGCTTTTCTTGTTAGCGATTGTCGCCAACGCGCGATGGAATTTTCTCGACGTCAAGGTGGCCAAGGGAAGACAACAACCGCCGACGTTGGCGACAAAATGGAATTCGTTCTCCCGCGTGGAAGTCGAAACGCTTGGCCAACCGGCAGACATGTGGGCCCCTCGTCCGCCTCACCATGCCGGACTCAGCACGACGCTTGACCCTAACTTTCGCACACCGGAACTCTACTTACGCTATGACGCCGGCGCGGCGACTACCATTCTTGGTTTCGACGGCGATGTGAATCGCCTCTCGTTCCTTGGTTATGACGTGACCTCAGCGCCGTATCAAATGCGGCGATACAACAATGTGCTCATTCTCGGGCCCGGTGGCGGTCGTGACGTGTTGACGGCGCTGTTGCTTGGCAGTGGTCCAATTACGGGCGTCGAGATCAATCCGGTTACGCTTGATTTGATGCGGGGAAAATTTCGTTCATTCAACGGGGGGCTCTACAACGGCTATCCAGGTGTGAATATTGTGCACGACGAAGGCCGCAGCTTCCTGCGTAACGCGAGCGAACAGTATGATCTGATCCAGGCAAGCTTGGTTGATACGTGGGCCGCTTCGACCGCCGGCGCCTACGCTTTGACCGAAAACAATCTTTACACGGTCGAGGCTTTTGAAGAGCATCTGAAACATCTGACTCCTAACGGCGTGATTGCTTTTTCCAGATGGTTTCCATCTCCACCTGTCGAGCCGCTTCGCGTTGTTACCCTTGCTGTCGAAGCGCTGCGGCGCCAAAACGTCACCGATCCCGCCAAACATATTTTTGTTGTTCGCACCAACGGTCCCGATCCTCGGCGCGCGTTGTCGACAATCCTGATCAAGCAGTCAGGCTTTAATGCGGAGGAGTTGACTAGACTGCGGGCGTGGTCTGATCGAATGAATTTCGTGGTTAGTTATTCGCCCGACGATCGCTCCCGCGGAATTGATCCCAACGAGTTTCACGAGCTGCTGAGCCCCGGCTACGAACGATTTGTGGCGAATTATCCGTTCGACATCTCCGCCGTCCACGACGATCGGCCCTTCTTCTTCGATCGCGTGCCGCTGGCGCCCTGGCTGGCGCACAGGATCGGTGTCGCAAAGTCTCGGCTCGGTGAAGGCAGTCTGACGCTCGGGGTGGAAACCCTGCTCGCATCGCTGATCATTTCCGCATTTTGCACAGTCCTGCTTCTGGTCGTGCCGATGGTCGTGGGCAATTATCGCGGATCCAGAACGAAGCCGCAGTATGCGGGCTCCGGCCGTGTGCGATCGTTGACCTGGGCGCTTTATTTCTCGGGTTTGGGTCTCGGTTTCATTAGCGTTGAGATCGTATGATCCAGCGGCTAAATCTTTTTCTTGGATATCCAGTCTATTCCCTTTCAGTGGTTTTGTTCACTCTATTGATATCGAGTAGCGTCGGGAGTCTGGCATCCGCAAAATGGAACGGCGCATTTAGGTTGTCGGTCGCACTGGCGGCGCTGTGCGCGCTGCTGGTGGCCTATTCGATCTGGTTGCAGCCGGTTTTGAACGCGACGCTGGGCGCTCGGACGCCGGTACGAATTCTGACGGCGGCAGGATTGCTCGCGCCTTTGGGCGTTTTGATGGGTATCCCGTTTCCAACAGGGATGCGGTTAGCTTCACGCGAAGCAAGAAACCTGGTGTCGTGGGCCTGGGCCGTGAACGGAGGCTCTTCGGTTTTTGGCGCATCGTTGGCGATGGTGATTTCAATGACCTACGGCTTTTCCGCAGGTTCGCTCGTTGGTCTTGCCGCTTATTCGATCACACTTATTCTGATCATCGTCTTGACGAGGCTGCAAGCGAGAGTTCTCACCGCCGACGTTGAGGGGACGCGGGCTCACGGATCGCGCCTGCCTGCATAATTCGGAAGATCAGAACTGGCGTGGCGGCGCTTGGATCGGCATTAGGCTTGAGGGGTCAGCATGAGGCTTGTCAGGCTTGAGGGTCAGGCTTGAAATATTATTCTTCCTAAGCTGCTACGGCTTCTTCCTTCAGTTTTTCAGCTTGATAGTGAGTCGTTAGTGCGTTGATGAATGGATCGAGCGATCCGTCCATTACCTGATCGAGCTGATGAATGGTGAGACCGATGCGATGATCGGTGACGCGGTTTTCTTTGAAGTTATAGGTGCGGATTTTTTCTGAGCGGTCGCCGCTGCCGACCATCGAACGGCGATCGCTCGCGATGGCTGCGTGCTGCTTTTGTTCTTCGATTTCCTGCAAACGGGCGCGCAGGACACGCATAGCCTTTTCACGGTTCTTGATTTGCGATTTTTCGTCCTGCATCGAAACGACGACGTTGGTGGGGAGGTGCGTGATGCGTACTGCTGAGTAAGTCGTGTTCACCGACTGCCCGCCCGGGCCCGACGAACAAAACGTATCGATCCGCAAGTCTTTCGGATCGATTTTAACGTCGACTTCTTCGGCCTCGGGCAAAACCGCAACGGTGATTGCCGAAGTGTGAATGCGTCCGCTGGCTTCGGTTTGGGGAACGCGCTGGACGCGATGCACGCCGGATTCGTGCTTCAGTCTGGAATAGACTTTGTTGCCTTCGATCAACGCAACGGCCTCCTTGATGCCGCCGATTCCCGTTTCGGAGGCGTCGAGAATTTCCATCTTCCAGCGCTGACGCTCGGCGTAGCGCGCGTACATGCGCAGAATATCAGCAGCGAACAGCGATGCTTCATCACCGCCGGTGCCGGCGCGAATTTCCAGAATCACGTTCTTTTCATCGTTCGGGTCGCTGGGAACCAGCAGCAGCTTGAGATCGTTTTCGGTTTGCTCTCGCCGTGCCTGCAACGCTTCGATTTCGACGCGCGCCAGTTCGCGCATCTCTTCGTCTTCGCCGTTTTGTTGCAGGTCGAACGCGCCTGAGAGTTGTGCTTCGATGTCCTTCAAATTTCGATACTTCTCGACAATTTCGCCGAGGCTCCGATGTTGCTTTGCAGCCTTTGCGTAGGCGGGAGGATTCGAAAGCAGTTCTGGCGAAGAGAGCTCTTGCGTCAATTCTTCATAACGCGTTTCGATTTGTGCAAGTTTGTCGAGCATGGCTCTGTCTCTCAGAGTTTTCGCTAGCTTCCGCTTGTTCGATTTGCCGGCAGCAACCTGAAGGTTGAACTCTGAACCGTGATTGCGAAGGTTCAGCGTTCAAGCTTTAGCTTGTCACCTAAAGCGGCGAGCATCCGCCCTTTCACGACAATGGCGCCAATTGCGCTTCCGTCGACTTTGGCTCCAATTTCAAACTCTCTTTTAATGCTTCGAGTGCCACTTCCAATTGCGAATCGTCCGGCTCTTTGGTCGTGATGTTCTGGAGCCAGACTCCGGGCCGCGTGATCGACTTGAAGAAGGCGCCACTTTCTTTCTTTGCCGACAGTCGAATGATCTCGTACGAGATGCCCGCGACTACGGGTATCAAAGCGATGCGCACCAGAAAATTGAAAAGCAAAGAATCGAACTTGATTACTGAAAAGAGCAAAATCGAAACCAGCATTACCACCATCAGAAAGCTGGTGCCACAGCGCGGATGCTGCCGGGGTTGCGATCGAGCATTATCGACGGTCAGCGCGAGCCCTTTTTCCCATGTGAACACCGTCTTGTGTTCCGCGCCGTGATACTCAAACACGCGTCGAATGTCTTTCAGCAAAGAAAAGCTGAAAATCATGATGAGAAAAAACGTCATGCGAATCAGTCCGTCGATCAAATTGAATCCAACCGTCGGTCGCACCGGATGAAGGTAGCCACGAACGGAATCCCACGGGTGCGTATACCACGGTTGTCCCGGGTACGCCGGCGTCCCCGCCTGCTGTGCGTTGGTATCGTTGCCCGCATTACTTACCCGGTCGCTACCGCTCGCGGTTCTGACGGCTGCTGAAGGCGTCCATCCCGCTGCAACGAACAAGGCGTTGGTCAACAGCAATGGCGCGGCGACAAAAAGCAGCACGTTGAAAATTAGAGCAAACGCGATTGAGCTGGCCGCAGCAGCAGTGCCACCTTTCTTCAATTCATCTTTCGGACGCTTCCTTGTGGGAATGGGGAATAGACCAGGAACGGCGCCGGTTAAACCTGCGAAGTCACCTTCGCCCTCGATCACCGCCGGCGTCAAAGCGACTTCGATTTCTGCGGCCTTTGCTAATTCAGCTTCCGCGAACGCCTCGCTCGCGGAGTAGTTAAGAGCCTTGATGCCGAGACCCATCGATTGAATTAGCACGGCGCTGCCGCGCAGCACGGGCAACTTCAGGATCGGATACTTATCGCTCCATTTAGGCAGAGCCGCCGCGGTATTAACGATAGTCCCGTCAGCTTTGCGCACTGCGATCGCGTAAGCGTTCGGCGTGCGCATCATGACGCCTTCGATTACCGCCTGGCCGCCTACTATCAAATCTCTTTCGTTCGTGCTCATTCTCGCTCTCTCCGCCACCCGTCAATTCAATCTTTCCAATTGCGAAAAAATCCCTAATTTGATTTCCGTACTCTTGTTTTATGAGTACCGCTCTCAAGTAGCCTTCACAGACTAGAAGTACACAGTTCTCACAATAATGCCGGCGATTTGATTCTGGCCGCTCCTTTTTCGATGCATAGAGCGGCCAGCGTCGAACAACGCCGGCATCATTCACACATTTAATTGCTAATGTCTTCGCATGACGCTGAGTTCGCAGCGAAATTACTGTGTGGCAGCAGCCTCGGCAGCCGTCTTCTTGCCATAACGCCGATTGAAACGATCCACGCGTCCCGCGGTGTCAACCAACTTCTGCTTGCCCGTAAAAAACGGATGGCAAGCCGAACAAATCTCAACGTGCAAATCACCTTTGCGTGTCGAGCGCGTCTTAAAAGTCTCGCCACAAGCGCAGGTCACCGTGATTTCTTGATATTCAGGATGAATTCCAGCTTTCATTTCATTCTCACCTTTTATATAGTTGTCAGTAAATAGTTGCCAGTTAGTCCCCTCGATCAAACAGTCAATGATACGAGCCGCGACTGTGAACCGTCAAGCCGACTATCTAAGCGATTGATCGCACGTCACCGCGAGTCATTCTTGGGTTCTCGATTCTGCGCCTCTGTTCGCCGGTGGTTGGAAAAGCGGGCGGCTAACATTAGTTCTTAGTTAGCGCCTGGTGATGTGAAGCGTTGGTTTCACTCGATCTCTCCTGCTACTCTATGATGCGTGGAGTTTGAATGGGATCCGAGGAAGGCGGCCCAAAATCTCGCGCAGCATGGAGCGTCCTTCCTACCGCAAACGTTTTGATCGAGGATCCAACCCATGTAGTTGAGGGCTTTTCCTTGAAATTCCAATCGACAGATTCAAACAATCGCGATTACTGGATATTGCTCTTACGAAAAGGGCTCGTTGAAAGGATGGGCATTCCCGTCGAAGAGTCAACGCAGCCGCCTAGTGGTGATTTTATGCCTTTCTAATAGTTCCAATCCGCACTGCCGGCGTTTTTCATTCGATACGGCGAAGAGTATTTCGACTGAATACCGGCAACCGATGCCCACTACCATTCTCATCTATCTCGGTCTTCGGAAGAGTGCGGGACAGCCTCGCAGCGAACCGCAACTAAGTTAGCTCTGAAAAACTTTGTTTCTGCGCTTGACTCTCGCAAACTTGTCGGCTAAACTCCCCGTTTGCTTAGGGCAAGTTCAAGCTGTCCGTAGTGCAATTCAGACAAGCTGGAATTCGATCTTTGAAAACTAGATAGAGCGTGTCCGTCTCAAGACTTTTGAGAGTCAAACGCGAACGATAAAGTTCGCGTCAAAACTCTGAAGAAGAGTCATTATCGAGACTGATATAGACCAGTAAGATAATGTTG
>WNFT01001055.1_pt1 | contig 23324 bp, 24 predicted proteins | sample 5400191 | NCBI WGS metagenome assembly WNFT01 (sample SAMN13153359, study PRJNA577476) | soil metagenome | isolation source: 80 cm saprolite under Madrone tree | place: USA:California | collected 2016-06-14 | reverse complement strand
TCGCCTGTCAGGCCGATGACGGCCATCCGCTTCTCTCGGGCAGCCTCGACCGCCCGCAGGATGTTTCGGCTGTTGCCGCTCGTGGAGATGGCGAGGAGGACGTCCCCGGCGCGCCCGTGGGCGCCTACTTCGCGCGCGAAGACCTCGTCGTAACCGTAGTCGTTGCCGATCGCCGTCAGCGACGAGGTATTTCCGTGGAGGGCGAGGGCGGGAAGCGGTTTGCGGTCACGGAAGAAGCGCCCAGTCAGCTCCGCCGCGATGTGCTGGGCGTCGGCCGCCGAGCCGCCGTTCCCGCACACGAGCAGGACGCCGCCAGCAGCCATCGACCGAGCCATGACCGCCACCACGCGGTCCACGGCCGGCGCCAGGGACCGGAGCGCTGTCGCGACAAAGAGATGCTCGTCCCAGATCGTCTCGATAGCTCTCTGGTGGCTCACTTCACCGTCCACGTGCGGACCCCCGGCTCGACGAAGGTAAGGTTGACCAGCTGGCTCTCGGCCTTGCGGAGCGCCTCTTGCACGGCGTAGCGGCGCAGAGGGTCGCACACGAAGAGCATGAATCCGCCACCCCCTGCCCCGCTCATCTTGCCGCCCAGGGCACCCGCCTGCATCGCGCCGTCGTACACCTCGTTGATCTTCGGATTCGAGATCCCCTTCGCCATCTGGCGCTTGCTTTCCCAGGCAAGGTGGAGCAGCTCGCCGAACTCGCGCAGGTCGCCGACCAGCAGGGCGCGCTTCATGTCCTGTGTGAGGACCTTCAGCCGATCCATGGCGTGGATGCTCTCGATGCGCCGCGTCTCGTAGTTCCGGACCTGATTCTCGATGATCTGGTCGGAGAAGTGGCCCCCGCCCACGTAGGCGAAGACGAGGCTGTGCTCGAGCTCCCAGACCGTCTCCGGACGGAGGCGGAGCGGCATGACCAGGACCGTTCCGCCCGGGTGGAACTCGATCAGGTTGAAACCGCCGAACGTCGTCGCGTACTGGTCCTGCTTGCCACCCTTGATCCCCACCTCGAGCCGCTCGATGCGGTAGGCTAGGTCCGCGACCTGGTAGTCGTCGATCGGTAGGCGCAGGAGCTCCACAATGGCGGAGACCAGGGCGACGGTGATCGCCGAGGACGACCCGAGGCCCGACCCGGGCGGCGCGTCGTTATGGAGCGTGACCTCGAGTCCGCCGGCGAGCGTTCCGTCACGGCGGAAGTGATCGATGACGCCCTTCGCGAGGTCGAGCTGCCCATCGTAGATGAACGGGTCGCCGACGCCATAGCTGACGCTCTGGTCGTAGTCGATGCTCCGGACGGTGAAGCTCTTGCCCCCCGGCACGACCGTCGCCGTGGCGTACCGGTTGATCGTGCCGCTCAGCACCACGCCCCCGCGCTCGTCACAATAAGGCGGAACGTCGGTCCCGCCGCCGCAGAAGCTGATCCGCAGTGGAGCCCGGGCACGAATTAGCATGGGATGCTCTCCCCAGAGTGCGCCCGCGACGGCGACTTCCCGACTTGCTCGAAAATCGAGTCCATCAGTCTCGCCGTCAAGAGGATCTGGCTGGACGGGATCGGAACGGGGGCGCCTTCGACGATCGAGCGGTAGAAGGCCGCGATCAGCTCTTTCTTCCCCGACTCCATGTGAAAGTCGTTGGCCAGGAACAGTCGCACGTTGCGCGCGGCATTCGCCAGGTACTGTCTTGCGAAGATGACCGGTGGAAGGAACCGCTCGGCGTAGCTCTTGAACGCCGCGCCCCTGAGCTTCACGACGGTCTGCTGCTGCTCGTCGAGCAGCAAGCCATTTTTCGACCCGAAGATCCGGAACTGATTGAGGAGCGGGCGCATCCTGGACGAGAACGTGAAACAGGCCGTCGTGTGGTCGTCGTCGACGATGACCACCCTGAGCTCGTCGAGGACGTCCCCGCCGAGGCCTCGCAGAAGCGGGCTGACGAACCCGTACGCCATGACTCGCGGGTTCTTCCCTTTGACGAATTCCGCGATCCTGGCGACGCCGTGACTGATGACGTTCTGCAACAGGCCGCCCGGGAGCCTCCGCACCCAGTGGTCCGTATCTCGCAAAAACGCCCCGGCATAGGCCGCGTCGCCCAGATGGTAGCCGTAGTAGCTCTCCATGTGGACTACCGCATCGCCGAGATACCCTTCGCGGATCAGCTGTCGCATGCGCCTGGTGGCCGGACTGAACTGTGCGTCATGTCCCACGGTCAACCGGAGTCCCCGTCGCTCCGCCAGCCGCACCAGCTCAACGGCTTCTCGTGCGTCTAGCGTGAAGGGCTTCTCCACGTACACGTGACACCCGCCCTCCAGGCATTGCCGCGCAATCTCGAAGTGGCTCTGTGGCGGCGTTGTGATATGCACGACGTCGGGCTTGCTCTCTTCGAGCAGCCGGCCGAGGTCGTCGAAGTGCTGTTCGGCCTTGAATCGCTCGGCCAGCTGCTGCGCCATGAGCACTTCACGGTCGCAGACCGCCACGAGGTCGCATCCTGGGATCCGCCGGATCTGCGCGGCGTGAGCATCAGCGATCTTCCCGCACCCAATGATCGCCACTCTAAGCGACATTCTGTTCTCGTCCTCGGCAGCTCTCGAAATAACGCTTCAGCCCGTCGGCCGTGGGCACTCTCGGGGTCCAACCGAGCAATCGCTTCAGCTTGGCGTTTGTATAGCGGCTGCCCTTCCAATATGCATGCCACGCCCGCCGATTGAAGGCGGGCGGCAACTGTCCCTCGGACCAGGAGGAGTATTTCTCCCAGAGAGCGCAGAGAACATAGCTCGCGATGCGCGGCACGGGAATAGACCGAAAAGACCGAACATTCTTCTTGTAGAGCTGAAGGAACTGCCTGCTGGTCGGCAGATCATCGTCGACGACATTCAGCACTTCGCCGTCGATACCGCTCGTGATGCCCGCGAGCACGATGGCGTCGGCACAATTGTCGACGTACGTGAGGGGGATAACATTCGAGCCACCCATGTGGAGGTAGATCCCAAATGCACCGGAGCCGACACGACCCGTAATGCCTTTCGAGCCGGGTCCGTACACGGCGCCGGGTCGCACGAGGACATACGGAATTCTGTGTTTTCTCCCGTACTCGGCGACCAGCTCGTCCTGCTTGACCTTCGCAAAGCAATACGCTTCGCCGCGGAGCTCCGAGTGTTCCTCGACCGGACACGATTCGTCCATGAGATTGCGCTGCGGCTTATTCCGGTTCGTATAAACGGCGAAGGAGCTGATGTTGACGAAGCGCTTCAGGCAGCCGTGCCGGACGCTTGCATCGAGGAGGTTGCGAGTGGTGATCACCGAGTTCAAGAATGCGTCTGGGTACGACTTCTCTCCTGTGCCGGCCGCCAGATGAAAGATCACGGCCACATCTTCAGTCGCGCGCTCGGAATCTTCACGGGACAGCAGGTTCCCCCGCATCACCTCGACCGGGTAAGGACACTGTGCAACTGCCTCATCGAGGCGACGGAGATTACTGGACGGTCTGGCGAAGCAGCGGATGGTACGGAATCCTCGGTCGAGCAAGCTTGCGACCACTCGGCCACCGAGGAATCCTGTCGACCCGGTGACCAGCACGCGCTCAGCCGCGCCGATTACGACGTTCTTATTCATGCCGCGCTGCACGAAGATTCTCCGACCACCGCCCGCTCCCAGACCGGAACGGAATGACATAGAAGCGATAGTATTGGAGCTTCGCGAATTCCTCTGTGACCCCCTGGATGCCGTGCCAGGTGTCGGCCCAGCGTTCGGGGGTCGTTCGGCCGAAGACCGGTACACAGGATACCTGCATATCAACCTCATGAAGGACTGTGCGGTACACGAGCGAGGAGCGGCGACTCCGGAAGCCTGGTGTCACAATGATGACCGACCGGACCTGCTCTTTGACCAGCTGTTCTCGGATCTGCAGGGCGGCCGAGAGACTGATCGGCTCGCTCTCGAGGATCGGAATGGTCTCGAACGTCCCCATTCTCGCCTGTCGGGCCATAATCTCCGTGATACCTTTGGAGACCGCATTCGGGACGGTAGGATCACTCGACGCCTCGACCGGGACGATCGCCCGCCCGGCGAATCCGGCTTTCTCGAGCTCGGCCGCTCGCTCGAACACGAGATAGTTCGGATCGAAATTCTCTAGAAGCATGACGTCGCTCGGCTGGGGTGTGTCCGTGCAGACGAGGCTTCCGCCGATCCACGCCGTCCAGAAGCTACCCGTCGTCACCGCAATGACAATCGCAAGAATCAGGATTCCGACGCGGAGCTTCCAAGTCGTCCTGGTCGACTGCTTGGTGCAGAGAAGGTGTCGCCGCCATCCCCCATTCCCGCTGTTCACTGTCGCGAAGCGCTCGGGCCGCGCACGCCGCCTTTCTGGGATTCACGCTCACTCTTTTTCTGATTGGACAACGCGATCGCCCTGAGAATGTCCGAGTGATCGAGCTGGCTCAAAATCTTGATGTTGGGCATGATGCAATGGCCGCCGATGACGCCCGGGAAATATTTGACGGGAGGAAAGAACTTCACTTCGTCGTAGAAGGAGACGACCTCGTCATAGTCCTGGCCCAGTCGATCACAGTGTCGCTCGACCTCTTGTGCCCAGGCGATCATGAGACCGAAATAGGTTGTCTCGGTAAGCTTCGCGAGCTCGGTCGCCTCCGGTGAGGAGAGCACGCGAGTTCGTAGTCCCAACCATTCGAAGTGTTCTGCCGCCTTTTTGCCTGACGCCGAATCGAGCGCGCCGACGAACTTCACATAGTGGAGAAGCTCCTCGCGCATCCGCACATGTTTACCGCGGACCGGGCTGTGCACCACCGCGGCGCCCGTCCGCTCGGCGATGGCCCGAGTTGTCCCGACGCCGACCGTGCTATTGACGATCGTCAAGCTCGGATTGAATCGCTCGATGTACCGAGCAGTCTCGCCGATGAAGTCTTGGATCTCAAAGGGGTAGCAGACGTGCATGACGTCCACCTGTTGGACTGGCCCAATTGACGTCGACACATCCACTCCTACCGCCTTGTGGCGGTTCGCCACGAGCTCGAGGAGGGGTCTGCCCACCTCTCCGAGCCCCACGACGACGATCTGGGCGTCACTCATGACTCGGCGACCTCGATTCGCCGGCCGGCCGTTCGCGTCGACTCGAGCACGTAGTGTGCCACTCTCTCCTGTTGTTCGGGGCGGAGCCCCGGGAACATCGGGAGCGACAGCACTTGAGACGCCGCCTGCTCCGAATTGGGAAAATCGCCGGGGCGGAAGCCCAGGGACTCGTAGGCTTTCACCAGATGAAGCGGAATCGGATAATGAATGCCCGTTCCGATGCCCGCCGCGGTCAGATCGCTCTGGAGGCGGTCCCGATCTGCGACGCGCACGACATAGAGGTGATACACCGGTCGCGACCAGGATGGCACGTGTGGAAGGACGACGGCTCCGCCCGTATCACCGAGGAGCTCGTCATAGTTGCGGGCCAGGTCCCGCCGCTGCTCGTTCCATTTCGACAGATGGCGAAGCTTGACGCGGAGGAGACCTGCCTGGATGGCGTCTAGCCGGCCGTTGTAGCCCTCGATGTCGTGGATGTACTTCCTCGACTGGCCGTGGTCGCGCAAGACGCTGCAGCCCCGTGCCACCTGCTGGTCGTCGGTGGTGACCGCACCCGCTTCGCCACAAGCGCCCAGATTCTTCCCGGGGTAGAAGCTGAACGCCGCGGCGCGGCCCATGGATCCGGCCTTGCGCCACCGGCCGTCCCTGCTCGACAGGTATTCCGCGCCGTGCGCCTGACAGGCGTCCTCGACGACGGTCAGGTCGTACTGGGCCGCCACCTCGAGGATGGGATCCATGTCGGCCATCTGACCGTACAGGTGAACGGGGATGACCGTCGTCACGGGGCTTCCCGTGCGCTTGCTCACCCTGCGGCCCGTCTTGAGATCCGCAGTGCACGCAGTCTCCAGGTAGGCACGCAGCCTCTCCGGATTCAGCGTGTAGGTGCGCGCATCGATGTCGACGAAGTCGAATCGCGCACCGGCCTGCGAGATCGCCTCGGTGGTGGCGAAGAAGGTGAGCGGGACCGTCAGCACGGTGTCTCCGGATTGAACACCCGCCGCCATCAGCGCCAGGCGTACCGCGTCCGTCCCGCTGGCCATTCCAACACAGAAGCGCGTCTCGCAAAATTCGGCATACTCGCGCTCGAAGTCCTGGACCATTGGGCCGCCGATGAAGCTCGCCGTGTCGAGTGCCGTCTCGAAGACTGCGCGGAATTCTTCACGGAGCTCGCGGTGACCGGTGATGAGATCGAGAAAGGGAATCTTGTCAGTGGTCATCGAATGCCCCCTTAGTAGTTGACCTGAAATACCGACGCATAGCGAATCATCCAATCAGACAGATTGTCGCGGAGCGGCTCCAGCCCCCAGTACTGCAGTGGCCAGCCGCGTCTCAAAGAGATGTCGCCCTCGTGGATCTCTCGTATCAGATGCGTGACCGGAGTCCAGCGCAAGGCTCTCGCGACTCGTGTCCGCACGTCCAGATCGATTCCCGAGACGAACAGGTATCCGCCGGGCTTGACCAATCGCGCGATGTTACGCAGGCAGCGCTCTGCGGTTGCCGGCTCCATATGACATAAGAATCGATTTGCCACCACGATGTCCCGAGGCCCCATCATGTCGATCACGCCTGGATCGCCGGCATCGCCATGGAGCCAGCCGATGCCCTCCTTGAGCCACGGTTTGACACTCAGCAGATCCCCGTCTACATTGAACAATTCTTCGATTTCCTCATCTGTCAGACGCTCGAACATCGAGGCGATCTGATCCCGCCAGGTTGTCCCGGCTACATCCCGCTGGGCCATCACGTCGCTGTGATTTGTCTGGTCGAGAACATCCGGGTCTTGGCGCGAATAGACTCCCTGTTCGGCGCACGACAGGATCTCTCGGGACGTATCCAGTGCGCAGACATCGAGCTTCACATCCGGGCGCGCCGATCGGATCGCCCAGGTCATTGAATACACCTCGGCGCCTTTGCTGCACGCCAGCACCGCGATGGCCAAACAGTCGCCGTGGGTGTGCCGATCCGCCAAGCCACGCATGAGCTCCAGCTCAGGGCGGTTCCGCAGAAAGAACGTGCCGAAGGATTGGCTCCGCACAGCGTGTCGACGCACAAGCGCGTGCAAATGCCTGCCATAGAGCTGCCCCATAGGCCCAAGGCGGAATGAAGCGGGCAAACGCTTCCAAACTCCCCTTACCAGGTAGAGATATGAAGAGTCCAGTCGCTCACGCCCGAGACGGATCGGATCACGCAGAGGCATCAGGCGCCGCCAGATGGTGATGATCGAACCGCGATAGAAGCCTGTCCCAGGATCGGATCATGGACCACTTGCATCGGCGCATGAACAGCTGGGCGCGTTTGGCGAGGGGCCATCCAAAGGCCTTCTCGATCCAGGCATACTTCCAGGAGAGACGCGGGGGGACCTCGAGACGGCCGCCGAGAGTTTCAGCCAACTCCGCCACACGCTTGACGATATCGAGACGCTCCGGATAGAACGCGGGCACCCAGTTCTGGAGATATTGGACGCATGCGACCCGGACCCGCTCGCTATCCTCCAATGATCGCAGATAACTGATGTGTAATTGCATGCAGCGAAACATCGACTCCATCTTTCGCTCGGATCGGCCGACATAGCTCAAGCTGTTAGAGCCCGACATGCGATAAAAGATCTTCGCTTCCGGAATGAATCGAGTACCCTCGCTGTTCAGCAGAACTCGGCAGAAGTACTCGCCGTCGTCGTCCAAAGACAGGTGCGTATTCCACGGTCCGGCGGCTTCCGTCAGCTCGCGACTCACGAGCCACGTGGCCGTCTGCATATGCAGGTTCTGCCCTAGCTTGCGAAGCAACCATTCGGTCGGCGCGAGGTCACACCAGAGTGGTGTCGGCACGAACTCCGCTTTGCCGGTGCGGTATATGAACCATCCCCATGCGGAAGAGAGGAGCACTCGCGGACCCGCACCGCGATCCACCGCTTCCATCTGGCGAGCGATTTTATCGGGCGCCAGGAGGTCATCGGCATCCAACCACTGGATGTAGTCGCCCTGGCAGGTCGAAAAAGCGCGGTTTCGGGCCGCCGACGCCCCCTGGTTCTTTTGAGTCACAACGGAGACGCCTCTGGAGGCAAACCGACGAGCGATCGAGAGCGTGCGATCACGGGAACCGTCATCGACGAGGATAATTTCTTTCCTCGGCCAGGTTTGTCTCATCGCCGACTCGATGGTGGCTGCGACCCACCTCTGGGCATTGAAGGCTGGTATGAGGATCGATACCAAAGGTTTCATGGTCGATGGCAGCCTATCGCGATTTGGCGGGGCGCAAACGAGAAGAATTTTCGGATCGAAGAGAAATCTTTCCAATGATCTTCGACACCATGGCCTTCATATCCACCCGCCTGCTCATTTCCACGTACGCACATATTGCGCACACCGCTGCGATAACGGACCCGAGTCCGTACGACCACCAGCCGTGGAGACAATATGCGGACGCAAACGCTAGCGCGCCGAACACGGTGAACATCCAGAGAATGCCGAGAGTCTGGCGAGAAAAAGAGAATCCGTATTTCGCCCTTGCGACCGCGTACGTCAGGGCGAGCCCGAACGTGTGTACGATCAGCGTCGATATCCCCAAGCCCTGTAAGCCGAAAATCCGGTAAAGCGCAATCGCGCTCACCACCATCACGACGTTGGCGGTGTTGTCCACGACGAAAGCGGTCTTGTAGTCCCCCTTTGCGAGGAAGAGGAATCCCATCGACCAGACCACCCCCTTGAGAATGGTGGCAAATGCGCCCCACAGGGCCATCGGGATGATCGCAACAAACTGTGGCGTGTACAGGAGCGGAATGATGATTGGTAGAAAAGCCATGAAGAGCGTGACGAGCGGAGTGAGCATGAGGGTTGCGATCTCCGCTTGCTCCCCAATGAGTTTGAACGCCGCCGGATTGTCCGTGCTGACCTGAGAGAGGCGGGGGAAATAGTCGGAGCCCATGGCAGTGAAAATCATACTCACGTAGACGGTCGTCAATGTGACGCCTGCCTGATACAGCCCGACCGCGGTGGCTCCGCTGGTGTGGCTCACATACGCATTGATCGCATAGGGTGACACCACTCCCAGGAAGAGGCTGAGAGTCACGACACTTCCGAGTTTCACCATCTCGCCACCGGCCGTCAGCGACTCTTTCAGGGTGATGGCCGCTCTCGGTAGGCGCGCCTTGCTAACAAAAGCCCATGCCACCGCCGTTGCGGCAAGCGCCCCCGCTATCATCGACGGAACGATTCCCTCTTCTCCAAAGATCACGATGAGGGGGATCGTCGCCACAACGGAGAACAGCGAGATGATGCTGTTCGCTGCGGCCAAAGCAGTCAGTTTTCGCACGCCCTGCAGCACCGCCAAGCTAGTTCCGGTGAGCGACATGAGAAGAACGGTGACGGCCAACAGGCGAAAATGCAGCGTATAGTTTGTCGATGAAAATGTGAGTCGGCTGAATAGGGGTGCGAAAAGAAATGTAAGCGCGCATCCCAGGGCCCCGGTCAGGAGTCCCCAGACGTTCACGGACCTAATCGTTCGTCCCAGGGCTTGCTCGTCGCCGGTTGCGGCGGCGCCGGCCACGGAGCGTACCCCACTGGTGCTCCCGATCCCGAGGCTGGTGCCCGTATAGATCGTGTACGACATGGACGTCAGAAGGCTCAAGATGCCCACACCGGACGGTCCGAGGAAGATGGCGCTAATTTTCACTCGCACGATGCTGACAAGCATGTTGAGCGCCTGCACACCGCCGAAAAGACCAGTCGATTCGAAAATCCGCGTGTAGGAGTTGTTCTCTTTCAAAGAGATAGTCCGTTTCGGTTGAAGCGTTTTCTGATCTCCTGCAGGTGCACAAAGAGAGTCAAGAGGAGCATGCTACGGGTCTTCAGTTCCTTTGCCGCGGAATTCGGGAAGAATCGACGCGGTCGGCTGGTGTGATTGACAACAGCAACAAATGAGTCTGAAAGCTTTTGTTTTAGCGTTGAGAATTCGCGTTTGGAAAAGTCGCCCTTGTGCGCGTAAAGGAGGCGCAAGAGCCATTCGACGGTATTGAGGCGCGTCCTCAGAAAATTGCTCGACACCTGCGTGGGCAACGCATGGGTATCGATCAACTCCTGAATGCGAGCCTGAGTCGGAAGACAATCGAACCATTTATCTGAAAATCTGCTCGTGGTGGACGCTCCATGCTGTCGGTAGAAATATTTCCCCGTGCAGCTGCCCAGCGTGGTGCTGTTGATGAAGAGACGGCAGGTCGTATATTCGTCGGCGTACGTCCCCTGTTCGTCAAAGCCGTGCCGCGTCAGGAATGATCTCTTCCAGCAGACGAGTCCGTGCAGCCGGAAATCCAGGCGGAGCCGGAATGCCTCAATGCCGCTCAAGGGTGTTGCCGGAAGCGGCTCGGATATTACCGCGCCGGTCGCCTGATCGTAGCGGCAGAGCTCGAGAAACACCCCGTCGAACGTACCGCTATTGAACGCGGCACATGCGGACGCGAGGGTATCGGGGCTCAGCCAGTCATCGCTATCGACCATAACGGCGTAGGTGCCGGCTGCATACCGCAAAGCGTGATTTCGGGCCGTGCCGGCGCCGCTGTTTTTCTGCTGAAACAGTCGTATCCGGCCGTCGGCGGCGGCGTGATGGCGCAGGATCTTCGGCGTGGCATCCGTCGAGCCGTCGTCGACGCAGAGGATCTCGATATCGGTGAGGGTCTGTGCACGTAGCGACGAGAGACATGCATCGAGGAATGCCTCCCCATTGTGTACGGCGACCAGAACAGAAACAGCCGCGGATTCCTTCTTCACGGGGTGCTTAGCGATCCGCCGAGCGCATCGTTCGACTTCAGAGCCGACAGATCTTCTGGACGGCTCGCGACCCGAGTCGCGAAAGCATCTGCGAATAACCACCGCCGAATTCTGTTCCTTGTTTCACTTTCGCCAAGGCGCCGGCAATTCTGAATTGATACAGCTCGCTGATCGTCCAGGCCACATAGAGATCGCGCAAGGTTTCCAATGTCTGGGCTCGTAGATCTAGATCCATTTCGGGCAGGGCGAGCCACTTCCTGTACATGTGTTCTAGACTGGAAAACATCTTCTCACTGTTCAAGGCGATCAGATCCATCAACCTTTCGCGAGCGGGATTCTGGTCGATCCGGACGAGCGGCTCCGCGACAAAGCAGAACCTGGTCCGCAGAGCGAGCCGGAGAAGCAAATCCGTATCTTCGGCGACGACCATCGCTTCATCAAACGGGCCGACCTCTGCGACGATGGACTTTCGAACCAGCAGGCTTTGCACGCAGATGACCGCGTCGCGTGCGAGTATGTAGCGCACTGGATCGTCGAGCGCTCCGAACACAGGCTGCGTCCGCAAACCAACTATCTCGAAAGCAGTTTGTCGAATGGCCGGATTTCCTGTGTACTCGCAATTCGTGAAGCAGGCGCCGAAGTCACTACCGAGCTGTCTTAAGACCTCGAGCTGGCGTTCGAGTTTCGTGGGAAGCCACTCGTCGTCATCCGCGAGAATCGAGATCCATTCTCCCGTCGCGAGCTCGATGCCCTTGTTCTGTGCGGCACTCGCACCGCGGTTGGTCTGGTAGAAGTAGCGAATCCGCCGTCGGTAGGGCTCGAGGGCTTCGCGTGTGTTGTCAGTCGAGCCGTCGTCGACGACTACAACCTCATAGTCTTTGAAGGTCTGGTCGAAAACGCTCTCGATGGCGTTGACGACGAGCCCAGCACGATTGAACGTGGGGATGACGACGGAGACCAGTGGCATCATTCCGCGTGCCTATTCGAGGGTCATAGGGGACTGGACTGAGGAAAGACGCTATCGAATTGCGCCGCCAACCGCTGCCGATAAATCGCCAGGCTCGTCTTCATACGACTCCTGATCTCGTCGGCATTGCGGACGAGCGCCGCGAAGCGATCCATGAGGGCATTTACGTCGAATCCCCGAAGATCGACGCAGTACGCCGAGAGGCCAAGGTCGCTCATGATATTCGCAACCTTTGGATGATGGGCCAGCGCGAGGACGGGCTTGTTGAGCAAGTGCGCGAAGATGACCCCGTGATATCGGCAGGTAATCACGTAGTCCATCCCGGACATCGCGGCCAGGAGAGCGTCGAGTGACTTGACGCTATCGTGGACGCCGTAGTGTGGGCTGTCGATGTGCTGGCGGTCGCGCAAAGCGATTTGTAGATCGGCGATCGCCAGGGGGTCAACGCCGATGTCGGTTCCGAAGAGCTCCAACGAATGCGAGCGCTCGAGGAGCCATGAAGCAAAGACGGCGAGCTTGCGGATCATCTGGTCGTAGACGAATTGGTTCTTCTCGGCCGGGTAGACGCGGGGGTCGCAATAGGGCATCGGTGCGAGACCGACGACCGGCTGCCGCCGGGTGCGAAAAGAGCCGGCTTCGGGACTGGCGACTTCAAGACTATACGCGGTGTCCGGACACACGTGGTTTTCACGCGTGAAGCCTATCTGCTGAACCAGGTCGCGCGATTCTCTGTCGCGGAAGGACACGTAGTCGGCGGAGAGTAACGCGCGTACAACGAAGAATCTGCTCAACGGGTGACTTAGTGGTCCGGCACCGACGTTCCAGAACAGACATCTGACGCGAAGACACCGTGCCAGGAATACCCACTTGAAGATCGTGTATGGGAATCCCCAGGGCCCTCCCCACTCCGTGAGCTGGCCGCCTCCGCTTATGATGAGAAGATCGACCGATCTCATCGCCCGAGCGGATGCAGCCAAGAACGAAGCTTCGCGGAAAAGGCCCTTTGGTCCCCGAATCGCCACCGCGTTCGCGGCTCTGAGGAGCCGAGAAGGAAGGCTGTGCTTGCTCGCGAGGGTTTTCAGGGCGGCCTTGAACCCGGTTACTCCCCTCGGCGGCTGATATCCAAAAGCCCAGGTCTTTGCGCGAAGAGGATATGAAGGAATGCCGTGCCTGTCTCGGGTGTCGGCGGGGTTCATCGAGAACGCAACCATCACGGCATGGGACCAGCGCCGTTTGATATTGTGCACGACAACGTCGAGGGTGGCGTCGTCCCCGAGATTTCCACCACCGACGTGGTGCACAAGACCGATCTTCGCGGATTGCCGCTGCATGAGACCTTCTACAGAGCCTTGACCGCAGCCACCGGTTCTTCATCGGCTTCTAAAATTGCCGCAGCAAGCGTTCTAAGACGTTCCTTTCTTTGTGACACGGCCGGCATTGGTGCGAGACCGAGAGTTTCAAGTATTGTTTCCCAGCGATACACCCAGTCGTGTCGCGTGAGAGCTTGAACTACATTGGTGCGCCGTATGCTGCGCTGTCGTTGTAGATCTGAATCGAGCTCAGCGATAATCGTATCGATGTTGTTCGAATCGTAGGGCAGATGAATCACCGCATCGCGCCAAGGGAAGAGGTGCTCAAATTCCTTATTGTTTGGACATTCGCCGACCATGATCGCACCGGCAGCAGCCCCCTCGAAATACCTGTTGCCAACTTCAATCTGATTGCCCCGCGTCTCCGGTCGGTCGATCAAGCCGGGATTGACGATGAAGTATCGGCTCCTTTTGAGGATGTTCGCGAAAAGAGCCCTGTGCTCTCTGGAATCGAGGCACTGATCCCCGGCCATACTGTCGTGAAGATAAAAGAGACCGCTTTCGGTGGCCATCCGTAGGAGCTTCTGATGGGTCGTCTTCGATCGACGCCCGATGCTGTACACATCGACGACTCTTTCCGGTCGCTCTGGGTATGGGCAAAATAAAATGGCATCCACACCGGGCGGCAAGAAAACACATTTGCCACCAATTTGCTCGCTGAGTGTCGCGACGCTTTGACTGTAGTAGAGGATGACGAGATCAAAAGTTTTCAGAATGCGCAGGAAATGGCGATAATTCGCCACTTGCCTCACCCAGAGCTCATCCAATAGACAGACCGACGTTTTGCAGAAGTCTCTCCAATTGCGAACGGCATTGACCATTAGGAGGTCCCCGGGGGCTCCACAGATCGCCAGAAATAAGTCGTAGTGCCTTTGAAGCCGGATTTTCGGGATACCCGGGTTCAGAGCTAGAGGCGCATGGAAGGCGAGTGTTCTAGCAAAGTGGTGACGTGCGTTAAGCGGGTCGACCGCTGGGGCCAGGATCTCAGCCGAGTCGATCTGACAGATGATGTCCTCGAATTCAAACAGAGGACAACGAAAAAGAGCTCTCCCGAAAATGTTTCTTTGGGAAAAGATGAGGACGCGGGGCTTAGGAGGATGGGCGATCATCATAGGCGAGTGAACTTCGAAAGTAGACGCCGAATAGAGAATCCTCCAGAGACATCCGGATTTCTTTTCGTAAATTCCTCGTTCCCCTCAAACCAGCGTGGCGTGCCGATCAGAAGGAGTTTCATCGTTCCAGAATAGGAATATTCGAGCTTCGGGGGAACTTCGACGAGGACACCGGACTCTACCTCGTAGTTCTGATCGCCAATCGTGAAATGGCCGTGTCCGTCGAGCACATAGTAGATGCGCGTGATCTTCTTGCTTATCAGAAAAGTATCATGTCCCGTTTTCACATCGACGAAGTGGACGTCCAATTCTTGGTTTTGGAGCGGCTTGAACTGGAATCCCCGCAGTCCCCTGCCTACATACGAAGGGGACGTCGGAAGCCTCAAGACATAACTGGTTTGAAGTGACACCTGCGTCCTCAAGGGCTCAAGTCAGAGCGAGGACCAGGAACGCATGCAGGCTGAGCCGAAACGCCGCAGCATAACGGAGCAGGCGATCGCGATGTGTGGCGTCGAAGGGCTCCATCGTCCAGTATTCCGTGGGCCAACGTTCCCTCAACGAGGCGTCGCCATCGTGAATTTCACGTATCAGTTCCATGACCGGCTTCCAGCCGAGCGTGCGCGCCGCTTGGGCCCGGACGTCGAGGTCAACGCCCGAGACAAACAGATCGCCGTCGGGCTTGATGAGGCGCGCAATCCTTTGCAAGCAACGTTCTGCAGCGGCGGGCCGCATGTGACACAGGAAGCGGTTAGCCACCACAACGTCCTGAGGGCCCAACAGCTCTGACAGGTCTGGGTCCTCAACATCGCGGCAATGCCAAGAGATCCCCTTCCTTGAGCCATGGCTTAACCGTGAGGAGGTCGCCGTCCTTGTCGAACATCGCCTCTATTTCGTCTTGGGTCATCCGCTCGAAGATGGATACCAGCTGATCTCTATGAGTATTCCGGGTGTAAGTGTGTTCTTCGGTCGGGCACTGGTCGACACCTCTCAGGGAATAGATCCCCTCTTTGGCGAAGTCGAGAATGTCTTGTGAAATGTCGACGGCGTGAATGGTGAGCTTCAAATCGGGTCGCGCCGACCTGATCGTCCACGCGATGGAGTAGACCTCGGCCCCCTTTCTGCAAGCCAACACCGAGATAGTCAGGCTTGAGCCATGGGCTTCCCTGTCCAAGAGCCTCTTCATCAACTCGAGCTCGGGTCGATTGCGAAAGAAGAAGGTGCTGTGGTTCTGGCTACGATCGACGAAGCGCTGTACCAGCGCGTGCAGGTGGAGTCCATACCACTGGAGCGGAGGGAAATGACGGACAGCGGCCGGGAGACGCCACCAGAATCTGCGACCCAGCAAGATGTAGAGCTCTCTTACATCTCTTGTAGTAGAGCTAGGGGCGCGCGCAAACCTGTTCCTGTCTCGAAAATAGAAACGATAATGGCTTAGTGCCATGGTGAGGGTTCACTAACCGTCGGCATTAGACTCGATCCAAGACTTTCTGCGCGGCGTTCTCGCCGCTCTTGAACGATTCGTCGGTCCAGAGGTATCCCCAGTCGCCGTAGCGTCCGCAGTAGGCGATTCCGAGACTGTCGAGGTAGCCGTGGACTGTCGCGAGCGCCGCAGCACGGTCCAGGTCGAAGATGATGTTTGCGTACCGAACCAGCATAGCGGACCTGAAGACGACGCGATCATCCTCGTGCAGGACGCCGCACCGGCGGAGGTCCGTGATGACCGGGTCAATCCAGTCGGCGGGCGACCCCGTCAAGGGCTTGTACTTGTCGGAGAAGTAGAGCTCCGCCTGGATACTGCCTGTGCCCGGAGGGGCGTTGCTCGCAGAAAGCATGTGCGGAAAGCCGAGGCGCGTGAAACAAATGTCCTCGTCATAGAAATAGGTTATGTGGGCATCGGAAAGGTCCTTGCGATCCACGCCGACGTTCACGAGTACGCACGTCGACCAAGCGAGGCGCCGGGAAGCGGCGAGGACGTTGCGGGGTGCACCGGGGATCATCCGGACGAGGTCTGGCAGCGGGATCGACGAGACGAGGGCATCGTAGTGCGCCACGGTTGCGTTCGAGAAGCTCAGCTCTCGGGTTCGGGGGTCGATCGACACCAGCTCGTGATTGAGTTTCAGACTTCCCAGGGGGACGAAGTTCTTCAGATAGGATACGAATCCGCCGTCGGTCGGGTAACGGAAGTGCGTGATGTAGTGCACGTGCGCGGACGACGGCGAGAGGGCGCCCCGCAATACTTCCTCGAGGCTCGGCCGGTAGATGCGTGGGCCCAGCCAATCGGTGGTCATGTTGTCGGCGGTCGTGAGATGGTACTTTCGCGTGTACTGCATGGGAAAGAATTCGGCGAACGTCCGCCCGAAGCTCGATAACAGCCAGTCAGCGTAGTTCTTCACCGGCTGGTCGGGTGCCTGGCGCTGTTCGACGAAGTCGGCAATGACCTTCACAATGACGTCTTCCGGCAGTCCGTGCAGGTGGAGCTGCACGGGATGCCGGGGCCAGTAGCCACGCCAGTAGTTATTCAGGTTGATCTGCACGGTCTCGTACTGCTGATCGACACTGTCGGCGAAAAGCTCCTGAATGCGGGCATCCTTGGTGAAAGAGATGTGCGGGCCGACGTCGAACAGGAATCCGCCGTCGTGGCGGAAGGACGCCGTGTGGCCGCCATGATAGGGGTTCTTGTCGTACATGGTAGGTGTGAGGCCCTCGGCGTGGAGCCGGTAAGCCGCACCGAACCCGGCCATTCCGCTTCCCAGGATGACGATGTTTGGCACTGAAAGAGTCCGTTCCGAGTGTGACCGGGCGGCGTCAGTTGTGTGAGAGTGCTTCGTACCGTTCGATTTGCGCTCGGGTGAGACGCCGAAGGTCGTCCCCTGTCTGGAAGGCACGGTACCATTCGATGATCCAGTCGAGGGCGAGTTTCAATGGAAGCACTGGATGCCAATCCAGGCACGCCCTCGCCTTGGACGCGTCCAGCTGGAGATAGTGGGCCTCGTGCGAGTGCATTCTCGCATCGTCACGCCACGAGGCGCCGTTTCCCCACGACCGTGCTAGCTCGTCTGCGATCCACGACACAGGCTTGGCGTCGGCTTCGGCCGGACCGAAGTTCCAGGCCGAGGCAAACCGGCCGGCATCCTGCGCGAGTCGCTCGGCGAGCGTGAGGTATCCGCGCAGCGGCTCCAGGACGAACTGCCACGGGCGGATGGCGGAAGGGCTTCGGAGCAGGCAAGGTTGGCCCGCAAGGAAAGCCCTCATGAGGTCGGGAACGAGCTGATCAGCGGTCCAATCGCCACCGCCGATAGCATTCCCAGCACGAGCGCTCGCGATGGCGACGCCGTGACGCTCGAGCGACGCGGGGGCGAAGAACGACTCTCGGAAGGCGCTGGTCACGAGCTCGGCGCAACCCTTCGAGCTCGAGTACGGATCGTGACCTCCCATGGGCTCGTTCTCGCGATATCCCGAGACGCACTCGCGGTTCGCGTAGCACTTGTCGCTCGTGACGTTGACCACCACGCACGGCTGTCCGTGCTGCCGCAGCGCCTCCAGGAGATGAACGGTGCCGATGACGTTGGAGGAGTAGGTTTCGATGGGATCCTCGTAGCCGCGAAGCACGACGGACTGCGCCGCCATGTGAATGATCACGTCGGGCCGGCACTCGGCTATCGCCGACTTGAGCCGTGGGAAGTCGCGAATATCCGCGCAAATGGAGCGGACGGCGCCTGCGACCCCCGCCTGCTCGAACAGGCTCGGTTGGGTCGGCGGGTCGAGCGCGTATCCCGTCACGCTGGCTCCGAGTGCATCCAGCCATAGCGAAAGCCAGCTTCCCTTGAAGCCGGTATGGCCGGTCAGGAACACGCGGCGGCCCCTCCAGAACGAACGGTCAGGCATTGACTGGCTGCATCGACTGCGCCTGCGATCCTCGCGTCACGAGCGGCCACCGTGCGTTCTGTTCGCGCCAGAGTCCCTCGACCAACGGATCCCGGAGTGGCTCCTGCACGTCATCGAACGACACCATCTCGTCCTTTGGAACATCTCGACGTAACACGCAGCCTTCCGAGAGGGCGATTGGCAGGGCTGCCGTGGCGCGAGCCGTGGCGGCGTTGTCGATGAGCCCGTAGGTGCAGAACCCACCGACACCGTCGAGGCGCTCGCCGGCTTTGAGATCGCGCTTGGCAACCGTCACCACTTCGCAGACGGGGCCTGCGATGGGGGCGACGGTCGGATCGCGATGGATGGCCACTCGACCGATGGTCGAAGCGATCTGGATGTGAGGCAAATGGAATGGTGTGTAGAAGACGTAGAACGGGCCATCGCCGAGCTTGTAGTACGCGAGTTGAACCTTCTTGAGCGGCGATTCTTCGTGAACGATGACGAAGCCGCCGGTATATGGTGCCGCGCCGACGGCATAGTCGACGAGGCCGGTGCTGAGCATCTGGTCGGCCGGCAGCAGGTGCGCCAGCTCCCGGACGTACCCGCAGGCGGGGCCGTACATGCCGCGGCGGCCAGCGTGGAATCCTGTCGCATTGGCGAGAACCGTCGTCTCCATGGATAGCTTCGTGGAGTCCGCAAACGAAGTGACCTTCCTGGCGTCCTGGTCATGCTTCTCGGCAAATGCCCGCTGGGTCTCAGGGGTTCGATAGTAGTCCACCATGCCCTTGATGTTGCCCGCGGCCACGGGATGGAGACCCAGCGATCGCAGATAGCGAAAGAGGGTCATCGCCACTCCCGGTTCGTCCCCGTCCGTGTGGGTGACCACCACTCCGGCCTGGTCTGCTTTCACCTTCAGAATCGGGCCGAGCAGCGAATCGAGCTCGGCGTTCACCAGGACCACATGCTTGCCGTGGTCGAAGGCGTCGAGCACCACATGCGCCGCGGCCTCGACGGTACCCGTCACTTCCACGAGTACATCGATGGCATCGCAGGTAGTCAACACCGACGGGTCGTCCGTCAGCACGGGGAGGCCACGGGCGATTGCCGCTTCCGCCTCGCGAGCCGACCCTGCACGACTCCACTCGGTGACCCCGGCCTCCCGGAATGCCCGTTCAGCGTGCGCCGGCGTTCGATTCGCGATCGCCGCGAGGCGAATGCCCGGTGCTGGTGTTCCGAGCTGCAGGGCGATGGCGCGGCCCGTCGCACCCGCGCCAACCATGCCGACCCGGATCGGCTTATTCTGGGCCTCACGCTCTCGGAGTGCTGTGTCGACGATCATAGTGTTACCCCTGCCGCTCGACGAGCGGCCAGTTGAGATCTTGTTCAGAGACTACCGTGGCGACCAGGGGCCATTGAATGTTGAACGCCGGATCATCGAATCGCAGGCCACGCACTGAGCCTGGAGCGTAGAATCCCGAGGCCAAGTAGTAGATCTCCGTGTCTTCCTCGAGGGTCTGGTATCCGTGCGCGCAGTGCGCGGGCACGTACAGCATTCGACCATTGTCCGCATTCAACTCCGCCCCGCACCATTCGCCATAGGATGGGGACTCTGGTCTGACGTCAACCACCACGTCGAAGATGGCTCCTCTGGTGCAACGGACCAGCTTGGCCTCGAGCGCCGGCGCCTCCTGGAAGTGCAGGCCTCGAACCGTCCCCTTGCGGACGCTAGACCCCATGTTCGCCTGGACCGGCAAGAAGTCGAGACCGTGCGCCGCGAACTCCCGGGCACACCACGCTCGCATGAACCGGCCGCGAGCATCTTCGTGCGGATTCGGATCGATCACCCTTGTACCGACGAGGTTGGTCTCCGTGAACCGCATTGCAGTCAGGCGCCTTCACCTATCGACTGCTTCCATACCTCCCAGGGGGCGTTTCCCCTTGAATGCAACTCGTCCAGCATCTGCTTATCCTTGAACGTGTCCATGCTGACCCAGAAGCCATCGTATTTGTAGGCCGCGAGGTTCCCCTCTTTCGTCAGCCGTTGGAAGGGTTCGTAGAGCAGGTCTTCTCCCTCGTGAATGTAGGTGAAAATGTCCTTCTTGAAGATGAAATAGCCGCCGTTGATGCGAACCTGGGATTCACGTACGTCTGTCAGGTTCTCGACGAGGTCGTACTGGTCCGTTGAGACGAAGTGGTAGCTGAGATTCGGCTTGACGCAGAGCAAGCTCGCCACCTTGCCATGCCGTCGAAATTGGTCTAGCTGCGCGGGCAGAGGTGCGTCCGTCAGGCCATCGCCGTAATTGGCCAGGAATACGTCTTCGCCGGCAAGGTATTTTTCAGCGGCTTTGAGACGCTGTCCGATATTGGACTCGATTCCCGTATCGACAAAGGTGATCTTCCATTCGTTGATATCACTGGCGAGGAGCTGAAGGTTCTTCCCGCCTTGGGAGAGGACGAAGTCGTTGGAGAGGCATTCGTTGTAATTCAAGAAGTAGTTCTTGATGGCGTCGGCACCGTAACCGAGGCAGAGAATGAAATCGTGGTGGCCGTAGTGGGCGTAATACTTCATGACGTGCCACAGGATTGGGCGATACCCGATGTTGATCAATGGCTTGGGGACACGGTCGGAATAGTCTCTGAGCCTCATCCCCAGGCCACCGCAAAATAGGACAACTTTCATCTGGATATCCTCCCGCTGCGAGCTAGAGCACTACTTTTCGGCAGTAAAAACCTTCCGCGTATTTCCCCGGCGCCTTCGACTCGATTCCACGAAGTCTCAGTAACGACAGGAATGCATCGGGGGTGAACCAGTCTTTGTGCCGCTGGGTTGTGAAGCAGTCCATAATCGCGCTGATCTTTTTCTGGCAAATTGCGGCGTCGAGGTGAACGAAGAAATTGGGACTCCCGAGATCGCCGTCGTACTTCAGGATTTCATACTCCAGGATCAAGTGATTCCTGTACGTATTCCAGGTCAACTCCGAGATGAGGCGATGATCCTGGTGGAGATCGTTGCGGTAATGCGTGAAGACGAGATCTGGCGAGACTCTTTCTTTCAGCTCTTCGAAGAAGCTCTTGATCTCGTCGCCGACGTACGGAAAGAAGCTGGCCTTGAAGTTCCTGATGAGGATGTCCTTCTTCTTCGCGGTCGCCAGGAAGATCTCGGCGCTCATGAGCGCTTCGGCGTCTCGCTGGCCGGTGGACCCAAGGACCACCCAACAGACTTCGGCATCTTCGTGTTCGGATAGAAGCCGTAAGATTGTGCCGCCACATCCGATCTCGATGTCGTCACTGTGTGCGCCGACACAGAGAATCTGAAGGGCGCGAGGCGGCGAATCAAACTGGAGTGTCAGCATTCGGGAAAAGGGCTTAGCGGGCGTCAGCGGGGAGGAGCGTCTGGGGATCTAGGCCGAGGAATCGTCGTTGCTCACTCAGCGGGCCGCGCTCCGCTCGTGGCGAAGCGAAGCACGCGCGCCGGATTTCCCACTACGATCGCGAAGGCAGGCACGTCGCAAGTCACGACGCTGCCGGCCCCGATGAGCGCATTCTCGCCGATCGTGACATTCGCGAGGATGGTAGCTCCGGAGCCGATGGATGCCCCCTGACGCACCAGTGTCGGCTCGACCTTCCAGTCCGTCTCCGTCTGCAGCTCGCCGTTTGACGTGGTGGCGCTCGGATAGGAATCGTTGATGAACATGACCCCGTGGCCGACGAAGACGTTGTCTTCGATCGTCACCCCTTCGCAGACGAAGGTGTGGCTGGAGATCTTGCAGTTCTTGCCGATCCGGGCGTTCTTTTGCACCTCGACGAAGGCGCCGATCTTGGTGTTGTCGCCCACGTCACACCCGTACAGATTGATGAATCTCGACAGCTTCACGCCCTCGCCCAGCTTCACATCGGGCGCGATGCAGAGATGCTCGTTCATAGCTGGACCGCCCGGCCTCGTGCCGCGAGCGACCGATCGGCGGCTTCCAGGAGCTTGACGACCCGCAAACCGGCCACGCCGTCGTTGATCGGAGTCTGGTCCTTCACGACACAATCGATAAAATAGCCGAGCTCGACCCGCAGCGCTTCGGCCTGCTCGACCCGGGGCGCCCACATGTCGCCGGAGCGGTAGCTCACCATCAACTCATAGAGTCCCTGCCCGTTGCCCATCTGGACGCCCTTGTCGTAGATCTTGAGCTTCTCGTCGGCCTCCAGATCGTTCCATACCAGCATCTTCTTTTCGCCTCCGATCAGGGTCGTCCTGACCTTCACCGGAGACAGCCAGTTGACGTTGATGTGCGCGATGGTGTTGCCGGGGAAATAGATCGTGAGAAAGGCGACGTCCACGTGCCCGTTCAAATGCGCCTGGCCGGTCGCGATCACCGCCTCGGGCTCCTCCGGAATGAGGAAGCTCATGATCGAGAGATCGTGAGGCGCCAGATCCCAGACGACGCTCACGTCGTGTTGAAAGAGCCCCAGATTGACCCTTGTCGAGTCGTAATAGTAGATGCTTCCTATGACTCCGTCGTCGATGAGCTCGCGGATTTTTCGCACCGCGCCCGTGAACAGGAAGGTGTGGTCGACCATGATCTTGAGATTCTTGTGTTCGGCCAGCTCGATCAGCTCCTCCGCCTGTCGGGTGGTGGAGGTGAAGGGCTTCTCGACGAAGACGTGCTTGCCGTGCTCCAGGGCGGCCTTTGCCAATTCGAAGTGCGCGCCGACGGGCGTCACGACGGCGATGGCGTCGATCTCCGGCGATGCGAACAGCTCGGAGGATTTCGTGGTGACGGCCAGGTCGGGATGGGTCTGCTTGACGCGCTTGAGGGCGGCGGGACTCTGGTCACAGACTGCCGACACCTGGCAGCCTTCGAGGCCGCGCAGGTTTCGGACGATGTTCGGACCCCAATAGCCGTAGCCGATGACGCCGATGCGAATCAATACGCCCCTTCACCGGAAAAGACTGCCTGTGGAGTTCGTAGAAGAATCTTGAGATCGAGCCAGAGCGACCACGCCCGCGCGTACTTGAGGTCGAGACGCACCATGTCGTCGAATGGGAGGCGGCTTCGCCCGCTCACCTGCCAGAGGCCGGTGATCCCGGGCTGCACGTCCAGCAGGCGCCGGCGGTGCCAGATGTCATAGGCCTCGAGCTCGTAAGGGATCGGGGGGCGAGGGCCGACCATCGACATC
>WNFT01003633.1_pt1 | contig 23325 bp, 18 predicted proteins | sample 5400191 | NCBI WGS metagenome assembly WNFT01 (sample SAMN13153359, study PRJNA577476) | soil metagenome | isolation source: 80 cm saprolite under Madrone tree | place: USA:California | collected 2016-06-14 | reverse complement strand
GCCTGCGGGCGAGATCGATCAAGGACCACAAGCAGGCGCCTACGAGCTGCAGTTCTGGTCCGCCGGTGCAGACGGAGTACGAATCGCACACAGCAATCCGAAGGGGACCTTTTGGAATATCGGCCTCCGTTTCGGATACGTGCTTACGGGAGAGCATGGCCCCGGGCCGCTCCGCGGCCGATTCGAATATGTCGCCGATGTGATTCCGCTGATCGAATTTCGTCTTCCAAGTCAGACCGCGTGGGGCGGCGGAATCGTTCCTGTCGGGATGAAGTGGAATTTTGTCACCCGGCATCGGATCGCGCCCTATGCCGAGGTGAACGGCGGCGGACTGGTCACGAACAATGACGTGCCACCGGGAGGTTCCATGTTCAATTTTACCGCCTCAGGCTCGGTAGGTGTGCACGTGCTACGGGGAAGGTTTAACTGGACCGCTGAGGCCCGGTTCTATCACGTTTCGAACGGCGGTCTCGCCGCTAACCCGAGCTTTAACACCGTGGGTTTAAGCGTTGGTCTCGGCACCTTCTTCGGGTCGAGGGGGAACGAGAACTAACGTGCTGAAGATCAGTGTCACAGAAAGAGAGGACCGAACTCCGATGGGTTCTGCAAGGATTGAAAACGGGCGAACAGGCCTAAGCATTTTGAGGTGATGCATGAAGCCACATACGCAAAAAATGGGAATAGGGGACCGGATTGCGACTCGACAGGAACTTGGCGAAGTAATCGTTCAGCTCGTTAAGTTGCACGAGCTTCCCTTCGAGACCACCTTGGAGTCACTCGAATCGTCCGAGAACCGCCTTCAAGAGGACGACCTTGAATTGTGGACGGATAGCGACCGCGATGTGCGAGAAGCAGAAATCGAGTCTCTTACGACAATGATACTTGGTCGAAGATAAAAGTTTGACTGAGATACACACAATGCATGCGGGCCGCGGACCTGTAGCGCATGGGGTGGGATGAAAGGAGGCATGGTGACGTTCTTGTTGATAGGTCTCATGGCCGTTTTGATTTTTCTCACGGTCACGAGCTCGGATACCGGGATCGGCCGTAACCGCCACTAGCGACCGTTGTGTTTGTCGCAATAGGTTCTAGACACCTAGGCAGGGGGCGAGCACGCGGAATCGTATTTAGGTTTTGAACGAGTGAAAGGTATCTGACTCTCTTAGAAGTCCGCAGTCGACTGCGGACTTCTAAGCTTGCGACGGCCAATCTGGCGAATTGAGAGCAAGGACTGAAAGGGTGGGAAGGAGCACAGTGTCACCGAAGAATAAGAGGGATAGCAGCAAAGCAAGTGCCGCCAAGCAGAGAAAAGAAGACCTTTTGAACGAGAGGCCAACTCATGAACAAATCAGCCTGCGAGCTTACCAGATCTATCTCGAGCGTGGCGCTCGTGCTGGTAATGAGCTCGATGATTGGCTGAGGGCTGAGCGTGAACTCGAGAGGATCGCGCATTTCAAACGAAGTTGGGATCGTCTCTCGGCTCTTGACAGTCGGCAACTCCTAAAATTCGAGGATTACCACGATCAAAATTTTAAATCTAACCCAAAATCGTAGAAGCAAGGGCGCCCAAGCAACATGGGCCGGGCGCGTTTGGCGCGAGCCTGCATTAACAAGGTCGCCGGAGTTCAAACATAGAAAGGGGACAGACTCTTGCGGATAGGGTGACAATTTGATGCGCATTCTTCTTCTCAACCTCGGTACCGAGTCAACCCAAGCCGTAGAGCAGGCCTTATCAGGTCAGGGCTATGACATGGCCTCAGACCAAAGTCTGAGCGTAGATAAGATTCTCGCACGTTCGCCAGACCTTCTGATCACGGAAGCAACACCATCGGACCTTAGCTGCTGCGGTTTGATCAGCCAAATCAAGGCAAGTTCTGATCTGCGAGCTCTCAAGATTGTGACGATCGTTCACGGAGACGCACTTGAGCGTGCCCGCGGTCTAGATCTGGGTGCCGACGATGTAGTCTCGTTTCCATTTGAGCCAATGGAATTCGCTGCAAAAATCAGAACTCAGCTTCGTCAAAGGCAACCAGAACTTAAGCTCGAGGCAGAACTGAAGGACGCTCTCGAAAGAGAGCACATGGCGGAGAGTACAGCGGAAAACCTGATTAATAAGGTGATGTCGCGGCGTCGTTTTTGGGTTCTTTCCATAGTCTGCGTTCTCAGCGCGGCCACCCTCTTGGCGGCGGTCACAACGGTTATCTCGAACCGACGAAGTCGCAAGGATACGCTCCGACTCAAAGCCGAAGTTGCGCAACTTAATGGTGGACTTCTTCAGCAGGAAGAACTCCTGCGCCGCGTGGGACAGGCTCGTGATTCTCAGATTGGCAGTAACGTGCCGGGAACTCGCCGGTCATTGGAAACCCAAAGTGAGGCGATTCGCAAAAAAATGGCAGCGCCGGCCGTCGCGGATAACGAATCGCTCAAGAGGCAACTTCAAGAGACGCAAAATCAGCTGAATCGGCTCGAGACTGAGAGTCGAGCAGCTGAAGCGATTGTTCACAAATACGGACCGAGTGTTTGCTTGTTGCACGTAATCGTGGAACTTAAGGATAAAGATTCCGGGCAGATCATTCGTATTGCTGCCGATCCGGCCGGTAAACCGCTGGTCGACGAGAAGGGCATGATATCCCTTCAAACCGAGGGACAGGGACCGCCGCTGCAGTTCCACTTTTTTGGCACGGGATTTCTCGTCGCGAGCAATGGTCGTTTGCTTACCAACCATCACGTCGCCGAGCCTTGGAGGAGTGATGAAGAGCTGAAGGAACTTCTTGATCGGGGTGCTGACGCGTTTGCATTGTCCTACACGGCCTACTTCCCCGGGATCTCTCAAGGCATCGAGGTCAAGCTCGACCATATTTCGGGGATCGCCGATTTGGCAACTCTGACGCTACAGACTCCAGCACCGCCTGGGGCTGCCTTGCTGGAACTCGATGATCGGAGTGAAGCCAGTGTGTCCGGCGATCCTGTCATCTTGATCGGTTACCCTACTGGTATCGAAGGAATTCTCGCTCGTGCGGGCAGCGACGTCACAACAAGGCTGGCAGAGAACGTACATGACGTAAACGAGATGCTTTCGCAATTGGCGGCGCAACACCTCATTCGTCCAACGATTACCCAAGGACACATCGGAGATGTCCTCAACGACAAGATTGTTTACGACGCAGCCACAACCGTTGGCGGTTCAGGCGGACCGCTCTTTAATCACGATGGCAAGGTAATCGGTGTGAACGCCGCCATTCTGAGAGATTTTGGTGGCTCGAACTTGGCAATCCCTGTGCGTTACGCCGACGAACTGCTGAAGTAATTACCCATTCAATATGCGGTCAACTGCTTTCTGGTACGTGGGTTACTGACGGACGAAATCGAAGTGAGAAGCACAGACTGGTCCAGCTGTCCAGGACGAGCCGAACGGCGTCTTTAGTTTTCAGCGATTTACCAGCGAGCCAGCGCGCAACCACCCGTCTTGAAAACCGTTAGCCCCGAAAAGGGTATCGCGAACTTCGAATCGCCTGCCGAGCCACTAAATACAGATGGGTTTGTCGTCGGCGTGCCATCCGTGCCGCAGAGTTTTATATTTCCTGCCGACGACATCGGCGAGGGAGCAATTAGGGAGCAATAACCATTTCTACTGGTTCCTTCTGCTTCCATTGTACTCCCCAGAGTTTCTCGTAAGTGCTTGAAACTCCGTGTTGCATTGCATTCGACTCCCACACGCTTCCGCCGTATTCATTTGTGAATCAAAAGCTTGCAGGAAGTGGTGGTGGGCAGAAAGGGGGCAATAACACGCATTTCGTGCGAAGGCTTGCCATTTTGGGGGCTTTCCTCGCTATGTGACGAGGACTAACGCTCGCTTTAGACGCACAAGCGGCATGTTCGTGCAGTCTGATTATCGCCGCCACGGGGTCTACTTTCTGAGAGATCGGATCCGGCGGCGGCCTGCAGGTCCACGTCCGTGTTCGCGGCAGCAGACAACAAAGTTAAGGCCGCTACTCCCGCAGCGATCACCGCATACACTGCAGTCATCCACGCGCTGGGAAGCTTAGGACGAATGGACTCGCTTGGGTAGCGAGGCAGACAAGCCGCAGGGCACTCGGCGTGTCGGCGCCTATGCGCCCTGCGCCGACTCGATTCACCTACTTCTGCGAAATCGGAACTTCCGAGGCACCCTTAGCCTTCTCTTCCGCGGCCTTCTCGGTAGCGCGGGCTCCCGCCATGATATTAATGATGTCGTTGTTACTTTCGCTGCAGTCGTACTCGAAGAATGGCCCTTCGGTTGCCGTCAAGGGCACGATGGCCGTCCAGGGTTTCGTCCACGTAGAGGGGTCGTCAATTGTGAAACTGTACTCAATCCGGTCCGCAGCCACGCGCCTAAAGCGCTCGGTAATCTTCAACGTCTTGGGATTGGCGTTACGGAAGGTAGCTTCGGGCCTGAAATTGGTGGTTTCCACGACCAGTGTGTCGCCCTCCCAATGGCCCCGCCCATCCCCATGCCACTGGTGGACGCTTGCTCCAGCATGCGGACGCGCATCCAGCGGGATGATACGAAGTTCGGTTCCGTACTCGGCTTCAAGCACCACATATTCCGGATTCTGCAGGATGTACACACCATTGTTATAGCCACCAGGAAGTATGGGCGGTCCACCGCTCAGGGAAACGCAACTCGTGCGGACCCCTATATCCTTCGGAGTATCGGCGTGCACCGCTACCCCTCCGTGACTATCGACTTCGATGTAGTCGCGATCACCTATCGCTCTCGGCCTTTTCAACGCCTCTGGTGTTCGGGGAGGCATTCTGCCGTCAGGCGGATCCACAATTAGTGATGTCCGCTTGTTCGGCGCGAACCCTTCCTGCAGAGCGGTGAGCCCGAAGGTAGTCAAGTTAGATAACGTCGACTCGGGATCGTTTGGGGTGCGATCATATTCGCGCTGCAGCCCGGCCTTTTGGGCGGCCTCCACCTCCTCATCGGTCAAGAACTCTCTCCCCGCGTACTTGGCCGGCCGTTCCAAGGGGGTGAAGCTCTCACTCGTCCAATATCCGTGCAGGTCCGGCTTACCATCCGGTGTACGAGGCGTGGTCCAGGACTTTGTGTTCGTCCTTGCCGGCGTCTTCGCCGCACCCGATGGACCCTGAGCCGCGACGAATGTTGGCACGAACAAAACAATCGCCACAGCGATCCCTAACACACTCGAAAGGGCAAAACGATTGCTCATCTGGACCTCCTTGACTTATTCACCCGGAATTTCCGATCAGTTGCACAAAACCATATGCCCGCTACCCTCCGGTGTCAACCTGGGCCAAGTCCTGATAGTTGGCTTTCCGGAAACTGGCCTCGCTTACACTGGCCAAATTCTGGGGCCGGGCGAAAGTAACTGGGGGCTGTCTCTATCGACTGTCGTAAGCTTCGGGCTTCAGAGTTACAATAGCAACCCGCCAATTCAAAAGCGAAATCCGGGCAAGACCCGGAAAGCGAGGATACAGATGATTACCCCACGTCTCGCTTTGCGCGGTTGTCTGGCAGTTATGATTCTGCTTGTGTTGTTGGCCAGCCTCGCCATGGCCCAAGCCCGGAAAGCTCCTGGGACCGCGGAGAAGTGGACTCCGCCACATACTCCGTGGGGCGACCCCGACCTGCAGGGAATTTGGAGTAATGCTACCCTCACGCCCATCGAACGACCCAAGGAGCTGGGAGAGAAACACTTTCTTACAAGTGACCAAGCGGCCGAACTGGAAGAGCGAGCAGCTCAAAGTCGCGTTGATAGCCCTCCGCCAAAAGGCGACCCGGGTACATATAATCAGTTCTGGTTCGAACGCGGAACAAAGGTCGTACCTACCAAGCGCACATCGCTCATAGTGGATACGCCGGATGGAAGACTTCCTCCATTGACGCCAGACGGCCAGAGGAGAGATCAGGAGAGGTTCAGGAGGCTCGGCCCGGACGCTGTTGGCTCCTCTGGCAACGGTCCATTCGACTCATGGGAAGACATAAGCGTAGTCACACGATGCATCACCCGCGGTCTGCCAAATGCGATGATTCCCGGTGCCTATAATAATAATTTGCAGATTGTGCAGAGTCCTGGATTCGTGGCTCTGTTTTCAGAGATGATGCACGAGACTCGTATCATCTCGCTCGATGGCCGGTCGCACATCGACGCGGGCATACATCAGTGGATGGGGGACTCGCGAGGTCGTTGGGAAGGGAATTCCCTCGTTGTTGATGTGACCAACTTCCGTGATAACGATGTGACCGGTTTCGGCGTTCCATACCGGTTTTCCGAAACGTTGCACCTGCATCTGGTCGAACGCTTCACGCGTGTCGACGCCGACACAATCAACTACGAAGTTACAGTGGACGATCCGACGACCTTTACAACACCGTGGACCGCATCCATTCCGATGGTGAAGAGCGACGGTCCGATCTTTGAGTACGCGTGTCACGAGGCAAACTACAGCATCGTGGACATTCTCAGGGCCTCTCGGGCTCAAGACAATGCCCCCAAGGACGGACCGCAATGAGTCGATGGGATTTTGTGGGGGGAGCGTTTCAGGTGCGTGATCGATTTCGGGCCGTGGTATTTATCGGCGCCGTCGTCGTGGGAGCCGGCCTGCGGATGGCCGTAGCTCCAGCCGCGGGGCAGGCAGCCCAGGCGCCCCCTACTGCTGGGCAGTTCCCCGCGTACCGCGCACCTCGTTTGCCCGGCACGAACGAGCCGGACCTGAACGGCATCTGGCAGGCTTTGACCTCGGCCGATTGGGATATCCAGGGACACGATGCGCAGCCGGGAGTTCATCCTGAGCTCGAAGGTACCTATGACGCTCAGCCCGCAGGCCAAAGCATCGTCGAGGGCGGCGAGATCCCCTATAAGCCGGAAATGCTGGCGAAAAAGAAGGCGAACTTTGAAAAGCGGGCTGTTGTCGACGTGATAAGCGAGGATGCGAACTGGTACGATACCGGCGACCCGGAGCTCAAGTGTTATCTGCCGGGTGTGCCGCGAGCGACCTACATGCCATTTCCCTTTCAAATTGTGCAGGGCAATGGCTCGTACATTCTGATTGCCTACGAGTATGCGAGCACCACGCGCACGATCCGGATGAACTCCAGCGATAAGCCTCCGGCCGATTCTTGGATGGGCTGGTCGCGCGGGCATTGGGAGGCCGACACGCTGGTAGTCGACGTCGTCGGATTCAACGATCTCACGTGGTTTGACCGAGCAGGGGATTTCCACAGCGACGCTCTGCACGTGGTCGAACGTTACACTCCAGTCAGTCCGTACCATCTCCAGTACGAGGCAACCATCGATGATCCGAAAGTCTTTACGCGGCCGTGGAAGATCAGCCTGCCGCTCTATCGTCGTATGGACAAGGGCGCTCAGGTGTTGGAAGACAAATGCGTGACCTTTGCGGAAGAGCTGCTCTACGGAAACCTTCGCAAGAGTCCGGGAAGGCAAGCGCGGTAAGGTGTTCTCGTGCGGACACGACGGTGCTGGTTTCGGGGCTACCAACGAGGGAACCCGTAACACTGCAGGAATGGACGAGTTCTTCCCAGCCGCGGAGGGCTTATATCACTGCGTCGCGGATCTGTTCAGGAACCATGAGGCCGGACCGGCCCTTCGGGGAACCCATCTCCCGTTGGATGAAGCGAGCACCGAGAAATCCTGACCGGGCCAAGCGCTGGCTGGCTTTCCTTCGAAACCATCGGGAAGCGATTGCGGCCATGGATTTCTTCACTGCGCCAACGATTACGGCGTGCTCTACTGCTTCTTCGTCATCAGTCATGATCGTCGGCGCATCCTGCACGTTAACGTCACGAGACTGTAGGGATAGGGGGACGCTGGATCGGATTTTCGTAGTTTTCCAGGTCGAGTAAGTCATCCAGTAGAGGAGAGTCTCCTAATGCGAGGACTTAAGCTTTGGGCAAAGACATTCGTGTGTGTTTTCTTCTTTAGTGCGATTGCTGGAGCTCAGGTAACCACTGGCACGATTTCCGGTACAGTTATCGACTCCTCCGGGGCGGTTGTACCCGGGGCGACCTTAATCCTGAAAAGCGTAGAGAAGGGCTTTAGCCGAACAGTGAGCACCGATGCGAGCGGGCGCTACCACGCTCCGGACCTGGAACTGGGCAGCTACGAGATCACGGTAGAGGCGGCCGGTTTCCGGACAGTGATCCGGAGCGGGATCACCTTGACCGTTGGCCGCGAGGCCGTGGTGGATTTCACCCTTCAGGTCGGCGCTGTCACCCAGACAGTCACCGTGACGGGCGAGGCGCCGCTGGTCCAAACGGCCAATGCTACGGTCGCTGCTCTGGTGGATGAGCGCGAGATGCGGCAATTGCCGCTGAATGGCCGTAGTTTCGCTGATTTGACGAGCATCCAGCCAGGTGTGACCTCGGATTTGGAAATAGCGGCAGGTCCCACCCAGGCGGTTTACACAGGCGGGGGAGGCGCCGCGCGACGCTCCATCGGCGGAACGAAACCGCAGCAATCCACGTACTTATTAGACGGCATGGAGATTTCGACGCCCTCGGAAGGAATGCCGGCAACCAGTGTTTTGGGAGAGCAGTTAGGCGTGGAGGCGATCCGAGAGTTCACGCTCTTGCAGAGCAATTATGGGGCGCAATATGGCCGGGCATCGGGCGGCGTGGTCAATGCTGTAACACAGTCGGGGAACAACAGTGTTCACGGAAGTGTTTTTGAGTTTCTCAGGAACGACAAGCTGGACGCTCGGGACTATTTCCTGGACCCGCGACTCCCCAAGGCGCCGTTGAAGCGCAACCAGTTCGGGGCCGCGTTAGGGGGTCCGATTCGAAGGGACCGCACCTTTTTCTTCCTGAACTATGAAGGCGTCCGCCAGAGTGCCGGAACGAGTTTCCTCGGCACGGTGCTCACCCCTGAGACCCGGCAAGGCAACATCACAGGTTGCCCGGCGGGGCAGACGACATGCTCCCCACAGCAGGCCATCGTCACCAAGACATTGCCGGTTGATCCGAACATCGTGCCGCTCATGAATCTGCTGCCCTTGCCCAATGGCTCCTATAGAAACCTGGGCGTGGCCGACTACTCCGCCGTCCCTCGCTGGCAGGCCCATGAGAACTACGGCATCGTGCGGATAGACCACCAACTCTCGGCAAACGATAGCCTGTTTGGCCGCTTCACCAAAGATGAGAGTGCCCGGACCGATCAGTACCTCTTATTGGGACTCTATTCCATTCCAGGCATTAACTTTTACGGCGGCAGTGCAGGTGGCACCAGCATCGGCCCCAATCTGAGCGGTCCAGCGGTCTTTGTGGACAATAGCTTTGATTACGATGATTCAGTGATGATCAACAGGGGACGGCACGCGATCGCGCTGGGCGGCAACTTCAAGCGATATCAAATGAATCATTTGAACGAACCTTGGGTCTATGGAGGAACGTTTACCTGGGACACGATCGATAACTTTCTGACCAACAATCCCCGCAATACAACCCAGCTTTTAGGTTTCACCACCCCGGGCAGCCAGATGGCGGACGTGTACCGAGGGTGGAGACAGAGCTATGGGGCTGCCTATCTCCAAGATGACTTCAGGGTGCGATCGAATCTGACCCTCAACCTGGGCCTGCGCTGGGAGGGGATTAGTTCCCCCAGGGAAGTTAACGGAAAGCTGGCCCAGCTGAACAATGTCTATACGGATAAAGAATTCAACCTGTTGACCCGAAATGATCCCCTTTTTCGTATCCGTGACGCCTTCAAAGGTTTTTCTCCCCGATTAGGGCTAGCCTGGACTCCATTTTCCGATCAAAAGACGGTCTTTCGTAGCGGGTTTGGGACGTTCAAGGAAATGCCCTTGGCCTACATCTGGCAATTGGCCCTCCAGGCCCCTCCTTATGCGCAGCGATTTACGGTCAACCGACCGGTGTTGAAGTTCCCGTTTCCCTTTGCCAATCCCAACCTGGTTGCGTCCGCGGGCGAGCCTTTGATCATGCCATTAGAGGTTAAGATTCCTTACACCATGCAGTGGACGTTTTCGGTGGAGAGGCAAGTGGGGCAAAGCTTAGTGTTCAAAGCAAATTACGTGGGGACGCGAGGCGTGAACCTGTTTGCGATTTACAACCCCAATCAGAAGCCGGTGATCGTTCAAAACGGCCGGGAGTTCACTCCGTCGAATGCACAAGCGCCCAACCCGAATTTCACCTCATTTCGCTACGTCGCTCCCGTTAGCGATCAGATTTACAACGCTCTCCAACTGGTTGTGGAGAAGCGTTTGCGCGCCGGTCTGGCATTCAATGGGTCCTACACCTGGTCGCGGAACATCGATGATGGAGGAGGAGCTGGAATCAAGGGAGCGGAACAGATTTCTGGAGCCGCCAGCTTCGCAGTCTACAACGGGCAGGATTTTTCTATCGATAGGGGCCTCTCCTCGCTGCATGTTGAGCACAACTTCATTCTTGCTTACACCTACGAGTTTCCGTACGGGTCCGGCCGTCATTGGGGGAAGCAGGCGAGTGGCCCGCTCCGTTACATCCTGGCCGACTGGTCCGTCAACGGGAGCAATACGATCCGCAGCGGCCTGCCCGTCAACATCCAAATGACCCCGCGCCAATCCGGCTGTGTGGCGCAAAGCTGTAACGAGCGACCAGACCTTCGCCCGGGCGGGAACAACAATCCGGTGCTCGATCACTGGACCCCTGAACGTTACTTCGACCCTTCGAATTTTGTCGTCCAACCGGCGGGTTATTTTGGAAATGTAGGGCGAAATACCTTGATCCGCCCGGGACAAGTGAACCTGAATCTTTCTTTCATCAAGGACAATCAGCTGGGGGAGGGGAAGAACCTCGAGTTTCGGGCAGAGCTCTTCAACTTCCTGAACCATCCTAACTTCGGAGCACCCGGCAATAATGTCTTTAGCAATGCGGCTGGGACCCTGGATCCCGGTGTAGGGAGAATTACCACCACATCCACGACAATGCGCCAGATTCAGTTGGGCTTGAAATTGATTTTCTGATTTTTTGACTAGAACGTGTTTCAAAACTGGGTACAAGGTGCTGAATGAATGATAGTTAGTAGTCGCTGTTCCGTCAGAACAGTCGGTACGGCAGGCCGGAGTGTCCACGCAAAAGAATTGCATTCGTGATCACCCGCTACCGTAGTGTGCGCTCGCAGCGGATTGTCAGGGAAGGGCCTTCACGGTGGGCTCGACAGGATCGCAGGATGCGGATGCGAGAAGTTTTTCGAGTGCGGCGTGATCCACGGGCCGGGAGAAGAGATACCCCTGGCCAAATTCGCAGCCGAACTGTTGGAGGTAAGTGAGCTGGCTGCGCGTTTCGATGCCCTCGGCAACTACCTTCAGGTTTAAATGCTGCGCGAGAGTAACGATGAGGTGAGCGATTTCGCGGCTTTCACCGTCATGCTCGATTCCGCGAATGAAGGAACGATCGATCTTCAGCACGTCCACGGGAAGACTGTGGAGTCGGCTCAGGGACGAATGGCCGGTCCCAAAATCGTCCATGCTGAGGCGAACACCCAGGTCCTTGAGCTGAGAACAAATGCGGATCGTGAGATTGGGATCGCTCATGGCCATGGTCTCGGTGATTTCGAGCTGCACGCTCCGAGGGTCCACCTTCGTTTCGTCGAGGTCGGATTTGACGTCGGCGACGAGATCGCTTTGCGCGAACTGGCGGGGTGAAACATTTATAGTCATGGTTAGCGGGGGATCGGTGTGAAAGAGGAGATGCCATGCGCGGGCCTGGCGACACGCTTCCCTCTGGACCCACCTGGTGATGGGAAGTATTAATCCGGTCTCTTCTGCGACTTCGATGAAGTCCATGGGTCCGACGAGTTCGGACTCATTGCGCCACCACCGGACAAGCGCCTCGACACCCGCGATCTGGCCCGTGGCCAGCCGGACGATCGGCTGATAGAAAACGCGGAACTCTTCGCGTTCGATCGCTTTGCGCAATTCAGTTTCCAGCTTCAGGCGCTGGACGACGAGGGCATGCATCTGCGTGTCGAAAACTTCGCGGCCGGATGTGCTTCGCGCATTGGCGCGACACATGGCGATGTCCGCGTCGCGAAGCATCTCCTCCGGCTGGTGGTACGACGGCGAACTTAGGGCGATGCCAATGCTAGCGGATGCGAAGACATCCACGTCGCGCGCAGTAAAGGGCGCGGCCAAACTTTCCTGCATTCGCATGGCAACACGCATGGAATCGGCTGGTCCCTTAAGGTCCTCCAGGAGCACGGTAAATTGATTGCCATCCATGCGCGCAAGTGTCTCGTTGGCTAGCGGCCGGCCGCCAGTCGCGGTGGAACGCGAAACCGTGTCATCGTGTCGGAGACGACTCCTCAGCCGTTTACTGATGTCGATGATGAGCTGGTCAACGACTGAGTGGCCCATGGTTTCGTTGAAGATTTTCAGTCCGTGGACGTCCACGACTAGGACAGAAAACTTGAACTCAGGATGGCGCCTCGCGTCGTCCATAGCGTGCTGAAGACGATCCAGGAAAAGGCGTCGATTCGGTAAGTCGGTGAGCACGTCATGGAATGCGTTGTGCTCCAGTTGTTCCTCCATCCCCTTGCGCTCCGTGATGTCGCGGTTGACGATGGCCAGCTGCGTGACTCGCCCCTTTCGGTTGCGAATGGCGCTGGCAGTAGATTCAAGTGTGCGCCACGTCCCATCCTTGTGGCGCATGCGATATTCGAGGCGCCTCCCGATACCGGTGAGCCCCGCTTGCCTCGCAGCTTCGATCACGCGCTCGCGGTCCTCCGGATGCACCTGCTCAAGCGATCCTGTCGCGGCCAACTCCCTGGGCGAGTAGCCAAGAACTTTCTCGTACGCCGGGCTGTTGTACAGTCGTTTGCCCGTGACGTCCACGAGCGCGATCAGGTCTGCAGCGTTTTCGCTGACGACGCGGAAAAGGTCGTTCTTGCGGCGGTGATGGAATCGCTGATATGCGATGTAGACATAAGGCAGGGCAATCAGGCCGGCCACTTCGGGCCAAGGCTGCTGAAGAACCCAGGACGGGAACAAAATCAGGCATGTTGTCATTTCCATTTAACAATGCTCCGTGCCCGGCAACCCGTTGGCCCAAATATCGTTTCCTTATACCTCCCCCAAATCATGAACGAGGTGGGGCGTGAGGTCCTTTTCACCCAGGGCTTTTCGAATCACCGCGAGGAGCTTGGCATTATCCACCGGCTTTTGCAGAAATGCCTTCGCGCCCGCCTTGAGCGCCCTCTCCCTATTTGCACTGGGATCGCGCGCGGACATGACAATTACCGGAATCAAAGCCAGAGTATCATTTGCTTTCAACCGCTCCATGACGCTGAAGCCATCACCGGCCGGTAATCCAAGGTCCAGGATAATGAGGTCCGGCATGTGTTTCCGCGCCTCCGCGAGACTCGCCATTCCATCCGCTGCAAAAATAACATTGTAGTGATTGGCTTTGAGTCGTATGTTGAGGCCCAGCCGAACGTCAGGATCGTCATCTACAATCAGGATTGTTTTATTGCTCATGTCGGTACGTTCCTCGCTATCATCATCGTGTTGATATGTTCTTGAACTCCAGCAGCCACGTTTTCCGCATACTCTCCCATCGGTTCGTTTACGCTTCTCGAAATCGGCGGCAGAAAGCTGTAAGAAACCGTAAAAGTGAGCCCTGCCTGTTGAAGCCGTTCACAACGCCGAAACTGTTCTCGAACACGCTTGCTCATTACTTCCGCACCGTGTTTATTCGTGCAGGCCACGGCAAAGAAAAGCTCTTGCGCATCCCCCGGGCCCATCTTCGGCAGCACCACGTCCAGGTCGGGAAGCAAACACCGTTGCAGAAGCGTGCGGGCCACATTAGACATTTCAATTCGCAAATCAGGCGAGAGCCACCCGTCCTGAGAATCCATCTCCACCACCAGTACGGCGATGGCATCTTCTAGCTTCACTTCATTTGTCAAAATCGGGCTAATCAAACTCGCAAGGGAAAAAATGGGTACAGTAAAGAAAAAGTTGCTGCCTTTCTGGGGTTCACTCGTGACCCAGATATTGCCACCCTGCCTCGCCACCAATTCTTTGGAAATGTACAAGCCGAGCCCCAGGCCCTTGCGGCCCTCCTCGCCAGCATCGCTTGCCTGATAGAGCCGTTCAAAAATCAGCTTGCTGACCTCCGGCTTGATTCCGCATCCGCTGTCCGCGATTTCCACGACCAAAAGGCCCGGATCTTCTTCGAAGATTCGCGTCTGAAGCTTTATCTCGCCGCCTTTGGCGGTGAATTTGACGGCATTGGAAACGAGATTGATCAGCACTTGCCGGACGCGGCTGGGGTCAACATATGCCAGTGGCAAATCCGCTGGTATGTTCGCGCTGAGCGTTATTCCTTTGGCCGCCGCACTCCCTTCGAACATGCTGACCGTATCCGTAATGGCATCGCGGAGTGACGCGCCTTGCGGCTCGATATTCAGTTTTCCCGCTTGGATGCGCGTGACTTCCAGTAAATCGGCGATCATCGATTCCAGTTGCCGCACATTGCGCAAAGTAATTCGCAGATACTCGGACTGCTCGGGACGTAATTCACCCGCTAATCCGTCAACCAGAATGCTTACAAATTGATAGATGGCGGAGAGAGGTGAGCGGAGCTCGTGCGAAACATGCGAGAGAAATTCATCCTTCAGTTGTAATTGCTGTTTCCTGATCTGCTCCGTCTCAACTTGCATGCGCTGGCGCTCCATGGCGTACCGTAGAGCCCGCAGCAAACCATGACTCTCGATCTGTCCCTTGATCAGATAGTCTTGAGCACCTTCTTGCAAGGCCTGAGCGGCCGTGGTTTCGTCATCCAATCCCGTCAGTACCACCAGTGGCACGCCCGGCGCGATCGAGTGCATCTGTCGCAAACCCCCCAAGCCTTGCGCATCTGGCAGCCCGAGGTCTAGCAACACGACGTCCACCCCACCTCTTTGAAGATGGTTCACGGCATCGCTCATGCACGCGAAATGCTTTAGTTCCATTGCGCTTGAACCCGCTTCCGCCAAGAATATACGCATGAGACGAGCATCTCCCGGGTTATCCTCAACCAATAGAACTCTGACGGTTTTTTCGTTCATCACTTTTCGGCGGTCGGGAGTTTGACAATGGCCAGCCAAAAATCGTCTATAGCCTTGACGATTCTCAGGAACTGGTCCAGGTCCACAGGTTTGGTGATGTAGCAGTTGGCATGAAGCTGGTAAGTCCGCAGGATGTCCTCTTCAGCCGCCGAAGTGGTTAAGACGACTACGGGGATACTCTTCAGGCTGGGGTCCAGCTTGATTTCCTCCAGAACCTCCCGGCCACTCTTTTTGGGAAGGTTCAGATCCAACAAGATAAGATCCGGGCGAGGCACATTGGCGTACTTTCCTCGCCGCCACAGGAAGTTCGTCGCTTCCATCCCGTCCGAAGCAATATGCAGGGTGTTTTGCACCTTGGCGTCTCGCAGGGTCTCCTGCGTGAGCCGTACATCGCCCAGGCTGTCTTCCACGAGCAGGATATCAATGGTTCTCGAATTCATTTCTCCTCCCCTCCGCCCGCGGAATCGTAAACACAAACGTAGATCCTTTTCCGGGCTGTGCTTCCACCCAGATCTTTCCTCCGTGGCGTTCCACGATCTTTCGGCAAATGGCCAGGCCGATGCCCGTGCCCGAATACTTCTTGGTGGTGTGCAGGCGTTGGAACATCTGAAAGATACGTTCGGAATATTGTGGAGCGATGCCGATTCCGTTGTCCTGAACGGAAAAGAGCCATTGGTCACCGTCTGGTTTGGCAGCCACATGGATTTCCGGCGTGCGTTCGTCGCAGTATTTGACGGCGTTCCCAATCAGATTTTGGAACAACTGCATAAACTGCCTGGCATCTGCGAGGACTGGCGGCAAAGGCCCGACGTTCACTATGGCGTTGGAATCCTTGATCGACGTTCGTAAGTTCTCAAGGGCGTTCGCGCAGGCGGCTTTGGCGTCGATCAGTTGGAACGATTGCCCCTTGGTGGTCACTCGTGAATAGGACAGCAGGTCTTGAACGAGTAGTTGCATCCGTATCGCGCCATCCACGGCAAAGCCGATGAATTCGTCTGCATTGGAATCGAGCTTCCCTTTGTAGCGCCGCGCCAGGAGTTGTGTATAGCTTGCGACCATGCGGAGCGGCTCCTGCAGGTCGTGCGAAGCCACGTACGCGAACTGTTCAAGCTCCGCGTTCGACCGAGCCAACTCTTCCACCTTGCGGGCAAGTTCCTGCTGCGCTCGCTTTTGTTCGGTGACGTCGCGTACAAATGCGGAAAACAGATGCTTCTCACCCCAGCGTATGGCGCCGATAGCAAGTTCTATGGGAAATTCGGTTCCGTCTCGGCGCAACCCCACGATTTCAATCCGCTTGTTCATCACCGGACCCGCTCCGGTGGCAAGAAAGCGCCGAAGACCCTGCTTGTGCGCTTCCCGATAGCGGTGCGGGATAATCATTTGGGATAGGGTTTTTCCGATTGCCTCAGAACGGGACCATCCGAACGTGGTTTCCGCCTGCGCATTCCAACCTGTAATCAGGCCGTCTGAATCCATTTCAATGAAAGCGTCCAAGGCTGTTTCAATGACCTGATGGTGACGGCGGCTGGACTCAAGTTCCAAAGCCTGGAGACGGAACCGCCGATCCGCCAACGAGGTGAGGAGTGCGATTCCTAGGACCGTCAGGGTGACGATAGTGACACCGGCAACGCTCAGAGAAGACACGCTTATGGCGTGTGATTGGTTCCCATGAACGGATGGGGAGGGCGTAAAACTGGCGGCGGCCATTCCGGTGTAATGCATGACGGGGATGGCCGCCCCCATCACCACGGCGCTGAGTATCTTCCTCCAGCTACACTCTGTGGTCTCCTCCCGGGAATAAAACGTCAGCCATAAAGCCACAAAGGAAATCACGATCGCCAGAATCACCGAAAGTGTCACGAGGGTAGCGGAATAGCTGCACATCGCAGATAAGCGCATCGCCGCCATTCCTGTGTAATGCATGGCTGCGATTCCACTGCCCATGTAGATGCTGCCGAGTACAGCTCGAATCACTCCCATCTCCTGCCGACTTACGACAAACAGGGCAATGCCGGACGCGACAATTGCGGCCACCAGAGACAGCAAGACCGTGGGCCAGTCGTACTGCACCGGGATCGGCAAGCGGAAGGCCAGCATCCCGATGTAGTGCATGGACCAGATACCGAAACCCATCGCTACGGCCCCGCCGTTCAACCACAAGAGGCGGACCTTTCCTTGGGCGGAAGTTACCCGTCCGGCAACGTCGAGTGCGGCATAAGAAGCGAGGATCGCGATAAGGACGGATAGAACGACAAGACGGTAATCGAAGGAGCCTACAAGGACCATATCCGGAGATGTCATAGTTGGACCTTTGCACAGCTGATCAAGTTCGATGGTTCCGCCCCACGAATACAGGCTATGCCCGCATTCTCTTTCGTCGAGACGAAGGAGTCAGGGAAGGGAGAATCAGATGCAAAATACGTCTTCGAGAACGAAGACGGAGAGGTACTACCGCTGGTAATTCTACTTTAGTGGAGATCGCCGTGGCCCAAGTTTCGACAGACGCGCGCTTGATGAGTTAACACTTAACCCGAGTGAGAAGGTGTCGGGTTCCCGATCCTTGGTACATGCCTCTGAAACTACGACCAGAAGTTAATTCGACTCCCACACGCTTCCGCCAGATCCCTGACGATTCGATTGCCCTTGTAGGAGTCGAGCCCTGCCCAGGCCCCTTCCGGACTAGGGTTTTGTTCCCAAGGTGTTCCCCAAGCTCAGAGTGTGATCCTCCCCTTTTTAGTCCCGCACGCTAATCTTCACGGCTAATCCTCGCCAGAACTGCATCTCGTGTTTCTTCGAGAGTTGCATGCAGGGAATTTCTCGGTAAATGCTCGACTATCGGATCCACCAGCCAGCGGAGTAAGCTCGGAACATCACGACTTAGTCCAAGGGCTTCCAATTCGATGTATACACCGCCGTCGCTCTCCTCGAACTTTGTAAAGGTGTACAGGCGCCAAACGTAGCCGGGGCCGCGGTCCGGAGGAAGCACGTGCATATCCGGCTGACCGAACTTTTCAATTGCGCGCAAGCGCCTGCTCTGCGAGATGGCGTACCAGCGTTTCGCGTCTACCTGAACATACCGCGTCTCGTATTCACCTTGCATCGCTGCCGTAACGAACAGCACCTTCTGTATTAAGACCATCGAAAACCTGTCGTCATTTCCTGCGGAGCCTAGTTCCTCCGCTTCAATAACGGCCGGCTTATAAATCTCCGGATACCGGTCGTAATCCCGGGTGACGGCCAGAATCTCGGCAATGGTGGCCTTCGGAATGAATACGGCTCCCATCCAGTCATGAATGAGGCCGTGGGGCACCCTGGCTGGGTGATCCTCGCCTTCGCGCCAGACTGAAATCTCGCCTGCCTGTACGCGACGGCGCGTCTCGGGCAGTTCGCTTATTCGGAGGAAGGGAGATTCTTTCGCGCGTATCTCCGCACGCACGCAAGCCGAACTAATGTAGCCATCCCACGCAGCCAGGGTTTGATCCTTCAACTCGCTCGCGGTTGATTGTGCGGGAGCTGAAAGCAGCGCTAACAAAGCAAGGACAAGCGCCATACGATAGCCATGATTCGCCCCGTCACCTTTCCTTCTTTGTTCCTTGCCCCTGGATGCCATATCCGAGTGCCTCCGTGCTCTGTTTCAACAGGCTCACAACTTCGGAATGTTGCATCTAGGCTGCCAAATCTTGACCTGTCTCTGAAATCGCGGAATTACACTGATTTATTGTGAGATAGCGGAGCGAAGTGGCTATTCGTCAAATCATTTATGCCAAGTGACCAATGCCCGCCGGATGGCAGCTGCCTGCTTTGTGGCACAACGAGGACGCCTTTGGCGCAGCGAGGAGAGACAAATGTTGTATCCCAACGCCACTTGCGTGCATCTGAGTACGTATTCCCGAGAGGTGCAACTGGCGATGTCCATGGCAGCGGAAGCCGCGACCCTGATCGAGCAAGAGCCCACACGCTACGAAGCCCTGATTCGCGTCTCGCAAGCCATAGGGACTCACCGCGACCCCGCGGAACTGTTCCGGGTGCTTACGAACGAGCTCCGCAAGGTGATCAAGTTCGACGCTGTCGGCGTTGTTCAGTACGACGAAGCGGGCAAGGAAATCGTCTGGCATCTGGCGGAGAAGTGCAAGCAGATGAGGGATGGTCCGTGCGGCGATATACCCCAGGAAGAAACCATTCCCTGGTGGGTATATCAACACCAGCGGCCTGTAGTGATCCCTTGTCTCGAGCGGGAGACCCGCTTTCCCCGGGCGCTCGATTTGATGAAGACATGTGGGATTCGCTCCGGATGCGCCCTACCCTTGACCACGGTTCATCGGCGCTTGGGCGTTTTGTTCCTCGGCAGTGAAAAATCCGAAGCTTATTCCGAGGAGGATATCTCTTTTCTTTCGCTCGTCGCCGGCCAGATCGCGCTGGCGATTGATGACGCCCTGAACTTCGAGGCTTCGCGGAAAGCGCAAGAGCAGCTGAAACTCCTTCTTGATTTGACAAATAGCGTTGTCTCAACCTTGGATTTGCGTGAACTGCTGCGAAACATTTCGGCGAACCTGCGCCGAGTCATGCAGTGCGATTTTGTGGGCGTCGGGCTGCCTGATACCGGAAACGGCACTCACTTGCGGCTCTACGCTGTGGATTTTCCCGAGAGCAAAGGATTTATCGGGGAGGAAACCCTCATACCCATCGAAGGAAGTACGCCAGGCATCGCCTTCAAGACCGGCGAGCCGTATGTGGGCACGGTCCGCGACCTGGCCAACATCACTCCGGATTCCCCGCCTTTGGCCGAAGGGTTCACCGTAGGTTGCGTCCTACCACTCGCGAGCCGGGGGCGCATACACGGAGTCTTGAGCCTTGGGCGTAGGGAAGAAAACGCGTTTAGCCGGGACGAAGTCCAGTTTCTGATGCAGGTCGCAAGCCAGATCGCCATTGCGATTGAGAACGCCCTAGCCTACGGCCAGATCGCTGAGCTGAAGGACAAGCTCGCTCAAGAGAAACTCTATCTGGAAGACGAAATCCGCACCGAGATGAATTTCGAGGAAATCGTTGGACAGAGTGCCGCGCTGCGCCGCGTCTTAAAGCAAGTCGAGACGGTCGGGCCGACAGAATCGACGGTCCTCATTTATGGCGATACCGGAACCGGGAAAGAACTGGTAGCCCGAGCGCTGCACAATCTAAGCCCTCGACGTTCCAGTGCGTTCGTGAAGCTGAATTGTGCCGCCATTCCCACCGGCCTGCTCGAAAGTGAACTTTTTGGACATGAGAGGGGGGCATTTACCGGCGCCATCGCACAACGCATTGGCCGCTTCGAACTAGCAAACCGTGGCACCGTGTTTCTGGACGAAATTGGCGAAATCCCGCTCGAGCTCCAACCGAAGTTGCTGCGCGTGTTGCAAGAGCGGGAGTTCGAGCGACTCGGCAGCACGCGCACGCTGCGCACAGACGCCCGGCTGATCGCGGCCACTAACCGCGATTTGAAAGCCATGGTCGAAGACCAGAAATTCCGCTCCGATCTTTTCTACCGGTTGAATGTGTTCCCGGTTCGCGTTCCGTCGCTACGCGAACGTCCCGAAGATATCCCTTTGCTCGTGCGCCATTTCACACAGCAGTTCGCCCGGCGCATGAAGAAGAGGATTGAAAGCATTCCTTCAGAGACGATGAATGCCATGTGCGAGTACCACTGGCCCGGCAACATCCGCGAACTGCAGAACGTAATCGAGCGGGCAGTGATCCTATCCCCCGGCCCGGTTCTGCAGGTGGCACTCTCGGATTTCAAGTCCAACGGCGCGTCCAGCCCTAATCTGGAGAGTCGCGCCCGGCCCGAAAACAGGGGCAATATGCAGCGCATTCTCGAAGAAACCGAACGCAAGCAGATTCTGGCGGCGTTGGATGAAACCCGCTGGGTCGTTGCGGGTCCGAAAGGCGCCGCAGCCCGCCTGGGGATGAAGCGCTCCACTCTTCAGGTCAGGATGCAGAAGCTCGGAATTGCCCGCAACAGCAAGCCAGTCTAGAAGCCCCAAAAAACACCCCTCGTCTCGACGACTCGCCAGTCAGCTTGTCGATGCGCTTCAACTTATTCCGCTCAGCTTGTGATCACGCTGTGATCTGCTGCCATGTAATTAGCAATTGCCGAGCCAGCGGCAGCGGCGCGTTGGCACGCTGAATTGAAATCGATGCGCCGCTTTTTCTATCTCTCATTTCCATAAGGGCTTCCGGGACAGAAGCAGCTCCACGACACATTGGCATGGTGTGTGCATTTCTCTCTGTGTGGAGAGGAAACGCAATGCTGCGGATCACGATCACCGACGGCCCAGTTGAGCAGCGCTGGATTTTGCAAGGCCGCTTGGTGGCGCCGTGGGTTGCGGAACTTGAGACAAGTTGGAAGAAGCGTAGCCGGCACGGCATGCGGAGATGCGTGGTGGACCTGAGCGAAGTCACGCTGATCGACAAGCGCGGCGAAAGGGCGCTCAGGGCCATGAGAAGAGCGGGCGCTGAATTCATCGCTTGTGGCGTCTATATCCAGCACGTCGTGGAAGGTATCAACAGCCAGTGCGAGCGCAAGGTGAAAAATCAGCCTGTTACACGTGGAAAGAACTTGCGTCAGGCGCCTGGACGCGCACCTTCGGCCGGCCGGCTTGGGAGGACCCGATGATCACATACGTCCTGATCGCAGTCCTGGCGGTGCTGATTTTTCTCTGTATCCCGGACGCCGTGCAAGTGATCGGGCAAGCAACCTATAAGTGGGAGAGAGCAAAGGATTTGTCGAAGAGAAATCCGGCTAGATAAAACAAAAGGAGAAAAGAAAATGGCAAGACAGAGGGTGGCAGTTCTAACAGTTCTCTCGGCGCTTTTGCTGTTCAGTTCTGCGGCTTTCGCGCAGGAAGAACCGGCGTGGAAACACGGTGAGGTGAGCGTGCAAGGCACGGGCTTCTTCACCAAAAACTCAAATGGAAACGGAATCTCGCAACACGCAACTGATACCGGCGGTGTCCTCATCGGCTACCGCTACCACTTCGATCGCTGGCTCGCCGCGGAGGCGAACTATGGCTACGACCGCAACACACAGCAAAACTTCACTTCTGGCGGCCCGTTCAACATTCAGGCCAACGTCCATCAAGCCACAGCCGCATTGGTCGTCACTCTGCCGGGCAGTTACAGGGTTAACCCCTATGTTCTGGCCGGAGCGGGTGCGCTGGTGTTTGACCCCACCAACAATGCAGGCCAATCCGTGCCGGGAGCTCTGCGGCAAGCCAAAGCTGCATTTGTTTACGGTGGCGGCGTTGATTTCACGCTTGTGAAACACGTCGCTCTCCGTGCCGAGTATCGCGGATTCGTGTACAACCGGCCCGACTTCCAACTCGCCGCGTTGAACTCGAACGTTACCGCTCATACCGCTGAACCCTCGGCAGGACTGGTGTTCCGTTTCTAAATCGAGTTCTAGGCTCACGACCAGTGCCGTGAGGCCAGCGGCACTGGTCGTGATAGCAGACGAATCCAGTCGGAAAGGTTTCTGGAACATGCTTCAACGAAAAGATCCTGCGACGTGCGCGTGAGATTCATCGCCAGCACGGCGGGATGTTTGGCTATGACTTCGAAGACTGGGCCCAGGCGTGGAGCGCGCGTCCCGAAAGAACCAACCCAACGCAGCTGGAGATGGCAGATGAAATGGACCCAGGACTGACGGCCGACGATGGTAGAGAGGTTTGAGAGCCATGCTTTGGATTCGACGAGCGATCTTGAACAGCCTGGCAGCTTCGACGATTTTCTGCATGACGGTCGCGACGCCGCGATCGCTGCTTGCACAAACTTCTGCGAACCAGGGACAGCTTACCTCCCCTGCGTCGGGGGTTTTCGTTTCCGGCCCTCTCGGAACTCAGAGTCCTTTCCTAGGCAGCGTTCCCACGGGCAAACCCACGGGTACGGTTATTTCACTGTCGCTGGGCGATGCTCTGGACCGTGGTCTGAAGTACAACCTCGGGTTGATCGAAAGTGACTTGGGCACCCGCACGGCTCGCGCGGAACGGCTCAAGACTCTGAGCGAGCTGCTACCGAATGTCATTGCTTCTGTATCTCAGACCGCTGAGCAAGTGAATCTCCGGGCGCTGGGCCTCAAACTCCCACTACCGGGTTTCCCTGTGGTTGTCGGCCCCTTCGGCGTGGAGGACGCTCGCGCGTATTGGTCCCAGAAGCTCTTCGATTGGAACGCAGTGGAAAAACTGCGCGCGTCTCAGAAAAGTCTGCGAGCCTCGGACGATTCCTATAA
>WNFT01001054.1_pt1 | contig 23328 bp, 18 predicted proteins | sample 5400191 | NCBI WGS metagenome assembly WNFT01 (sample SAMN13153359, study PRJNA577476) | soil metagenome | isolation source: 80 cm saprolite under Madrone tree | place: USA:California | collected 2016-06-14 | reverse complement strand
CTTCGAGGGCTGGATGAAGCGGGCGGAGGGGAGGGCAGTCGTCGATTACGCGTTCCACATGATCGTGCGCGAGCTGACCGACCAGGTCTCGGGCGAGATGGACAAGATGGTCCGGCACGAGGGGGTCACGTCCTTCAAGCTCTTCATGGCCTATCCCGGGGTCTTCATGGTGGACGACGCCACGATCTTCCGGGCCCTGCTCAAGACGCGGGAGAACGGCGGCCTCATCTGCATGCACGCGGAGAACGGCGGGGTCATCGACATCCTGGTGAAGGAGGCGCTGCGCAAGGGCCAGACCGCGCCCAAGTACCACGCCCTCACCCGGCCCACGCGGGCGGAGGGCGAGGCCACCGGCCGCGCCATCGCCCTGGCCGAGATGGCGGGGGTGCCCATCTACATCGTCCACCTGTCCTGCTCAGACGCGCTCGAGAAGGTCAAGCAGGCGCGGGACATGGGCCTGCCCGCCTACGCGGAGACCTGCCCCCAGTACCTGTTCCTCTCCTACGACGACTACGAGAAGCCCGGGTTCGAAGGGGCCAAGTACGTGATGTCGCCGCCCCTGCGCGAGAAGTGGAACCAGGAGGCGCTCTGGAAGGGCCTGGTCAAGAACGACCTCCAGGTCGTCTCCACCGACCACTGCCCGTTCTGCATGAACGAGCCCCCCCAGAAGCAGATCGGCAAGGACGACTTCTCGAAGATCCCGAACGGTGCCCCGGGGATCGAGACCCGCCTCATGCTGGTGTGGGACGGGGGCGTGCGGACGGGCAAGATCGACATGCACCGCTTCGTGGAGATCGTGTCCACGAGCCCGGCCAAGATGTTCGGGCTGTGGCCCAAGAAGGGCACGATCGCCGTCGGCTCCGACGGCGACATGGTGCTGTTCGACCCCGACAAGGAGACGACCCTGTCGGCCAAGACCCACCACATGAAGGTGGACTACAACCCCTACGAGGGGAGGGTGGTGAAGGGCGGCCCCGCCGTGGTCCTCTCCCGCGGCGAGGTCGTGGTCGACCACGGGGAATTCAAGGGTAAGAAAGGGCGCGGGCAGTTCGTCAAGCGCCAGCCGGGGAAGCCCCTGGTCCCGTGAACGAGAAAAGCCATCCCGACGGGCGCGTGGAGCTCGTCGACACGCGAAGGATCGCGGCCAGCCCGCTCTTCAACCACGACCTGGCACCCGTGCCCGTCGAGAGGCGCAACTGGACGACCTACAACTACGCGGCTCTCTGGGTCAGCATGGCCCACTGCATCCCGACCTACATGCTGGCCGCGGGCCTCATGTCCACCGGGATGAGCTGGTGGCAGGCCCTCATCACGATCCTCCTCGGCAACACGATCGTCCTCGCGCCGATCCTGCTGAACTCGCACCCCGGCACCAAGTACGGGATCCCGTTTCCCGTGTTCGCGCGAGCCTCCTACGGCACCATCGGCTCCAACCTGCCGGCCCTGATGCGGGCCCTCGTGGCCTGCGGCTGGTTCGGCATCCAGTCCTGGATCGGCGGGGAAGCCCTGCAGACCCTCTTCGCGAGCGTGATCCCGGGATGGGCGGGCCTCCTCGGCCCGGGCTTCTCCGGCCATACCGGGACCGAGTGGCTCTCCTTCCTGCTCTTCTGGGGGCTCAACGTCTTCATCATCTACAAGGGCATGGACGTGCTCCGGGTGGTGGAGAACTGGGCGGCTCCTTTCGTGCTGGTGATGACGGGCGCCCTCCTGGTGTGGGCGGTGCGGGAGGCCAAGGGGCTGGGCCCGCTGCTCGCCCAGCCGGGAAAGTTCCACACCCTGGGGGAGTTCCTCCCCGTGTTCATCCCGTCCTTGACCGCCATGATCGGGTACTGGGCCACCCTCTCCCTGAACATGCCCGACTTCACGCGCTTCGGCCGGAGCCAGCGGGAGCAGATGGTGGGCCAAGTGGTCGCGCTGCCCACTACCATGTCCGTCTTCGCCGCCATGGGCGTCCTCGTCACCAGCGCCACCGTGCTCATCTACGGAGAGTCGATCTGGGACCCCGTGAAGCTCGTGGGCCGCTTCACTTCGCCGGTGGTGGTGGCCCTCGCCATGTTCACCGCGGTGGTGGCCACCCTGTCGGTGAACATCGCCGCCAACGTGGTCTCCCCGGCCAACGACTTCGCGAACGCGTTCCCCCGCGTCATCAGCTTCAAGACGGGAGGGCTCATCACCGGGCTGGTGGGGATCCTCATGCAGCCGTGGCGACTCCTGGCGGACGCCTCGGGGTACATCTTCAACTGGCTGCTCGGCTACTCTGGAGGGCTAGGCTCCATCGCGGGCGTCCTCATCGCCGACTACTGGCTGGTGCGGCGGCGGAGCCTCCGCCTGGAGGACCTGTACCTGACCGAAGGCGCTTACACCTATCGCGCGGGCTGGAACATCCCGGCGGTCGTGGCCACCGTGCTGGGCTGTGCGATGGCGTGGGGGGGGCTGGTCGTGACCCCTCTCCGGCCGCTCTACGACTACGCCTGGTTCGTGGGCTTCGCGGTGGCTTTCGTCGTCTACGCCGCGCTCATGCGCGGCGCGGCGGCCGGGGACCCTGGGACGGTCCGGAAGGAGGGGTCATGAAGGAGAAGGGCCGAAGAAAGAGCGCGCCGGCCGAAGCGGCCACCGGGCCGCCGACCTACGACGAGATCGCGCAGCGGGCCTTCGAGATCTACCTCGCGCGGGGCGGTGGGCCGGGCCGGGAGGACGAGGACTGGCAGCAGGCGGAGCGAGAGCTGCGCGAGGCGCGGGAGAGGGCGGCGAGATCACGGCCGTGACGTCGGCCTGAAGGCGCTTCACGCGAATGCTGGCCCGAGCACCGGCTCAATCGCAGCGAAGCGCCGACATCGGGTCGAGGCGCGAGGCGCGAAGGGATGGCAGCCACGCCGCGATCAAGGCACTGATCACGAGCACGACTACCGCCACCGCCAGCGTCGCTGAATCCTGTCCGGCGATCCCGAACAGCATGCTCTGGACGAGACGCGCACCCACCAGGGCGCCCCCGAGGCCGAGCGCCACCCCGATGGCGACCGGCCCGAGTGAGTCGCGCAGCATCATCAGCACCACGTCCGAGCGCTCGGCCCCGAGCGCCATGCGCAGGCCGATCTCGGGGGTGCGCCGGGCGACCGAGTACGCGAGGGTGCCGTAGGTCCCCAGGCAGGCCAGGACGAGGGCGAGGAGGGCAAAGCCCGAGACGAGGTGGGCGAAGAGCCGCTCCTGGTGGGTCGCCAGGTCGATCTGCTCCCCCTGGGTCCGCACGTCGAAGAGGGGCACGTCCGGATCGAGCGCCGCGAGACTCCGGCGGATCGAGTCGACGAGCGCCGTGGGATCGCCGGTAGTGCGCACCGCGAAGGTCACCAGGTGTTGGCGGTGCTGGCGGTACGGAAGATAGAGCGTCGGGGGGGCGGCCTCGCGGAGGGTGCTGAACTTCGCGTCGGCGGCCAGCCCGACGATCTCGATCTGGTCGGCTGAGCCTCCCTCGGGGCCGACCCTTCGACCGACGGGGGCCGCACCTCCGAAGTATCGGAGGGCCAGGGCCTGGTTGACGATGGCGACGCGCGGCGCCCCCTCGTGGTCTCGCCAGGTGACGTCCCGTCCCTGCAGCAGGGGAATGCCCATGGTCTCGAAGTAGCGGGGGGCGACGTAGTGGACGTGGACGTTGACGTGGCCGCGTCCCTGTTCCGTGTAGCCAGGAACGCTGATGCTGTCGGTCGTCCGGTGGCCGCCGAGGATGCCCCAGCGCGAGAGCGTCACCGAGCGCACGCCGGCAACCGCGGCCAGACGGTTCAGGGCCTGCGCATAGAAGTCGTTCAAGCGCGCGTCCCGGTACCCGTTGAGCGTCGCGTCCACCTGGAACAGAAGCAGGCTCTCCGGTCGGAATCCGAGCGCCTCGGACCGCAGGTTGACGAGCGTGCGGATGAACAGGCCCGCTCCCACGAGGAGCACCAGGGACAGCGACACCTGGGCGGTCACGAGCGCGTTGCCCGTCCAGGACCGGGCCGGGCCCTGCTGTGGGTTCGACACGGTCCGCCCCAGCATGGCGGCCAGGTCGAGGCGTGTCGCATGGAGGGCGGGCAGGATCCCGCAGGCCACCCCCGCCAGGAGACACATCCCGCTCGAGTAGGCCAGCATCCAGCCATCGGGCTCCATGGTGAGCTGGAGGGCCTCCGGACCCGTGCTCAGGACGCGCGGCAGGAGATCCCGGAGCGCGTGCGCCAGCGCGATCCCCAGGCTTCCCCCGATGACGGCGAGCAGAACGCTCTCGGTCAGGAGCTGCCGCACCAGCCGCCCCCGCCCGGCGCCGAGGGCGAGCCGGGTGCCGATCTCGCGCTGGCGCGCGCTCGCCCGCGCGCGGAGCAATCCGGCGATGTTGGCGCAGGCAATGAGCAGGACAACGCCCACCACGACCATGAGCATGAGGAGCGGCCTTGCGAATGCTTGTCGCAGATGGTCGAGGCCTTGACCACCGCCGTTGAGGGCGACGCGCGGCAAGTCGTATTCCTCTCCCGCGGGTGGATCCGCCAGGATGGCCTGCCGCACCAGGGCCTGGGTTTGCGCCTGCGCCTGCTCCTCGCTGGTTCCCGTCTTCAGGCGGCCCATGACTCGGAACCCCCAGTGACGTGCGCTCCGGAGCATGTCGGGGATCGCATAGACCGCCGGCTGGATCGCCATCGAGAGCATCAGGTCTGGGGCACGGCCCGGCCTGACCCCGAGGAACGCCGGCGGTGCGACGCCGACGATGACGACCGGGCTCCCGTTCACCACGAGCGTCTGGCCCGGCGCGCCCGCCGGACCGCCGAGCGCGCGCCGCCAGAAGCCGTAAGTCGCCACTGCGACCGCCGGCGCCCCGGGCCGATCGTCGTCGGGGGTGATCATGCGGCCGACCACCGCCTCCACGCCCAGCCCACGGAAGAAGCCGCCGGATACGAGCTGCCCGCGGGCCAGCTCCGCCCGGCCACCAAGGTTCACGTTGACCTGCTCGATGTCTCCAAAGCAGAACAGGTCGGCGAGGGTGGTCGTGTGGTCGCGAACGTAGGCAAACACGGGATGGGCGAACGAGGTGGCGATCAGCTCGCCCGCGGGGTTGGACCGGGAGGAGCCGTTGTACCAGGACGAGAAGCGGGGCCGGCGGGCGGTCCATTCGAGCTCGCGCAGCTCGTGCGGACGCTCGACGGGGAGGGTCTTCAGCAGCACGGCGTCGAGCAGGCCGAAGATCGCCGTGTTGGCTCCAATGGCAATCGCCAGGATGGCGGCGGTCACGATCGTGAACGTCGGCGCGCGGCGGAGCTGCCGCAGCCCATAGCGCAGGTCGGCGCGCAACTCGTCGGCCAGCCTCAGTCCGCGAGCTTCCCGGCACTGCTCCTTGTAACCTTCGAGGCCCCCGAACTCGAGCCGTGCCCGCCGCGCCGCCTCTTCGGGCGAGAGTCCTTGCCGCTTCCAACGTTCAGCCCGGACCTCAAGATGGAACTTCAGCTCGTCGGCCATCTCATGCTCGACCTGTCCGCGTCGGACGAGGCCGCCAAGCCAGGACCCGAGCCGCGCCCACATCGCCTACTCCTCGCCCGCGCGTGCACGGAGCGCCGCCGCCATGGCCGTGGCCAGCCGGTTCCAGCCCTCGGCCTCGGTCTTGAGCCGGCGGCGCCCCGCCGCCGTGAGCCGGTAGTACTTCGCCCGGCGGTTGTTGTCGGACACGCCCCATTCGCCCTCGAGCAGCCCCCGGTGCTCGAGGCGGAAGAGCGCCGGGTAGAGGGCGCCCTGCTCGACGAGCAACGCCCCGCCGGTGATCTGCTCGATGCGGAGGAGCACGCCGTAGCCGTGCAGCGGCCCCAGAGAGACGGCCTTGAGGATCAGCAGGTCGAGGGTTCCGGGGAGCAGATCGGCGTGGGGCGGCAAGGGCCTTCTCCTAAGCGCGCTAGGAGAAGTGTAGCCCCGGCTCTCCTAAGCTGTCAAGGGGAAAGGGGCCGCCTCAGCCCTGCAGAAGGTCAGCGGAGGTCAGCTCCGGGGCGGCGGGCAGGTCCTCGTAGGCCAGCAGGCCGAGGTCCTCGTAGTGCGGGCGCAAGCGCGCCGGGATCAGGCGGATGCGCTTCAGGTTCGGGACGATGCGGGTGAACATGGTCTGCCGGAACTGCCGCATCACCGGCGAGGCGAGCAGGTGATGGTCCCAGGCGGCCCTGGTCATGGCGTGGGCGTAGTGCTCCTCGTAGAACTCGTGGATGAGGAAGCGGTTCCGGAGCAGGAGGGCCATCTCGAAGGCCCAGTCCTGGCGGTCGCGAAGCTCGGCCTCGCGGAGATCGTCCGTGTAGCACTCCTCGAGGGCGAGGACGCCAAAGTGCACGTGGCGCGCCTCGTCGGTGATCACGTAGCGCAGCAGCTCCTGGAGGAGGGGCTCCCGGGTCTGGCGCCGGATCATGGAGAAGGCGCCCAGGGCCAGCCCCTCGATCATGATCTGCATCCCGAGGAACTTGACGTCCCAGCGGGAGTCGCTCATGAGGGCGTCGATGATCACGTAGAGGTTGTCGTCGATCTCGTAGCGCTTCTCGAGCTTGCCCGTGAGATAGCGGTGGAACACCTCGACGTGCCGGCCCTCGTCCATCACCTGGGTGCTGCCGTAGAGCTTGCCGTCCAGCCAGCGCACCGCGGTCGTGAGCTGGGCGGCCGCGAACAGCGCGCCCTGTTCGCCGTGCAGGAACTGGGAGAGCATCCAGGCGAGGTAGGCCCGCTTCTGCTCGACCCGCTGGGCGGGGCTCGCCTTTCGGTAGCCGGGCAGGTCGGCGAAGGGCAGGTAGGCCTCGGGCAGCAGCTCCCGCTCGGGATCGGCGGGGTCGACGGTCAAGGACCAGTCGAGGGCGGTGTCCGCGTCCCACTGCGACCTCTTGGCCGCGGAGTGGAGGCGCGCGAGGTCGGGCCGGCTCCTCTCGTAGGTCCAGTCGAAGTGCACGGCGTGCGTGCTGTCGATCTCGGTCGAGGACCGGCCCTTGGCGGCCTGGCGCAGGAAGCCCCGCACCGCCGGCCCGAGGAGGGACAGCAGCACGTGCGGGTTGGGAACGCGGACCGCGTCCCGGAAGGTGTCCCGGTTGTCGCGGAGGTTCCGCAGGACCACGCCCAGGTTCATGCGCGCCGGCTAACGGGCCTGGTCGATCGCGGCCAGCAGCTCCTGGTTGGTGCGGCTCATGCCCAGCTCGGGCTCCACGTGCTTCCAGCGCACCACCCCTTGCTTGTCCACCAGGAAGTAGGCGCGCTTGGTGAAGAACTTCTCCTCGTCGAGCACGCCGTAGGCGCGCCCCGCCTCCCGCTTGAAGTCCGAGAGGATGTGGTGGGTCATCTTGTGCTTCGTGCGGAACTCGTTCAGGGAAGGGGTGGCGTCCACGCTGATGGGCAGCACCACCGTGTCCTTCCCCTCGAACTTCGAGTAGTCCTCGGTGAACGCGCAGTTCTCCTTGGTGCAGACCCCCGTGAAGGCGAGGGGGAAGAAGGCGAGGAGGACGTTCTTCTGCCCCTTGAACGGGGAGAGGCTGACCGTCTCCCCCGAGGTGGACTTGAGCGAGAAGTCCGGGGCCTTGTCTCCGACATTGGGCTCAGGCATGGCGCGCAGGTTACGCCACGTCGGCCTCCGTAGTAAAGTGGGAGGGTGAAGGAGGGCCCTTTGGACCCGTCGACCGCCGAGCGCCTCGGACGCAACGACCCCTGCCATTGCGGGTCCGGACGCAAGTACAAGCAGTGCTGCCTGGACAAGGACGCGGCCGCGGTGCGCGCGGCGCGGGCGAAGAGCGCCGAAGCGGCCGGGGCCCCCGCCGCCGACGCCCCGGCCTCCGCCTCCCCTCCGACTCCCCCCCGGCACGCGACCCAGCAGCCCTGGAAGAAAGGGGCCACGAACACGCGCGGCTTCCAGCGCATGAGCACGCCCCGCAAGGTGGGGGGCGGTTAGGACTCCCGAAGAGTCGCCCGAACCTGGCCGGCCAGCGCCATGGGATCGAACGGCTTGGTGAGGACGCCGGCCGGCCCGAGGTCGCGCAGCTGTTCCAGCTCCGAGAGCACGGCCTTGGCGGTCAGGAAGATCACGGGGATGGCGGCCGTCCCCGGGTCGCTCTTCAGGGCGGCCAGGGTCGAGGGCCCGTCGAGGCCGGGCATCATCACGTCCAGGAGGATGGCGTCGGGGTGGGATTCCCGGGCCTTCCTGATCCCGTCCGTTCCGCTCGGGGCCTCGAGCACTTCCATCGCGTCCACGCGCGCGAGGGCCATCTGCACGATCCGGCGGATGTTCGGCTCGTCGTCGATGATCAGGATCCTCAAAGCATCCCCCTATGAGGCGAGGGTGATCGCCCAGGGCTGGGTCCGCGACGTGCCGCGACGGACCCAGGGACCCGCGGTGTAGGCGGCCTGCAACCGATCGAACTCCGCGCGGAGGTCGTCCAGCACCGCGCGACAGGCGACGAGCCTTCCCGGGGAGAGGGCCTGCGCCTGCTGCAGGAGGGGCGCGCAGATCCGCTCCCCCTTTCGGCCGAGCGTGCTCACGAGCGGGAAGCCGTAGGTGTAGCCACTGCCCGCGAGGCCCAGGAAGCGCCGGTGCAGCTGCTCCAGCGCTGTGAGGTCCGGACTCGCGTCGAGTCGGTGGATCAAGCGGTCGATGTGGCCGAGGTTCTCGTTCGCCTCACCGACGTATTCGCTTCGCAGGTCCTGCAAGGTCTCGTGCACAGTAGCCATGCCATTCTTGATAGCAAGGGCGAGGCCAAGGGCTCTTGCGACGGAAAGCGTTCTATTCCAGTGGTTTGCGGGAGAAATGCCTTCCTCGGTCCTCGGGAGCTCGTCCCGAGCCGGGGAGATGTTGCCGGAGGCAACCTACGAATCCAGGACTTCACGGACCTTGCTGGCCAGGGCACCGGGGCTGAACGGCTTCTCGATGAAGGGCACCCCGGCGTCCAGCACGCCGTGATGGGCGATCGCGTCGTCGGTGTATCCCGACATGTAGAGGACCCTCGTCTCGGGATGGGTTGCGGCCAGGCGGCCCGCCAGCTCGCGGCCGGAGAGACGCGGCATCACCACGTCGGTCAACACGAGGTGGATGGGCCCCGTAAACTGCTCCGCCGCTTCCAGGGCCTGCGGCCCAGCCCCGGGCGCGAGCACCGTATACCCGCGCTCCTCCAGGATCTCCTTGATCATCTCCGCCAGGCTCTCCTCGTCCTCGGCCAGGAGGATCGTCTCCCCGCCGCGCGCCGGCGCCGCCTCCGGCCTCGGGGCGATGGGCTGCACCACCTCGTCGACTCGGGGAAGGTAGATCTTGACCGTGGTCCCCACTCCCGGCTCACTGTAGACCCACACGTGCCCCTCGCTCTGCTTCACGATGCCGTAGACCATGGCCAGGCCCAAGCCCGTGCCCTTGCCGAGCTCCTTGGTGGTGAAGAAGGGCTCGAAGACGTGCTTCAGGGTCTCGGCGTCCATCCCGATCCCGGTGTCGCTGAGGGCCAGCAGGACGTAGCGGCCCGCCCGCCCCCCCGCGTGGGTCCGCGCCCAGCCCTCGTCCAGATCGGCGTTCCGGAGCTCGATCTGCAGCTTCCCGCCCCGGGGCATGGCGTCGCGGGCGTTCACGGCCAGGTTCATGATCACCTGCTCGATCTGCCCGGGGTCCGCCTTCACGTGGCCGAGGTCGGGAGCGCTCGCCGTGAGGAGCTCGATGTCCTCGCCGATCAGCCGCCGGAGCATCGGGGTGAGCTCCCGTACGGCTTCGCCCAGCTCGAGGACTCGCGGCTGGAGCACCTGTCGGCGGCTGAATGCGAGGAGCTGCCGAACGAGGGACGCGGCGCGGTCGGCGGACCGGCGGATCTGCTCCACCCGCTTCGTCCGCGGATCCTGGGGGGAGATCTCCCGCTGGAGCATGTCCCCGTATCCGGTGATCACTGCGAGGATGTTGTTGAAGTCGTGGGCGATCCCCCCCGCGAGGCGGCCCACCGCCTCCATCTTCTGTGACTGGCGGAGCTGCCCCTCGAGCTGGCGGTGCTCGGTCAGGTCGCGCAGGGCGCTGAAGTGGCGGCCGGGCACGACGTTGCCGGTCGTGCTCGCCTCCACCTGCCGGATGGTCCCGTCCGGGCGCATGACGGGATGGCTCGCCCGGAAGCGGCCGGTGGCCCGTACGGCGGCCAGCACCTGATCGAAGTCGAAGCCGGGCTCCGCGAACTCGACCACCTTCCGCTTCAGGAGCTCCGCGCGGGGAAGCCCGTACAGCTGGCAGGCCGCCGGGTTCGCCTCCAGGAAGCGTCCCTGGTCGTCGGTGACGACCATCGCGTCCAGCGCGCCGTCGAAGACGGCCCGGAACTGCTCTTCGCTCTCGCGGAGCGCGTCCTCGGCGCGCTTCTGCTCCGAGACGTCGCGGCCGTTGATCACGATCCCCCGGACGGCCGCGGTCACCAGGTGGTTGGTGGCCAGGGCCGCGACCACCCGGAAGCCGCCTTCCGCGTGGCGCAGCCGGCCCTCCCAGGGCGTGGCCTGGCCGGGCCGGGCGAGCGTCTGTCGGAAGGTCTCGATCGCCGCCGGCAGGTCATCCGGGGCCACGAACTGGCGGAAATCGGCGCCCACCATGTCGGCGAGCGCGTGGCCGAGGACCCGCACGACGGACGGGCTCGCGTAGGTGATGCGGCCTTCCGCGTCCGTCATCCACACGAGGTCGGAGCCGTTCTCCACGAGGGCCCGGAACAGGCTCTCGCTGGCCCGCAGCGCGTCCGCCGTCTGGTCCCTCATCCGCGGCGCCCCTCAGCCCCGGGGCTTCTCGGGTCCGAGCTTGTTGTAGAGGGTCTTGGGGTCGATCCCCAGAGCTCGCGCCGCCTTGCCCCGGTGGCCCTCGAAGCGCTCGAGGACGGCCTTGATGTAGGCGCGCTCCATCTCGTCGAGGCTCAGGTCGGTGCGCCAGGCGGTGGCCGCGGCCGGGCGGGGACCCGCGAGTCGCAGGTCGGCAGGCAGGATGGCCTCCCCGTTCGAAAGGAGGGCCGCCCGCTCCATCACCATGCGCAGCTCGCGCACGTTGCCGGGCCACGGGTAGGCCTCGAGGGCGGCGCGGGTCTCGGGGGCGATCAGCTTGCGGGAGCCCGTCGCGGCCAGGAAGTGGTGGGCGAGGACCGCGATGTCTCCCGGGCGCTCGCGGAGGGGCGGCACGCTCAGCACCACCCCGGCCAGGCGGTAATAGAGGTCCTGGCGGAAGCGGCCCCCCTCGACCTCCGCCAGCAGGTCCCGGTTGACCGCGGAGACCACGCGGGCGTGGAAGCGCACGGTCCGGGTGCCGCCCACCCGGAAGAACTCGCGGCTCTCGATCGCGCGCAGGAGCTTGGCCTGGACGCCCAGGCCCATCTCCCCGACCTCGTCCAGGAACACGGTCCCCGAGCCCGCGACCTCGAACAGCCCCGGCTTGCGCTCCTGGGCGCCCGTGAAGGCGCCCTTCTCGTGGCCGAAGAGCTCGCTCTCGATGAGGTTCTCGGGGACGGCCGCGCAGTTCACCGCCACGAACGGCTGCGCGGACTGGGAAGAGCCCCGGTGGATCGCCCGGGCGACCAGCTCCTTGCCGGTGCCGCTCTCCCCCTGCACCAGGATCGGGAGGTCGGAGGCGGCGGTGCGGAGCAGGGTGTCCAGGAGCGACTTCATGACCGGGTCCTCGGTGATGAGCCCGACCACGGGCTGCTGGCGCTCCAGGCGCACGCGGAGGGCGGCGTTCTCGCGCCGGAGCCGGGCCTTCTCTCCCGCCTTGGCGGTGAGGGCCTCGATCTCCTCCGTCCGCGGGGGCTTGATCAGGTAATCGTAGGCCCCGAGCTTCATGGCTCCGATCGCGGTGCTCACCGCCGCGTCCCCGGTGAGGACGATCGCCTCCGTGGGCAGGCCCTCGTCGCGCACCTGCTGGAGGATCTGGAGGCCGCTCCCGTCCGGCAGCGAGACGTCGAGGAGGAGCACGTCCACTTCCACCCGGGCCAGGGCCTCCCGCGCCGCGGCCACGGTGGTGGCGGCGGTGGCTTCGAAGCCCGCGCCGTTCAGGGTCTCGCAGAGGAGCTCCGACAGCGCCAGCTCGTCTTCGAGGACCAGGACCCGCAGGGAATCGGCCACGGAGGTCAGGAACCGGGGCGCCGGCTCACCGCCCGCACCAGCTCCTCCAGCTCGAAGGGCTTGGCCAGGACGGGGGCGCCGATGCCACGGATGAAGGCGGCGGTGCTGGGGGAGAGGGTGTCGCCGGTCACGAAGACGAAGCGCCGCGCCATCTCGGGGTACAGGCGCTGGACCTCCTGATGGAACCGGGGCCCGTCCATGTCGGGCATGCGCAGGTCGGACAGCACGAGATCATAGCGCCGCTCCCGCAGGCGCTCGAAGGCGGCGGCGGTGGTGACGGCGGTGTCCGCGCTGTGCCCCGCCAGGGCGAGGGCGTCGCGCATGACCCCGGCGAGATCCGCCTCGTCATCCACCACCAGGATGGTGAGGGGACCGGGGGCGGGTCCGGCTCCGGGGGCGGACGTCGTCGCCTCCACCCCGGCCGGCGCAAAGGGCAGCTCCACCACGAAGCGGGCACCTCCTCCGGGAGCGTCCTCGACGCGCAGCTCCCCTCCGTGGTCCTGCACGATCGTCCGGCAGAGGGGCAGGCCCAGGCCGGTTCCCTCTCCCACCGGCTTCGTGCTGAAGAAGGGCTCGAAGATCCGCTCCCGGAGGTCGGCCGGGATGCCTGGCCCGTTGTCCTCCAACACCAGCCGCACGACCCGCGCTTGCGCGTCCACCTGCGCGCGCACCGAGAGCCGCCGCTTCCTCCCCGTCGTCTGGCGAAGGGCGTGGTGGGTGTTGATGGCCAGGTTCACGAGGACCTGGCGCAGCCGATCGGGGTCGGCGGCGGGGAGCCGCGGCAGGTCCGCCGGAATCTCGATCTCCACCTCGATGCCGTCCACCCGGAAGCCATAGGCCAGGATCTCCAGGGTCTCCCTTACCAGGCGCCCCAGATCCACGGGCTCCCTCTCGGGGGGATGGCGGCGCGCGAGGGCGAGGAAGTTCCGCACGATGCGCGAGCAGCGGTCGGCGGCCTGCATGAGCTTCTCCGCCCGGTCGGCGAGGGGCCCTTCGCCGGCCTTGCGCTTCAGCAGGGTGGCATGGCCCACCAGCAGGGCGAGCGGGTTGTTGAGCTCGTGGGCCACCCCCGCCACGACGCTCGCCACCACCTCGAGGTGCTCGTTCCGCAGCAGCATCTCGCGCTGGAGAAGCATCGCCTCCTCGGCCTGCCGCCGCGCCGTGTGCTCCGCGGCCTCGCGGAGGGCGCGCTCCACCGCCGGAGCCAGGCGGGAGAGGCGCTCCTTGAGGACGTAGTCGGTGGCCCCCTGCCGGAGCATGTCGATCGCGTGATCCTCCCCGATCACCCCCGAGACCACGATGAACGGCGTCCCGGGATGGAGGGAGCGCGCCAGGGCGAGGGCGGCGCTTCCATCGAAGCCCGGGAGCCCGTAGTCCGAGAGGATGAGGTCGAACGGGCCTTCGGAAAGGGCGGCCGCATATCCTTCCCGAGAATCGACGCGCCGGATCTCGCAGGACAGCCCCGCTCCCTCGAGTTGCCGCGCGACGAGCTCGGCGTCCTCGGAGTTGTCCTCGAGAAGGAGTATGCGGGCGGCCACCTCGTCCCTCGTCCCTGAGATCGCTGCGCGGGCTCTGCCTCGGGCAAAGCCTTCGCTCCCTGCCGGCGGGATTGGGCCGTCGGACGCTTCGGCGGGGCTCGGGAGGGAGCGAAGCCGTCAGCCTCTCGACTTCCGAACGGCGGCTCTTCGATTTCGCGTCACTATAGCACGTTGGTCGGAAGAGCCGCCACGGATTGCGACACGTGCGAGGCCGTTTTAGGCGGAAGGTCGCCCGCGTGCGCAATCGCTTGTACGCAAAGCGTATCTCAGGGGTCCTCGCCGAGCGCCTTGAAGAGGAACCGATAGACGTCGGCCTGCTCCTCGATCTGCTTGGAGACGGGCTTGCCGCCGCCGTGTCCGGCTTTCGTCTCCACGCGGATCAGCACGGAGCGCGGGCCGGGGTCGGCCGCCTGCAGCCGGGCCGCGAACTTCTTGGCCATCCCCGGCGCCACCCGGTCGTCGGTGTCCGCGGTGGTGACCAGGGTCGGCGGATACGCGACGCCCTCCTTGACGTTGTGGAGCGGTGAGTAGCGGTACAACACGGGAAAGAGCTGGGGGTCCTCGGCGGAGCCGTACTCGGGGATCCAGAAGCGGCCCACCGTGAACCGGTGGTAGCGCAGCATGTCGGCCACCGGCACCTGGCAAACCACCGCCCCGAACAGCTCCGGGCGCTGCGTCATCACCGCGCCCACGAGCAGGCCGCCGTTGCTGGCGCCCTCGATGGCCAGCTTCTCCCGCCTCGTCCACCCGCTCGTGGCCAGCCACTCCGCGGCCGCGATGAAGTCGTCGAAGACGTTCTGCTTCTTCTCCTGCATCCCCGCCCGGTGCCATTCCTCGCCGTACTCGCCGCCCCCGCGGAGGTTGGCCACCGCGAGGAGGCCGCCCCGGTCGAGCCATACGAAGGCCGAAGGGCTGAAGGCCGGCGTCAGGTTGATGTTGAAGCCGCCGTAGCCGTAGAGCAGGGTGGGCCGCTTGGTGTCTTTCGGGAGCCCCTTCCGGCGCACGAGGAACATCGACACCTTCGTGCCGTCCTTCGAGGGGTAGAAGACCTGCTCCACCTCGTAGGCCGCGCCGTCCACCTTGCTCGGCGCCTTTTCGAAGGGGGCGAGCACGCCGGTCTTGAAGTCGTAACGGAACGGGGTGGCCGGGCAGGTGTAGGACGTGAAGCCCAGGAACATCTCGTCCTGGTCGGGCTCGCCGGTGAGCCCGGCCACGGTCCCGATGGTCGGCAGCTCGACCGTGCCCAGCGGCCGTCCGTCGAGGGCGAAGAGCTCCACCCGGCTGTTGGCGTTCCGGAGACGAATGGCCACGAGCTTGCGGTCGACGATCGCCGCGGCCTCGAGCTTGTCCTTGCCCTGGGAGAGCACCTCGGCCGGCCGGGTCTGGCCCCGGCCGAGGTCGACCGCCACCACCCGGCCGAGGGGCGCGTCCTTGTCGGTCTGGAAGTAGAAGCGGCCGTCCACCTCGTCCACGAAGCGCCAGACGTCCGCGAAGCCCGTGAACACCGGCCTCATGGGCGCTCCCGGCGCCTTCAGGTCCCGGGCGAAGACCTCGCTCTTGCCGCTCGCGCCCCGGAACGCGGTGACGAGCAGGAAGCGGCCGTCCCGGGTGACGCTGCTCGCGAAGACCAGCTCCTTCTCCTCGGGACGCTCGTAGACCAGCGCGTCCTCGTCCTGGCCCTCGCCGAGGCGGTGGTGGTAGACCTTGCAGTAGTAGTTCTCGTCCCCGGAGGGCACGGTCCCCGGCGGTGGGAACCGGCTGTAGAAGAAGCCCTTCCCGTCCGGAGTCCAGGCCAGGCTCGTGAACTTCGCCCACCGCAGATGGTCGGACCGGTTCTCGCCCGTGGCCACGTCGCGCACGAAGATCTCCTGCCGGTCGCTGCCGCTCTTCGACAGCGTGTAGGCCATCAGGGCCCCGTCCCGGGTCACCGAGGTGGCGGTGAGGGCGACCGTACCGTCGGGGGAGAGCGCGTTGGGGTCGAGGAGCACCCGTTCGGGCCCTGTCCGGCCCTCGCGCACGAACAGGATGGACTGGTTCTGGAGCCCCGTGTTGCGGAGGTAGAAGTAGCGTCCCCCGCGCTGCTCCGGTACGGACACCCGCGCGTAGTCGAACAGCTCCTGCAAGCGCTTCTTGAGGGCCTCGTGCTCGGAGCCGCCGAGGAGGGAGGCGGTGAGCTTGTTCTCCGCCTCGACCCAGGCCGCCGTCTCGGGGTCCTCGGCGTTCTCCAGCCACCGGTACGGATCGGCCACCTTCGTCCCGTGATAGTCATCCACCACGTCGGCTTTCCGCGCCGGCGGGTATTTGATGGGCTCCGCTCTCGTGGCACCGTCCGGCAGGAACGCGACCAGCCCCAACGCCACCGCAACGTCTCCAAAGGTCGACCAGGCCATGCCGCGAGCTTAACGGCGCGCGGCCCGCCTTGTCCATGGGGGATGACGCTCAGGCCCGCCCCGGCACCCGGGCGCGGCTGATCCGGGCCTCGCCCTCGATCCGGTAGGAGCCGACGGCCGCGGGGACGAACACCGAGCGGCCCCGGCCGAGGGGCCAGGAAACGCCCTCCGACGTGATCGTGGCGGAGCCATCCAGGCCCAGCATCAGCTCCGGTCCGGGGCTCCCCCCCCCAGCGAAGGGCGCGTCCGGCGTGACCTGCAGGAAGGCGAGCTCGAACTCCGGCGCCGGCGTGCGGTAGACGCGCTCCCCCGGCGACCCGGGAACCGGCCGGAGCACCACGGGCGGGGAGGGGTGGAAGGCCCCCACCGCGAGCAGCTCGGGGACGTCGACGTGCTTCGGCGTGAGGCCGCCCCGCAGGACGTTGTCCGAGCTGGCCATCACCTCCATGGCCGTCCCCTCGAGGTACGCGTGCAGCTCGCCCGCGGACAGGAAGAGCCCGTCCTCGGGGGCGAGCTCGAGGAGGTTCAGCAGGAGCGGGGCGAGCACGCCGACGTCCCCCGGGTACCTCGCGTGGAGGCGCTCCATCCAGGAGAAGGCCGGGTCCTCGCCGCGCCGGCGGACGGCCGCGGCCACCGCGCGATCCACGAGCGACGAGCGCTCCCCGGTCGGGCGCGACCAGAGCCAGGCGAACAGCCGCTTCAGGCCGTCGGCTTCGTTCAGGGATGCGGCCGCGGCCCGCAGCTCGGGGACCTCGAGCGACCCGAGCCCGCGCGCGATCTCCTCGACCGGTCGAAAGCCCTGGAGTCCCACGAAACGGGTCAGGGCCACCACCAGCTCCGGTTTGTGGTTTGGGTCGCGGTAGTTGCGCTGCGGGGCATCGCGGGGCAGGCCCTGCGCGTTTTCCCGCGCGAATCCCGCGAGGGCCTGCTCCCGGTTGGGATGGCACTGGATGGAAAGGGGTTCCGCGGCCGCGATCATCTTCATTAATAGCGGCAGCTCGCCCGCCCACCGGCGGGCCCCCTCGGCTCCCAGCATGGCCTCGGGAGCGCTTCGGATCAGCGCGTCGAGGGTGCGCGGTGGCCCCGGCGGGTTCGCCACCCGCGACGGCGCCTGGGGGTGGGCGCCGATCCACAGCTCGGCCTCGGGCCTGCCCTCCGGGGACGGCCGGCCCAGCAGGTCCGCGATCGCGGTCCGTGAGCCCCACGCGTAGTTCTGCACGGGGTTGTCCAAAGGGACGATCGCGGGCCCCATCCTGGCCGAACTATAACCCGCCCCGCGGCCGAGCCGCGTTGACCCGCGTGGTAGATTCGAGGCGCTTTCCGGACCGGAGGCCTCGATGTCCACCCATCCTCGCGCCGGCCGGCCCGCCCAGCCGTCCGACCTCGTCGACATCGGCCGGCTCGTCACCGCCTACTACACGGATCGGCCCGACCCGTCCGAGAGGAGCCAGCGCGTGGCCTTCGGCACCTCCGGCCACCGCGGCTCGTCGCTCCGGCGCAGCTTCAACGAGGCCCACGTCCTGGCGGTCGCGCAGGCGGTCTGCGAGTACCGCAAGGCGCAGGGGACCACCGGCCCGCTCTTCCTCGGCCTCGACACCCACGCGCTGTCTCTTCCCGCCGGGCGATCGTGCCTCGAGGTGCTGGCCGCGAACGGGGTGGAGACGCGCGTCGACGCCGCGGACGGCTACACCCCCACCCCGGTCGTCTCCCACGCGATCCTGACCTGCAACCGCGGCCGCCGGGAGGGGCTGGCGGACGGCATCGTGGTCTCGCCCTCCCACAACCCGCCCGACGACGGCGGGATCAAGTACAACCCGCCTCACGGCGGGCCCGCCGACCAAGACGCCACGGGCTGGATCCAGGACCGGGCCAACGCGCTCGTGGCCGGCGATCTGCAGGGAGTCGCGCGCGTCCCCTACGAGCGCGCCCGCCGGGCACCCACCACGCGCGGCCACGACTTCCTCGGATCGTACGTGGACGACCTGCCCGCGGTCGTGGATCTCGACGCGGTCCGGGAAGCGGGAGTGCGGATCGGGGCGGACCCCCTGGGCGGAGCCAGCGTCGCCTACTGGGGACGGATCGCGGAGCGCCATCGGCTCGACCTGACGGTGGTCAACCAGAGGGTGGACGGCGCGTTCTCCTTCATGACCCTCGACTGGGACGGGAAGATCCGCATGGACTGCTCGTCCCCCCACGCGATGGCGAGCCTCATCGGGCTCAAGGACCGGTTCCAGGTGGCGATCGGCAACGACGCCGACACGGACCGGCACGGGATCGTGACCCCGGGGGCCGGGCTCCTGAACCCCAATCACTACCTGGCCGCGGCCATCTTCTACCTCTACCGGAACCGTTCCGGTTGGCGTCCCGACGCCGCGGTGGGCAAGACCCTCGTGAGCAGCAGCCTGATCGACCGGGTAGCCGCGGCCCTCGGGCGCCGGCTCCTCGAAGTGCCGGTGGGGTTCAAGTGGTTCGTGCCCGGCCTGCTCTCGGGAGAGCTCGGCTTCGGAGGAGAGGAGAGCGCCGGGGCCGCGTTCCTCCGCCGCGACGGCACCTGCTGGACGACCGACAAGGACGGCTTGATCCTAGGCCTTCTGGCCGCCGAGATCACGGCGCGCCTCGGGAAGGACCCCGGCGAGCTGTACCGCGACCTGGTGCGCGAGCACGGCGAGCCGGTCTACGAGCGCACCGACGCGCCCGCCACCCCGGACGAGAAATCCCTGCTCGGCAAGCTGCGGCCCGAGCAGGTTCGGGCCACGGAGCTGGCCGGCTCCCGGATCACCGCGATCCTCACCACCGCTCCCGGCAACGGGGCGCCCATCGGCGGGCTCAAGGTCGTCACCGAAGACGGCTGGTTCGCCGCCCGTCCCTCGGGCACCGAGGACGTCTACAAGGTCTACGCGGAGAGCTTCCGCGGCCGCGAGCACCTCCGGCGGCTGCAGGAGGAAGCGCGGACCCTGGTCGGCGAGGCGCTCCGGGGGCGCTAGCGCTTGGACAAGTGCTTCGCCTGCCGACAGGGCGTCCCAAAGAAGGGGCGGCGCCGCTGTCCCGAGTGCGGCTACACCTTCCGGGGATCCGGATGGGACGGGATCGACACGCACTGGAAGGCCAAGCATGAGAGCGTCCTGCCCTACGAGGAGCTCTGGGCGTCCCTGTGCCGCAGCCATCGGGCCCCGAAGCCGCTCAAATGCCCCTCCTGCCGGAAGGGCATCCCGAAGGCCTGGCCCCGCCAGTGTCCCGAGTGTGCCCAGGTGTTCCGGGGTCGCGGCTGGGAGGGAATCGACGCCCACTGGAAGTCGAACCACGGCGACGTGATGAGCGCCGAGGACTTCCTGGCCTCGCTGTGCCCGGCCCATCGCGCGGCGGGGGATCCTCGAACCGGCTTCCTTCCCCTGGGAGAGGATTAGCGGATCAATGATGAGGGATCTTCGCTTCGGCGCACGCATGCTGCGGAAGCGTCCCGCCTTCGCTCTAACCGTGGTCACTACGCTTGGCCTCGGGATCGGGTTGAACTCTGCGATTTTCAGCATCGTGAACGGGGTCTTGTTCCGACAGCCTCCTGTCCGGAGCCCCGAAAGAGTCGTTGTGGTGACGTTTGAGAATCCAGCAACAGGCTCGAATCAGAGCCAGGCCTCCGCGCTCGAGTTCATGACGTTCCGTCACGAAGGCGATGTCTTCAAGGAGATAGCGGCTGCGTCTTACGATGATGTGGCAATGACCGGTCAGGGCGAACCACAGCGGATCAGCACCGCCCAGGTGACTCCCAACTATTTTGAACTATTCGCAGTCCCCGCCCGCCTCGGGCGGACATTCACAACCAGTGAGGACGCGCCAGGACAGCAGTCTGAAGCCGTGATCAGCTACGACCTCTGGCAGGGCCGGTTCGGCGGCGATTCCGGAATCATCGGCAGGACCATGACTCTTGCCCAACGGCCCTACACGGTCGTCGGCGTCATGCCGGCGGAGTTCCAATTCGCCTTTGTGCCGTGCGCGATATGGACTCCGGCATCGTTTGGCCCGCAATCCCTGGGCCAGGATAAGCGCGACGACCGAACTCTGAGCGTCGTGGCCCGACTCAGGGACGGAGTGACCATTCGGGAGGCCCAGGCCCAGGCCACCACGATCATTCGGCGTCTGGAACAGGATAATCCGACCAACAAGGACTGGACGGCAAGGCTGGTCGTTCTCAAGGAAGCGCTGGTGGAACCGGGCGTCCGGGCAGCGATCATCCTTCTCATGGGCGTGGTTGGATTCGTCTTGTTGATCGCCTGCGCCAACGTCGCGGGCTTGCTCCTGGCCCGGTCGGCGGCTCGCCACCATGAGTTTGCCGTTCGCGCAGCCCTGGGAGCCGGTCGTTGGCGGTTGGTGCAGCAGTTGCTCGGAGAGTCTCTCGTGCTCGCGCTGGTCGGCGGCAGCCTCGGCGTCCTGGTGGCATTCTCGGGAGTGAGGTTCCTTCGAGCCAGCCTGAAGTTCGATCCGCAGACTGCGCTGCTAGCCGGGAAGATCGAGGTCAACGGCTCAGTCCTGTTGTTCACACTCATCCTCTCCTGCCTCACGGTATTGCTGTTCGGCTTGATACCAGCCGTTCAGAGCTCACGCACTGACCTCCAGGCGGGACTGAAAGAGGGTGCCCCGACCGGGTCCGCAGGAACGAGACGAGCCGGGATGCGAAAAGCAGTCGTTGTTGGACAGGTCACCTTGGCGATGGTCCTCATGGTGACCACCGGAGAATTGGTTCAACTCGTGATCATGGAAGCACGCGCTCAGTTGGGATTCGATCCCCGACAAGTATTGACGGTCGATTTGTCCCTGGGCGGTACGACGTATGCTGATCCGGTCCGGCAAGCGGCCTTTTTCAAGAACGTTGTCGAACGGATTCAAGGTTTGCCGGGAGTGGAGGCCGCAGGTGCGACCCAGGAGCTTCCCGAATCCCTCCCCCCTCGAGTCGGATTCGAATTGGAAGGCCACCCTGCGTCCAGGGCAGAAGAAAGATCGCTCGCGGCGAGCTACTTCGTCTCGCCCGATTATTTTCGCGTGATGAGAATTCCTCTGTTGAGGGGTCGAGCATTCTCGTTGTCTGACGGTGCCGGTGCACCCAAGGTGGTCATCGTCAACCAGACTTTCGTGAAGCGGTTCCTGTGGAGGGCGGACCCGATAGGGGCTTTCGTACGCACGTACTCGGGTCCGACGAGGGTTGCGGATTCGAATGAGATCGTCGGAGTTGTGGGAGATGTCATCGACCGTGTAGGACAGAATGAGGATGTGGCGCAGCTGTACACGCCGTTTCTTCAGAAGCCCGTCAGCTCGATGGTGGTGGTCATTCGCACGGATGGCGATCCGGCAGCGCTCGCTCCGCCGGTGCGGGCATCCATCTGGGCCATGGACAAGGACCAGCCGGTCGGGAGCATCCGGACCATGAAACAGGTGCTTGATCACAGGGGCGCCGGCGATCGCTTGCTCGGTGGACTGTGCGGAGGCTTTACGGCTCTCGCGCTTGGGTTGGCGGCGGTGGGTGTCTACGGCGTGGTCTCCTTCATGGTAGTCCAGAGGACCCGCGAGATCGGGCTGCGGATAGCGCTCGGAGCGCAGAAGGGGAGTGTATTCAGGTTGGTGGTCGGCAATGGAATGGTTCTCGCCTTGATCGGGACCGGATTGGGGTTCCTCTTGGCCGTGCCCATCTCGCGAGTCCTCGCGACCGCGGATCCGGATTCATGGCTCCGTAGCCTGCTGGTTCTGACGTTGGCCCCGGCCTTGGTCATGGGGGCTACACTGTTGGCCTGTTACATCCCCGCCCGGCGCGCGATGCGTATCGATCCCATGATGGCGCTGCGATACGAGTAGCTCTCTCAGCCTCAGGCGCAGGGCATCTGTGGCGCGGTTGCTCCTCGCCGTGGCGGTGCTGACGATTGCGCTTCCCGCGGACGCTTTCGCCCTCGGCTGCACCTGCCCGGCCGGGGTGAAGAGCCCGAAGAGGGCGGCCCGGGCGGCCGACGCCGTCTTCCTGGGGGTGGCGGAGCGGATGGTCTTCCTCGAGAATGGCCGCCCGGCGGCCCCCGAGGTCGATCTTTCGAGCGAGTCCGTCCGCATGATCGTGATCTTCCGGGTCGCCAAGGCCTGGAAGGGGGTGCACGAGGACCGCATCGCGGTCACCACCGGGCCCGACCCCGACGTCGAGTGCGGCTTCCCGTTCGAGAAGGACGGCCAGTACCTGGTCTACGCGGACCAGGTGAAGTACGCCCGCGGGGGGCGAGAGGGGTGGGAGCTTTCCACTACTCGCTGTCATCGAACCCGGGGCGGACCGGCGGCGCTCAAGGAGGCCCGGGCGCTCGGGAAGCCGGAGTGGACGCCCGCGCCCTAGGCGACCAGGTAGCCCTTCGCCAGCTCGCGGAACGCGGCGACCTGGGCCGCCTGCCAGCCCGCGTCGCGGCCCAGCTCGCGGGCCAGGAGCTCGGCCGTCTTCGGGGCCATGTCCATGGCGGCGCGGGCGTTCAGGAACAGGGCACGGGTGCGCCGGGCCAGGACGTCCTCCACCGTGCGCGCCATCTCGAAGCGGGCGGCCCACACCACCTCCGCCCCGCAGTGCGGCAGGGCCGGATGCAGCGGCGCCTCGAGGCCGGGGTCGGACCGGATGAGGTCCTGGATGAGGAGGGCGTCGGCGCCGTAGACGGAGAGGGGGCCGAACTTGGCGGCCTGCCGGTGGAAGCCGTGGATGTTGAGGTTGCGGGTGGGACAGGGCATCTCCGGGAGCCGGGCCAGGGTCGCGGCCTGGTTCACGCAGTCCTCCGCCATGTTCCGGTAGGTGGTCCACTTCCCGCCCGTGATGGTCAGCAGCCCGGAGGCGTCGATGTGGATCGTGTGGTCGCGGGAGAGGGCGGAGGTATTCCGGCCGTCGCCCGAGCGGACGAGGGGCCGCACGCCCACGAAGACGCTCAGCACGTCGGCGCGCGTGATGGGCTTGCGCAGGTAGCGCCCCGCGGTCTCCAGCACGAACTCGATCTCCTCTTCGAGGGGCAGCGGCTCCAGTGAAGCCTCCGCGATCGGGGTGTCCGTGGTCCCCACCACGGTGTGCCCGTGCCAGGGGATCGCGAACATGACCCGGCCGTCGCTGGTGTGGGGGACCATGATGGCCGCCCCCGCGGGGAGGAACGAGCCGTCGAAGACGAGGTGGATCCCCTGGCTGGGGGCGATCAGGGGCGTGGCGTCGGGCTGGGCCAGGCGCCGCACCGCGTCGCAGAAGGGGCCGGCCGCGTTGATCACCACCTTGGCCCCCGCGCGGAGCTCCCGGCCGCTCTCCAGGTCACGGGCCACCACCCCGTCCACGAACCCCTCGGCGTCGCGGG
>WNFT01006826.1_pt1 | contig 23343 bp, 22 predicted proteins | sample 5400191 | NCBI WGS metagenome assembly WNFT01 (sample SAMN13153359, study PRJNA577476) | soil metagenome | isolation source: 80 cm saprolite under Madrone tree | place: USA:California | collected 2016-06-14 | reverse complement strand
AGATTTGTCGCATCCCGCAAGGGGTCAATGCTCCCCTCCGAATGCGGCACCGAGGGATCCTCAAACACGCGAATCACATGGGCAATCACGTCCACTTCCCGCAACTGCGCCAGCGCATCCCGCATGCGCTCCTTCTGCATCCCGCCCAGATCGACGTAGTTCACCGTCGCATACGTAATTTTCTTCGGGTTATACAGCTTCGCCAGCTCCACCAGCCGTGGCTCCGGCACCTTCGCCACGCCCACGTGCGTCGCCGACGCCCCGCCCTTCCCCTCGACGTGCGCCTTCGTCAATATCCGAAACAGCGTCGTCTTCCCTACCTGCGGTAGTCCAATAATTCCCGTCTGCATAAACTCAGCATAGTAGCACAGCGCCGCGAACGAACCCGTGGCGCCACTTCGCGCTTAAAAGCAATTTTGTGCGCTTCTGCGTCCAACAATCCTGATAATCTTTGGGGTCGTTTTCCAATCGGGAGCAACTCGTGACAAAGGAATTTCGCCTGCCGCCGTTCGACCTGCGCCTCGCCATGGACACCCTCGCAGCAAAAGACCCGCTCCTCGCTCCACTGATCAAAGAAACCCAGGAGTTCCGCATCGAAGCAGACGGCTCGGGCAGTCCTTACGAAATCCTCCTCGAGGCCATCACGCACCAATCCATTTCAGGCAAAGCCGCCGCCACCATTTACGGCCGCGTCAAAGCTCTCAGCGCCGAGGGCCGCGCTCCGACTCCGCAAGAAATGCTAAAGCTCCGTAAACCTGCGCTCCGCAAAGCCGGCCTCTCCGGCGCAAAAGTCCTCGCCATGAAGGACCTCGCCCAAAAAACCATCGACGGCGTCGTCCCCACCCTCGAACAGGCCGAAAAACTCTCCGACGAGGAACTCGTCGAACGACTCGTCTCCGTCCGTGGCATCGGCGCCTGGACCGTCGAAATGTTCTTGATCTTCCGCCTCGGCCGCCCCGACGTTCTCCCCATCCACGACCTCGGCGTCAAAAAAGGCTGGTCCATCACCTACGGCAAAAAGCATATGCCCAAGCCCAAAGAACTCCTCGCGTTCGGCGAACGCTGGCGCCCCTATCGCACCGTCGCCAGTTGGTACATGTGGCGCGCCTGCCAGCGCGCCGGCAACGCCGCCATGCGCAAAATCCGCCCCGCCCGCGTCCGCAAGCGCCCAAGAACCGTTCCTCGTGGTCAGAGTAAGAAGAAGTAGCTGCAGGGACGAGTTTCAGCTCATCCTTTTGTATCGAGGGCGTTCAAAGAGTTCGTTCCTATCATGCAGGCCTCTCCGACCCCCACCCCCCCGCCAATTTGTATGAATATCAAAAGAAAGGGCTTGCAGAATTTGCAATTCGTAAGTGATTGATTCTAAAGGGGGTGATTTTGGTTGATTGGTGGCACATTGGACGATGCGGCGGCTCCAAAAAGAAAAAGCGGGAGCAAGCTCCCGCACTCCGAGCGGAGTTAACTACAAAATTAAGTATATCACTGATTGTGGATTTGTCAAGAGCGATTTTGGATTTGTCAAACTACAATAGAAATGTCCCCTACGCTACAACGCTAAATCCTTCACCATCAAATACATAGCTGCCAATCCGGCCATCAGCACACCGCTCTCCAGCGAAACCGATATCCGGTGCAACCGGCCAAACTCCGCCAGCAAGGGGCTATCCGCCGCCGTTGCCTGAATCGACCCCATCTGCACCCGCAGCGCTGCCATCTTCGGGCTAACGGCATGCTGTGACACGACCGTGAGTCCAATCATTAACAAAACACACAACGCAGCCGGCGTTACCAAACTCCCAAACGTCCGCGTCCTCACTAGCCGCGCCAGCAAAATGGCGATCCCGCACACTACTCCAATCAAGTGCATCCACCAGAGCCCGTACCCGACCATCGCCCCAGCCTGGTCCCGGCTCGCCAGAATCCGAAACGTCCCCGGCGCCACCACAAAGCTCAGGAACACATCGCTCCCCAGCCACAGGCTCAAACCGAGAAACTCGATCGTACGCAGGATCGACACCATCTGCTTTTTAGACTTAGCTGCCTCTTTGAAATCCGAACCGAAGCTACTCTACCGCTCCGCTGAGCTTCTGCAAAGCCGAGACGTAGCTTACCGTGTTGGTCACCAGATAGATCGGAGTGACGATTATTGAAATCATTCCCCAGGGCCCAAAAAGCAAATTCTTCGCGGTGAAATCCCAGAAGTTTTTCTTAACGCAAGTCTTGCACAAATTCCCTTTGAGACTCTTCGTTTGCCGCGCCACCAGCATTCCGATATTGCGGTGAAATGTAACCGGCGTGGTCTGCCGCATGTTGCCGCAGAATTGGCATTGACCTGGCGTGTTGAGATTGTTTATGGCGTTGATGGTTGCCACCTGTCCCTCCGTGAGAAATAAGGTTTTTGCGGACGAACGAAAGACTTTTCTGCCGGTAACTCTAATTGTTTTATAAGAAGTGCTCTCACGTGGCGCAATGGTACCGTTCCCTGTTTCGTCCAGTCATGCAACCATCCTTTGGACACATGGGCGGGCGGATTCTTAGGCAGCTTCGCAATCAATGGCAAAATAAGGAAGAATGGTGGGCGACAAAGGACTTGAACCTTTGACCTCTCCCGTGTGAGGGGAGCGCTCTAACCAACTGAGCTAGTCGCCCAACGCGTATACCCGCGACGGCTGGTACCGCCATCTATTTGTAGCAGGAAGGACCCAGGTTTTCAATTGAAAGGGTAACCGCGAAGCGGTTAACACATGCCGACTGCCACTTCTCAAGTCGTTTCGCAGCTGCAGCGCTCCATCGCGCGCGCCATCTACGGCAAGGAAGAGGCCATCCAGCTCGCGCTGATCACCCTGCTCGCTCGCGGCCACCTGCTCATTGAAGACGTTCCCGGCGTGGGCAAAACCACTCTCGCGCAGGCGCTCGCAAAATCTTTTCATTGCAGCTTCCAGCGCATCCAGTTCACGTCTGACTTGCTGCCCAGCGATGTCCTCGGCGTCAGTGTCTACAATCCCGAGTCGCGCGAATTTGAATTTCGTTCCGGGCCGATTTTCGCCAACGTAGTTCTCGCCGACGAAATCAACCGTACCACGCCGCGAACGCAGTCCGCGCTTCTCGAAGCCATGAACGAAGCGCAAGTCACCGTGGACGGCAAGACCCTCCCGTTGCCGCAGCCGTTTCTCGTCATCGCCACGCAAAATCCCGTCGAGCATCACGGCACCTATCCCTTGCCGGAATCGCAGCTCGACCGCTTTCTGATGCGCATCAAAATGGGCTATCCCTCCCACGAGACCGAAAAAGAAATTTTGCGCAAGCGCGTCGGCGATAGTCCTCTCGATTCGCTCGATCCCGTCGCCGATGTCAGCGATGTTCTCGCCATGCAGGACGCCGTGGCCCACGTCAAGGTTGACTCCAGCTTGCACGACTACGCCCTGGAAATCGTGAATCGCACGCGTAAAAGCGAACAGCTTGCCCTGGGCGTCAGTCCGCGCGGCACTCTCATGCTCCAGCGCGCCGCGCAAGCGCGCGCCTATCTCGACGGCCGTGATTATTGCCTCCCCGACGACTTCAAACAGCTTGCCATTTCCGTTTTTTCTCATCGCGTTGTCGCCAGCTCGCGCCACGCCTCTTTGCAGAAAAAATCGGAAACCACCGATTCCGTTCTTCGCGATATCGTGGAATCCGTCCCCGTTCCCCTATAGATTCGGACGATTCCGTGAAATTCATGATCAAGTTAAAACCATTGTCATTCCGAGCGCAGCGAGGAATCTGCTTTTTCTTTCTTCTGACGCAAAAATGAGCGCAGCTAAATCCACCATCGCGCAACTCTGGGCCAAGGCCGACCGCCCCGCCGTCCGCGCGTTCCTCCTCTCCATCACCGCGCTCACTGCGGCGCTTCTTCTGGCGCTCTATTCCGGCGCCGCCGCCGAGCTGGGCCAGCTATGGCTCGCCAGCACTTCCGCGCTTGCCGCGCTAGCCATCGCCGGCTGGGTGGGCGTGACGCTCGTTCCGGTTCTCGCCAGGCGCACGCCTCTCCGCTGGATAAGTTACAAAATGGAGTACCGCATCACCCTCGAAGGCTGGATCTATCTCGGCGGAATCATTCTTGTCGCGCTCGCGGCGCTCAACACCGGAAACAATCTTCTCTTCCTGATTCTCGCCAGTCTTATCGCTCTCGTTCTGATGTCTGGCATTCTTTCAACCATTGCTCTTTCCGGCATCGGCATGCGGCTCGTATTGCCCGAACACATCTTTGCCGGCCAGCCGGTTCGCGCCATGGTCGAGCTCGAGAACGAAAAGCTGACCCTGCCCTCGTTTTCCCTGCGTGTGGAGGCCGCAAAAACAAAAAAGGCTCCGGCCACGGCCATGCTCGACACGCCGGTTTATTTCCCTTATCTCCCCAAACATGACCGCGTGCAGCAAACCATTCCCATAACGTTTCCGCGCCGCGGCGTCTACTGCCAGGAAGCTTTCCGCATCGTCACCCGTTTTCCCTTTGGCTTCCTCCGGAAAGCGCGCCAGCTCAACTTGAAGACGGAAGCGCTGGTCTATCCGAGCGTCGAGCCGACCGCTGAATACCTGCAAATCCTCCCCGGTTTGCAGGGAGCGCTGGAAAGCCTCACCAAAGGCCGCGGCCAGGATCTCTATGCCCTGCGGGATTACCTCCCTACGGACAGCGCGCGCCACGTGCACTGGAAAGCCTCCGCGCGTTCCGGTTCGTTGATGGTCCGCGAATTCACTCGCGAAGACGACTGCCGCATCCAGCTCGTCCTCGATCCTCATGTGTCCGCGGAAGAATTCTCGCTGCTGAAGTCCGGAGCGTTACCAGTGAACGAACGCTTCGAGCGCGCCGTCACCGTCTGCGCCAGCCTGGCCTGGCACTTTTACGAGAATAATTCGCTATTGCAATTCCGCAGCGCCGCGGTGGAATCTCCACTCGGCCCCGCCGACGAGATCATTTTCTCAATTCTCGAGCACCTGGCGATCGCTAAGCCTCTGCCTCCCGACCCCCGCCAATCGCTTATGGCCGACCTGGCCACCGCGCCCGAACTCTTCAAAATCATCGTGACCACCCAGCCGCACGGCTCCGTCCCCGCCTCCGTGTGGAGCTCTTCTTACGTCGTCTTCCTCGACGACGCCGTCTAGAGCGCAGGAGAGACAATTTTCTGGATTAGGACAGACGAGGATGTCTCTTCCGCGCGGCTGTGCGAGAATGTGCCAGCATCATGCTGAACGGCCGCGAGCTCGCTGCATTTCGCAAACAACTGCTGGGCTGGTTCCGCCAATTCCAGCGTGACCTGCCGTGGCGACGCACGAAAGATCCTTATCGCATCTGGCTTTCGGAAATTATGCTGCAACAGACGCGCGTGGCCGCCGCCATCCCCTACTACGAACGATTTCTGCAACGCTTCCCGGACGTTCACACGCTTGCCGCTGCTCCGGAGGAAGAAGTGCTGCGGTTGTGGTCGGGCCTCGGGTATTACAGCCGCGCGCGCAATTTGCAGAAAGCCGCGCAGCATATCGTCGCGAAGCACGAAGGACAGTTCCCCACGCGCTTGGAAGACGTCCTCGCATTGCCCGGCATTGGAAACTACACCGCGGCAGCGATTCTGAGCATCACGTTCGGCGAAAAACATGCGGTGCTCGACGGCAACGTCGCGCGCGTTCTTGCGCGTGTGATTGCAATTCGCGGGGACCTCCGCCAGTCGCAACGTTGGCAAAGGTTGCAAAAAAACGCCGATGAGTTGCTCGAAACAAAATCACCAGGCGATTGGAATCAAGCCATGATGGAACTCGGCGCGACGCTTTGCACTCCGAGATCGCCGCAATGCCTCCTCTGCCCCGTCGCGCAATTCTGTGAAGGCCGCAAACTTGGAATCGCCGAATCCTTGCCGGAAAAAAGGAAGAAGCGCGCTACCGTGGAAGTCACTCTCGCCGCCGCCGTTTTCTTGGATGAAAACGGCTGGACTCTCTTGCTCCCTGCGCCATCGAAAGAAAACCAAAGCCAGGAGTCCCTGGCAGAGTACGTTCCGTTGCTGGTCTCAAACTTGTGGCATTTCCCCACCGTTGCCGTAACGGGAGACTCCGGCGCGAAATTGCGCACCTATCTCGGCAATCTCATTCGCAGCCGGAGGAACAAAAGTCTGCGCCTCGTCCCTGCCGGCGAAGTTCATCACACCGTGACGTACCGGTACATCATCATCAAACCGTCCCTAATCCGAGTGAAAAGACTTCCGCGAATCAAGGGCTCGGAAGCCGTGCCGTTAAACGATATTTCCGTGGTGCCAGTCTCCAATCTCACGCATAAAGTCGCGCGGGCTGCCCGCGCGGCTCTGGCAGCGGCTGTTTCCGTTCCCGCCACGCGCTGAGAGTTATCCTTTCGCCCAGGCTTCGTTCTTGCCGTACCCCGTAGGTGCTACGATAAAAAGTGAGCCATGGCCGCCTCCATCGCAACTCCGAGTGTCCCCACGCTGCCCGCCGAGCGTTTTTTTCGCACTTCGCTTTCATTGCTCGTTCTTACTTCGACAGTCACGCTCGTGAGCACCGGGAAGCTCGACATCTTCACCAGCTTTGTGGCTCCGCTCGCCGCGCTCTATAAAGGCTTTCGCTGGTGGCATGGCCGTCCCCCCGAGCTTTCGCATCGTGCAGCAACCTGGTGCGTCGTGGCCTATCTGGGATTTTTCCCGGTGGACGCGCTGTTTTTGTCGCGCTTCTTTGTTGGCAATGCGTCTAACCCACCGCTTTTCGCCGCGCTCCTGGGAGCGGTGCATTTTCTTGTTTTTGTCACGCTCGTCCGTTTTTACAGCGTGGTCACCGACCGCGATACTCTTTTTCTCTCGATGCTTTCGTTTTCGGGCATTCTCGCCGCCGCCGTACTTACCGTCGATACGACCTTCTTGATTTTGTTTTTCATCTTCCTTTTGTTTGGCGTGTCTACGTTCGTGGGGATGGAATTGCGCCGTGGCGCGATTGGTGCGGTTTCGCCCGCCCTGCTGGTAAACACGGAGCGCGATCGCAGATTGAACCGCGCGCTTTGTCTTTCCGCACTCAGCGTGGCTCTCGGGTCCATCGTTCTGGGCGGGATACTGTTTTTCTTTTTTCCGCGTTTCAGCGCCGGCTACCTTGGCCGCGCCAGTTTCAATCCGTCGCTGATGAGCGGCTTCACGGAAAATGTCGAGCTCGGCCAGATTGGCGAAATCAAGAAAAATTCCGCGGTCATCATGCGCGTGCAAACGGGAAAACCGATTGGTTACGACCGGCTGCGCTGGAGAGGCATCGCCCTCACAACCTTCGATGGGAGACGGTGGACGACCTCGGACAACATCGCGCAAACCCTGCAGTCGAGCGCGGACGGCTGGATATACACTCCAGAGGTCGCGCTGACGGATGCACTTTTCGTTCCCGGCAAAGTTATTTCTCTGCGTGGGAATTTCAACGGCGAAAATACGAATTCCATTGCGTTGATGCGCCGCAATTCTCTTCTTTGGGATTCCAACGGCACCATTTCAAATCCCTTTCACAATTATGGGGCCATCCGTTACGCCGGCTTTTCGCGTTTGCCTCCGCTCAACGCGGCCAGACTTCGCGCGGCCCCGCCGAATTACTCGAACGAAATCACCTCGACCTACCTTCAGCTTCCTGTCGCATTGGACGCGCGGATCCCGGAGCTTGCGAAGCAGATCACCAAAAATTCTCAGACCGCGTTTGACAAGACCATCACGATCGAAAGTTACCTGCGCAATCGTTACACCTACACGTTGAATCTGACCGGCAAACCCGGTGACGATCCGCTCGCTCATTTTCTTTTTGAGACCCGGGCCGGCCATTGCGAATATTTCGCTTCGGCGATGGCCATTCTGTTGCGCACGCTAGGTATTCCAACACGCGAGGTCAACGGCTTCCTCCCTGGCGAATACAATGACCTTGGCGGAGATTACATCGTGCGCGCGAGCGATGCGCACAGCTGGGTCGAGGTCTACTTTCCGGAAATGGGCTGGCAGGTATTTGACCCCACTCCTGCGGCGGCAGAAAATTCGGCGGGCTTCCTGACTCGGCTGGGCCAGTATGCCGACTGGCTGGAGATCACGTGGAGCGAATGGGTGATCGGCTACGACTTCGCGCACCAACTGGTTCTGGCGCAAAACCTGCAGCACACTTCCCGGAATTGGACGGAATCCGCGCGCGACTGGTTCGAACGCAAGCAACACGCCGGCAAGAAGTGGATGAATTCGTGGCAGCTTCGGCGGGGAGCGTGGGGTTATTTGCTGCCTGTCGCGCTGGTTCTTTTTCTGGCGGCTTTGCGATTCAATCTGCTGGCCGAACTGCTTCGGCGCGTCCGACTGTTTTTTCAGTTGCGCAGATCCGGGGAGGTTCGCAGCGATCCCCAGCTGGCATCGCGGCTCTATGCGGAGTTGCTTCGAATGCTCGCGCGACGCGGATTGAGGCGAGTGGACGCGCAAACGCCGTTTGAATTCGCGGCTGCCGTGGATTCGCCGAATCTTGCGCCCGCCGTGCAGGAATTCACGCAAATTTACGCGCTCGCGCGCTTCGGCGGCGCGCCCTGCGACACCACGCGCTTAAGCCAGCTCCTCGGCCAGATTCGAGCGGTGTTGCGAGCGCGCTAGAACACATCACCTCTTGCCAAGAAGGGGCGCTCCGACCGGGTCGGAGCGCCCCTTCAAAATACCTGCACCAGCGGCCCATGTTACAATTGAGAATTACGCGAAGGCGCTAATTTATTGCCTATGACCAAGGTCGGATTTGTCAGCCTGGGATGCCCGAAGAACCTCGTGGACAGCGAGGTGATGATGGGTATTCTTGCGCGCGGGGGCTACGAGCTCACGGCGAGCGCTGATGAAGCCGAAGTGCTGGTCGTGAATACGTGCAGTTTCATCGAAGCAGCGCAAAAAGAATCCGTGGACGCCATTCTGGAAATGGCGGAGCACAAGAAATTTGGAGTGGCCAAAAAACTGATCGTGGCGGGCTGCCTGGTGGAAAGGTTTCGCGCGCAGATTCTCGAGCAAGTGCCGGAAGTGGACGCGGTGGTGGGCACAGGCGAAGTCGAACGCATCATGGAAGCGGTGGAAGGCGATCTCCGCGTGCTTCCGGCGCACCCGCCCGCGTTTCTCTATCACGACCTGACGCCTCGGATCGTCACCACGCCAAAACACGCGGCGTATATCAAAATTGCGGAAGGATGCGATCATCCCTGTACGTTTTGCATTATTCCGCAGCTTCGCGGGGCGTTTCGCAGCCGCCGATTCGAATCGGTGGTGCGAGAGGCGGAGAATCTGGCGCGAGCCGGCGTGCGAGAAATCACGCTGATCGGGCAAGACACGACTTCTTACGGCGAAGACCTCGGTTTGCGTGATGGGCTCGCACAACTCCTGGGAAAACTTGCGCAGACCGAAAATCTGCTGTGGGTGCGATTTCTGTACGCTTATCCGAATCGCGTCACACAGAAATTGCTAGATACCATCGCGGCGCATGCGCGGCTGGCGAAGTACATGGATATGCCGCTGCAGCACGCCAGCCGCAACGTGCTGGCGCGCATGAAGCGCGGTTCGAACGGTGAGGCGTTTTTGAAACTGCTGGAGCGCATTCGCAGGACGATTCCCGGGGTTTCGATGCGCACTTCGTTTATCGTGGGTTTCCCTGGCGAGACCGAGGCCGATTTCGAGGAGCTGTGCGATTTCGTGAAGGCCGCGAAGCTCGATTGGATGGGCGTGTTTGAATACTCGGATGTGGACAATGCGGGAAGCTACGCGCTGAATGAAAAAGTTGACGCGGAAACGATCAGAGGTCGGCGCAACCGCTTGATGGCCATTCAGAAGAAAATCTCGCGCGAGAATCTGCGGGCGAAATTTCTTGGAGGCAAGACGCGCCGGGCGAAGAAATCCGCGTTTACGGCGCTAATCGAAGGCCCATCGAAGGATAATCCTCTCGTCTGGGAGGCGCGGCTGGAAGGAATGGCGCCGGAGATCGACGGGAAGCTGTACTTGACAGACATTGAATTGCCAAATGGAGAAGTGGCGGAAGCTGGAGACGTCGCGCGCGTTGAAATTACAAAAGCGGATACTTACGACTTGATTGGCCGCGTTGCAGAAATTCTGCCGCGTCGCGCCGAACGGACGAGTGCGAGCACCGCGCCAATTCCGGCGGTTCCGGCCGCTGAGAAGCTCCATCGCATCGCCACAGGGGCACCGCTCCGCGTCCTGGCCTGAGCTATACTCTCCCTTCGAAGATGGTGCGCGTGTACCATGAAACATAGATGCCCCATCTGCAAGGCAGAGACCGACTCTGTGATACACGCGGACTTCCCTTTCTGCAGCGAGCGCTGCCGAGAGCGCGACCTGGGCAACTGGGCCAGTGAGAAATACGCGGTGTCCGAAGCAGTCTTCACGGAAGAGGAAATTACTGAAGGCGAAGGGAAGAGTGTCGTCCTTCATTTGGACAACGACTTGGAAAATCCGAATGACACCAAAAACTGACGTCACCGCCCCGCCCGAAACGCCGCCCAAGAAGCCGCGGCTGGCGCTGGCAATTGCTACCGCTCTGGGCGTCGGCTACATTCCCAAAGCTCCAGGCACATTTGGTTCGCTCGTGGGCGTCGCGACCGCTTACCTTTCAGCCGTATTTTTTCTGCGGCCCACGTCCCTGGGCGGAGTGTTCCCGCTAAATCCTGAAACGGATGCCGTGTTAGCGGACCAGCATTTCCTGGTGCCAGGCAGCGACATTCATAACGCAGTGCTGGCACTTCCGATAATCTGCGCGGTGGCTCTGCTCGTTTTGCTGGGAGCGATTGGCGTGTGGAGCGCCTCGCGAGCAGCGGCTCACGCAGGAATCGAAGACCCGCAATTCGTGGTGATCGATGAAGTCGCCGGACAGCACCTCGCACTCTTGCTCCCGCTCATTCCCATTGCGCTGCCGCACTTCACCGCGCACATGGACTTCTCCGCGTTCGCGGTTTTCTTCGCGCTAAGCTTGGTCAATTGGAAATATCTCTTGCTCGGTTTTATATTTTTTCGTGTTTTCGACATCTGGAAGCCGTGGCCGATCCGCCGGCTGGAAAACCTGCCGGGAGGCTGGGGGATCATGGCTGATGACTGGATGGCGGGTATCTACGCTGCCATCCTACTGCGTATCGCGTTACACTTTGATCTTCTGACGTTGCATATTGGCTGGGTATGAAATTCGGCTTCGGCTCATCTCCAGAAAAGAACGGCATTCCGCACATCGAAAGACTTGCGCCCGCGGCAGCCATCCCCGGCGGGGAGATCACCATTCACGGGAGGGGCTTCGTTTCGCGCGGCCAGGCGAGGCCGGTGGTGCGCTTCGGTGAAGCCGAAGCGAGCATTGCGCTTGCCAGCGAGAATCGCGTGGTGGCGCGCGTCCCGGAAGGCGCGAGCGGCGGAGTGGTGCGCGTGGCCGCGGCCGGGCAGGAAAGCCCGCCGCATCCCGTACACATCGGCCTGCAAATCGCGGACAACCTTCATCCGGTAGCGAATCCCGCGGTTGATTTGGACGGCAACATTTACGTCACGTTCTCCGGGCCGCGCGGCCAGAGAGTTCCTGTTTCGCTTTACAAAATCACGGCGAATTACAGCGTGAAGCCGTTCGTCACCTCGCTGATGAATCCGAGCGGGCTGGCGCTCGATCGCATGGGGAATCTCTTCGTCTCTTGCCGCAACGACGGTACCATCCATCGCATCACGGCCGACGGCCGCGCCGAACAATGGATCGAAGGCATGGGGATCGCCACAGGCATCGCGTTCGATCACCACGGCAATCTGTACGTGGGAGACCGCAGCGGCACGGTTTTCAAGATCAGCCCGAGCCGCGAGATTTTTGTTTTTGCAACGCTCGAGCCTTCTGTCTCCGCGTATCACCTGGCGTTTCATCCCAGCGGCGATCTCTACGTTGCCGGGCCCACGACTTCGAGCTTCGACCGCATCCACAGAATCACACAGGGTGGCGATGTAAGTGTTTTCTTCCGCGGCGTCGGCCGGCCGCAGGGCATCGCGCTGGATCGCGACGGAAATCTTTATGTGGCGGGCTCCTACGGCGGACGCCGCGGCATCGTGCGCATTACGGCACAAGCTCAAGCCGAGGTGGTTCTCAGCGGCTCGGGGCTCGTCGGGATGGCGCTTCAGCCTTCAGGCCGCGCGATTCTCGCCACCAGCGGCGCGCTCTTCACGCTGGATTGGGACGTCCGCGGCTTGCCGTTGATCGGATAATTGAACAGATGAAAGCGGAAATCATCGCAGTTGGTTCGGAACTGCTGACGCCGGACCGCACGGACACCAACTCGCTCTTCCTCACCGAAGAGCTGAACAAGCTGGGCATCGAAGTGGTGCGCAAATCGATAGTCGGCGACAATCGGGATTATTTGAGCGCTGCATTTAAGGAAGCGCTGGAGCGCGTCGAACTGATTGTCGCGTCGGGCGGGCTGGGCCCCACGGAGGACGACCTTACCCGCGAAACGCTTGCCGATCTTCTGGGCCGCAAGCTCTGCCTGAACAACGAGATTCTTCGCTACATCGAAGGCCGCTTCCGCCAACTGGGCCGCGAGATGCCTGCGGTGAATGTGCGGCAAGCGATGGTGCCGGAAGGCGCGGAGGTTCTGGAGAATCCGCGCGGCTCGGCACCCGGGCTATGGATCGAAGACGCGGGGCGCTTCATCGCGTTGCTCCCCGGCCCGCCGCGCGAATTGAAACCCATGTATCAAGAGCAGGTCTTGCCGCGGCTGCAGAGGCGCAGCTCGAACGTTCGAATGTTTCATCGGGAATTGCGCGTCGCGGGGATGGGTGAATCGAGCGTCGAGCAACGCATCAAGCCCATTTACACGCGCTACGCCGACGTGAACACGACGATTCTGGCCGCGCCGGGCGAAATTCAGATCCACTTGCGTGTGTGGACCGGCGACGCGGCCCACGCGCAAAAAACGCTGGATGAAATCGTGCAGGGATTCGAGATCGCCCTGGCCGACAGGATTTTCTCGCAGGACGGAACTTCGCTGGAAGAAGTGGTGGCGCGGCTGCTGACGAGTAATAGCGCCACAATCTCAGCTGCGGAAAGTTGCACCGGCGGATTGCTCGCGCAGCGCCTGACGAGCATCGCAGGCAGCTCGTCCTATTTTTTGGGTGGCGTCGTCAGCTACAGTAACGAGCTGAAGACGGCGTGGGCAGATGTTCCGCAGGAACTCATTCAAACCAAAGGCGCCGTCAGCGGCGAAGTGGCGATCGCGCTGGCCGAAGGCATTCGCCGCCAAGTCGGAAGCACGCTAGGCGTGGGTATCACCGGCATTGCCGGTCCGGGTGGAGGCAGCGAGGAAAAGCCCGTGGGCACGGTGCATATCGCGCTCTCGCATGCCGGCGGCGTTAAAGAGCGCGGCGTGCTTTTCCCAGGTGATCGAGAGACCATCCGCTGGCACGCGTCGCAGTTGGCGCTCGATCTCGTGCGCATCCATTTCCTTTACAACGGCGGGGAGCCGCCGGCGCGCGGCGCACAAAGGTCCTGAGCTGCATGCGCCTGTTCGTCGCGCTGGAGATTCCCGCGGAGGTGCGAGAAAATCTCTCGGACTTGATCGAGGCCCTTCGCGCGGTTTCGCCGCAGACTCGCTGGGTGCGTCTGGCAAATCTTCACGTAACGCTCAAATTCATTGGCGAAGTTTCGGAAACGAAGCTAGGCGCCATTCGAGGCGCGCTCAGCGGCGTGAGGTCCGATCAACTCGTGACAATGGAATTCCGCGGCCTCAGCTTCTTCCCCAACGAAAAACATCCTCGCGTTTTCTGGGCGGGCATCGAGGCTTCGCCGAACTTGAAGACTCTCGCTGGCGAGATCGAAAAGGCGATGGAAAAACTTGGCTTCCCGCGGGAACAGCGAGCGTTTTCACCGCATCTGACGCTCGCGCGGTTCGAACCTCCCAGGCTGCCGGAAAGACTTCGCGGCGCGGTCCAGGAGAGCGCACAGCGCGAATTTGGTTCGCTGCGCGCCAGTCAATTTCATCTCATCGAAAGCAAGCTAAGATCCTCCGGCGCGGAGTACACTACGCTCGAAAGTTTTCTGTTTGCAGCGGCGGAGGCCTGACGGAGCATGCCTGACCATTCCCTCCCGGTTTTCCTGATCCCTTTCGCGGCGTATTTTCTTGGCTCGATTCCCTCCGGGCTGGTGCTGGCAAAATTGTTTGGCGGCGAGGACGTGCGCAAATCCGGCAGTGGCAACATCGGCGCGACCAACGTCGCGCGTGTGGCGGGGCCGCTGGCGGGAATTCTCACGCTGGTGTTCGACACCGCGAAGGGCGCGGCAGCCGTGTGGCTCGCTGGTCGCGTCACCAACGAAAGCGCCACCTGGATGACCATCACGGCCTTCGCGGTGCTGCTCGGACACTGTTTCCCGGTTTGGCTGAAGTTCAAGGGTGGCAAAGGTGTGGCCACCGCTCTTGGCGTGTTTCTTGCCCTCTGCCCGCTGGCTGCGGTCAGCGCACTGCTCCTTTTCCTTCTTTGCGTGGCTTATTGGCGATATGTTTCTCTAGGTTCCGTCGCGGCAGCCGCGGCCATGCCGCTGCTCATTTATTTTCTTTGGGCGCCGCATCATGCGCCGCCAATCGTGATCAACGTGGGAACGCTGGCCATCGCGGCGCTGGTGATTTACAAACACGACGGCAACGTTCAGCGCCTCGTGGAAGGTACAGAGCCACGCTTTTCCTTCGGCAAGAAGAAGGAAGTGGAATGACGAAGTTCGCCATTCTCGGCGGGGGAGGCTGGGGCACGGCGCTGGCGATCTTGCTTTCGCGCAGCCGCAAGGCGCACGAAATATCGCTTTGGGTGCACAACGCCGGGCTCGCGGAAGCGATTCGCCGCGACGCTGAAAATAAGATGTATCTTCCCGGAGCGAACGTGCCCGAGAGCGTTAGAGTTCATTCTGAATTGGAAACTGCGCTCGCTGGAGCGCAAGTGATCGTCGGCGCCATGCCATCCGCGCATGCGCGTGCTGTCTACGCTGCCGCGCTTCCATTTGTCGGCGCCAGCGCGAGTTTCGTTAGCGCCAGCAAGGGCCTTGAGCCATTGACGCACTTGAGAATGAGCGAAGCGATCGCGCAGGTCGTGTCGCCGAAATTCGCGCCCTCAATCGCCGTGATTTCCGGACCGTCGTTTGCCGCGGAAGCTGCTCGTGGCGAACCCACCGCCGTGGTTCTGGCAGCGAAAAATTCTGCGTTCGCCGCGGAGTTGCAGGAAGAGTTTGCCGGCCCGAACTTCCGCCTGTACACCAACGACGATGTCGTCGGCGTGGAGCTGGCTGGCGCGATGAAAAACGTGATGGCCATTGCCGCAGGGGCCTGCCAGGGGCTGGGGCTCGGTTCGAACGTTCTGGCGGCGCTGATCACGCGCGGCCTCGCGGAGATGACCCGTCTCGCCGTGGCGCTGGGAGCGCGACCAGAGACACTCAGCGGCCTGGCGGGATTGGGCGATTTGGTTCTCACGTGCACGGGGTCGTTGAGCCGCAATCGCTTTGTGGGCATCGAGCTTGGCAAAGGACGCCCTCTCCGCGAAATCATGGCGAATATGCGCATGGTGGCCGAGGGCGTGAATACCGCCGCGCCGTTGCTGGCGCTGGCTCGCGAACATCAGATCGAAATGCCGATTACGGAACAGGTTGACGCCATCTTGCACGCGGGCAAGTCTCCCAAGGAAGCGATTCGAGACATCATGGAGCGGCCCTTGAAGCGGGAGTAGGCGTGGAGCGCGGCGGTTTTCAGTGGTCAGTTTTCAGTTCTAAGTGTAAGTCTTAAGTTGTTAGTAGGACGGAGAAGAATCTGGTTTTGCGGTGCTTTTGCGCAGGGCGTGTTAAACCGTGTCTATTGCGGACTGTTGTCATCAGTTTTCAGTTTCAGTGGATACGATCAAGTTCAATATAGCTCTTCGAAGCCGCCGTCATGCCCGTTTGCTCGGTGGCCAACTGAATACTGACAACTGTCTGCTTTTCCCGCCTCTAGTACTAAAGTCCCAGTTGCACATGCGCGACGCCGTGCGCTCACCGGCCGCTTAATCTCCTCCGGTTCTCTTAAAATGAATAGTCGAGATGCCGCTTGATGCCAAAGCTCGTTGGGAACGTGTGCGCGCAGGGCGTGTGCGCATCCTCTGGCTCGTTTTGGGCGCGCTGTTGCTCGTCAGCGCGCTACCTATTGGTCTGTACCACCGCCAGGTATTGCAGCTCAGCCAGGACAAATTGGTGGATACCGAGCGCGTCCAGCAAAACGATCTAACCAGATCGCTCGCGCAGGAAATCCAGCTGTTCGAAGCCAACCTGACGCAACAGCTCCTAAGCGAGCGCCAGATTCTTACGCTAACCGGTCTTATCGACAACGTGGAAGATCCGGCAGCGGAACCCAAGGTAACCCGACTGCTGGAATATTTTGTGCAGAGCAATCGCAATACGTTTATTTACCTGACAGCCGTTGGCAAGTCCGGAAAAGGTACCACAGCGTCGCAGGGGAATTTCCGTGCGGAGCACGATCCATTCGTTGCGCGGGCGCTGCAGCGCGCGTTTGTCACCTGCGTGCAGTCGCAGCAACTGCAGGTGGTCAAATTCCGCAGCGATCCTTTGGCGCTGGCACCGGATAACCGGCCCGCTTTTGTCGTCGCAGTACCTCTACAAGACGTCAACGGCAATTTCACAGGCATGCTTGCCGCGGTCGTTTCACTCGATCCCATTCTTCACCGCTTGCAGGAATCCAGCGTCCGGGGGCGCAGCGTTTTTCTCGTGGACCACAACGGCCGCTTGGTGGCGCACTGGGACACGAAAAACTTTGTTCCCGGCGCGGACGTCAGCGGCAATTCGCTGGTTGCCCAGGTAAAGGCGCTGCCGCAGGAGCTACGCAGCACGGAAACGGTTCGCTTTTCCGAAAAAACCAAGAAACATTCAATCGAAATGATCGGAACGTACAGCACTTTTCCTGAAGTGAATTGGGCGGTAATTGCGCAGCGCAGTCTCGATGAAGCACAAACCGACACTGGCGTTACCGAATTGAACCGGCAAGCACTGGCGTTCGTCACCGTTGTAATCCTGGTGGCCATTCTCGTCGGATATTTCTTCGCCGTGGGCATCAGCGGACCCATCCGCGGTTTGGCGGCTTCCACGCGCGCAATCAGCCGCGGTGAATTTCACCAGCGCTCGCCGGTACGCGGCGCTTCGGAAATCAGCGAGCTTGCCGAAAACTTCAACAAGATGGCAGGCGACATCGAGGAGTACATTGAGCGGCTGAAAGAAGCCGCCGAGGAAAACCGGCCGAGGAAAACCGCGAGCTATTCATAGGCTCGATTCGAATGCTCGCTGCGGCCATCGACGAAAAGGATCCGTACACGCGCGGTCACTCCGGACGCGTGGCAAAGTATTCCGCGCTGATCGGCCAGGAACTTGGTCTTACCGCGGAAGAGCTGGACAAGCTGCGCATCGCGGCATTGCTGCATGACGTCGGCAAAATCGGCGTCGAGGACCGCGTGCTGAAAAAGCCCGGCTCGCTTACGCCCGAAGAGTTCGGCCTGATGAAACAGCACACCGTGAAAGGCGCGAATATCATGCGCCCGGTTTCTCAGTTGAAGGAAATGCTGCCGGGCATCGAGTTGCACCACGAACACATGGATGGCCGCGGCTATCCCTACGGGTTGCAGGGCCAGCAGATTCCGTTGATGGCTCGCATCATCGGCGTGGCCGACACTCTCGATGCCATGACCACGAATCGTCCCTATCAGACGGCCATGGAACTGGACTACGCGATGAACCGAATCCGCGCCCTGACCGGCTCCAAGTTCGATACCGTGGTCGTGACCGCTCTCGAATCTGCCGTTAACGGTGGTAAGCTTCGCCTCAGCGCCGTCGAAGTTCACGTCTAACGCGCAGTCTTTTGAGCGCCATTCAATTACATATCCGGGGAAGAGATAAAAAAAGGTGATCGCGTCACCTATGCTGGTGAGCCAAGCGAGATTGAATTTGTAGCCGACCCCCTAATCAAAGATTCCGAAACTGATTGGTATGTTCAGGAGTATGGCGGGGGCGTCATGATAGTCGAACTCAAACCGAAAGGCTTCGGCCGCGTGTTTGTGACGGAAACACAACATGACGAGGACTTGGAGTTCGTATCGAGAAGCGGTTAGGCAGCTTCCGAAATCCTGCACTCAAGAACCGCGCTGTTAGCCAAGATCTGGTTTCCTCGCATCTGCTACAATTTCAGTCTGCGCTGTGGTCGTAGCGCTCAACTGTATGATCACTCTCTTCGGCAAGCCAGAACCAACCCTTGCGGAACGCCTCAAAGCTTCCGTTAGTAAGACGAAAGCAGTGCTTGCGGAAGCTGTCGATACTGTCTTTCTCGGTGAGCGGAAGATCGATCCTTCAGTCCTTAAAGACTTGGAGACGGCGCTGCTCTCCGCAGATCTGGGCGTGAAGCCGACGCGCGAGATTCTCGACGCGGTGCGCGAAAAAATGGACCGCCACGCGCTTGCCGATGCTGCACAGCTCAGGGGCGAAATCAAGTCGCACATTATTCGCATTCTAAACGCTCCCGTTCGCCCGGATGTGGCAACTGCCAGCGGCATTGCCACCTCGCAAAATGGCAGCGGCACGCGGGTGATCTTTATTGTCGGGGTCAACGGCGCCGGCAAAACCACCAGCATCGGGAAGCTTGCCAACCGTCTCCGTCAGGAAAACCGCAGCGTCGTGCTCTGCGCCGCCGACACCTTTCGCGCCGCCGCCATCGAGCAACTGGAAATCTGGGCGCAGCGCAACGGCATCGAGGTTATCAAGCAGAAGTCCGGCGCCGATCCCGCAGCGGTGGTTTACGACGCGGTCGCCGCCGCTAAGGCGCGCTCCGCCGACGTGGTCATCGTCGATACCGCTGGACGACTGCACACCAAATCAAATCTCATGGCCGAGCTCGAAAAAATGAAACGCACGGCGGCGAAAGTGATTCCCGGCGCGCCGCATGATGTCCTGTTGGTTCTTGACGCTACCACGGGACAGAACGGCCTTTCGCAGGCGCGTGAATTCACTTCCACGGTCGGCGTCACCGGAATCATTCTCACCAAGCTCGATGGTACCGCCAAGGGCGGCATCGTTGTGGCCATCTCGCGCGAGCTGGGTCTGCCCATCCGCTTCGTGGGCACCGGCGAGCAAATCAACGATATGGTTCCCTTCGACGCGGAAACTTACGCCAATTCTCTCTTCGATTGAACTGTGGACGCACACGCCATTCGTTTCATGCGACACGCGCTGTCGCTGGCCCGCAAAGGCATGGGCCTCGCCAGCCCCAATCCTATGGTCGGTTGCGTTATTGTGCGCGAAGGCCAGATCGTCGGCGAAGGCTTTCATCAATATGAATGGCGCGACCACGCGGAAATCGTCGCACTGAAGTCTGCGGGCGATAAGGCGCGCGGCGCAACGCTCTACGTCACTCTCGAACCTTGCAATCACACCGGGCGCACCGGCCCCTGCACCGAAGCAATTATCGCCGCGGGCGGGCAACGCGTAGTGGCGGCGATGGAAGATCCGAATTCCCTCAATTCCGGCCGCGGTTTCGAACTTCTCCGCGCTGCGGGCATCGAGGTTTTCACCGGCGTTTGCGAAGAAGAAGCGCGCCGGCTCAACGAGCCGTTCGCGTGCTGGATTCGGACGAAGAAGCCATTTCTTACGCTAAAAGCGGCAATGACACTTGACGGCCAGCTCGCTCTCCCGCGCACCGAAAAAAAGGCCGGCAAAAACTCCGGCAAGCGCCGCAATTGGATCACGTCGGAAGAGTCCCGCGCGGAAGTTCATCGCATGCGCCACGCTGCGGACGCGTTGATCACCGGAATCGGCACGATCCTCGCCGATGATCCGCTTCTTACCGACCGTAGCGGCCTCCCGCGGCGCAAGCGGCTTCTGCGCGTCGTTCTCGATTCGAAACTGCGTCTCTCGCCGAAGTCCCGCATCGTGAGAACTCTCGACGACGATCTGCTCGTATTCACGGCTGTACCGCTGAATTCACCGAAGGCGCGCAAATTGCAAAGCGCCGGCGTCGAAATCGTCCGTGCAAAAACCAAAAATCGCCGCATCGATTTATCCGGGGTCATTGCAGAACTCGGCCACCGCGAAATTCTCAGCGTCTTGCTGGAGGCGGGCCCGACGCTAAATGGCGCCGCCCTCGCCGCAGGCATCGTTCACAAACTCTTTCTCTTCTACGCTCCAAGAATCACGGGCGACAATCGAGTCCCCTTCGCCGTTGCGCCCAAGTTGCTTCTTCCACCTGTTCAATATCAGAATGTGAAGCAGTTCGGCCCGGACTTCGCCATCGAAGGATACCTGCAAGATGTTTACCGGAATCATTGAGCACACCGGCACAATCGAAGCGCTCAGGTTCGAAGCCAGCGGCGGGCGCGTCACCATTCACGCGCCATCCCTCGCGCCGTCGCTCGCAGTTTCGAACAGCATCGCGGTGAACGGCTGCTGCCTGACTATCGTTGATCTCCACAATGGCCGGTTCTCTGCGGATCTTTCCGGCGAAACGATTTGCAAGACTTCGTTCGGCGCCAAAGGCAGCGAGCTGAAAAAGGGCGCGCGCGTTAATCTTGAGCAGCCGCTCACCGCAGGCAAGGAATTGGGCGGGCACTTCGTCCTCGGCCACGTGGACACCATCGGCCGCGTAACACATCTCACCGCCGAGGGAGAAAACTGGTGGTTCGGAGTGCAAGTGCCCGCGGAATTCGCTCGCTACGTCGTGCCAAAAGGCTCGATCACCATTGACGGAATCAGTCTCACGGTGGCCCGTTGGCAGAACAACATCGCCGAAATCGCCGTGATCCCCTACAGCTACGAACACACGAACATCCGCGGCCGCAAGCCTGGCGACGCCGTCAACCTCGAAGGCGATGTGATTGGAAAATACGTCGAGCGCTATCTGAGGGAAGGCCACTTCTCCGGGCGGGCAGATTCGCAACTCACCGTCGCCCGGCTCATCGAAGAGGGCTTCTAGGCCTTTGCCTGGGCGGCGCTCTTCGCCCGCGCGCCGCGCCAGTACAACATCAGTCCCAGCGCGATGGCTGCCACGGTTCCACCGACCAGCTTCACTTCGAATCCCAGCTTGTCCGACGAATCTCCTGGCGGAACGAGCGAAACGAGAATTCCGATCAGCACAACCAAGAAACCCAAAATGCCGATGGTCCAGACGCCGGCTTTGCCTCCCGGAATCAGCACGGCATTCTTATTCTCCATACGGTCGCGTCGCCCAAACAATTTAATCGCCGCCGCGAACATGTACAAAAACGGAATGAAATACAAAATAATCGCCGCGTCGACGAGAAACTGATAAGCGCCGCGCGTTGTTTCATTGATCTGGCTTACGAGAAGAATCGCTCCGGAGACTATTGCCTGCACGAGGATCGAAACGTACGGCGTCTTCCAGCGGGAATGAATTTTTCCAAAAGCTTCGGGCAAGTAGCGGTCGATGCCCACCACAAACGGTATGCGCGCGACGCCAGCGACGGTGCTGCCTACGCCCCCCGCATTTCCGACCGTCACCAGTAGGGCCGCGAGAATTCCCAGAAAGCCGAGCTTCAATATCATGGAGCCGACAGTAATCGCGTGGAACACTCCGCTGGTCGGAGAGACATCTGACGCAGAGACCAGCGACAGAACCGCCAGCGTCCCCGCGATGTACATTGCCGCGATCAGTACGCCGGAAGCCATCACGGCACGCGGGAGCGTCCGCTGTGGATTGTGAACCTCCGCGCTCATTGCGGAAACCAGCTCGAGCCCCGTGAACGCGAAGGCGATTTGCGACCAGAAATTCACGGTGTCCCAATTCCACGCCGGCTTCATACTTGCCCAAGTGATGTGCGTGATCGCATCGTGCCGGCTCCATAGCGCCGCGGCAATCGCCACCAGCATCATGAGCGGCAGGTACGTCGAGACGCCGCCGGCGTTCTGCAACCATTTGCCGATGTTCAGTCCGATGATGTTCAGCGTGACCGCCACGAGCAGAAGCCCCAATGAAACCCAAAGAAGAAACTGGCGGTTGTGCTCCAGCGTCACGCCGCCTTCGCCGATGATGTACGCGCTCATCGCCGCGCTGGCGAGCAACAATCCGGGAAAATAAAAGACCGTATAGATCCAATACGTCCACCCGGCCACGAAGCCATGGAAATCGCCGAAGGCTTCCTTGGCCCAGACGTACAATCCTCCTTCTTCGGGAAAACGCGACGATAGTTCGTTGATGACCAGCGCGGAAGGCACAAAGAAAAACATTGCCGCAAGCACCCACAGACTGATCGAAGAGGTGCCGTTGTGCGCCGCCGCGGCAATCCATCGCGGCCCCAACACCGTTGCGATGTTGAAGAGCAAGACGTCCCAGAAGCCCATTTCTCGGCGAAGCTGGCTGCGAGGATCGGGGGAGCCGCCGGCAGGCGCGCTCACAGGGTCACGTCCATCGCGGGAATCAGTTCATCCTGCATGCGGAAATTCTTCAGGAAAGGGTCGGTTGAGTTTTCAAAATCGGCCCAAGGACCGAAAAATGTGACTTTGCCATCTTGCAGAAAAACGACGACATCGGCGAGTTTCTTCGCCAGATGCGTGTCGTGCGTCACGACAATCGACGTTTTGCGAAACGCCTGTTTCAATCGCAGGATCAGGTCGCCCATGTGCCCCGCCATGATGGGATCCACCATGGTCGTCGGCTCGTCGTACAGAATCGCTTCGGGATTCTGCGCCAGCGCGCGCCCAATGGCCACGGCGCGCTTCATACCGGTGGAAAGCTCGCTGGGCAATTTGTCCATGACGTCGTCTACTTCCAGCATATGCGCGATTTTCATGACGTACGCGTCGACGTCCTCATCGGTCAGTCCCGGCTGGCCATCGAGCGGAAACGCCATATTCTCGCCCACAGTCAGCGAATCGAAGAGCGCGCCGGACTGAAAGACCATCGTCACTTTGCGCCGCACCTCCTCGAAGTCCGCTTCCCGGAAATTTGTCACGTCCTGCCCGTCGATGAAAACATGGCCCGCCTCCGGTTTCAGGAATCCCATGATGTGTTTCAGCGAAACTGACTTGCCCACGCCGCTGCGCCCCATGATCACGCAGGTTTCTCCGCGTTTCACCGTGAAGCTCACGTGATCCAGCACCAGGCGCCCGTCGAAGCTCTTGCAGACGTCGCGAAATTCGAAAAAGTGAATCGGCTTCTCTTCGCTCACGTTCGCTCCGCTTCCAGAATCCGTTGCGCTTCCTCGTAATCCGCCGCCGTGTTCATGTTCCAGAAGAGCCTCCCTGCGCTATCAAATCGTTTCCAGTCCGCCTCGTCAAGAAATTCCGTTTTCACGTGCTGCAAACCAT
>WNFT01002804.1_pt1 | contig 23343 bp, 22 predicted proteins | sample 5400191 | NCBI WGS metagenome assembly WNFT01 (sample SAMN13153359, study PRJNA577476) | soil metagenome | isolation source: 80 cm saprolite under Madrone tree | place: USA:California | collected 2016-06-14 | reverse complement strand
TCATGGAGGCGGCGGGCGGTGAACTCTATCAGGTCTCAAGAACTTAGACAGGATTAACAAGATTTACAAGATGGAAATTTGGAAACAAGAAAGACTCGAAGCCCAGCAAGAAGGGATGAAGGTTTCATTCAGGGTATGAGCAGCGCGGTTCCAATCATGTAAATCTTGTAAATCCTGTCTATCTAACATCTCACGGAGGAGAACAATGACGGACGACGAACTCACTCAGACAATCATCGGTTGCGCCTACACAGTTCATAACAAGCTCGGCTTCGGTTTTCTGGAAAAAGTTTATGAGAACGCGCTGCGAATTGAACTTGAGAAAGTAGGACTCAGAGTCAAACAGCAGGAGCCAATCAATGTAACGTATGCTGGTCAGGTAGTTGGCGAGTATTACGCTGATCTTTGGGTTGACGAGCGAGTTGTCGTTGAGCTGAAAGCCGCCTTGGCGTTGGTCAAAGAACACGAGGTGCAACTTGTAAATTATCTCACCGCCACCAAAGTTAACCACGGCCTATTGCTGAACTTTGGTCCCTCGGTTCAGGTAAAGCGCAAGTTCCGCGAATACAAACCCAAGGGCTCGCTTCTAAATTTGATTCTTCCGGCAGATTGATCGAAATGCATCATGTAAATCTTGTAAATCCTGTCAAAAGTATTTTCAGCTTCTGCTGAATGAAGATCACCCAGGAGCGGATCGTCTGGAATTAATTGGCGTCGTTTGGGACACGCTCTCGCCCGATGATCTTCCGGTGACTGATGCTGAAAGAGCTTTGCTTGACGCTCGATTGACCGACATGGAAGCGCATCGGACGATCAGAGTCCGTGGCCAGAAGTTAAGGCCCGACTTGAACGGCTCGACAGTGATCAAGATGAAGGTATTGCGGAAGCGTTGAGACGCGATGCGCAGATTGAGGACGATCCACATCAAGCGATTTCTCTCGCGCAGTTAGACTCCCAAATTCAAAGCCGACGTAGCTGAGTCCGCGCAGCGGACGATCGAAAATAGCCCAGCGATTTATCGTTGGGATCACGAGACAAAATTCAATCACAGTCCGTGAAACGGACGGCTGAGCCAACGACGAACATCTGTCGCCCGCTAAAGCGGGCTTTTGTTTTTCTGATTGACTTTTACCCAGCACTGAAGTGCTGGGCTACTTTCAAACGTCCGCTACGCGGACGAAATATGCCGCGGCTACGGCACCGATTGAGCTGACTCGCGTCCTAACCGACACTCGGTCCGTGGTACTCAGCAATCATCTTCACGCATAACTTCTCTGCGCGATTTCGATCCGGCTCGGATGGAAGAGGTGAACGAGCGTAAGCCTCTGGCGCCAGTTGAAACAATCTTTCGGCTTCTGCTTTCACTTTTTCCCGCGGCCACGCTCCACGCTTGATTTCAAGTAACTCGGGACCGTCAGCGCGCTCAACGTACTTTATGATCCTGTCGTTACCACTCCGGGTTCTGTAGCCCTCGTTTTAGCTGGGTTGAGTTCCCCGAAGCCGCTATTGCAAGTGTCTCTGGCGCTGGATGATAATGTCGACGCTTCAACCAGTGCCGGCATCGTCATTGACGGACACTTTTGACAATGATTCTCGAGACTCACATTCCAGCGTTTCCGCTCAATCGGTTTGTCGATCACTTCATTTATTATGATGGATACAATCCCGCGCATTCAATCGACCGTTTCCTTCCCGATGGCAACACCGAAATCATTATCGACTTTGACGATCGGCCCCAACATATTTACGACAATCAGACACTCAAGGAAATACAAGCCTGTCATCACGTGTGGGCGTCGGGCGTGAGAACTGCATACATCTCGATTCCTTCGGGCAAACATGCGGCGATGTTCATAATCTCATTCAAGAAAGGAATGGCCTATCCGTTTTTTCCGCTGCCTATGAACGAAATGGCAGATCGAGTGGTAGATGCGGATATATTATGGGGTAATGACTTTGCCTATCTCAGAGAGCGACTCTGGGAAACGAGCGAAATAAATCTCAAGTTTGAAACTGCCGAGAGGTTTCTGCTCAAACATTTTCAGGCCAGGTTTGTCCTCAATTCCGCGGTCGAATACGCTTTGACTGAGATCATCCGGCAGCCGGATCAAATCAATCTGGCGCGCCTGAACCAGGACATCGGCTACTCCCAGAAGCATTTCATCGGCATGTTCAAACGGCACGTGGGAATAACCCCGAAGGCCTATGTGAAAATCATCCGCTTCCAAAAGGCGATCGGCGAAATCGAGCAACGCCAAGAGGTGAAGTGGGCAAACATCTCGCAGGACTGTGGTTTCTATGATCAAGCCCACTTCATTAATGATTTCAAGTTCTTCTCAGGTTTTACTCCCGAAGAATACCTCCGTAGAAAGAACGACATCCTTAACTATGTCCCCGTGGGTTAGGTAAAAATTTTCCAATACAGCCGCTTCGATAGCTCTTACGATTTGGGCCAATATGGAAAAACTTTACATTAACCATGTGGCTGTTTTTGTGTGCGCTCTGCTGAGCCTGGCCGTAGGGGCGTTATGGTATTCGCCGGTTCTCTTCTTCAAGGTTTGGCAAAAGGAAACCGGGTTGAGCGACGAGCAGGTCGCCAAAGCCAATCCGCTTAGGACCTACTCGCTAACACTGGTCCTCGCGTGGATCATTTCATACAACCTCGCGTTCTTTCTGGGAGACAGCAAAACGAATTGGAAGTGGGGCCTCGTCGCCGGACTGCTGGCGGGCGTCGGTTGGGCGGCGACGATGTTCGTGATCATTTCGCTTTTCGAGCAACGGTCTTTCAAATACCTGCTGATCAATTGCAGTTACATCACCATCTACTTTGGGTTGATCGGGTTTGTGTTGGGAATCTGGAGGTGAAGCTGCGGCAACGAAAACCTTGGCCGAGCTCAGAGAGCGCCGCGTGCGATTGGTTCTGCGATCCGCTTTTTGGGATTTCAACGCCATGATTCCTTTTTATTCTCGAACAATGTGAGCCGCTTTGTCCATTTTCGAACTTTTCATGACCGATCAACCGAGACAAGACTTAAATCCTTTCGTATTATCTTCCGTCCAAATGTTTTAGGAGGAGAGCATTATGTATTTACGAAGCATACTCACTTTAGTTCTATTAGCGCTCACGACAACGACGCCTTTGGCTTGCTCGTCCGTCGATGAGTTGCACCGCGAAGTCCTTCGACCTGAGGCCGCCAAACAGGATTCAGATCCCATTTCAGGCGAATGGGATGTGACGTTTCATGTGCACGACACCACTGCTCCGGCGACTTTCAAACTCAAACTCGAGGGCCACAAAGTAACCGGCACGGCTTACTCGGATCACACCGGTCCGGGAACGGTGCGCGACGGTTCATGGGTCAATAACAAGTTGAGTTTTACACTCGACTTTAAGAAACACGAATCGATCGCCATAACGGGCACTCTCAAGGATGGAGCCCTGACGGGCGAATTTCGCACTGAAGGTTTTGTCGAGAAATGGGACGCGAAAAGGAAATAACAATCGTTGCGTGCTCCCACACCGTACGACTTTCTTCAGCTCTCGTCCCCGGCTTGACGCCTGCATTCGCGCCGAACTCACCTAGAAAAGTATAGTCACGCCGGCATGCAATGTTTCAATGTGCTGACATTTTGCCGTTTGAAAATCCGCACGTCGTCCCCGTCGTCGAAATCAGTATCGGCAACTCCAGGATGAAAGCGCACATCGATTCGGGAAACCTGGTTGGCGGTTTCATTCTCCCGGCTGCATTGGTTGATAAGCTGACGTTAGCGTCGCAACCGATTACTGTTGGCCGGGCGCGCACCGTGAGTAATAAGGTTGAAATCAAACAAGCGCGCCTCAGCGACAAAATCAAACTGGGAACTTTTGAGTTTAATCAACCGACGATAACCTTCCCGGCGATCGCGGATGAGGTAAACATCGGCTTGAAGATCCTGCGCGAATTCAGTCTCACGTTCGATCAAAAGAACAAGAGACTGAAATTGGACCGCACTTCCCGTTCTTCGAAGTCTTTTACTTCAGCCCGAGATGCAATTTCACCTGCTCTTCGATTCGCCTAAAGGGATGCAGGCTCTCGTCTACGGAGTACGAGCTAATCTTTCCGACCATATGCGAGCCCAGCATCCGATAGCTTTCAAACTGCGCTTCGCCGAACCACTGGTCCACGATTGTATCCTGGGGAAAAGCTTTGTCGCTTTCGTGAAAATTCAGCACGTCCGCCGGTTCGCTGCCGTCCAGCGAAGGCTTGATGTATATCAACACGCCATCATAGTTCGGGTCCGGCTTGCCGCCAGGTTTATCTACGCATGAATAGCGAATGTCGGCAATCGCGCAATATTTGTTCGCGTTGTCCAGGTCCTTTCCCATTTGCAACTTGTCCCTAAATTCGATCGGCACTCCGAAATCCACGCGCACCTGGCGAATTGCATAAGCCAGCGATTCGAAAAAATAGTCGGGATCGGTGCTAGCGTCGCTGACGATGATAAAGCGACTTCGACGCAAGATCATTTCGTAGAGGCCAAAGTTATCGAAGTGTCCGCCGTCTGAAAGATAAACGTATGGACTTTGGTCATCAGTTTTGCCCAGTGCTTCGTCGAAGATGGGGCGTACTGATTGAGTTGGCGAGTCACGATTAAAGGTTGGTTTGCGCGGATTGCCGAGCCAGAATCCAAGTCGCACATTGAATAACGTCATGATGAAACGGACCACTGGAGAAGTCATCATATAACCCATGTTGGGACTGGCCGCCGCGCCCGAAATCGCCACCGAAGTCGCCAACGAAATGCCATTGGCCCCTCCGTAACGTTCCGAGTCGCGATAGCCGAGCCAATAACTGCCGGAGTGTAGCGGCGAGATGCTAAAAGACTCGGCCTTTCGATCCTGCCACTCCAATTTTTCACCTCCCGCCAGATTCAAAGTCACGTTGACGACATGCAGAGGCTTCTGCGCTATGTTCAGAGGCTGCTGCTTCAGATCGTGCATATAAATATTGTCCTGCAGATCGAAATCAGTGAACTTGTTTCTGGTCTTCTCGCGCGCATGTTCGTCCCTCGAGACGCCAAGATAGGCCCGCATCATACGGTTGCGCCAATAGTAATGGAGCGAGAATCTGTTCGTGTTAATGAATCGACCAAGCAGCCAGCCAACCAGCGCGATCACAAACATGAACACTACCAACACGCGGCCCGGCGATTCATAAACTATGCGCTGCGTACTATTAACATCCGGGTGAAACGTTCCGGCGCCAAGCAGGTATGCCATCCACTCGCCAATGTTTGAGGCCAGAGCCCGATTCGTGACAAGCGCGAGCACGATTACGATGAACGCGGCAAAGACTACCGCGGCGACACTCGTTGCGATCGACAAGACCTTGGCTTTCCAACCAGGTGGCTTGTCTTCCTCCCCGTGCGCGGACGTTTTCGCACTGGAACCGCCGAACAGCGTAATCGCGCCTGAGATGATACCCACCAAGGCGGTGCCTACTCCCTTGATATCTTCCCAAGCCCAACCCTTCTTGAATATTAAATTGGTCAACTTGGCCTGCAGGCCCACCAGCAGCACTGGACCAAACAGCACGAGGAGATGAAACACACTCCAACCCACAACCACAATCAGAATCCACGCTCCGGATCGCGCCCACCATTCCTGATCGTCGACGTCTGTGAAGCGGCTGGTAAATCCGGCGATGAAGGTTCCCCCAATAGTTAGAAGCACCAGGAAGAAAGGTACGGCTAGACTGGCGTACGCTCGAGTAAAATATGCCCCGCTGAAATACCGCTCGTGCAACTGGAGGACATCGGTGACGTACCAAATCAAGAATCCGGAAACAGAAAAGGCGACAAGAATCAGGCCGGTGGCGCCGGCATACCCTGCCACGCTTCCTTGCCACTCGCGCTTAATGAGTCTTACCAGTAAAGAAAAAACCCACGGCACCATGCCCAGGGCCAGGGCAAACAAGATGAATCGCCACCAGGCGGGGCGCCCGGTTCCCAAACGAAACCAATAGGTCGTCAGCGCCATGGCCGAAATCACCAAAGGCAATAGACCGAAACGGACAAATCTGCTTTCGTGAAAATTCCATAGTTTGCCGCCCGGCAGATTTGTTCCGATGTACGCGAGCGCAAACGCCGCCGCTAAGAAGCCGGTTGTGAGCAAGGTTCTCGAGTCGAAATACAGTTCCCAGTAAGTACTCTTCACAAAGGCAAACCAAATCCGTGGCAGTATTAGAAACGCCATGATTACCGGAACGAAGACCATCCAGTTGAGTAAAAGATTCCGTAGATATATCGCGATCAGCGTCCAGGTATCGACCGAAAGCAGGCCTTTCTTTGGCGTCAAGTAGTTCGCGTAAATGCGCAAATTGTAGAGCGGCTTCGGCTCAGTTTCGAGGGGATTATCAGGTGTCTTAGCCAACTGGGTCACAACTGTGTTGACGTTTCCTTCTTCGCGATGAATCCATGCCGATAACCAACCGGCGATGAAGCCCCCGCCCGAAACAGTCGAGAGGTAATCGAACTTGTCGAGCAGGCCGCAACGCGCCAGTCCCTGCAAGATGCCGAGATTGAATATCGCGCTGCGCACGCCTCCTCCAGAGAGACAAAGTGCTGAGCGCATCTGTGGCAGTTCGCGAATGATCGTATAGAGATTAGGGATAAGCCTCTTGCTTAGTTCGTATTTGCAGTCCCATATCCGTTCGGATGCCGTTTCGGCTGAAGCGTCGATTTCTATTCCTTCTCGTTGGCAAATCTGCGCGACCTCTTCCTCGGTGTGCACATCTTCGATCTCCTTAAGCTTGGCCTTCACATCGACAATTTTAGGTTCTTCTTCATCAAGGTCAGGGCGCGTGGACTTGAGTTCATCGAAGAGGACTTCGGCGAGTGTCAGGGGGAATTCTGATTGCGAACTTGGCATGATCGAGTTAGCTCCCTTCCCGCTCTCGGGGGGGTAATAAAGCCAGTACAGAGTCGGAGTACAAATCAGCCGGAATTGAAATGAAAAACCGTTTGGCTGGTACAGGAGGTTTGCGGCGATAACGCAGGCTCTTGAGGACCAGCCCGAAACTTCCCTGGTTAGCGACCGAGACAATATGCCAATTCGCTCCCGGCGTCAACAGTTTTCAATTCAAAGTTGTCGTTGCCGTGGCTGGCGTTTCGCTCGGCTTGCGGCTGAAATTGCAGCGGTTCTTAGCGGTCGGAATAGATTCGGGGAACTCGGGAGCTAATGCCGCAGGTGATTTCATAGGATAGAGAGCCGATGGTTCGCGCGATTTCCTCGGCGGTAATCGATAACTGGCCATCTCGACCCAGAAGAATGACGGGATCGTTAAGACGAACGTCTGGGACATCAGTGAGGTCGATCAAAGTCAAATCCATCGATACTCGGCCAACTACGGGAGCGAACCTTCCGCGGACGATCACACGGCCGCGATTTGATAGCGCGCGCCGGTAGCCGTCGGCGTAACCGATCGGAATCGTTGCAATCAGCGAATCGCGGGTTGTTTGAAAAGTGCAGCCGTACCCAAGACGCTGACCTTTGCTGACCTGCTTGAGTAGCATGATGCGCGCGTACAAAGACATTACCGGGCGGAACGAGGGCGCTTCAATTTGCGGCGACAGCACGTCCCGCGTAAAGCCATACAAGGTTCCGCCGGGCCGCACGATGTCGCCGCGCGCGTCGGGAAAAGAGAATACCGCCGCCGAGTTAGCCGCGTGGATGAAAGTCGGGGAGAAACCGTGCTCGCGAAAACTCTTCACTGCAACTTGAAAACTCTTGAGCTGTTGCTGGGTAAAATCCTCGTGAGCAGGTTCGTCGGCAGCGGCCAAATGTGTCATTACCCCGTCGAGGCGAATATTCTCGAACTTCTTTAACGCTTCCAGGAATTTGGAGACTTCATCGCATTTGATGCCGAGCCGGCCCATGCCCGTATCAACTTTCAGGTGAACGTCCGCTACTACACCTGCGTCTTTCGCGGCACGATCAAACGCTTGAATCATATCGAGCCGATAAACGACGGGCGTCAAACGTTGTTGCAGGCAGGCACTCTCTTGTCCCTTCCAGAATCCACCGAGACACAGGATTGGTTTCGTGTTGCCAGCTTCCCTTAATTCGATTCCTTCTTCGGGCAGTGCGACACCGAACCAGTCAACGCCTTCAGCCGCCAAACGCCGCGCACACTCAACCGCGCCATGTCCGTAGGCATCTGCTTTGACGGCGGCCAGGACCTTCACTTCTTTTCCGACCCGATCGCGAATCAGTCGAAAATTGTGCGACAGAGCATCGAGATCGATCTCGGCCCACGTTGGACGGCCCGTGATTTTTTGCTCTGCACCGGTCATCGCTGGTTTTGCCTTTTCTCTAGCCCAGGTGATAGAAGGGTAGGCACAATTGAGATATAGGGGCTCCTTTAGGAGCGCAACCGACTATCGTTCGCCCATAAATGGGCTCCCCGAGATCAATGGGTTCGAGCTTTCTATAAACATTGCATCCCTACGGGATTTCTCCGACAATTTCCAACCGAAGGTCCCTGAAAGGCCTGTGATTGATTCGGTTTTCCTTTCCCCAGGCGTAAACACCTGGGCTAGAGAAAATGGAAAACACGACTGCACGCACTAGAATTCATCTCCGCCACGATTGATGCGCGCCGAGCCTTTCGAGCGATCGAATCGGCTGAGATAGGCGCCGAGCGCATCTCGATCGAGATCCGCGAAGCGCGCGAATTGATTGAGGAAGGCGAGATAGACAGTATCAGTCGGGCCGTTGCGCTGCTTGGCGACAATTAGTTCGGCGATATTTCGATTCTCGTCGGTGCGGTTGTATTGCTCTTCGCGATAGATGAACGCGACCAGATCGGCGTCTTGCTCAATGGCGCCTGATTCACGCAAGTCGGCGAGTTGGGGACGATGGTCGGTGCGATTCTCGGGCGCGCGCGACAATTGCGACAGCGCCACCATGGGCACGTTCAATTCCTTCGCCAGCGCTTTCAGCTCGCGCGAGATCTGCGACACTTCCTGCTGGCGCGATTCAAAGCGACGCGTCGAGCCGGACATCAATTGCATGTAATCGACGACGATCATGTCGAGCTGTTTCTGCTCGGTCGCCAGGCGGCGTGCTTTCGCGCGCATTTCCAGGACGGAAATCGCGGCCGTGTCGTCAATAAAAATGCGCGCATCGACAAGTTTGCCCAGAGCCTTTCCCAGACGCGCCCACTCTTCATTGGAGAGATATCCGCTGCGAAATTTCTGTGCATCGACGCTCGCCTCCGAGCAAAGCATGCGCATAGCCAGCGCTTCCGCGGACATTTCGAGCGAGAAGATGCCCACCACCGCTTTGTGTTCAATCGCGGCATGTTGCGCGAGCGTCAACGCCAGACTGGTCTTGCCCATCGATGGGCGCGCCGCGATCACAATGAAATCCTGTTTCTGAAAGCCCGAAGTCAACGCGTCCAGCCCGCGGAAGCCGGTGGCCACGCCGGTCACAACCAGGTCGCGGTGCTCGACGGCCTCGGCCTTTTCCAACACGCGTTCGGCCGGATGCTTGATATGTTCGAAGCCCTGGCGAATACGCTCATCCGCCAGCGCAAAAATCGCGTGCTCGGCGTGATCGAGAATGTGCTGCGGCTCGTCTTCTTCTTCCAGCGCTTCGGCAGTGATCTTATTCGCGACCTTAACGAGTTGTCGCAGCAGAGACTTTCCGCGTACCACCTTCGCGTACTGCACGATGCTGGTGACGTGAGGCAAGCCGTAAGTCAGATTGGTCAGAAAAAGCACCCCGCCCGATGAGTCGAGCACATTCTCGCGGCGTAAGTCTTCAGCGACGAGAATCGGATTGATCTCTGATCCTTTCTCGAACAATGCAGTCATCGCTATAAAGATGCGCCGATGCGAAGGGACGTAAAAGTCCGTGGGCTTCAGCAACTCGACGCCCTGCGCGATGAGCGTGTTGTCGAGAATGATCGCGCCCAAAATAGCTCTTTCAGTTTCGGGACTACTGGGAAGAGGTCGTTCGAGAATGGAGTCGCGAATCGGTTCAGGTGTTGCCATTGATTGAAAGACTGGAACGTCATCGCGACGAGGCGAATTCGTTCAGATCGTCTTGTGAGTTGCGAAATATACTACACGCGTTTGAGGAGTCGATAATGCGTTGGTGTTTTATCTCGTGAGATCGTGATTTGCTTCGATTTCAGTCACACACGCCGGGTGACGAACAGACGCCCGATAGTAAGAGGAAACCGTTTAAACGGTTTCCTTCTCAAACGGGACCGCCGGAATCGCCTGGCTAAAGCACAGGCGAGAATGAGAAGGGCGCTACTTGCTGGCTTCGCTCGTTGGCGATTCTAAAGGTGCGACTTCACTGGCAGATTCTTCTTCCCGTGCTTCGACATCAACTTCGACCCCACCTTCTCCCAGAACACTGACGGGCAATTCAACATTCACGTCGCGATGCAAGCGCACGGGCACGGTGTAATTGCCGAAGCGCTTGATCGGCTCGCGCAGAACGATGCGCCGGCGATCGATTTCATAACCTTGATCTTTCAAAGCGTGCGCGATGTCCATCGAGGTCACTGAGCCGTAGAGCACGCCAGCCTCGCCGACTTTTCGCTCGAACTTCAACGTCAGATTGCGCAACTGATTGGCCTGTAACTCTGCCGTGGAACGCTCTTTTGCTTCGCGCTTTGCGAGCGCCGCGCGTTCGCCTTCTATTTGGCGAACATTGTTGACTGTCGCTTCAACCGCCAGGTTGCGCGGCAGCAAGTAATTTCGGGCGTAACCTGCTTTGACGCGGACGATTTCACCGCGCGCGCCCAGTTTGTCGATGTCTTCGCGTAAAAGAATCTGTTTGTGTGCCATTGAATGAACTCCCGTTGAAGTCAGGTTCAGAGTTCAACCTTTAGGTTGCGGCTTTTCACTTTGGAACAAGCTGAAGCTTGAACTCTGAACTGTACAACTAATCCGCTGCGTAGGGCAGCAGAGCGATGTTGCGCGCGCGCTTGATGGCTTCGGCCAGCATCCGCTGATGCGCGGCGCACATTCCCGAGATGCGACGCGGCAAAATCTTGCCCCGCTCGGGAATGTAAGATTGCAGCAGCTTCACATCTTTGAAGTCGATCAAATCGACTTTGTCGATGCAAAAACGGCAAATCTTTCGTCGCTGCATGCGCCGCGGGCCGCGGCCCTGCATCGTGCGGTCATACTCGCGCTCAAAACCAAAATCGCGGTCTTCGTAATTTGATGACATTAATCTTTCCCTCAGTCCGGCAAACTTCAGTTTGTCGTTTTCTCTTTCAGCTACTTGGAAAATTGCGCGAAACGACAATCTGAAGTTTGTCGGACTCTTTCGCTAGGCTGCGTACTCCTCTTCGATCTCGGGTTCCGATTTGAGTCCCGCTTCTCTCTTGCCTGCTCCGCCAGCGCCTGCCTTACGCGCCGCTTTGCGGGCGCGCCGTTCTTTCAGTTTTTCGGCGCGTCTCCGATCTTCATCCACCCGAATCGTCATGTACCGAAGAATCTGATCGCTGACGCGCATACGGCGTTCAAGCTCGGCAATCTCGGCGCCCGATCCTTCGATTTCTAGCAGGATGTAGGTGCCTTCTCTCTTGTGATTGATTTCGTAAGCGAGCTGCCGGCGGCCCATCATTTCGGTCTTGACGATATGGCCGCCCTGACTGGTAATTATCTTCTGAACGGTCTCGCTGAGCCGCATTACTTCGTCATCACCGACCCCAGGGTCGACGATGAAAACTACTTCGTAAGTTCTCTTGTCTGCCAAGTTGCCTCCTTAGGTACTGGTGAATGGTGAATGGCAAATAGTAAATCGAAAAAAGCGAGCCCCGGTTCGAGGCGAAAACCATTTACCATTTACCCTTCACCATTCACGAGTTGTACGTCGACATGGCTTTGGCAATGCCATCGCGCAAAACGGTGCGTACCGCTTCAGCGCCGCGTTCTAAAATCTCTTCCACCGCAGGCCGTTGCGCTTTCGGAAATTCATCCAATACGAAACGTTTCGCATCGCTAACCGGATGTTCCGGTTGGATTCCCATTCGCAGCCGAATGAACTCATTCGTGCCCAAGGCGGCGATGATCGACCTCAAACCGTTGTGTCCCCCGGCGCTGCCATGCGCGCGTAAGCGAATTGTTCCGAACGGTAGAGCCAAGTCATCGCTGATAACGATCGGCGACTTGCCGGCATCGTGCGCATCGGATTTCGCTACCAAACAAGCGACGGCCTCGCCGCTCAAATTCATGAACGTTTGCGGCTTCGCGATTTTCACACGCTCGCCTTCGATTACGGCGTCGCCCACCAAAGAACGGCATTCGCGTCGCTTAATACTAGCGCCTGCGTCGCCGGCCAATTTATCAATGAGCCTGAATCCGAGATTGTGACGCGTCCACTCGTATTCGTTGCCGGGATTGCCGAGTCCAACAATCAGATACATTGCCAATTGCCAAATGCCGATTGCCGATTTGCTGATCGTGACTGACAAACAATTGGCAATCGAAAATCGGCGATGTCCTATTCCTTCTTGCCTTCGGCCGGCTCTCCGCCTTCTTCTTCCTTCTTGCCCTTGCCGATCACTTCGGGTTCGGCCGGCGCCTCGCCTTCGACTGGAGCCGCCGCTGCCACCGGCTCTTCCCTGATTATGCCCACGGTTGCGATCACCGTATCGGGATCTGCCAGAATTTCAACCCCCGCACTCACCGGAATGTCGGACACGTGCAGCACATCGTGAACCTCGAGATTTGTAACATCGACCTCCAGCGCTTCCGGAATCTCGCGCGGCTCGCAACGGATTTCGATGTTCCGAATGATCTGTTCGAGCATACCAGCCTGCTCACGCACGCCAATCGGCTCTCCAACGAGACGCAGCGGCACCGTCGCCTCGATCTTCTCGCCTTTTACCAACCGCTTGAAATCCGCATGGATTAAACGCATGCGCACCGGATCGATCTGACGGTCAACGAACATAACTTCACTCGGCCCGACGCCTTCAACATCGATCGTGAAGATCGTGTTGCGCCCCGTATCGGATCGCAGGATAGCGGCCAACTCACGCAACGGCGCTAGCGCGGACACTGCCCCACCATCGCCGCCGTAAATGGTGACCGGTACTTGCCCGTTTCGACGCGCCCGACGCGCGTCATTCTTTCCGCGCCCATCTCGCGGCGCGGCTTTGACTGTGATTTCTTTTCTCTCCGCCATGATTACTCTCCTGATAATTCCCTCTCCCTCTGGGAGAGGGTTAGGGTGAGGGCCTAGCTGACCCACGCGCCCATGTCACCCTCCGTAGCTTCGCTCCCACCCGGACCCTCTCCCAAATGGAGAGGGAGTCCTTGCTTAAGGATCCAAAGAGGATCGATAGAGTCAAGACTCTATCGCACTCAAATTGTTTTGCTGAAAGCTGAGGACCGACGGCTACTTAGCTTTCAGTGTTTGCCCTTCGCTTCATACGAAGAGCGAAGAGACGCTGGTCTCTTCATGGATCGACTTGATCGCTTTCGCCAAAAGGGGCGCAATGCTCAAGACTTTGATGTTTTTCAACTCCGCTGCCTTTGAATTCAGCGGAATCGTGTTCGTCACCACGATCTGCTCAATACCAGAGTTTGCCAGATGTTGGGCCGCACGTCCAGAGAGCACGGCATGTGTGAAGCAAGCGTGGACCCGATCGGCCCCAGCTTCCTTCAGTGCCTGCGAGACTTTCGTTAGCGAGCCACCCGTGTCGCACATGTCGTCAACTATCAAACAACTTCGCCCTTCGACGTCCCCCACAACATTCATAACCTCAGCCACGTTGGGCTTTTCGCGGCGCTTATCGCAAAGGGCCAATTCGGCATCCAGCCGCTTTGCATACGCGCGCGCGCGTTCGGCGCCCCCCGTGTCGGGCGCCACCACCGTCAGATTCGGTAGCGGCCGCTCCTGATAATGACGAATTATGACTGGGGCCGCGTATAAGTGATCGACGGGAATATCAAAGAACCCCTGAATCTGCGCCGCGTGCAAATCAATCGTCAGGATGCGATCGGCGCCTGCTGTGGTCAATAGATTAGCTACCATCTTTGCCGCAATCGGCACCCGCGGACGATCCTTTTTGTCGGAACGGCCATAACCGTAATAGGGCACTACCGCGGTGAGTCGCTCGGCCGATGATCGACGAAATGCGTCGAGCATCACCAGCAACTCCATCAAATACGCGTCTGTCGGCGGACACGTCGGTTGCACAATAAAAACATCCGCGCCGCGAACGTTCTCTTCGATCTGAAAATTGAACTCGCCGTCGGAAAAGCGCGCCGTCATCGCTTTTCCCAGATCGCAACAGAGTTCGTGGCAAATCTGTTCAGCCAGCTTCCGATGCGCAGTGCCCGAAAAGACTTTGATGCCGCCGGTGGTGCTCATATTCGCAGTGATGAGTGATGAGTACTGAGTGATGAGAGTCGCTCATGACTCATCACTCATAACCCATCACTGTGGTAATTGGCTGGGGCGGAAGGATTCGAACCTACGAATGCCGGTTCCAAAGACCGGTGCCTTACCACTTGGCTACGCCCCAGCATTGTGAGAGAACTCACTTTATAGATTCTAGTCCCAGAGCCTGAAAAGATCGCCCATCGCGCTTCGATAATCGTTCCGCCCAACAGTTCTACAAGGAAAGACGCGCCAACCAGCCTCGAGTGCGATCGCCTGAATGGCGCGTTCCTGCGCGTTTTTGCTGTCAAAAACCCCAAACACCGCCGAGCCACTACCTGCAAGTCGGGCCGCTTCCGCGCCGTTATTCATTAACGCGATCTTCGCCCTTTCGATCTCGGGCGCGAGTTCAAACACCATGCGCTCGAAATCGTTTTGTAGCGCTTCCGGATCGAAACTGCCAAAGATTTCGACAGGTTGTGAACTAGAAAGAATAGTTTTGGCCTCAGTGGATGTCAAGGAACCCGAATTAAGCGATTGATAAGCCAGCTCGGTGGAAATGTTCGCGTTCGGTTTGATTATTAAGAGAAACTTCTCGGCCGTCTCGGGAAGCGGAGTGATCTTGTGACCGATGCCGGTTCCACGAGCAGTGCCACCGAAAAGGAAGAATGGAACATCAGCCCCTAAACTCGATGCGATTTCAAGCAAGTCGTTCCGGTTTGCCTCCAAGTTCCACAGATGATTGAGAGCGAGCAGGGTGACGGCTGCGTCTGAAGCGCCGCCACCCAGACCTGCCTGCGCTGGAATTCGCTTTTCCAAACGAATGCGCGCGCCTGTCCTCGGTGCGAAGCGTTTTTGCAACGCTTCTGCGGCGCGATAGACGAGATTCTCCGCGCCCGTCGGCAGAGAGCGATCGTCGCACGACAAAGCGATCCGCGGATCATTGGTGAACTCGATTGTGTCGTGCAAGCTGATCGTTTGAAAGATCGTACGGAGTTCGTGATAGCTATCCTCTCGTTTCCCAAGCACACGAAGTCCCAAATTGATCTTAGCGAAGGCTGGAAGTTTTAGGGTGGTTTCAGGTACCAAGGTATGTTGTGCGTCGCTGCCATCCAAGTCTGGCGTTACGAAAGAAGCGGGGGTAAACCGCCCTTCCGACCGGTAAGCTGGCTGAGTTGTTGAGTTTTGGCTGAAGAGTAAGAATGCCCGGCCCTCAATCAATCAAGTATCCCAACCTGAACTTGATCAGGTCAGCATCCTCACAGGTCAGGAAGGGCGGTTTACCCCCGCTCTTTCTGCCAGCTGTGTCCTTAGAAATCCTCTCCTGCCAGGACTCTGTGTCATCGCTTTCACAGACCTGCGCGTCTGGCCAAAGCGCTTGCCTCATGATTCGCGTCAGCCATCACGCTATCTTCATTCAGACTTAGCAACTCTCGCGCGCGCATCACGACGCGCCCGTCGATTATCGTCACGCGCACATCAGAAGGCTGCGCCGAATAAACCAGGGATGAAATAACATCCTGTTTCGGACTGGAATGTAATTGATTGAGATCGACCACGATCACATCGGCGCGCTTGCCGACTTCCAGACTACCGATTTCATTTTCCAGACCGAGAGCCCGCGCGCCATCGATCGTCGCCATGCGCAGGACCTGCGCAGCCGACAAGACTTCGGGCCCGTGAGCAAGTTTTTGCAGCAACGCCGCGGTGCGCATTTCGGTAAACATGTCGAGGCGGTTGTTGCAGGCGGCGCCGTCCGCGCCCAGCGAAACCGGTATCTTGCGCGCCAACATCTCGGCGACGCGCGCCAGACCCGATCCGAGTTTCAAATTCGAAGACGGACAATGCGCGACGTTCGTCTTCGTGCGCGACAGCGTCTCCATTTCCTCAGTGTCGAGATGGATGCAATGCGCGAGCAACACGTGCGCGCCCGAGATTCCCAGCGAATCAAGATAAGTCACGTTACGCCGCCCTGTCTCCGCTTCGACAATCTCGCATTCGTTTTTGTTTTCAGATGAATGCGTGTGAATCATTACCTTATGTTTCCTCGCTAGTTCGGAAACTTCGCTCAGCAGTTCGCGGGTGCAGCTAATTGCGAAGCGCGGCGCGAAACAACAACGAATGCGGCCGGCGCCGCGACCGTGCCATTGCTCAATCAACGCGACAGACTCGCGAATTGAGGCAGCGGTTTCTTCATGAAGCGCTCGCGGCACCTCGTCGCCTTTGTCCATCATGCACTTGCCGACAGTTGCACGGAATCCAGTTTCGTCGACGACGCGCAGGACCTCTTCCGTGTGCCGCACCGTTTCCATCGTCAGAGCGCACGTCGTGCCGCCTTTTATTAGTTCAGCAATACCAAGTCTGGCCGAGGCGCGAATCGATTCACGAGTGTGCGCCGCCTCCATCGGCCACACGCGTTTCTTTAGCCAGTCAATCAGCGAGAGATCGTCAGCGGCGCCCCGAAATATTGTCTGACAGAGATGAATGTGCGTCTGCACAAAGCCCGGCAGCACGACGCAGTCGGTCGCATCGATCGTCTCAGCAGCGTCCGAGCCAATCCGTTTGCCGATTTCAGCAATGCGCCCTTCGCGAATAAACAGATCGCCGCTAACGATGGAGTTGTTTTGATCCATCGTCACAATCGTGGCGCCTTTGATGAGAATCGATCCGCTCATTAAGGGAAGTGACCGGGCGGATTATGCGAGGATCAGCGAAGCTCTGTAAAGCCTGAACGCTGAAGCATAGAATGATCGAAAGAATCTCATAGGTAAGGAAGGGTGGCTTGCCCCCGCTGGCTCAGAAAAGAAGATCAGGAATGTTTCTCTCTACTTCACCTTTGACAGCCAGCGGGGGCAAGCCACCCTTCCTTACCTGTGAGGTCATATAGTTGAGTTCTAAACCCACCGGGTTAGTCAATCATTTCTTTTCAGTCGACGCGGCTGCAGCTTTCTTTTGTTCGGCCGGCGCTGCGTCCGCGGGCTCCTCGCGAACCGGCAGGCCCAGCGCACGCTTTACATCAATCTCAACGCGCCGTAACACTTCCGGATTCTCTTTCAAAGTCTGCTTCGCGTTCTCGCGGCCCTGGCCCAGCCGTTCGCCTTTGTAAGAAAACCAGGCGCCGCTTTTTTCAACTACCCGATTATTCGAAGCTAGATCGAGCAGGTCGCCTTCGCGCGAAATCCCTTCGCCGTACATGATGTCGAACTCAGCCTCGCGGAACGGCGGCGCGACCTTGTTCTTCGCGACTTTCACCTTCGTGCGGTTTCCGACAACGCGGTCGCCGTCTTTGATCGCGCCGATGCGCCGAATGTCGAGCCGCAAAGACGAATAAAACTTCAGCGCGCGACCGCCGGTCGTAGTCTCGGGACTGCCGAACATCACACCGATCTTTTCACGAATCTGATTGATGAAGATGAAGCAAGTGTTTGACTGCGCCACGATCGCGGTGAGTTTGCGCAAGGCCTGCGACATCAGACGCGCTTGCAAGCCGGGCAGCGAATCACCCATTTCGCCGTCGAGTTCCGCGCGCGGCACCAGTGCCGCAACTGAATCAACCACGATCACATCGACGCCATTCGAGCGCACCAGAGCCTCGGCAATTTCCAGCGCCTGCTCGCCTGAATCTGGCTGTGAAATCAGCATGTCGTCAATCTTCACGCCAAGTTTCGCCGCGTATTCGGCATCCATGGCGTGTTCGGCGTCGATGTACGCCGCTACGCCGCCGGCAAGTTGTGCCTGGGCCACGATGTGCATCGCCAAGGTTGATTTGCCGGAACTCTCAGGGCCGTAGATTTCGATGATGCGGCCACGCGGCACGCCGCCGACGCCGATCGCCGCATCCAGCGACAACGAAGTCGTCGATATCGCCGGCACGTCGGAAACATCACGCTCGCCTAAGCGCATAATCGATCCTTTGCCGAATCTCTTTTCAATGTTGAGCAGCGCGGCTTCGATAGCGCGGCTGCGATCTGCAATTCGATCTTCAGGCATGATAGGCATCTCTTTCTTCTGCTCCTCTTCCGCTTTGGATTTAGTTGTGATTCCGTTCGCCCCACAGCTTAATGGGAGAGAGAATAACACAACTCAAGCAGGAATGGAACAGAGTTGCACGGATGAAACAGAGGTTTTTCCAGAGGGTCAGGAGTTCTCAACCGATTGCGCGGCTCGACAGCCCTCTCTGCGCTACCCATTGTTCGTGGGATGAGATCGCGCAACGTCACTATCAAAGTCCAAAAGGCGCGTAAGAATACTCCGGTTGAACCGTTTCGTCGAGGCTGAATCAGACTGCTTGCCAGTAAAAGTGCCCGCCGCTGTCGATTCGTGCTAGCTGAGAAAAGCTTTGCTAGGGCCAAAGCGATCGGCGATAAATCCAACTGAAGTAGAAGTTCCCCTGCCAGCGGACTCCGCCCGGTTACCGTGCCGGCGCCTGTGGCGACACTAAGCGTGAAGCCAGCCCGCTTATCCGCTCGACGACTTGCGGCGAATTACCGCAACGCTCGATTTCCATGACAATCGCCGAACCAACGACTGCCGCATCCGCGTACTGCCAAACATCACCAACATGTTCGGGTTTTGAAATGCCAAAACCTACCGCGACCGGCAAATCGGAAAACCGGCGCACGCGTTCGACCAGATGTTCAGCTTCGACGCTCATCTCTTCACGGGCGCCAGTGATACCTGCCCGCGAGACGGCATAGATGAAACCGCTGGCGCACCCGGCAACCATTTTCAAACGTTCGTCGGTTGAAGTTGGCGCGACCAGAAAGATCATGTCAAGCTCGTGTGCGCGAAGGACGGAAGCAAACTCGCTCGCTTCTTCGGGCACAAGATCCGTTACCAAAATGCCATCGACGCCCACATCCTTCGCTTCGTCGGCGAGCTTTTCGATTCCAAATTGAAATAACGGATTGAAATAACTGAAGAGAACAAGGGGAACGTCAGTCTGCTTACGTGCTTCGGCCACGGTGCGCAAAATCTCGGAGAGCCCGAAACCGTGACGCAACGCGCGTTCGGAAGCGCGCTGGATCACTGGCCCGTCCGCCATCGGATCGCTGAATGGCACGCCTAGTTCGATTACAGTGGCACCCGCGCGCGCGAGTTCGACGATTAGTTCGCGCGTGGTTTCAAGATCGGGATCGCCGGCAGTAATAAAGGGGATGAAGCCCTTTCTACGCTCCCGCTTCAAAGCATTAAACGCTCTGGTAATTTGACTCACGTTGTCAGTTCGTTACAGAACCGCGAGCGGTAGCGACCGGCCCGCTTTCCTTAAGCAGTCTTCTTCGACAAAACAAGGGCCGGTCGCTACCGCTCGCGGTTCTGTAACGACTCCCGCACCGTGTCCACATCCTTGTCGCCGCGGCCTGAGAGATTCACGATCAAAATCTGATCATGCTTCATCTCACGCGCAATCTTTAAGGCGTGCGCCACGGCGTGCGCGGACTCCAGCGCGGGAATAATTCCTTCCAGCTTCGACAAGGTTTGAAAAGCTTCGAGCGCTTCATCGTCGGAAACGCAGGTGTATTCGACGCGTCCGCTGTCATGAAGGAACGCGTGCTCGGGTCCAATGGAAGGATAGTCGAGGCCGGCGGAGATCGAGTGCGTCGTCGAAATTTGTCCGCGCTCGTCTTGAAGCACGTAACTCATAGTCCCTTGTAACACTCCGGGCCGGCCTCCGCCATTAGCGTTGAATCGCGCCGCGTGTTCACCCAATTCACTGCCGATGCCGCCGGCTTCGACGCCAATCATACGCACGGAGTCATCGGCGAGAAACGGATGGAAGAGCCCGATGGAATTCGATCCGCCACCAACGCAGGCAATCAAACAATCGGGCAAGCGGCCTTCCTTCTCCATAATCTGCGTGCGAGTTTCGCGTCCAATCACGCTTTGGAATTCGCGGACCATCAGCGGATATGGATGCGGACCTAGCGCGCTGCCCAGCAAGTAATACGTATCGGCGACATTAGTTACCCAGTCACGCAGCGCTTCGTTAATTGCATCTTTCAGGGTGCGCGATCCGGCCTCAACTTCACGCACTTCGGCGCCGAGCAGTCGCATGCGAAAGACATTCAGGGCCTGCCGCCGCATGTCTTCCGATCCCATGTAAACAACGCAATCCAGACCGAACAGCGCGCAAACGGTCGCGGTTGCGACGCCGTGTTGGCCGGCCCCCGTTTCCGCGATGATGCGTTGCTTGCCCATGCGTCGCGCCAACAGAATTTGTCCGAGCGTATTGTTGATTTTGTGCGCGCCGGTGTGCAGGAGATCTTCGCGCTTGAGATAGATGCGCGCGCCGCCGGCGGACCCAGTTAAGCGCTGCACAGAGAAAAGCGGGGTCGGGCGTCCCGCATAATCTTTTAAGAGAGAATCAAGTTCTTCTCGAAAACTTTCATCTGCACGTGCAGATTCAAACGCCGCCGCCAACTCCTCCAACGGCGCCATCAAAGTCTCCGGCACGAAGCGACCGCCGTATCGGCCCCAGTGTCCGAGCGAATCAGGTTGAGTTACTTGTTTCACGTGATTAGTTTTGCGCGCGAGGACAGTATAACGCACTCTCCTAAGCCTCGCATGATCGTCGGCACAACTGACCGGCAGCCCGTTCCCGGATAGAAACGATAGGACTCGTTGGCTTGCTACATGCTATTAATTGTGATAAATGCGCCCTCGCAGTTTGCCAAAAGTCTCAAACCACAGAGGAGTAAACTAATGCTCAGAGCTGTTTTGGCGGTGATCGTTAGCTATATCGTAATGTTCCTGCTGATTTTCGCGGCTTTTAGTTCCGCGTATCTGATATTGGGCGCTGATCAGGCTTTCAAACCCAAGTTGTTCCTGGCTTCGAATCGGTGGATTGCGTTGAGTTTGGTAGTAAACTTTGTCGTGGCCGTCATAGGAGGGTTGATTTGCGCCGCGATCGCAAAGGGCGGCAAGGCTCCGTTGGCGCTGGCAACAGTTGTTTTCGTCGTTGGGTTATTGCTGGCGGTTCCTGCCGTGATGAAGCAACGGGCCAATAGCAAGATGGCCCGCGTCAGCTCGACTTCCAACTTGGAAGCAATGCAAAAAGCATACTGGCCAACCTGGGTGCCTTTTACATTTCCTTTTGTAGGCGCCATCGGAGTGCTGATTGGCGGGCGTTTAAAGAGACGAGCGTAGCGGTCCGGTAAACCTTTTTTAGAAATTCGCGTAGTTTCGGATTCGCTCAACAAGAAAAAAGGCGAGTCGTTAACTCGCCTTCAACTTCATGGTGCGGATGAGAGGACTTGAACCTCCACGATGTCACCATCACAGGCTTCTGAGACCTGCGCGTCTGCCAGTTCCGCCACATCCGCGAACCGAAAAATTATCGCGACGCGAATGTTAGGTGTCAAGCGCCGCTCTTTCTTGCCTGGCGGATAGCATAGACTCGTGTCTGCGAATCGCAAACTAAGTCTATGCCACTTTTGGACCCACGTTCATGGTCGCCGCCAAGTTGACCGTCCGCCGATTCGACGACGCTCGGCTATTCGCTCTTGGCGCAGCATCTCAAGTCGATTGAGCCGCTCGCGTCGAAGAGATTCATCGCGATCGAGATTGCGATTGAACCTGACTCGCGATCCGCGTGGGACGAACACCCGATTGCGGAGAGCAACTCGGTTAGTTCTCGGTCCGCGACCGTCCCACCGTCCGTTGCGCGCGTCGTGGCAGTTAACAAACTTCCCACATTTCCCGCTTTGGCTCGTGCCCAGTCTGTCCCAGCGTCCGGCGCGCGCATCGTGGCTGTTTACGAATACATCAGATTTTCGCCCCAGCCCAATCCCACGCCCACGGCCCTGGCTTAATGCCGTCGAAGCTACCACGCAGCCAATCGCGACGCTGCATACAATTCTTAACAACTTCCTTCTCATCGAAACCTCCTTTGCTCGAGGAGAGAATGAACGCTATCGCCACCAGATTCCAACGTGGAATCGATCACGATGACGGGGGCGGTATCCATACTCGTTATAACGATAGGTGGGATTCGCATAAGAGTAGGTATAAGGATTAGCGAAATACGGCTGCGTGTAACGGTACGAATCGTACCGGGTCGAATAACCTGGATAGCCGTAGTCGTAATTCTGGTAGTAAGACGGCCGGCGCTGATAGATCACGTAAGGTCGCGGTTGATACACCACGATCCTGCTGCGCGTGCGAGGTCGCACCACGACAAGACTTTGACCGAAAGCGACCGGAGCCATCACGGTCAAAATCAGAGCGCAAACCGTTGCTTGAAGTATTCTTGATAACGTTTTCGATTTTTGCATAACACCCTCCAATTTCTTCTGATCGGCTCAACAACTACGAATCACGCACCCGTTTGAAGAGGTGGTAATGACAAGACGCAGAGTCGATTAGACTTGACATATTAGGGAGAGCAATTCTTTTTTATCCTACCATCTTTGGGATGCGGCATAAGTTGGGCGACGTTCGCGTTCAGCTTGTGGGATTGTTATAGTTCGCTTTCAGTTCGCTTTCAGGTCGCTTATCATCGCGAAGATCATGGTTGAACAGGCACCCCAGCCCGGTGATTTGCGCCAGCGTCTGGACACTGTGCGCGAAACAATTGCTGAATGCGCGCGGCGCTCGGGACGTTCTGCGAATGAGCTTACTTTGATAGCCGTGAGTAAGACTCATCCGGCAGAACTCATTCGCGAAGCAATCGCGGCGGGCATGGCCGACTTTGGAGAGAATCGCGTACCGGAAGCCGAAGGCAAGATTCCTGAAGTTGGCCGCGATAAAGCGCGCTGGCATTTGATTGGGCACTTGCAGTCAAACAAAGCGCGCCGCGCAGTCGAGTTGTTTGACGTGATTCACTCTCTGGATTCTAAGGCCCTGGCCAGTCGTCTCGATCGAATATGCTTAGATCTCGACCGCCAGGAGTTGCCCGTATTGATCCAAGTCGATCTTGGGCTCGAGCCGACTAAGACAGGCGCCGT
>WNFT01001051.1_pt1 | contig 23345 bp, 23 predicted proteins | sample 5400191 | NCBI WGS metagenome assembly WNFT01 (sample SAMN13153359, study PRJNA577476) | soil metagenome | isolation source: 80 cm saprolite under Madrone tree | place: USA:California | collected 2016-06-14 | reverse complement strand
TACGTGCCCCAGCCGCTCGCTCATGAACGCGAAGAAAATCATCAGGAAGATGACCATGTCGATGAAGACGAACGTCCACAGCCCATCGGTGCCCGGCGACCGGGACGACTGGATGACCGTCATCGGCTTGAGGGCAGCCAAGGCGACCGGTCCGTCGCTCACCGGCAGCGCAAGGCGCCCGCTGGAGGGCGCCTTGCGCTGCCGAAGCATACGAATCCGGTTCAACTCGCGTGAGACAGTACTTGCCGGGCGACCCGTTTGTGCCCCATGACTTCTTTCAGCATGTAGTAGCCGATCGGAATTTGGAATGCGAACAGCCATATGGTGAATATGAAGAAGAAGTTCCACATGCCGTTCACGGCGAAGGGACCTTCCGTCACGAAGGGCATCAGCACCAATGGCACGAACGTGATGCCGATTGCGATGGCGCACCAACCTGTCCAGGCCGGAAACGTGGCTTGTCTCTTGTTGAGCACGATGTAGGCGCCGAGCGCGAGCAGTTGAATGGTCGTGATCATGTAGGTGCAGTCAAAGATGATCCAGGTCATGACATGCATCGCCTTGATCAGATCGGGACTGACGCTGGTCGCCAGTAAGGCACAGGCGGCCCAGATGGCCGGGCAGAAGGCCAGCAACCATCCAGTCAAGATCCCGCCGGCGGCCTCGATCAAAGCCAATACGCCCAACGAGCCGTCTTCATCGCGCAACATGGTGGCCAGCAGCAACGACCAGGGCGTGTAGAACATGCCCATGGTCGCGGATCCGATCATGCCGACGGCGATTTCGTTCTGGTACTTGCCGTAGTACTCGGAAATGAGCTGCGCCGACGTCATGCCCATCATATTGGGCGGAGGCACATTGTGGCCAAGGACGGCCCAAAAAACGATGAATCCGAGAACGAACACCGGTCCACACCAAGCAACCGCAACCTGGACCAATCGCTTTGTTTCAGTATCCATTTCTTCTTACCTCCTAGTGGGTCGGGCTATTCCTCTATGATGCGAATGGCGCGTTCGGGGCACCTTGCCGCACCCAGCCGCGCCGCAGCTTGCAGGGCGGCAGGCACGTCCTTCGTCTTCCCTCGGTCGGCGTTGTAGCCGTTGTCGTCGAGTTCATAAAATTCCGGGGCAACCGCGCAGCATCGGCCGTGGCCGGTGCAAAGTTCGCCGTCGATTTTCGCTTTCATGGCTTCATTCCTCGAATGCGGCCCGCTGCGACAGGCTCAAGCACAACGTCAGCGCACATCTTTCATGCGACCGGACACCGGCAGTTGATCGATAGCTGCAAGCGCCTCGAGGGCCAGCCCATGACCCAGGCCTTCCTGCATCAGCCGCTTGAGGCGCTGCGTCAGCACCAGGCGGGTATAGCGGCGCGTCAGCGCGGGCATCGCGGCAATATAGCGTGCGAGTTCCATGGCCCGGCCCATGAGCTTGTCGACGGGCAGCACCTCGTTGACTACGCCGTATTCGCGAGCGGTGCGCGCGTCGAGTTCCTGGCCGGTGATCAGGAAATAGCGCCCGCGGTTCGGGCCGAGCAAGTGCGGCCACACCACATGCGCGCCGTCTCCCGGCACGATACCGGACATGAAATGCGGCGCATCCTGGAACAGCGCAGTGTCGGCGGCGAGCACCACGTCCGCCAATACCGGAATCTCGGGATGGATGCGGACCGGTCCATTGATCGCCGCGATCACCGGCACCTCGATGTCCAGCAAGTTGGTGAGCAATCGCCTGCCGTCGTGAATAATGTGGTCCCAGTCTCCCGCGGTGCTCAGTTTGAAACTGCCGGCATTGATATCGACACAGTAATTCGCGCCCGTACCCGTCATGACCACGACTTTGTTGTCGCGATCACCGCTCACCTCAGCGAAGCATAGGCCCATTTCTTCGTGGGCTTCGAAGCTCCATACGAACGCACCGCCGCCGGTGTGGAACGTCATGGTGAGGATGCCGTCGTCGCGCTGCAGCTTGATGTTTTGGTACCGCTCGCGGTACTGCTCGAATTTCGGTGCTTCGTGTGGCATGGAAATCAGAACACGAGTTCGAGACGGCGCATCGAGCGTAAGAACGCCGTCTCGTAGACCGGGGCGGTGCCCGGCCTTACCCCGAATTCGGGAATGCGCTTGAGCCATTCATCGAGAGTGGCTCGCAACTCGAGACGCGCCAGGTTCGAGCCGACGCAGCGGTGCGGACCGACGCCAAAGGTCGAGTGCAGAACGCTTTCGCGCGTAATGTCGACCTCGCTCGGATTCTGGACCGTCCGTGGGTCGCGTGAACTTGCCGAGTAGGCCAGCATCACGAAATCGCCCTCTTTCATGGGAGTTCCTGCGACCTCCACATCGCGTGTACAGGTTCGTCCCAGACCGACAACGGGAGGAAACACGCGAGCGAACTCCTCGATTGCGTTCGGCATCATGCCCGGGTTGTCGACCAGCGCTTCCCGGTCGGCCGGATGAGTGGCGAGATAGTGAATCGCCGAAGCCATGACGAAAGTGGTCGTGGCGATGCCGCCAAATGTCAGGTCAACCAGAATGCTGAGCTTGTGCTCCCAAGGCGCGCTCGTGCCATCCTCGTAGGTGACGCCCTTGAGGATGGTGTCGACCATGTCGCCGCGCGGTGCTGCCTTCGAGCGCTGTTTGAGATATCCATCCAGATATTCGAAGACCCTCGCGAAATGTCCCGCTCGCTCGCTGACCGGGCCGAAACTTCCCTGCTCGACTCCATCGACCAACAGCGACAAGTCATCGACCGGCACGCCCAATATGTTCTTGAAAAATGCCCAACCCGGCAGGATGGCGCCGAACTCGCTGATGAACTCGCAGTGTCCCTTGCCGATGAAGCGGTCTATCAAGGTATTCACATCCGCTCGAACATTGGCCTCGTATCCGGCGACCACCTTCGGGCTCAAGTGCGGGTTGATCGCACTGCGCCAAGCCGTGTGCCGCGGCGGATCGCTTTCCTCCGGCATCAGCAGCGGCAAGCCTTCAGGTCGGTTCGGCTGGTAGCCCTTCGCACTGGAGAAGGTCTTCCAGTCTTGGCCGATGCGGCGCACGTCTTCATTGCGGCTCACCCACCAATATCCGGTTCCGACATTACTGCGCGCCACCGGACAGTAATTCAGATGAGCCTCCAACGTTTCGGCGTATTTCTCGTTGAACTCGGGGGCGTCGTAGTCGAAATTCCTGAATATGTCTCTGCCAAAACGTGCTTTGAGTTCATCGGGACTGGGCGCGCCCGGCTCCACTTTGACCTCTGGGTTGCGGCGCGAGATTGGGCATCGGGTCGATTCGTCCATCGCTCTCTACTCCGGTGTGTCGCCTCAATAAAACAAACACTTGTTTGGTATAGTAGCCGCTTCAATTTAGGCTGTCAAGGGAAGCCTAAGCTGAATGCTCCAAGCTGCACCCCCGGGTCACACGGGGTCAAGGAAAGTTTCTTGTCGGAGACTACGCCCGACTTTTCGCCGCTGCGGCTCGCTTTCGTGTCGCAAGCGCCCGATCCGCACGGATCGGCGCTGCGATACCAGATTGACTACCAGCAGGCCCTTGGCGCAAGCCGAAAATCAGGGCTTCCGCCAGCTTGTCCGCGATTTCTTCCGCACTGGCGGGGCCCTTGTCCGAATACCACTCGGGTATCCAGTTCAAGGCACCCAAGATGCCGAACACCGTGATGCGAGTATCGAGCCGCGGGCTGAACACGCCGTCGGACTTGCCATCCTCGACGATTTTCACGAATGCGTTGGCATATCGCCTGCGCATCGCGACGGCGCTGGCCCGGTTCGGCTCGCTTAGGAACCGCCACTGGTGAAACACGACCAGCGAGCGTTGCGGGTCTTCCGCAACCACATCGACGTGCGCCCGAATGGCCTTACGAAGCCGCGCCTCGGGCGAATCGACGGAGGCCTGGAGCGACTGCTCAATGGCTAGAAACTGCGCAATGCCGTCGCTGACAATCTCGAGCAATAGTGTTTCCTTGCTCTCAATATGCGCATATAGGCTCCCCGGCAATACGCCGACTGCCTCCGCGATGTCGCGCATCGTCGTGCCGGTATACCCGTGCTCGCTGAACAACCGAACGGCGACGTCGGCAATCATCTCGCGCGTGCTGGAACCCTTGACTTGCCGCTTTTTCATTCGATCGCGCCCTGGTGCTATGCACTGCTAACAGGTCTTCGCCTCAATTCGCGTGCAGTTTAGCGTCTTCCAGCAATGAAACAAACGTTTGAATTACCGCGGGCCGACTCTCTGCATCACCTCGTCGTGAAATGCGCTCAAGCGGCCTTCCGCGGTATTGAAAAGGCTGCGCTTGAAGCCCAAAGACTGCGCCACGGTGCCGAAATCATTGAGCACCCGCATGTCCTCCGCGAGCACGCTCAGGAAGTGCGCCCAGTTGCGATCGCTGATCTCGGCCCACTTCTCCTCCGTCAAACCCGCCGGGGCGGGTCCCACCACGCCCCAAGCGGTGAGCAGCGTCTTGGTAGGCGAAATCGGCCAGGCACTCCACATCTGCAGATGGGTCGGAAAGCAGCTGAAGATCGTGTTCGGGAACGCGGTGTAGTGGCAAACATTGGCTTCGTGATGATCGGCGTTCGGACCGGCCTTCTCGGTATAGCCGGCAATCGGCAAGGTCATCCACGAATGCGGGGAACAGATCTTGAGCCGTGCGTCGCGCCAGAGCATCAGGCTCGACAACGTTTCCTGGTGCGTGGACGGGACGTGCCAGGTTTCGTTGAATGCATCGATGACCACCTTCCAATTGGCGTTGAGTTCAGCCGACTGGCGGTAACGAATCTCGAAGTTCTCCATGTGGTAGTAGCCGAGCTCGTCCCACAGATCGCCCAAATACTCGCTCAACTCAGGGACCTCGTCTTGCAACGCCACCCATACGAAGCCGTTCCACTCAGCGACCCTCACCGGCACGGTCCGCAAGCCCACGAGTTCGCGAGCGTCGAAGCTTTCCCGCAGCGGCACGCCGGTGCACTTGCCGGTCAGATCGTAGGAAAAGCCGTGCCAAGGGCATTTGAATTTCGCGAATTTGCAGTGTCCGGACTTCTCCACCAGACGCGCACCACGATGCCGGCAGACGTTATGCCAGGCCGCCAGGGTGCCGTCTTGCTGACGAACGATGACCACGGACTGCCGCAGCCGGTCCCACACCACATAGTCCCGCGGATTCGGCAGTTCCTTGGACGAGCAAGCCGGCATCCAGGACCGCAGAAAAATGCGCTCGATCTCGCGTTCGTACTGCGCGGGGTCAAGGTAATAGGCCGCGTCGACCGTGCGCGGCGGCAGCGGATATTGGGGACCCAGACTCGGGTCTTTGAATTCGCTGCTCATATTTCTCCTCGCGGGTTCAGCACCCGCGCCGTGGTGCGCACGAAATGAACCGGCTGGGCGGGCCTTGGCCGGACCCGATCCGGCGTCCACAGCTGCGTGGTGCTGAGGCTCACCCGCACCGACTCGACCTCGGGCACTTCCATCAGCACATCGGTAATGAATTGGCGGATCTTGGGGTAGTTGATGCAGCCGGGGTCGGTGAGGCAGAGGACCACGCTGACGACGCCGCGATCGAAGCGCAACGATTCGACGAGCCCCATGTCGCAGATGCTCATCGGGCTGCCCATCGACAGGCTGCAGGGTTCGACGACCCGCTCGAGATGCGCCATCAGCACTGTGCTGTCCGCTGTCATGATTGCCCTACCCTACTCTTCTTTGAATTTGATGGCGCTGACGGGACAGTTGTAGGCTGCTTTACGCACCTCCTCGAGACGCAGGACGCCCACCTCGCTCACAATGAGCCTGGCCCGCCCGTCGTCGCCGAGCGCAAAGACGTCCGGCGCAGTCATCACGCAATTCCCGAAGCCTTCGCAGCGTGTCGGGTCAATTTTGATCCCGATCTTGATCGTCATGGCACCCTCTGATTGCAACTTTAACGCTGGCAACAAACAATCATTTGTTTTATTCTGAGCCAACCGCGAGTCGATGTCAACGAAAGCGCGGGGCCCGCCGCGGCAGGGACCTTTGAGCCTGTCACACGGCGAAACCCGGAGCCGCGCACGATGAGAGTAGTGTGGGGACGCTTGACTTAGGTGCCCGTTCGACATTAAAGTTAAAAAAACAAATGATTGTTTGGAGACATGTATGCCCGGTCGGATCTGGAACGACCCTCAAGAAAAAGCCTTCGAGGACTTCGCACTCGGCGACATCGTCATTACCCGCGGGCGCACGGTCGACATCGGGGACATCTCGATGTTTTCTGGGCTCACCGGCGATCATTACCCCCTGCACACCGATGAGGAATACGGCAAGAGCACGCGCTTCGGCACGCGCATCGCGCACGGTCCGCTGACATTCGCGCTGGCGGTCGGCCTGGTGGGCATGAGCGGGTTTTACGGCAATGCCATCACGGCCTTGGTCGAAGTGAAGAGTCTGCGCGCGCTCAAGCCGGTGATACCCGGCGATACCTTGAAGGTCCATGCCGAGGTGGTCGATCTCTCGGCGGGCCACAATCCGAAATATGGCACCGTGCACGTGAATTACTCGGTGCGCAACCAACGCGAGGAAGAAGTGATGACTTTTCTGCAGATCATGTTGGCGCGGCGGCGCGTGCAGCAAGGTACGTGAGGATGGCGGACACCTGGCCACTCCACATCGATGCCAATGCACCCAACGATCCGGTGTTCATCGGTGTAGGCGAATTGCCGTCCGGGCGCTATCCCGAACGCAACTTCATCGGCGACCTCACTCAGGTGGGCCTGCGTGCGCTCGCTGACGCCAAGATGGTACCGCGCGATGTCGACACCATCCTGCTGATACCCTGCCTGCACTCGCCCTTTGACCAAGCCGATCTGATCTTTTCCCGAATGGCCGAAGAGTTGGGGCTGATCGGGCACTTGAAGTCGAGTTTCATGGTGCACTCCGGCGGCTCGACCAGCGACAACGCGGTTCGCCTCGCATCCGGCCTGATTGTCTCGGGTCACGCCCGTACCGTCCTGGTCTTGCAGTGCGAACGCTGGGGTTCAGCCGATCTCAACACGATGGTGACGATGCTGAGCAAGTACGGCATTCCCAATGAATGGGAGATGCCCACGGGCCTGCAGTTCAACGCCATCGGGGCCCTCATCACCCGGCGCTACATGCACGCCACGCAATCCAGCGCCGAGGACATGGCCTCGTTCTGCGTGACGTTGCGCAAGTGGGCGCAACTGAATCCGAACGCCATGTATCGGGGCAAGCCTTTGACGGTGGAAAAAGTGTTGGCGTCCAAAGTGGTGGCCGAGCCCTTGCATGCGCTCGAATGCCCGATGCTGGCCGACGGCGCGGTGGCCTTCGTCATGACCAGCGCCGACAACGCGAAAACGCGCGGCTTGGATACCACGGTGCGGGTCGCAGGTTCCGGCGGCTGCGTGAGCCACTACAGCGTGGGTCAGGAGCCCGACTTGGCCGCACTGGGCTGGGCCACTGCCGCCAGGCGCGCGTATGAGCAGTCGGGGTGGGGTCCCAAGGACGCGCAGATTGCTCAGATTTACGACACCTACGCGGCGGTGACGACCATCGCGGTGGAGGGTTTGGGCTTCTGTGCACCCGGGGAAGGCGCGCGCTGGTTTGCATCGGGAGTCGCAGACCCCGGAGGCAAGCTGCCGTGCAACACCAACGGCGGGATGCTATCTGCTGGGCACACGGGTGTGGGCGGCGGCGCCGCGTTGCTCGTCGAGGGGGTGCGGCAATTGTTGGGGCGCGCCGGATCGGAGCGTCAGGTACCGGGAGTTCAGCGCTGCGTCGTCGGCGGCACCGGCGGCAGCTACATGGATGCACAGGTGTTGCTGCTCGAGCGCTGCGACAAGGGACGAAAATCATGAGTAACCCGATACGTGACGAGTTCCGTACCGGCCTGGCTCGCGGCGATCTGCTGGTACAGAAATGCAATGAGTGCGGTAGGCTCAATATGTATCCGCGCCATGCCTGCCCGCATTGCCAATCACTCTCACTCGGCTGGCACAAGTCGGCGGGACGCGGGGTGCTGCACAGCTTCACCGTGCTTCGCGCCGGAGCGCCTGAAGGCTTTGAGAGCGAACTGCCCTACGCGCTGGGCGTTATCAAGCTCGATGAAGGTGTGCAGCTCTTGGCCCGCCTGTGGCCTGACGCGGATGGCGATTGGCAGAGCTACCGGTGCGACGAGCGCGTGCAGTTCAGGCCGGCGGCGCCCGAATCGGTGGCGCGTCGCCCGTGCGCGTGGTTCGCACGTTCGGCCCACTGATGTCGCAGCCATGAACACCTTCGTGTTCTTGCAAAAGGCCGCGATGCAGCGCCCCGACCAGCCCGCGTTGGTACACGGGTCGGAATCGATCTCGTACCGAGAATTCCATGATCGCGCGCTCGCCATCGGGGGGAATCTTTTGGCCTTAGGGCTTACCTCCGGTGACCGCGTCGCCTTCTGCCTGGCCAACAGTCCGCGCATCCTTGAAATCATCTACGGCTGCTTCGCTGCCGGACTGGTCGTGGTTCCGATCAACGCCCGTCTGCATCCGCGCGAAATCGCGTACATCGTGAGTAACTCAGGGGCCAGGGTACTGATCCATGGTCCGGAGTATCAGGAGGGAATCACGCAGCATCTTGCCGAATTCGCCGGGCTCGAACATCGCATCTGCACGGAAGCCGTGGATGGTGCGGTCACCTTTCGGAGTTTGCTGAAGGCAACTTCCGGACTGGCACAATCCGCCGAAGTTTCCGCCACTGATCCCTGCTGGCTGTTTTACACCTCGGGCACCACCGGCAAGCCCAAGGGCGCGACCTGGACGCACCGCACCGTGCGCGTGGTCATCATGAATTACCTGGCCGACGTGCACAATATTCAGCCGGGCGACGTGGTGGCTCATGCGGCGCCGATGTCGCACGGCAGCGGCATCGTCGCGCTGCCGGCCGTGGCACGCGCCGCCACCAATGCGATTCTCGACACCAAGAGCTTCGAACCCAAGGCGCTGTTCGCGATGATCGAGGCGCTGAAAGTCTCGCACGTCGCATTCTTGGCGCCGACCCAGATCATCAAAATGCTCGAAGAATTCGAGCCGGGCAAGTGCAACCTCTCGAGCCTCAAGGCCATATGTTATGGCGGCGCGCCGATCTACATTGAACACCTGCGCAATGCGATCAAGACATTCGGACCCGTATTCGCACAAATCTACGGTCAGGGCGAGGCCCCCATCACCATCAGCGGGCTCAATGCCGCGGAGCATGCCCGGCTCCTCGCCGCCAACGATCCGCGGATAGGCTCGGCGGGCACGATCCGAACGGATGTCGAGGTGCGCTGCGTCGACGCCGAAGACCGGCCGCTGCCCTTGGGAAAGGAAGGTGAGATCGTCGTGCGCGGCGACATCGTGATGCAGGGTTACTGGAACAATCCGTCCGCCACGGCGGAGACGCTGCGCGGCGGGTGGCTGCATACCGGTGACATCGGCTTGCTCGACCGGGACGGCTATCTGTTCCTCCTCGACCGTGCCAAAGACATGATCATCAGCGGCGGCAACAACATCTACCCGCGCGAGGTGGAAGAGGTCATCGTGCAGCATCCGGCCGTTGCCACCGTAGTCGTGTTCGGGATTCCTCACGCCTACTGGGGCGAGGCCGTGCACGCCTTGGTGGTGCTTGAATCGGGAGCCCAGGCGACCGCCCAAGACATCATCGACTACTGCGGCAAGCACATGGCGGGCTACAAGAAGCCGAAGAGCGTGGAATTCGTCGATGCGCTGCCGGTGAGCAGCTACGGCAAAGTCATGCGGCGCGAGATCCGCGAGTCCTACTGGAAAGGCTACCAGACTCGTGTCGGGGGCGGCGCCCCCAAGCCCGTCAAACTCAACGAGGAGCAGCAGTGAGCACAGTCTTGATCGCCGGTGTCGGCATGACGCCATTCGGCCGATTCCCGGGCCGCGGAATCCGATCCCTGGCCGTGGCCGCCATCGATGAAGCGTTGGCCGACGCGGGTATCCCGGCCGAACACGTCGCCAAGGTGTTCTTCGGCAACGCCGTCGCCGGCATCGTCACCCACCAGGAGATGATCCGCGGTCAAGTCGCGCTGCGCCACCACCCGCTCGGACGCTCATCGCTCATCAATGTCGAGAACGCATGCGCCTCCGGAGGCTCGGCGCTCAATCTCGGGTTCGAGGCGATTGCCGGCGGACGCGCGGAGGTGGTACTGGCCGTGGGGGTCGAACAACTCAATCACGAGGATCGTTCGCGGCCTTTCGATGCACTGCGCGGGTCGACCGACATTGACGACATCGGCGAGTCGGTTCCCGGACACATCGCGGCCAATTCGATTTTGATGGATTTCTACGCCGGCGTGGCGCGTAATTACCTTGAGACGCACCGGATCACCGCGGAGGATTTTGCCCGGGTCGCGGTGAAGAACCGTCGGCATGCGGGTATGAATGCACTGGCGCACTATCGTGCACCGCAGACGCTCGAGGACGTCATGCACAGCCGCATGATCGTCGATCCGCTGCGGCTGACCATGTGCGCCCCCACGACCGACGGTGCGGCGGCTCTGGTATTGTGTTCGGCGGACTATGGTCGGCGCTTGACCCGCAAGACGGTGCAAATGGTGACTTCTCATGTCGCGGCCAGCCCCGGCGAGGGACAGAGCCCGGTCACGCCTGCGGCGACGGCCGCCTACGAGGCCTCGGGAATCGGGCCGAATGGCTTCGATCTCATCGAATTGCACGACGCGGCGGCGCCGGCGGAATTGCTTCAATACGCGGAGATCGGTCTGTGTGAAGAAGGCGAAGCTCATCACCTAGTGCGCGAAGGCAGAACGAGCATCGGCGGCGAGACGCCGGTGAACACCAGCGGCGGTCTGCTCAGCCGTGGCCATCCGCTCGGCGCCACGGGCTGCGCTCAGGTCGTGGAACTGTGCCAGCAGTTGCGGGGCGAAGCCGGCCGTCGGCAGGTCGAGGGGGCCCGCGTCGGACTCGCCATCAACGGCGGCGGCTGGCTGGACGGCACCTATGCGGTTGCGGTGTCCACTATCGTCAAAAGTATGGATTGACCTCACCACGAGTTGCCCCCGCCATGAGCACCCGAATCGAATTTGAAACCTGTTACCACGAGCGCGTCGCGGATGGCGTGGCCATGCTCACCTTGAACCGGCCCGAGCGCGGCAACGGCGTGGTGCCCGAGATGGCACGCGACGTGCTCGATGCGCTGGAGACGATGGAACAGGACAGTACTGTACGCGTCTTGGTGCTCACCGGCGCCGGACAGCAGTTTTGTGCGGGCGCCGATCTCGTGGAGTTTCAGCGATACATCGCCGAGCAACTTCCGATCAGCCACGAGCCCTACAACGCTCGCGTGCTATGGCCGGTCACTCAACGCCTCGTGGGTTGCCGCCTGCCGGTCATTGCCGCCATCAACGGCGGTGCCACTGCCGGCGGACTCGACCTGGCGCTGGCCTGCGACATGCGCATCGCATCGACCCGGGCGAAGATGGGCGAGACCTATATCAAACTCGGCCTCAATCCCGGTAACGGCGGCAGCTACTTCCTGCCGCGATTGGTGGGTTCCGGCCTCGCCGCCGAGCTCGCCTTCACAGGCGACCTCATCGACGCGCAGCGTGCGTTGGAAATCGGCCTGGTCAACCGGGTGGTGGAGCCGGACGCGTTGCTGACCGAAGCCACCGCACTGGCGGCCCGCATCGCCGCTTATCCGCGACTCGCGCTCGAGGCGACCAAGCAGCAGCTGCGGCAGAGCTGGCATCTGGATCTCATCAGCGCCATGAACTTGAGCTTCTGGGGCGTGGCCACGATGAGCCACACCGAAGATCTCAAAGAAGGCATTGCCGCGGCGCGCGAAAAGCGCCCGCCGCGATTCAACGCATCCGACAAAAAGGGTAAATCATGATCGGGGACAGGATCGTGGTCGATGCGGTGGTGCACCCTTACGACCTGGCGCCTTCCAACCGGATCGCGAGCGCCCAAGAGCAGCTGGAAGCCGTGTACGCGGCGCACCGCATGGCTTCGGACGCTCGGCATCAGCATTTCGTGCTGGCGCGTGACGAGTTCTTCAGCGATTTTAGTTTCGAGGCGCTGGCGCAGGCCGAGTTCGTGGAGAGCCCGGTGGATCTCGCCGTCATTCACGCCCTGCCGGGTCTCGGTTTTGCCAAGAAGCACGTCACCGCTCCGCAGCGGGCGGCGGTCTTTCGGAACCGCTACCCCAACCGCTTCAAAGTCTACGCCACGGTCGATACGCCGGTGCTCAAAGAGGCGATCGCGCAGCTGGAGCGGCAGGTCAAGGATCTCGGCGTCGATGGGCTCAAGCTGTACCCTGCCTTCTTCTACGACGGCATCGGTCAAGGCTGGCGGCTCGACGGTGAAGACTTTGCAACGCCGCTGCTCGAAGCGGCGATCGATATGGGCATCAAGCATGTGGCCATCCACAAGGCGCTGTGGTTGCCGCCGGCGCCTCGAGAAGCCTTCAACGTGGACGACGTCGGGATGCCGCTCGATCGGTTCCCCGCCCTCACGTTCGAAATCGTACATGGCGGCACCGCCTTTCTCGATGAAACTCGTGCGCTGCTCGAACGCCACTCGAACCTGTACCTGACGCTCGAGACCATGTTCGCTTACATCCAGGTGAAACCGCGCATCTTTGCCAAGATCCTGGGAAGCTTCATCAAGCATTGCGGTTCGGAGCGATTGATGTTCGCCAGCGGCAACAACCTGATGCACCCGCGGCCCATCCTTGAAGCCTTCGCCGGCTATCAGTTCCCCGATGAATGGGCGGACGAGTTTGGCCTGAACCCGCTGACCGAACGGGACCGCCGCAATATCCTGGGTCTGAATTGTTTGCGCATGCACGGACTCGACGCCGTCGACGTCGCCCGCCGCGTCGCGCACGACGAGTTCTCCCAAGCGCGAGCGCGAGGCGTTCCCGCCCCGTGGAGTGCGCTACGGGGAACAGCGCTCACACCCTCCGCGTGAGCGTGCGGGATACCTACCGCGGATTGCGGGTGCTCGATCTGGGCACCAATATCGCGGCGCCGTTCGCCGCCATGATGCTGGGCGACCTAGGTGCCGACGTCATCAAGATCGAACGGCCGCCGAGCGGCGACGACACGCGCGCGCTGCCCCCCTTTTCGGGAAACGACGCGACCGTGTTCCTTGCGGTCAACCGCAGCAAGCGCAGTGTGCTCCTCGACATCAAGACGCCGGAGGGGCAGGCTGCCTTGCTCAAACTTGTCGAGTCCGCCGACGTCGTCGTCGAGAGCTTTCCGCCCGGGCTTGCCGAGAAGCTCAAGTTACGCTTCGAGGACTTGCGTGCGCACAATTCGCGAATCGTGGTTTGCAGTGTGTCCGCCTTCGGTGACGGACCGCTCGGCGCACAGATGCCCGGCTACGACGCGCTGGTTCAGGCGGTCTCAGGCTTGATGAGCTTCACCGGCCAACCGGAGGCGCCGCCCATCCGACTGGCGCCGTCGGTGCTGGACCTGACTACGGGCATGTGGGGGCTCATCGGCATCATGGCCGCTCTGACGCGGCGCGCGGCGGGCGGCGGCGGTGAGCACGTGCGCCCTGCGCTGCTCGACTCGGCATTCATGCTGATGTGCCATCAGGTGCTGGGATTCCAAGCGACAGGCGACTTGCCCGAAAGGCTGGGATCGGGTGCGCCGAGCGCAGCGCCCTATCGGGTGTTTGCGGCCGCCGACGGCAATTTCATGCTTGCCACGGCCAGCGACGCTCAATTCGCACGCCTTTGCAGCACGCTCGGAAACCCCGCGATGGCAGAAGATCCGCGTTTCGCGACCATGACGGCTCGCCTGGCACATCGTGGCGAACTCGATTCCCTGCTGGCAGACGAGTTCCGTCGACGGCCCGTCGCCGCGTGGCTGCAAATCCTGGGGCGTGGGGGCCTCTCGGTCGGTCGCGTGAATGACATCAGGCAAGCACTGGCCTTGCCGGTGGTAGCTGAACGTGAGCTTTTCGTCGAGCCCGAACACTTGCACTGGCCCGGCGGATTGCCGCTGCTGCGTCTGCCCATCGATCACGACGGCACGGGCATTCGCCGACCGCCGCCGAAGCTCGGCGAACATACCGCGGAAGTATTGCGGGAAGCGGGTATGGACGAAGCCGCTATCGCGCGATTGAGCGCGCGCTAAGCCGAACCCGGTGAGAACCCGCCCATTTCGGCGACCAGAGTATCGCTTGATCTCGATGCGCTCCGCGTCACAGCGCGGTCATCCCACCGTCGATCACATGTTCCGTGCCGGTAATGAAGGCGGATTCGTCAGACGCCAAAAAGACCACCAGGTTGGATACTTCGGACGCATCGGCCATCCGTCGCAGCGGAATCTGTGTCAACGCCTCTCCTCCGTGTTCGTCTGTGGCTGCCACCATCATGGGCGTCTTGATATAGCCGGGGTGCACGGAGTTCACGCGAATGTTCTTGGCGCCATATTCAACGGCCACTTGCTTCGTCATGCCGCGCACCGCGAACTTGCTGGCCACATAGGCGAGGTTGGGCGCGCCGTAGATCGCCACGAGGCCGGCGACCGACGAGATGTTCACGATCGAACCGCCGCCCGCCCTGATCATGCCGGGGAGCACGGTCTGCATCCCGAGAAAGACGCCGGTTTGATTGACCGCGCAGACGCGCAAGAATTCGGCTTCCGACAGTTCGATCGTCGCAGCCAGCGCACCCAGAATGCCGGCGTTGTTGACCAGCACGTTGATCGTTCCGAATCGCTCCTCGCCCGCCCGCAGCACAGCCCTCCAATCCTCGGCTCTCGCCACGTCTTGCCTGACGAAGATGGCGGTCGACCCGAGTTCGGATGCCAACGCCTTACCGGCTTTCTCATTGAGGTCGCCCAGAATGACCTTGGCGCCGTGCGCTACGAAGGCGCGCGCATGTGCCATGCCCATGCCCTGGGATGCCCCCGTAATGATCGCTATCTTTCCGGTCAGTCGGCTCACGTGATATTCCTCTCGTTGAAAAGTACTGTTCGATGCCCGGAACTCGCGTTCTAGAATTTGACGCTGAGCTCGATGCCAAACATCCGCGGCGTACCGGGAAGCGTGGCATTCGAACCCGTCACCGCACCCAGCGGAAATCCGCCCACCTCATATTCTTTGTCGGTCACATTGTTGACGTAGAGAGCCGCATCCACTTTCGACGCGTAAATTCCGTTCCATTCGGCCCGCATATTCAGCAGGCTGTATCCGCCGATCTTGCAGCCCGGCACGATGGTATTGTTCAGGTTGCTGTAATAGAAATAGCTCTGGGTGTAGAACTGGCCACGAAGCGCCAGCTCCCCCTTGCTGTCGGGCAGGTTGGTGGACGCTCGGAAGTAGGCCGAGCCCGTGGTTTTCGGCGAGTCCGCATAGGGCCCGAAAATGAAGTTGGCACCGGCGACCACGGCGCGAGGATCGGTATAGCGAGCGTTGGCGTACGAGAATGAACTGCCGATCTCGAACCAGCTCAGCAAATTGAACGACGCATCGAATTCCACCCCGGAAACGCGCGCCTGGTTCACATTGCCCGCGAGGGCGGAAATATTGAGGTACGGGGCGCGCTGCACATCCTTGATGTGCTGATCATAGACGTCGATATTGAAGCGCGTCGGCACGGAGCCTAGTCGGCCGACGTACTTTGCGCCCAATTCAAAATCAAAGGTGGTTTCCGGTTTGAACGTGGCGGCATTGGGAAAGCTTGCGGCCGACGTTCCATTGAATCCGCCGGTCCGCCAGCTGCCGCGTTGATTGAAGTAAATCAACAAGTCGGGGGTAAGTTTGTAGTCCACACCGATCAACCAGCTGGGCTTGGAATCCTTGCGTTTGTGGTTCCCCGAATTGATGACATTTAAGAGACTGTCGGCACCCTGAAGGATGGACACATCCTCCCAAGTATAGCGTAGACCTCCCGACAGATTCAGGTGGTCCGTGATGCTGTAGGTGCCCTGACCGTACACCGCCTTTGACTTATCGGTCACAGTAAAATCGTAGGGCCCGAGAAATGGCGCGCCCAAATCGGGTGTGACCGTGAGCGGTATTCGGTTATAGGTGTCTTCCTTGGACACGAAGGCGCCGACGATATACTTGACGGGGCCGGCCTTGCCGTTCAGCTGCAACTCATCCGACCACTGATCGGTACCGAAGGTATAGCCCTTGTCGTTGAGCGCCGGGCCTCCGCCCACCTGGAGAAAATCATACGGGCTTCCCTCGATGTCGGAGTCCTCCTTGGAGATCACCTTGTTGTACCCATAGATATTCTTGATTTCGGCGCTCTCGCCCAGTTGGTACCGGGTGGTATTGGTGACCAAGGTCTGGTTGCCGTCGCGGGCGTCGTTCGCGGTGGAGTAAAGATCATAGAAACCCACCTTCTTTTGCTTGGTCAGAAAATCGCCGACCCCGTTGAATAGTGCGTTGACGCGCGGGTCGTTGGAAATGACTCCCGGCGGATAGGCTGCCGCCATATTGGTAACGAGCGGTTTGATGGTGCCGGTGACCGGATCAAAATAGGTTGACGGCGCACCGTTTACGCCGTTCGCGTTCGTCATCTTGTCTTGGCCGGTCAGGCCGCCGTACCTGCCCTTTTGGAACATGGCCACGTTCTCGAAGCCCGAACCGGGCGGAGCGATGAGCAGCCCGACTCGGCCGACGTGCGAATCGATGGAGTTGGGATGAGTATCCAACAGCAGATTGTGTTGGAAACCCTCGCGTTGCTGGGTCTTGCCCGACAACCGCAGGGCGACCCCGCTGAACACCGGCAGGTTCAACGCCGCTTCCATCTCTTCGTTGTTGTAGTTTCCGTAACCGACGCGCACGAAGCCGTCGAAGTCGAGCGTCGGCTTCTTGGCGCCGTACAGCACTGCGCCGCCCGTGGCATTGCGTCCGAACAGTGTCCCCTGCGGGCCCTTCAGAACCTGGATCGATTCGAGATCGAACAGCGACGTCGCTGCGCCGCCGCCCACCTGAACTTCGTTGAAATAGGCCACGACGGCCGGCGCGGCGAACGAAAACGCATCGATCGACTGGCCGCGAATGGCGTAGTTCAGCTGGTCCGAAGAACCCGTCTGCCGCACCGTGAGGCCGGGAGTTGCGAACTGCAAGTCGACCTGGGATTCGATCCGCTGTTCCGCCAACGATTCGGCGGCGATGGCCGTGACGGCCACCGGCACGTCCTGGATCCTTTCCGACGTGCGGCGGGCGGTCACGACGATTGACTGCATTTCGGTTACTTCCGCTTCCGCCGCGGCCTCTGCCATCACCGGCGCCGGAATTCCGTACGCGGCCGCGCTCGCGATCCAGGCGCCCATCATCAACCTGACGGTCGCACAATTGTTGTCATCGTTCGATGCGATTCGTTTCATTCGATCCCCCTGCACTCGGCTTTGGCTCGCAGCCTTGAGCGTTCAACCTTCAAAACAAACAACTGTTTGTTTTTTTAAAGTGTGCCGCAATGCTTTGTAGTTGTCAACTCGTGACGGATTAGCTGCCGTGCGGAGAGTCCTGGCGCCGCTCGCATCGGCGTCCACTCAGTCGAAGAGATGATGCTGCGTGTCCGCGGCGCAACCATCGCGTTCGAGGGGTGTCGGGGCGGGCAAAAATCGGCGCAAGTCTTGAGGCTCGGTTTCGCGCCTCAAGTCATCACCGAATGCCCATTTCCTTGGCGATGATGCTGCGCTGAATTTCGTTGGTGCCGCCGCCAACCATGCCGTGTTTCGCCTCGCGAAAGTAACGTTCCATGTCGTATTCCGGCAGCTGCGCGTAGCCTCCGAGCGCTTGCATCCCATTGAAGGCGATTCTGAAAAGGACCTGCGAGCAGAACAGTTTCGCCATCGAAACCTCCTTCACCGCGCGCTCTCCCCGCGCCATTTTGCATGCGGCGGAATACACCAACAGGCGCGCCGCTTCGAGTTCAGTTTCGTTTTCGGCCATGCGGTGCTTGAGCACCTGGAAGGAAGCGAGTGTGACGCCGAATTGCTTCCGGTCCTTGGTGTAGCGGATGGTATCGTCGAGCGCGGTTCGCGCGTTACCCACCTGCGAAGCCGCAATGCTCAATCGCTCGTACTCGAGGTGCTCGCCGATGTATTGCCAGCCCTTGCCGGCTTCACCCAGCAGCGCATCTTTGGGAATGCGCAAATTGTCCATGAAGAATTCGGTGGTGCCCAAGCTCTTGCGAACGATGGTATTCATCTTCTTGATCTTGAGCCCCGGCGTGGTGTTCGGGACCAGGAACAAGCTGAAGCCGTCGTAACGCCCGGTGCCGGTTCGCGCCAGAATGGCGATGGTCGCGCCAGGTAGGTGAGCCCCGGAACAAAACACTTTATTGCCGTTGAGCACCCACTGGTCGCCTTCGAGTACGGCGGTGGACCGCGCCGCTGCTGCGTCGGAGCCCGCATGAGGTTCGCTGATCGAAATCGAAAACTTCGCGTCACCTGCCAGAAACGGCGCGAGGTAGCGGCGCTTCTGCTCGGCCGTACCGTGGCGGGAGATATTGGTGGCCGTGAACATCGAGGTCATGATGCAAGCCGCCGTATCGAGACTGAACTTGCCGATCGCCTCGCAAAACAAAGCGAACATGATGGGATCAGCGGCGCTGCCGCCATCCTGCTCATCCACGAGCAATCCGAGCCAACCCTGCCGAGCCATTTTCTTGAACACTTCCTCGGGGAATTCCCGATTCGCGTCATGTTCGCGCGTGTACTCGCGGCCGACTTCCTTGTCCATGAAGCTGTGGACCGTATCGCCCCACAGGCGCTGCTCGTGTGTGAACTGGAAATCCATGGATCCCCCTTCGATGGTCCGTTTAGACTGTCACGCAGATGCGCGCAAAAATGCAGGTTTAGGCGCACTGCGGCACACTATGTTTGACATTGCACAGTATGTTCGGGTAAATTTAAAACAAATGTTTGTTCACGTCAATGAATTGTCTTTCTCGAGCGTTGAAGGTAAGCCTCTGCGCATGCTAACTCCGCTCCAACGTCGCGCGGCCCTCGAGGCCCGGCATCCTGAGTGGCGTGCGAAGACCCTCTCGCAGGCGCTGGACTCGGCCGCCGTGGCATTCTCCGAGCGGCCGCTCGTCATTACCGAATCGCAAACGTACAGCTATCGCGACATGCAGAACTGGTCGCGTACGCTGGCGGCGGGTCTTATCGAGTGCGGCGTGCACGCGGGCGACCACATCGCGGTGGTGCTTGCCAATTTTCCCGAGTTCGTCGCCGTCAAGTACGCGATTGCCCGCGCCGGTGCCGTGGCGGTGCCCGTGAACTTTGCACTGCGGCACCAGGAGCTCAGCTACATCCTCGAGCAGTCGGACAGCACGGTGTTGATCACCATGGACCGCCTGCGCGACCGCAACTACTTGGAGGACCTCGACGCCCTGATGCCCGGTTGGGAGAGTGCGGGCGGCGGTACGCGCTGGCCCAAGCTGCGCCGGGTCTTCGTGCATGCGACCGAAGGCAAGCCGCGCATCGGTGCAGCGTCGCTCGATGAGCTCAACGCGATGGGCACGCCGGTCAGCAGAGCGGAACTTGCGCGACGCGAGGCAACGGCGGACCCCCATTCCCGTTCCGATGTCATTTACACCTCGGGTACCACCGGACTACCCAAAGGCGTGATGCTCACTCACGACATGATTCTGCGCGCGGCGTACGCATCCGCTTACACGCGCGCCTTCGAGGACGGTCGGCGAATCTTGTTCTCCTTGCCCATGTACCATGTCTTCGGCTTCGTCGAGTGCTTGATTGCGAGCATGTTCGTGGGCGGAGCGATCGTGCCGCACGTTTTCTTCGATGCCCGGAAAATGCTCGACGCTGCACGGTCACATCGCGCCACTGAGATGGTGTGCGTACCGATGATGACGCTCAAGTTGTTGGAAGCCGCGCGTCAGCATGGTTTCGAAGGGTCCGGCCTCTTGGCCATGTTCAATTCGGGCGGCGCGTCGCCCCCGACTATTTGGCGGGATATTCGTGAGCTGCTCGGCGCACGCGAGATTCTCACCGCTTACGGTATGACGGAGACGACGGCTTCGACGACCTGCACGTTGCCGGAGGGTCCGGATGAGTTCTTGCTGACGACCAACGGCCGCCTCAAATTTGCCGGCGTCGTGGGCGATCCAAAGCTCGGCGGTGTGCTCGCGCAATACAAGACCATCGATCCGGTCACTGGACTCGACTTGCCGCTCGGACTGCCCGGCGAACTGGTCGCACGCGGCCCCATCGTGACGACGGGCTACTACAAGAAAGACGAGGAAACTCGCGCTGCGTTCAATGCCGACGGGTGGCTGCACACCGGCGATGTGGGCGTGATCACTTCTGACGGTTACCTCACTTTGACCGGGCGGCTGAAGGAAACCTACCGCTGCGGCGGAGAAATGGTGATGCCCCGTGAGATCGAGGAATTGCTGAATGAGCATCCTCTGGTCAGCCAGGCTCTGGTCGTCGGAATTCCTGACATGAATATGGGCGAAGTCGGCTGCGCCTGCATAGTGCCCGCCGGCGACCTCTTGCCCGATCCAAAGGAGCTGATCGAGCTTTGCGCATCCCGGCTCGCCCGTTTCAAAGTGCCGCGGCACGTGGTGTTCTTGACCGCCGAGGAGCTGCCGTTGACTGCGACCGGCAGAGCGCAAAAATTCAAGCTCGCTGAATTGGCGAAGGAGCGCTTGTCCACCGCCGCCGGCGGGCGGGCAGACCGAAGCAACTTCGACGGCCCGAGCCGGCGCATTCCCTGACGAGGAGTCCGATGCCATGGTAATCGAACGTGCCGATATTTCCGTGATTCCGGGCCGGGAAATCGAGTTCGAGAGCGCCATGGAGCGCGGGTGCGCGCTGCTCGCAGGCGCATCGGGTTGCACCTCGGTGTCGCTGCTACGCTGCGTCGAGAGACCGTCACGCTACTACCTGCGTCTCGAGTGGAATTCGATTGCCGACCACCAGGCATTTACCAAAACGCCGGCCTTTCAAACGTTCAGGGATATTGCCGGCCCGTTCTTCAGCGAGCGGCCGGCAACGGAACACTTTCAACCGGTCCATCCGCCGGGTTGATAGAGTCTTCCATGCCTCACATTGTGACCGACAAATGCCAACGTTGCCGATTCACCGACTGCGTCACCACCTGTCCGGTGGCCTGCTTTCACGGCGACGCGCAGATGCTGTATATCGACAACGTGCAATGTGTGGACTGCGGCGCCTGTGTGCAGGCCTGTCCCGTTCATGCCATCTACGAACAGTCGGAATTACCGGGGGACAAACTGGAGTGGCTGGGCATCAACGCGGAGCGCGCGCCGTCCCTGCCCGTCATCGACGAGAAACAAGTCCCGTTACCCACCGCCGAGGCACGCAAGCGTGAACTGGGGTTTTGATGCGGGCGGCCTAGGATCGGCCACCAACCCCCTGCGGGTCGCCATCGTCGGCAGTGGACCCAGTGGCTTCTACGCGGCCGAAGCATTGTTCAAGTCACCTCTGACGGTGCGAGTCGACATGATCGAGCGGCTGCCGGTGCCCTTCGGTCTGGTTCGCTACGGCGTCGCTCCCGATCATCCCAAACTCAAACAGCCCACGTTGGTCTACGACAAGATTGCGCAATCGCCGGGCTTTACCTTCCTTGGGAATGTCACGGTAGGACGAGACGTCAGCTTGGACCAATTGCGAACCACACACCACGCGGTCCTGTTCGCATGCGGGGCCGAGTCGGACCGGCGCCTCGGGGTGCCGAATGAAGACCTGCCCGGCAGTCACACCGCAACCGAGTTCGTAGGGTGGTACAACGGCCATCCGGACTATCGCGACCGGTCATTCGACTTGAGCAGCGAAGTCGCGGTGATTATCGGCCAGGGCAATGTCGCCATTGACGTGGCACGGATTCTATCCAAATCGGTCGACGAACTCCGTCATACTGATATTGCCGAACACGCGCTCGATGCGCTCGCCGATAGCCGAGTACGCGAGATTCACGTTGTTGGTCGCCGCGGCCCGGCGCAGGCAAGCTTCACATCCAAGGAACTGCGCGAGCTCGGCGAATTGCGCGGCTGTGTGACCAGGGTGTGCGCCGACGACTTGCAATTGAATTCGCCGTGCCTTACGGAACTCGAGGACAAGAACAACTTCAATGCGGCCAGGAACGTTGAGACGTTTCAAAGCTGGACCACGCATAGCGCCACGGCTGACGACAAGCGCATCTGGTTTCATTTCCTGCAGAGCCCTGTGGTCATGACTGGGAAATTCCGTCTCGAGCAAATCACGCTGGAGCGGAACCGCCTGACAGGACCGCCATTTGGACAATTGGCACGAGGCACGGGAGAAACGCTCGATCTCCGCTGCGGCCTTTTATTTCGCAGCATCGGCTACCGCGGTCTGCCGCTATGGGGAGTGCCGTTTGACGAAGCCAAAGGCGTCTTTCCCAATACAGCCGGTCGTATCGGCGGCGCGCCCGGTCTGTATGCAGCGGGCTGGATCAAGCGTGGACCGTCGGGAATCATCGGCACAAATCGGGCCGATGCCGTAGCTACAGTACAAAGCTTGCTGGCCGACCTCACGCACCTGGATTCGCGCCCGAGAGAGGGCACCCAGGGTCTGTACGCGGCCATCGCGCGCGGTAATTCGCAAGTCTTGAGCTATGCCGATTGGCGGTGTATCGATGCCGAAGAGCAGCGGCGCGGTGCAGCCATGGGCAAGCCGAGAGAGAAGATCACTCGAGTAAGGGACATGCTCGCGGTCCTCGGCGCGCGGCCCACGTGAACGCAGGTAATCATTGGTCAACAGGGGAGCATCGTCATGACTGGAAGATTGCAAGGCAAGGTGGCGTTGGTAACGGGTACGGGTTCGGGAATCGGCAGGGCGATTGCCGAACGATTCATTGCCGAAGGTGCCAGAGTTGTCGCAGTCGACATCTCAGGCAATCAGATTGCGGTCGCCGAAAAACTTGGCTCGAATTGCATCCCTGTTCAGGCCGACGTGTCCAAATCGGCGGACGTGCAGGCGATGCTGGCCGCCGCGGTGTCCAAGTTCGGCGGCCTGCACGTGCTATGCAACAACGCGGCTATCGAAGGCCACATGGCGCCGGTCGGCGAATATCCGGAGGCCGAATGGGACAAAGTGATCGCTATCAACCTGCGCAGCGTCTTTCTGGGCATGCGCTACGGAATTCCGCTGATGCTGAAAAACGGCGGCGGTTCGATCGTCAATACCGCGTCAATGGCGGCGATGGTGGCCTTCCCTAACATGGCGGCCTATTGCGCCGCCAAGGGCGGCGTGAAGCAGTTGACCAAGACCGCGGCGGTGGAATACGCGAGCAAGGGCATCCGCGCGAACGCGATCTGCCCGGGAACGATCAACACCGCGATCACCGCCGCGCTACCTCCC
>WNFT01001174.1_pt1 | contig 23355 bp, 18 predicted proteins | sample 5400191 | NCBI WGS metagenome assembly WNFT01 (sample SAMN13153359, study PRJNA577476) | soil metagenome | isolation source: 80 cm saprolite under Madrone tree | place: USA:California | collected 2016-06-14 | reverse complement strand
GAATTCAATCTTGCCGAAGTCCGTTCCCTGCGCCCAGACGCTCAGGGAGAGGGCCGCTGCGGCCAATCCCACAAGGGACAACTGCCATGCTGATTTCATGACCTGCTCCTTTTGTATGTACCGAAGGGCCTATTGTAATGGAAATTTGCAGCCGCGGAGCGGCGTTAGAATGTAGCCCACGCGTAAGAAGGGTGTGAATGAATTGCTGGACAGGGTGTTCCCCTCCTGGAACAGGAGGGGTGGCTGCGCCATCAAGAAGATGTTGCGAAGCCTCCGAAGCGGCGCAGACGGGGTGGTCATCATGGTACATGTTGACGTTGTAACGCTATCCGGGAATGACCACCCCGTCTGCGCCTTCATAAGGAGGCTTCGCAACATCTTCTTGATGGCGCAGCCACCCCTCCTCTCCGAGGAGGGGAACACCCTTGCTTGCAATTCTGACGCCGCTCCGCGGCTGTATTTGCGTGCGCCTGATGCAGCGACGCCCTCCTACTTCTTGACGAGCAGCATCGTCGAGGGATCGAGTGCTAGCGTCAGCTTCGCTACATTCGGATTGTCGTGATCTTTCAGGAGCGACACATGCACGCCGTCGCTGTGGTCCGCCATCTGGACGATGACCGCGATCGCGGAAGCGAGCTTCGCAAGGTGTTCGGGGATGCCGTGCTCATTCGCAGGCACGCCGCGGTGTGTCATGGCGGACATCCACATCTCGACATTGAACTCCGCGGCGAGCTGCCGGAACGCCTCCATGCCCGCCAGCGTCGTGCGCTCGAGGTCGAAGCCCTGGAGGATCAGGCAGGCCGGATCGAAGTGGGCATTCTCCTTCAGGAAGTTGATCGAGTGGCGCAGCTTGTCGATCGTGAACGACTTGCCCGCGTAAGTGTGGATGATGCGGTTTCGCTCCATCTCGAGCCGCTCGGTCGGAAGGTCCTCGAGGTGCGCGGAATGGGCGAGGTCCATGAAGATCTCGTCGTAAAACTCTCGTAAGTGATCGACGGTCTTGTCGAGCGACACGTGCAGGGTCTTTCGCCCGCGCATTGCCTCGTCAAGAGCGATCCCGACGAGAAAGGCGGTCTTGCCGATGCCATGGCGGGCAACGACGACTCCGATGTTTCCGCGGCCGAGTCCGCCGTTGATCGAGTGTTCGAACAATCGCAGCGGGTTGCGTTCGTTGAGTTCCTTGCGATACATGTCTACTCCTCGTCTTCAGCGATCAAGCCGGTGCCGTACTTTTTGACCAGCTCCTGATGAGCCTCCGCCGGAACCGGGGCATAGCGTGAGAACTCCATTGTATATTCGGCCTTCCCCTGGGAGGACGACCGGAGATCGGTCGAATAACCGAACATTTCCGCCAGCGGCACCTCGGTATCGACCCGGACAAACCCTTCTTCCTCGGTCGTTCCGATGATGATCCCGCGGCGCTGCATGATAGTACGCACGAAGGCCCCCTGGAATTCTAGCGGTCCTTCCACCGAAACCTTCATGATCGGCTCGAGAATCTGCGGCCTCGCCGACGAGTAGACTGCTCGGAATGCGCCGCGCGCGGCTGCCTGAAACGCGTTGTCCGACGAGTCGACCGCGTGGGCGGCTCCGTCGTTGATGACGACGCGAAACCCGGTGACCGGAAACCCGATCAGGCGCCCCTTCGACATCATCGACTTGAAGCCCTTCTGGACCGAGCTAATGAACTCCCTGGGAATCGAGCCGCCGGAGACCTCATCGACGAATTCGAAATCGCCCTCCTCCATCGGCTCGACATACCCGGCGACGCGTCCGTATTGTCCCGAACCGCCGGTCTGCTTTTTGTGCGTGTGGTTGAACTCCGCCTTGCGGGAGATCGCTTCGCGGTAGGCGACCTGGGGAGCGCCGGTTTCAACCTCGGCGGCGTATTCGCGTTTCATTCGCTCGACGTAGACATCCAGGTGAAGCTCTCCCATGCCGGAGATGATCGTCTCGCCGGATTCTTCGTCCACGCGCGCGCGGAAGGTCGGGTCCTCCTTCGTGAATCGCTGCAGCGCCTTCCCGACATTCGCCTGAGCCTTCTTGTCCTTCGGCTTGATGCTCAGATGAATGACGGGCTCCGGCACGTGCATCGAGGTCATGGAGTATCGGATCTTATCGGAGGTGAACGTGTCGCCCGAGGCGCAGTCGATACCGAACAGGCCGACGATGTCGCCCGAGCCGGCGTCCTGGATGTCTTCCATTTCGTCCGAGTGCATGCGCACAAGCCGGCCGACCCGCACGTCGCGCCCGGTGCGGCCGTTGACGATCGTGTCGCCCTTCCGCAGCTGCCCCTGGTAGATACGAATGTAGGTCAGCTGGCCGAATCGTCCTTCCTCCAGCTTGAACGCGAGAGCGACGAACGGAGCGTCGGGGTTCGTGTTGAGAGTGACTTTCTCTTCGCCCTTGGAAATATCGAGCGCTTCGTTGACGACCTCGGCCGGACTCGGCAGGTAGCGCGTTACCGCGTCCAGCAGCGGCTGCACCGCCTTGTTCTTGTATGCCGAACCGAGAAAGACAGGCGTCAGTTCGAGGGAGATCGTACCCTTGCGGATCGCCTCATGGATCAGTTCCGGAGTCGCCCTGTCCTCGAGAACTGCCTCCATGAGTTCGTCGGAATACATCGAGACGGCGTCGAGCATCTCCGCGCGCTTCTCTTCCGCCTGCTTGCGAAGCGACGCGGGAATGTCCTCCACGCGTCGTATATCTCCATTGGCGCCGCCGAAGTAGTGCGCCTTCATTTCGATGAGATCGACGATGCCTTCGTGGTCGCCTTCGAGGCCGATCGGAATCTGCATCATGACGGCGTTGTGTTTGAGCTTTTCGCGCAGCTGTGCGACGACCCGAAACGGGTTCGCCCCGGTCCGGTCGGACTTGTTGATGAAGGCGAGCCGCGGGACGTTGTAGCGGCGCATCTGCCGGTCGACGGTCATCGACTGAGACTGGACCCCGGCGACCGCGCAGAGGACGAGGACCGCCCCGTCGAGAACCCGCAGCGACCGCTCGACCTCGATCGTGAAGTCCACGTGGCCGGGGGTGTCGATGATGTTGATGAAGTGGTTGTTCCACTCGCAGTAAGTCGCGGCGGACTGGATCGTAATGCCGCGCTCCCGCTCCAGCTCCATGGAGTCCATCTTCGCCCCGACGCCGTCCTTCCCCTTGACGTCGTGGATGACGCGGATGCGCTTCGTGTAGAAAAGAATTCGCTCCGTCAGTGTCGTTTTACCAGAATCGATGTGCGCGCTGATTCCGATGTTTCGTATCCGCTTCAGATCGCTGATCACGGCAACCCTCACAATTCGGGATTTGAAACCGATATTCAGCGTAACACGCGGCCTTAGCGCATGTCCTCGCGGCTGTGACGAGTGAGGGTTCGCGTGCCCTGGCTCGAGATCTCGAGGTGGTTGTCAGCCCACAGCAATATATCGGCGCCGGCGCTCTGATCGAAACGGCCGATGGCGGCGACCCCGGTCTGGTTCAGGCTGTAAGTACGCAAGGGAACCCAATCGCCGGTACCGTTGTAGGAAACCTGGTAAGTCAAGCCGGTGTAGGAGCCGAGAGTTGAGATACCGCCACTCTTTTCCTGCCGGGGCGTAGTACCAGGCGGCTCCGGTCGCGAGAAACAGGTCCTGTATGCCGTCGCCGTCAAAATCGCCTACTCCCAGCCGGCCTGTGGGATTGGAAACTTTGAAACGGTTATTCGTGACAATCAGGCCTCCAGCGCCGCTCTGGTTTCGAATCGCTTCATTATAGGGAAGAAGCGATACGTTGTCATGAAAGGTACATGGATAGGTGGGGTTCCCGCGCAGATCGAAGTTTGGACGGTTCTGACCGAGGAAGGTGTTCCGCGCGATCTCCGCATATTCACCTGCCGGGCCACCGCATTGGTCGCAGCCATCCTGGTCCGTGCCGTGGACGTCAAAGTCCTGTTGGTAGTGATGCCCAAACCGAAAAAGATCACCGTAGTCCGGCGCCGAAGACAGGACGAGGTTGAACCATGCGCGATAGGCAGTGAACGGAGAATGACTGGCGGCAATGGCGTGACGATTTGAAATAAACGTGTTGCCTTCAACGTAAGGGTAGCCGTCGTAGGTCACAACCCCATAACCGTCGCCCCATTTATTGTTGTGATGAATGAAATTGCGAACCACGCGCACGTTGTTCGGCCGGGAACTGCGGGGATCACTGGTGTCTTTCACTTTTTCGCTGCCCACGTACACGGCAGCTGCCGTCCAGTCGGACATTTCATTATGGTCAATGATCGAGACGAATTGATCTTGAGTCGCAATCGCATTGGCGTATGGCAACCCAGGCTGAATGTCTCGACCAGGTCCGACCATTCGCAGTCCTGTGATGCGCACATAATTGCCATTGATGAAGAGCATGCCTCCATCGGAGTCAGGAAAATATGGACTGGGTTGCTGATTAGTTACGTTGTGTGCCGCGGAGAGCAGCGGCCCCGGACGGCTGCCGCGCCGATCGCCGCGAATCGTCACCCCTGCTGGAATGTGTAGCGGCGCCATATTCGTGAGATACATCACAACGTTCGGATCGATTTCGATAACGGTGCCCCAGCTGGCATTCTGAACGGCAGTCACAAAATCATGGAGGGCTTGAAAACCGATGTCAAAATCGTTGACCTGTGAGACGCGCACAAAGCCGCCGGTCGGCCGTGTGCCAAAGCCGTTGGTGTAGGTCCAGAACTCTGCGTCCGCCAGCTCGCGCTTTCCGAGGACGAGCGGCGTCCGATTCCTGCCACGTGCGTTCTGCACCTTGACGACGCGGTTACGATTAGCTGCCAGCATGATGCTGTCACCGTCAAGCGCAAAGATCTGCCCGAGCGCATAGATCGACCTGCCATCCTGCTGGTCCTGCAGTTCAAGCGGAGTCTCCAGATCCGGCGGTGCAAGGGCCGGATTAAACGCGTTCACGCGTTCCGCCTTCACGCCAATGACCTTGGTGCCGGCGCGTAAAATAACGTCGTGTTGTGGATTGACCTCTTCGATTTGCACATCCTGCGCCACGGTTCCATTACAGTCGTAAATGAATACGGGCGAGCCGGCCAACTGAGGCGGCGGGCCAAAATCGAGACACTTGCCACCGTAGCTGCGGATGACGAACGACGGTTTGATGGAGACTATTGTCCAGTTCCACGTTTGCGCGATGAGTGTCGTCCCACATAGCGCCAGACCTGACAGGAACCAGCGCACTCGAATCAGGTTTCTTAAGCCACAAGTCTTCATCTGTTTCCCCCGTTCGCACTCGCACAGTGTGTTCCAAATCAGACCTGGCAGCCCAAAGCCGGGATCGAAACAACAATCCGTTGATTTACGAGGGAATCCTCAGGAAGACGTTTGACAGGATTGGTGAAAACCAGAGGAGCCGCACCATCATCGCGATGTTGCACAATCGCAACGGATAGAAGCGCCACACTGTAGCGGCGGTCTATGACCGCCGGTTTTTCCTCGCGACATGCCATAAAACCGGCGGTCATAGACCGCCGCTACAGCGGGAATGGCCCCCGAAACTTCTAACCAGGACAATAGAAGTGTCTTGTGCATTGTTATTGACTAGAGCCGCGGAGAACGCATACATTTCGTGCAATCTGAAATTCCAGAAGGTGCATCGGGGCAAGAGGTAAAACATAACGGCGAAGGAGAGATCCATGGACTCAAAAAAAGCCAGTCGAAGAAAATTTCTAAAGGGTGGCGCCGCGGCGGCTGCCGTCAGTGCGATACAGTCCGCAAGCGGTCAGACACCGGCATCGGTAAAGCGCTCTCTGAAGGATGAGGTCGCCTATGGCGAGCGATCCCGTTTCGTGACCTCGGCACGTGTAGCCGTGCTCGAGAGACCTTCGCCCGATGAGTTCGGCCTTATCTTTCACGTACTGAGTCCGCTTCAGGATTCTGTAGGAATTATCACGCCATCCTCGCTCCACTTTGTGGGCACCCACCGTGGCGCCATTGTCCCGGACATCGATCCTCGCGAGTATCGGTTTTTGATTCACGGCACGGTGGACCGGCCGCTGGAATTCACGTTGGAAGACTTGAAGCGCTTTCCTTCCGTATCCCGCCCTCATTTTCTCGAGTGCCTGGGAAACCGTGCGAAGCCCGACCATAAGACAGTTCAGCAAACGACGGGCTTGACCAGTTGCGCCGAATGGACAGGAGTGCCCCTGTCTGTGTTACTCAAAGAGGTCGGAGTACAAAAGGGGGCGTCCTGGGTCGTTTCGGAAGGAGCGGAGGAGGTTAAAGGAGCGGGAAGTATTCCGCTGGCGAAGGCCATGGACGATTGCCTGGTGGCGTACGGCCAAAATGGCGAGCCGCTGCGTCCTCAGAATGGTTTCCCTGTGCGGCTGATCGTTCCCGGCTTCGAGGGGATTTATAACACCAAGTGGTTGAGACGCATCAAGGTGGTAGACCAGTATTACTTGACCTATAACGACTATGGGCACATCTCCAAGGACCCGAAAGTCGCAGCGCTGACTTTCCAGTGGGGACCGAAATCGGTCATTACGTTTCCTTCCGGGGAACAGAAGCTGCCCGGCCACGGAGTCTACCAGATCACCGGCCTGGCCTGGTCCGGCGGGGGCGCCGTTCGTAAGGTGGAAATATCCACCGATGGCGGCCACACCTGGAAAGACGCTGAGATTCGAGGGCAGATCCACAAAATGGCGCACACCCGGTTTGGCATGAACTGGAAGTGGGAAGGACAAGAGTGTGTGCTCATGTCACGATGCATAGACGAACTGGGCCAGGTTCAGCCGACACGAGCCCAGGTCGCCAAAGTCTTTAACGTGCCCGCAGACTATTACCATGACCACGGTGTGCAAGGTACCGACAATACCATTGTGCCGTGGAAAGTGGCCACCGATGGGAGTGTCTCCAATGCGCTTGCCTAAGCTTCCTCTGCTTGTGATGGCCCTTGTGATGACGGGGGGACCGTGCCAACTCGGGTGGACACAGTCGCCCACCTATGGTTTGGGAAAGACTCCAACCGCAGAAGCAATCCGTGCCTGGGATATCGCTATCAGTCCTGACGGAATGGAACTGCCGCCGGGGAGCGGGAGCGCCAGGGAAGGTGCGCCGCTCTATGCCCAGAAGTGTGCGTCATGCCACGGTGCAACAGGGTCGGGGGGCAGGGCTCCTCAGTTGATAAAAACCGAAAGCACTGACGCGGCGCCTGCGCCTGGTAGGCAGCCGCCTTGTCTCTCACCTTGCATCCGAGGGGCAAACGTAATGGCGATTCACTCGCCCTACGCGACGGTGATATGGGATTACATCAATCGCGGTATGCCTTTCGCAAAAGAGGGCACGCTGACACCCAACGAGGTATACGCTCTGACGGCGTTTCTGCTCTACAAGAACGGTATTATTCCGGAGGATCAGGTAGTCGACGCTCAGAGTCTGCCGCAGGTCAAAATGCCGAATCGTGATGGACACGTGGTACCCGAGTGGAAGCATGGGATGCCGCGGCCATTTCCGAACAAGCCTTAGCTTCGCCACATGCCCTCGATGCGCAGGCCCGGATCGTGTTACGGATCCGGCCCTGCGCGGACTCCGGCTAGGTCGGCTCCGGCACAGCGGCCGGAGGCCGACCTCTCAGGCAGGCGCAACGTGAGTTACGTCCAGTTCCCGCGTCGCAGAAAACTCAGAACGTAAGCTTCAACCCGAGTTGTATCACGCGGCTGCTCCCAGAACCGACGAGCGGATTGCCGGCTGCGACGTCGGGTGTGGCGCACCCGCAGCCGAACGTGCTGGAGGTCCCCATGTCATTGGTTCCACCAGAAGCGCCGCCATAGCCGTTCGATGCACCGTACGGATTGGTGATGAGGGGGTGGTTGAACAAATTAAAGATCTCGACTCGGAACTGGGCGTTCAACCGCTCCTTGAACGTGAAGTTCTTAAATACGGAGAAATCCACGTTTCTGAAGGCTGAGTCACGGAACATGTTCCGGCCCATCGTGCCGAAGGTTCCAGCCATGGGAGGAACCAGAACCGATCTGCCGGACACGTAGCACCCACCCTGGCTCAGCGTACTGGCGTCGGGGGCAACTGCCACGCACTGGGCCCACATCGCGGCGGAAGCGGCGGGAGAAAAGAAGCTCTGGATGCCGGAGACGCCGCTGGTTGCACTGCAACCGTTGGCGCCGGGGCCGGAGCAGTAGGGAATGGAACTCGAGCCGGACTTGAAGTCGCCGGGCTTCCCGAAGAAATCCCAGCGATCGGAGTTATCAGCGCTCCCGCTGAAATTGTTCGACGAATCGAAAGCCATCCAGGGCTGGGCGGTCTGAAGGTTCACGATAGAGTTGATCTTCCAGCCTTTCAGCAACTGGCCGAAGCCGTTTATCCCGGGAATGTCGTAACTGGCCGTGAAAGTGAAGCGGTGCCGGATGTCGAAGTCGCTGCTGGCGTACTCCGCCCCTGGATTCAGGCTGTTCTGCGGGAGCGTTCCAAAACGATTCAGGGAACCATTGTCGAGGCCATGGCCGTAGGTGTAGCCGGCGAGGAAAGAAAGCCCACGAGAAAACCGCTTGGTCAGGGTCGCCTGCAGGCTGTTGTAGTTGGAATAGGCGCCGTTCGAAGCCTGGTTGATAAACTTCAGGTATGGGAATTTGGCGGCGTACGGACGGACGCCCGTCGCGGGATTGATCTGATTGATGTCACGAAAGAGAATCAGTCTTTCCCCGCGATTGCCGACATAGCCAAGCTCCAACGAGAGGTTGGTGGCGAAGGCGTGCTGCACGCCGAAGTTCCAACTTGCGACGTAGGGGTTTTTGAGATTCGGGTCAATCGCCATGAGGTTGCACTGTACGGCGGCTGTGCAACTGATGCCGCCGCCGGTCGGAAAAACAACGCCATTCCACTTGAGCGAAGAGCCAGGGTAACTTGCATTGGCGAGCAGGTTGGTCCCCCCAAAGGTCTGCGGACAAGGGGTTCCGATAGGTACCGCCGTTGTGCAAGCGCCGGTCGGGTCGGCGGCGATGCTGGTTCCGGTGCTGTTCTGGAGCCCGAGTTGCGTCGTAAACGTGCCCGCGGGGATCGTGGAGTAAATGACGCTGGCCCCCGCCCGGACTACGGTCGTCCCTTTGCCTGTGATATCCCAGGCAAGACCCACGCGTGGGGAGAAATTTTTACGGTCGGGCCGTACGAGAGAATCGCCAACCGATGGTTGGCCCTGCTGAACCATTCCCAGCGCGGGATCGAAGTTACCATAAAGGTTGTTGACCTCTTTGTACGGCGCTGCGTAGGAGTAGCGTAGGCCCAGATTGAGCATTAATTTCGGGGCGATGCGCCAGTCGTCCTGAATGAACCCCTCAAACGCCCTCGAGTTCGCCGTGCGGAACCGCTGGCCGGCGAGGAGAAATCCTCTGGACGGATTTCCGGCGAAAAAGTCTTCGAGTGCCGTTGAATTCCGGATTTGAGGAGTTTGGCCGCCCAGGAAGTCGATCCGGCCACGGCTGGTGTTTCCGGCGATGGTATTGACCTCGATATGTGTGAACCCGCCGCCGAACTTTAAGGCGTGCTTGCCCCGCAAATACGAGAGATTGTCCTGTAAATCGTAATACGGGTTGGAGAAGCCACCGGGACGGTTTGGCCACGTCCCGATATAAGTAAAAGGGTTAATAGAGATATTCGGCAAGCCACCCACAGCCGTGACGCCTGTGTTGATCGGGTAGCCCTTGCCACCTGTGAGCCCACTACCATCGGCGAGGACGTTGGCGTCGCCGTTGGCTTGATAGAAGTTAACGACGTTCCAGCCAAACCGGGCTTCGTTCACCACGCGCGAACTGGCGGTCCAAATCCAGGTGCCGACGACCGTCCGCGTCTGTATCGGAATTTGGATCGAGAAGTTTTGATTCACCTGGGCGTGATCTTCTCCAAGACCGGTGTAGTTGCCATTCCAGAACATGCCATTGATCATGTGCTGGCTGTTGATGCGGTAATCGACTTTCGCGATCCCGTTGTCGCTGACATTGGTGTTGGGGAAAGTACTGACGTAGCTGCTCGTGTTCGGATGGGCCCCCTGGATGAGGCCGCCGGTGCAGGCGACTGGTCCCAGGGTGCAGCCCAACAATTTCATGCTGACGGGGCTGGGCGTCACGCCCGCGGCCTGGAGCGCATTGATAGCATCCACCATGCTGCGCTTCGGATCCGGGGTTGTGTACGCGGCGGTGGCGGGAACGGAAGTGCCAAAGGCGTTGCCGACGAAGGAACGCAGGCCTTCATAGCCGGCAAAGAAGAAGAGTTTGTCTTTCTTGATCGGCCCGCCCACCACGCCGCCGAACTGCTCCAACTCCGTTGGCAGCGCCTCTTGCGGAGCGGGGTTGAAAACGTTGCGGGCAGCCCAGGAGCCACTGCGGCCAAACGCGAAAGCCGAGCCGTGAAACCTGTTGGTCCCCGACCGGATTCCGACGTTCACCACGGCGCCTGGCTTCCAGCCGTACTCCGCCTTAGCGTTTTCCTCGAGGTTGAATTCCTGGATGGCGTCGATGGGCAGGATCGTCGCCGCATCGGTGAGCGGACTCGGCATATTGGCGATGGGCCGGGCGTCAGCGAAATTGGCATTGATAACCCCGTCCACCATCCAGGCAGTTTCATCCGGCCGAATGTTGTTGGTGCTCTGGGTCCATGGTGAGCCGCCCGGCTGGATCACTACGCCTGGGCGCAGATTCAACAGATTTTGGTAGTTGCGGCCATTCAACGGCATATCGTTGATAGCTGCATTTTCGAGTGTGCCGCCCAGCACGGCGCCCGTTGCATCCACCAGCGGGACGGCTTCGTTGACTGTGACGGTCTCGCTTTGTGCGCCGGGCTCTAGGGTCAAGTCGACTCGAATCTCCCGGCCAACTTCGACCACAATGTTCTCACGGTCCAGCGTCTTGAACCCCGGGAACTCGACGCGGACAGTGTATGTGCCCGGAATCAGCGTGGGAGCGCTATACTGCCCCGCCTCATCCGTGGTCACGGTTCGCGCGAGGCCTCTCTGAGTGTCTAGCAGGCTGACCTTGGTGCCCGGCAGGACCGCGCCAGTTGGGTCTGAAACGGTTCCGAGAATACGGCCGAAATTGGCCTGCGCCAATAACGGCAAAGAGAAAAGCAACACAACCAGAGTTGTGCTGAACATACACGTCGCCATTCTGAGTCTTAATGTAACGGATGTCATAGCGCCTCCTTATTTCGATATACCCCTCATAATCCGGGTCGGCAGCAATGCATATCCTTCGGGTTGTCAAAAATCGGTCTTTGTGCTCCTCAGTTCCCGCTCGTTAGGGTTGGGGAGATCAACACGAACGAGATGGCAGAAAATCGGTGAAAGAACCGATCCTTCGACATCGCTTTCATGTAGATATCTCCTCGGGGAGGCCGGGGGCACGGAGTTGGCGTCATTAAAGACCCGGGTATGCGAGATGTCAAGTTAAATGGCAGCGGCCGAGATGTGGACAACGGCCTTAAACGCCTGGCCGCGTGCTAAACTTCCTTGCATGCGATCACAGACCTACGGGGACAAACAGCGAGAGGCGCAGCAGCGCAAGAAACAGGAAGATTTACAGAAAAAATCAAACCCGCAAGGCGCGCCGGCTGCCGAGACTCCGACGGATGTAGATAAAACGGATCTGCCGCCAAACAAGACAAAGAAGAAAGATACGCCCGTCCGGCGTCCTGCATAGGTGGCGCGAGCCAGCCGATCCTTGAACTTCGGTGATTCCTATACCTGTTCTTACTGCCTGCAAGTGATCAAGTGGGATCACCACAGAACCCGGCCCACAAAGGATCACTTCTTTCCGAAGAGCAAAAAGAAGCTGCTAATGGGCGCCAAAACGACTTTCATCATCTGTTGTCAGCCCTGCAATTCCCGCAAAAGCGACAAAGTGTTTTCTTCAATCGAAGAAGTGCGAGAGTTCATGACCTCTCGCAAGAAGGCCCAACATTGACAGGAATTAAATGTCCCCACTGCCGAAGCAGCCTCGCCCTCGACCGGATAGGTGTGCACTTTCAGAAATTCTGTCCCGGTATCACGACAGGCACGGCCCGTGAAGCCAGCATGAAGAAGTACAATCAGTTCTACACACAGCTGCAATCCCACTCCCGTGGAGAGATCACGATTGAGGAGCTTCAAAAAGAAGCGGATAAGCTGTTCCTGCCTGGTAAATGATGAACTCCGCGCAGACATCTGAGAAAAGATGCGTTGCTTTCGGCACGCCACGCACTCATACTCACGGCACGACCGCAGACCCCACGGAGGCACATTTTGGCAGAAGTCCGAATTTTCGACGGCGAATCCATTGAGAGCGCCCTTCGCCGTTTCAAGCGACAGGTCCAGCAGGAAGGCATTATCAGGGACGTGAAGCAACACTCCTTTTTTCTGAAACCCGGAGAAAAGAGGCGGCTCAAAAGTAAATTGGCGCAGAAGCTCAAACGCAAGAGGGCGCGACGACAGCCCGCTGATACTGACTCCAAAACATCGCACCGGTAGCCGGTAGTCATTAATCTCGCCCGGAGCGTGAAGCATGCTCCGGCCTGGAGATCGTAAGTCACGCTATCGGACCAATCATCAGCTTTGCTCAGCGAAGATTTCGATCCTCCTTCAAAGGGGAGGGTCGAGTGTAGTGCAATTGCGAGTGCAGCGCCTTCACGTCCAGCGCCCGTTCCCAGCGCGACACGACGATGGTCGCGAGCGCGTTGCCGAGCACGTTGACCGGCACGAAAGCAGACGACAACAGCCGGTGCACACCGAGAACGAGTCCAATGCTTGCCACCGGAATCGAGCCCGTGGCCGATAGCGTAGAGGCTAGCACCACGATGGCCGAACCCGCCACGCCCGCGCCGCCCTTCGACGTGAGCAGCATGATCGCGAGCAAACCCAATTGCTGGAAAAGCGTCAGATCGATACCTACGGCCTGGGCCAGGAACACCGAGACCGTGGCGAAATAGAGGCACGTTCCGTCATGGTTGAAGGCGTAGCCTGCAGGCAGCACGAGGGCGACGACAGATTCATCGCACCCGAGGGCGCGAAGCTTCGCGTTCAGCCGAGGAAACACGCTCTCGCCGGAACTCGTGCCCATGACGATCAAGAGCTCCGCACCGACGTAGCGGATGAGGCGAATGAGCGAGACGCCATTCCATTTCGCGATTGGCCAGAGCACGAACGCGACGAAGACGGCGCACACTACATAGAACTCAGCGACCAGCTTGCCGAGAGAAATGAGGGAGGACGGCCCGTACTTCCCGACGGTGAACGCGATCGCGCCGAAGGCGCCGATGGGCGCCGCCACCATCACGAAGCCGATCATCTTGAAGAGGATTTGCGAGACGGTCTGGATGCCGGCGACCAGCGGCTTGCCCGCGGGCCCGAGCGCCAGCAGTGCGAAGGCGAAAAGGATCGAGAAGAAAAGAACCGGAAGCACGTCGCCGGCGACGAAAGCCCCCACTGCGCTGGAAGGTACAATATCGAGCAGAAACTCGCCGAAGCCCACTTGTTTGGCCGTATCTTCGACGCTGGTCACGCTCTTGTCCGTGAACGTCGCGGGATCGACATGCATGCCCGCGCCCGGCGCCCATACATTGACGAACAACAGCGCCAGCACGAGCGCCGCCGTAGTCACGAGTTCGAAATAGATGAGCGATTTGACCGCGACACGGCCCACTTGTCGCGCCTGGCCCACGCTTGCGATGCCATGCACTACGGTGCAGAAGACGATGGGTGCGACCAGCATGCGCACGAGCTTAATAAACAGGTCACCCAGGGGCTTCATCGCGTCGGCGCTTTCGGGCCAGGCATAGCCCACCGCCACGCCAAGAAGCATGGCAACAACGACCTGCAGCGACAGATCACGATAGAGCGGTTTGCGCCGGGCAGGGGCGAACGTGGCGTCGGTGGTCATTTCGCAGCGTCGCCCAGGATTCTTGCGGCGGGCGCGAAGAGTTCGTCTGCCGAAAACGCGCCGGGAATCAGACTCTGGCGCAGGGCGCAGGCGACAATCTGCTCGAGCGAAGCGCGTAGCGCGGAAATCCCGAAACGCAGCGGGTCCTCGTCAACCGGCGGAATCTCTTTCGCGGCGTAACGGCTTTCTTTGAGTAAGCGATACACTTCGCGCCTCCTATTTCCCGCGAAGCGCAGGGTACAGCGTCTCGGCTGTTCCGGAAAATATCCATTCGCGGTCGCGCGCAGGCAGAAATGAAAGCGTCTCCTGCGCGAGCTTGACGAGATCGGGAAGCGATTTCTCTGACGCCGGATAATTCGAGCCCCAGGCAATGCGATTGGCGCCAAAATCGGAAACGAGCTTGCCGAAAAAGCTCTCGGGCGTGGCTTTGCCCTGGCGCGCCCCCACGAGATTGCGCTCGCTCACCTTAAGATACACATTGGGATTGGCGGCAAGAGACCAGAGGCTCTCGGCACCCATGTAGGGCGGGCCGTCGTCCTGTTGCGGCCGCGCCAGATGATCGAGTATCACGCGCAACTTCGGGAACCGCTTCAACACGGCGGTCACCTGCGGAATGCCGTTGGCCGTCATTTGCAGGCAGACGGGAAGATTCTCTTCCTCGGCCAATGCCCAGGCGGGAAACGAACGCGGGTCGTCCAGCCAATCCGCCTGGCCCGGCATCGTGCTGCCTGTGGTGAACAGGCGCATACCGGTTAGCCCGCGGCCCATCCAGTAAATCATTTTCTCGCGCGCATCGGGCGCGAGTACATCGCACGAAAACACACCGGTGAAGCGTTCGGGATGCGCTGCCGCCGCGTCTGCCACGTAGGAGTTGTCGTGCCCGTAGCAGGTGGAGGCCTGCACCAGCGCCGATTTCGCGATCCCCGCCGCATCCATGGCCGTGATCATTTTCTCGTAGGGCACCGGACGCTCGCGCGACCAGTCGGACTGATGGCCGCCGATGGGCACACGCGGATAGTGCGTTTCGTCCGTCGAGATCACATGCGGATGAATGTCAACGATGCGCAATGGTTCTCTCAGTGCTTCTCGGACGGAAGCTGCGGCGACCTTTCGAAGAGCCCTGAGGCCAGGACGCGCTCGACTTCCTCGCGTTCCAGGTGAGAATTTTCTGCGACTGACATTGTGGGGCTTTCCGCCGGCGATGACTTTACCATCAAAAGAGGAGTGTCGCAAACACTTCATCCAGTGTTGCCAGGGCGATGCAGACGGCAAAACTCTTTACATCACGGCTCGCCAGCCTCTATCGTATCCTTCTGAACGCGACACGCGTCAGGCCCTAACAGCCCGTGGTAATTCGGGGACAGACGTATAAATCACCTAAATTCGCATTGAAAACATTAGAAGAATTTAGGTGATTTATACGTCTGTCCCCGAATTACCACGGGCTGCTCGGCCCTCGCGCGGCGCTCCTGGAGGGAATGGTTATATGCGGATCTTCAGCATCGCCGTATGGCGCAGTGGGATGTTTGCGGTTGCGTTGATTTGCGCGACAGGAGGTACCGTGGCGGCACAGTGGCTGTCGCTGCCGCTTGCCGGAACGCCGCGGACTCCTGACGGAAAACCCAATCTGAGCGCGCCGGCGCCGCGCACGGCGGACGGCAAGCCGGATCTGTCCGGCATCTGGCGCATTGACAACCCTCGCCCCAACGAAGACCTGCTGTCTGATGGGAAAAGCGCGCCCATGCTGCCGTCGGCGGCCGCGCTCTACAAGCACCGCGTAGGGACGCTGGGCTACGAGAGGCCGGGGACCTTTTGTATGCCTCACGGCGTGCCCGATGCGGTGACCGTCCCGAGTCTCCCGTTCAAGATCCTCCAGATGCCCGGCGTGACCGTCGTCCTGTATGAGGAATTCCACATGTACCGGCAGATCCACACCGACGGGCGTCAGCTTCCGATCGAGACGGATGATCCCGCGTGGTACGGCTATTCGGTCGGCCGCTGGGACGGCGACACCTTCGTTGTCGAGACGGCCGGTTTCAAGGAGGGCAGCTGGCTCGACAACCACGGCCATCCGCATACCGACGCGCTCCGTATGACGGAGCGATTCCGCCGGATCAATTTCGGCCGCATGGAGCTCGCAGTGACCATCGACGACCCCAAGGCGTACTCACGGCCCTGGACGGCGGACACGATGCGGTTCGAGCTGCAGCCCGACACTGAGCTGCTCGAGCATCTCTGTGAGAACAATCGGGACCTGGGGAGCCTGCAGCAATACTGGCAGGGACGGGACCAGGCTGCGCCACCAACAACGGGGAAATAGTGATGAGAACTCGATTTGCGATCGCACTTTGCATTGCCTCGCTCGCCGCGTCCGGACGGGCGATGGCGCACCATTCGTTCGCGGCTGAATTTGACGCGACTCAACCCATTAAACTGACCGGGACGGTGACGAAGGTCGAGTGGACCAATCCCCACACCTGGTTTTTCATGGACGTCAAGAACGAGGACGGCTCCGTCACGAACTGGGGGTTCGAAATGCCGGGTCCCGGTCAACTGTTGCGGGCGGGCATGAAGCGCGATTCGATGAAGGCCGGTGACGTGGTGACGGTCGATGCGCGTCGCGCACGCGACGGCGGCAATCGCGCCAATGCGCAGACCGTCGTGCTGACCAGCACAGGCCAGCGGCTTTTCGGTGCCCAGGCAAGGTAGGCGGCCGCCAGCTCCCAATCCGAGGGATAGGTGACGTGCAATACGGAATGATGCTGGGCGTTGTGCTTGTTACCCTCTGCATCGTCTTGATCGCGCTCGTATCGGGTTGGCGGGTGCGGTCCGCCGGCGAATTCACCGTGGCCGGACGGCGCGCTGGCTGGAGCGTGGTTTCCGGCATCATTGTCGGCGCGCTGGTGGGAGGGTCTTCCACTGTGGGTACCGCGCAGGCGGCGTTCGTTTATGGCATGCCGGCCTGGTGGTACACGCTGGGCGCGGGTGTCGGTTGCGTGGTGTTGGCAACCCTGTTCGCCACGCCCTTGCGGCGCGTCAACGTGGAAACCTTGCCGCAATTCCTGGTCTGCACCTTCGGCAATCCGATCCGGCCATACGTCGCGGTGTCCGACAGTATCGGCATCTTCCTGACTATCCCCGCACAGGCGGCATCGGCGATTACGCTGCTGACTGTGCTGCTGCACTGGCCGCCGGCACCGGTGTTCCTGCTGGTTAGCTTGCTGGTGATCGCTTACGTGTTCATGGGTGGGGCGATCAGCGCCGGCGTGGCGGGCTTCGCCAAACTGCTGATCTCGTTTGCCGCATTGCTGGTGTTCGGCGCGGTGGCACTGACCATTGGCGGCGGGTTCGCGGCGTTCCAGGCGCAATTGCCGGCCAGGTATTTCAGCCTGTTCGGCAACGGGTTCTGGAAGGATATCGGCAACGGGCTCGGCATCTCCTTCGGCGTGTTGACCACGCAGGTCTATGTGCAGGCGGTGCTATCCGGCCGGGATGTGCGGCAATCGCGCATCGGTACCATCGTCGCCGGCGTCGGCACCACGGTGTTCGGGCTGGGCGGTGTTGCTGTCGGCATGTTCATGAAGATCCACGAACCGACCATCGCCCCGGCGCAGGCGCTGCCCTTGTTCGCGGCGCACTACTTCTCCCCGGTGCTCAGTGGCATCATGCTGGGCGCGATTCTGATCACGCTGATCACCTGCGCGGGCGGGTTGGCGCTGGGCATCGCCACCATGATCACGCGGGATCTGTATCAGCATTACATCCGGCCGCAGATGCAGGACCGGGAAGGCATCATGGTGGCGCGCACCACCATCGTGGTGACGGTGGTGCTGGGAGTGTTGATCGGCGGCAGTGACGTGCTGAAGCTGATCATCAGCTACAGCTTCCTGGCCTTCGCCTTTCGCGCCGACGCGATGCTGGTACCGGTTCTGGTGGCGGTGATCGGGCCGCGCCTGCGGTTGAACACGACCGGTGCCGGAGTGGGCGCGCTGGCCGGCGGCATAATCACCAATATCGGCTGGAACCTGATGGTCTCGCAGGGTGGTGCCGCCGTGTTCATCGGCCTGGCCGGCAGCGTCGCCGGGTTGCTGCTGGGGCATGCGGTGTCAATGCTGTCTGGCGGCAAGCATATCGCGCCGCCGGTTTTCACAACCACCACGGATGCGCCGCGCGTGTCGCTGGAAGGATAATAAGGGAGAGTTGATGTACAAGGTAGAACCATCGGGTGGGACACTCGGCTGCTCCATTCACGGCATGGATCTCTCGAGGCCGTTCGGCAAGCCGGAGCTGGGTTTCGCGTTGCAGGCGCTGGCCGATCACGGCGTGGTCTGCTTCCCGAAGCAGTCGCTTGATCCGTCGGCTCAGGTGGCATTCAGCCGTCAATTCGGCGAGCTGGAGGTGCATGTCTCCGGCGCGTTCCAGGAACCCGGACATCCGGAGATGATGATCCTTTCCAACATCGTGGAGAATGGGAAGCCGGTTGGCCTGGCCGATGCCGGGCAGGATTGGCACACGGATATGTCGTTCAGCAAAACCATCGCCTTCATCAACGTGTTGTATGCGTTGAAGGTGCCCCGGCGCGACGGCCGGCCGCTGGGCGCCACCCTGATCGCCGATATGACGGCCGCTTACGACACACTGCCGGACGATGTGAAGAGGAAGATCGAAGGCCTCAGCGCCACTCATAATTTCGAAAAGTTCTGGGAAATGATGCGGCAGCGCAGCGGCGCCAGGACTTCCCGCGCGCCGATGACGGAAGAGCAGAAGCGGCTGAAACCACCCGTCTCGCACCCGATGGTACTGGTGCATCCAATTTCCGGCCGCAAGAGCTTGTATGCCGACCCTGGCTACACGGTCAGCATTGATGGCATGGACAAGCAGGAAAGCGATGAACTGCTGGATTTCCTGTTCCGGCATCAGCTGCGGCCGGAATTCCAATATGCGCATCGTTGGAACGAGGGCGACGTCCTGGTGTGGGATAATCTGCGCACGCTGCACAATGCCGAAGCAGATTATCGCGCCGATGAACCGCGTCTGATCAAGCGCTGCCAGGCAATGGCGGATCGGGTGTTCACACCCGAATTCGCACATCTGGCGCAGGAATACGGAAGGCCGCAGTACCGACCGGCCTGATGCGGATGGCCAATGCAGGCGAGCTGGCGATAGCCAGGTATTGTAAAATGCAACCGATGGCGTTGGTGGTTTTCCTTAGGGGTTGCAACGTAGGCGGGCACAAGACTTTTCGTCCAACCCTTCTCGCCGAACAATTGAAACACTATGATGTCGTCAATATTGGCGCGGCCGGAACCTTCGTGATTCGCAGGCGAACCAGTCTTGCGAAGCTTCGCGCTGATTTAAGCCGCAAATTGCCATTTGAAGCCGAAGCTATAATCTGCAAGGGGTCCGACCTCATCAGCGTCGCATCGGCTGATCCGTTCGCCGATGAGCCGATTCGCTCTGACATCGTTCGTTTCGTGAGCGTTTTCGCCAAACGTCCACGGTGCCTGCCTTCGACTCCTATAAGCCTTCCTGCGGATGGAGAGTGGGTTTTGAGAGTCCTCGCAATTGAAGATCGTTTTCTATTCGGGCTATACCGGCGCCAAATGAAAGCAATCAGCTACCTCGGCGCGATCGACAGACTCTTCGGAGTCCGAGCCACGACACGCAATTGGAATACAATCAGCGCGATAATTAAGGTATTAAGAAGCGAAGGCTCGTGATCGCACATCGTACCGCTCTCGTACCGCTAGATCATAAATCAGCTTTGGCGCTCTTGCCTGGTCCCGAGTTTCTCTGCCTCGTGAACAAACACGAATGTCTCGTGAAGTCTCTCAACAGCGTCGTCAATGTCGGCCGGCACTACCGGCGCTGAACGCTCCAGATCCCGAAATGCCTCCTCGATCCGCTGAACCGTGGAGTCATCTATATTGGGGCTGCCTGTTGAAAGCAGTGCTTCAGTCTCCTTGAGCGAGGCCTTGTAGCGCACCGCAGCCACGCGGTGCTTCTCCGTCCTTTCCTCGTACCGATTGAACGTTTTGCGGAACCTATTCGTGCCGCAGCGCGTGGATGGGATCGACTCGACTCGCGCGCATCGCCGGCAACCATACGGCAACCAGGGCAACGCCGACCAATATTACCGGCACCACAAGAAAGACCAGGGGATCCCACGCCTGGACACCAAACAAAAAGCCGGCGATCAAGCGTGTCAAAGCGAAAGCCGCACCAAGCCCGCAAACCACGCCTGCCAGAGTCGGCCGCAGGCCTTGAAACACCACCATGTTTCGGATTTGGCTCGATTGCGCTCCCAGAGCCATCCGTATTCCGATTTCCTGGGCGCGCTGTGTCACCGAGTACGCCATCAATCCGTAGATCCCGATCGCTGCCAGCAAAAGCGCCGAACACCCGAAGATCGTCAGCACCAGGGCATTGAAGTTCTCGGCCGCCGTCGATCGCGCGAGGATTTCTTCCATAGTGCGGATGCGCGCCACCGGTAGTCCTCCACTCGCCTCGCGCAATTCATTCTGAATCGCGGAACTCAACGACATTGGCGCCACCCGAGTCCGGATCACCCAGGCCGATGGGACGATCTGCGACATCCCGATGTCCGACACGTACATGCTGGGGAGTGGGTCGCGATTGAGGCTGTAGGCATGGACGTCGCCGACGACACCGATGATCCGGCGCGGAGAGTCATGGTAGATGATGATTTGGTCGTTCAGAGGATCGCTGTTCGGCCAGAAGTCCTTCGCCAGAGTCTGATTGATGATCACGACCGGCTGCCCGCTCTCGTCCCGCTCCGTAAATGTGCGGCCGCGCACGACGGGAATTTTAAAGGTCTCGAAGTAGCCTGCGGAAACCCGCGTCCACACCGCGGCGCCCCGAGAAGCCGGCCCTTCGGGACGTCCCACAATTTGGAATGGTCCGCCCCCGACCGGCTCCAGAGGCACCAAAGAGGTAGTTGCCGCGACCTCGACGCCAGGAAGCGCGGTGATACGGCGAACACCCTCGTGAATCACCCGGATCACGCTCGCCGGCTTTTCGAATTGGGGACCCGTAAGCGACATGCGCATCGTCAAGACATTGTGCGCATCGAAGCCAGGATCGACTTGCCGAATCGCAATGAAGGTTCGGATCAGCAGCCCTGCTCCGATCAACAGCACCAGGGCCAGCGCCGTCTCGGTGGTCACCAGCAGCGCGCGAGTCTTATTGTGCCGCAAGCCCGTGCCGCTGCGATTGCTGCCCTCTTTGAGCGTGCTGCTCAAATCCGCCCGCGACGATTGCAAAGCGGGAACGAGTCCAAACAGAATGCCAGTCAAAATCGACAAGGCGAGCGTGAATGCCAAAACTCGCCAGTCGAGGCTCACATTGGAGCCGTCCGCCCCGATGCGCGGGATATTGCCGGGACTGAGGCTCAGAATGGCGCGGATGCCGGCGTAGCCCGCTGCCACACCCAAAACGCCGCCGGCAAGCGATAGCATGACGCTCTCTGTAAGGAGTTGCCGGACAATGCGCCCGCGTCCGGCTCCCACCGCCGCACGAATGGCAATTTCACGTTTCCGGCCCGTCGCGCGCGCCAGCAGCAAGTTGGCGACATTCGCGCAAGCGATCAGCAGCACGAAGCTGACCGCGCCCACCAGGATCAGCAGGGAATTCCGCACACCGCCCACGATGGCATCCTGCAAAGGCTGCACACGGAACCCCGCCCTGCCGCGGACATCGTCCGGCCACTTGCGGGCGTACTCCTGGTAACTGGCTTGTAACTGCGCATTCGCGACTGCCAGGGTGACCCCGGGTTTCAAGCGTCCGGCGACATTGAAGAAATGGCCATGATCCGCGCTGTTCGGGTCGAGCTGGAAGGGAATATAGACATCCGGCGGCTCCTCGATCGTGACGTCGCCGTTTCCCCGCATCATTTCTGAAATCTGACCATTCTTGAGATTGGAGCCCGCCACGCCGATGATTTCATAGCGCTCGCCGTTCAGTGTCATGCGCCTGCCGATCACCTTCGGTTCGCCCCCGAAGCGCCGCTGCCAGAACGCGTAGGCGAGCACCGCGGTCTTCGGCGTGTTCGGCAGGTCGTCCTCGGCCGTGAACGTGCGGCCATACAAAGCCTTGGCGCCGCACAGCCGGAAGTCGAACGTGTTCTGGAACATCACGATCCGCTCGGGATCGGGATAGGCGAACGGTTTCAACAGGACCGTGTTGACCACCGAGAAAATCGCGGTGTTCGTTCCGATCCCGAGCGCCAGAGCAGCGATCGCGGCGATGGTGACGCTCGGCGTCTGGAGGAACATGCGGACGGAATGCTTCAGATCCTTCAGAAAGGCATCCATAACGTATTCAGGCGAAAAGTATCACCAGTTAAGCTGCCTCACCGTGGTTGCTGATAGAGCCCGAGCACATTGCCACCTGGATCGCGGAATGTCGCGGTGATCTCCGGCGCATCCGCGCCGATTGGCTGGACAATCTCGCAGCCCGCAGCGATGATGGCGTCACATGTCGCAGCCACACTGTCGACCATGATGTATATAAGCAGGCCAGGCCCTGGTGATGGCGGACGGCCAAGCAGCCACGTTCCGCTCACTTCCCCGACGCCGTCGTCAAAGGCAGTGCTGCCATCGCCGCGTTTCCTGATCTTCCAGCCGAAAACCTGTTGGTAGAATTCCGCCGAGCGGGAAATGTCCGTCGCCGGCATCTCGATGTAGCAGATCTTGCCGTTCGCAAATGTCGGAGCCATTGATTTCCTTTCGTTCGCAGTCATGCTTAGACGTGATCATCCTGACAGAAACGGGTAGCATGCGCACCTCATTGCTGAACACCGCCATAATGGAAAAACGAGAAACCCGTCTATCGTGGTTAACGACTGAACACGCGCAAGATGCTGGGCAAGAAGGGCTACGATTTTCTACAATGTGCTCTCCGGCATCATCCTTGACCGACATCGAGGAGCGTTCTCCGCCAAGTCAATGCCGGGCGCTTACAGGCCGCCGCAGAGACTATGCGTCAATACATACACGCAACCGTACGCGGACTCGACGGGCAGCCGCTACGTGATGAGAACGGCAACATCATCACACGTGTGCAGCCAGGGCTGGTCAACCGAAGGGGCGCCGAGAGTGCACCGTTTACGCCACATCGTACACATCGATGACACACAAAGTGATTCTTGCCACCGCTGGATTAGCGTTGACCTTGTTTTCCTTCGCGTGCTCCGCGAACGCACAGAAAGCGGATCAACTCTACGGGCTATGGCGAATCGGCGATGTTGAGGGTGGCCGGCAATCCAGCTACTTTGTCTTTCCCAGATAGAAAATCATGCCAAAAGACGCACGGTAGCCGGTCGGTTTGGTCCCGAATGCTTCGTTCGGGAGAGTGGTCTGGAAATACTCCGCCTGGAACACCCGCACCGCAGCCCTCTTCGCGAGATTTACATCCAGTCCGCCTCCCAGCGCCGCGGCAAAAGCGTTGTC
>WNFT01002944.1_pt1 | contig 23366 bp, 20 predicted proteins | sample 5400191 | NCBI WGS metagenome assembly WNFT01 (sample SAMN13153359, study PRJNA577476) | soil metagenome | isolation source: 80 cm saprolite under Madrone tree | place: USA:California | collected 2016-06-14 | reverse complement strand
CTCGGCCGCGCGCTGATGAAGAAGCTGAAGGTCTACGCGGGCGACAAGCATCCCCACGCCGCCCAGAAGCCAGCCGCCATGGAAGCGGCCAACGCATAGGATTCGCGAGAGATGCCCAAGGACCTGATCGTTTCCGCTACCGGACGCCGCAAGGAGTCGATCGCGCGGGTGCGGATGAAGCCCGGCTCGGGCGAGTTCGTCGTCAACGACCGTACCCTCGACGAGTACTTCGGGCGCGAGACCAGCAAGATGATCCTCAAGCAGCCGCTCGAGGTCGTCGAGCAGCTCAACAAGGTGGACATCGCCGTGATCGTCTGCGGCGGCGGGCTCTCGGGGCAGGCTGGGGCCATCCGTCACGGGATCAGCCGCGCGCTCACCAAGCTCAATCCGGACTACCGGCCGCCACTGAAGAAGGCCGGCTTCCTCACGCGCGATGCGCGCGCGGTGGAGCGGAAGAAGTACGGACGGCCCGGAGCGCGCAAGCGGTTCCAGTTCTCCAAGCGGTAGGCGGCTGGTTTTCTCCGCGTGTCCTGGCGGCCCTGCTTCGGCGGGGCCGTCGCGCTTCGGGCGCATTCACAAATCACTACATCCGAGCACACCGCCTACCTGTGCGTTCATTGGGAGCGCCGGATCGCGCGTGCTACCGTCGCTGGATGGAACTGAACGAGATCCTCCAGGTTGCGCTGCGAGGCGGAGCGTCCGACATCCACCTCAAGGCGGGGCTCCCGCCCATGTTCCGCCTCGACGGCTCGCTGGTCCCGCTCAAGGATGCCCGCCGCCTTCCGCCTGAGGAGATCTCGCGGATGGCGTTCGGGATCATGAACGACTACCAGAAGGAGAAGTTCAAGACGAACAACGAGCTCGATCTCGCGTACGGCGTGCCGGGCCTGGGCCGCTTCCGCGTCAACGCCTTCCAGCAGCGCGGCACCATCGGGGTGGTGCTCCGCGTCATCCCCTTCAAGATCGCCACCATCGAGCAGCTGCTCCTGCCCAAGATCCTGGAGAAGGTCGCCGCCGAGCAGCGCGGGCTCATCCTGGTCACCGGCACCACCGGCTCCGGCAAGAGCACCACGCTCGCCGCCATGGTCGATCACATCAACAGCAACGAGACCTGCCACGTCATGACCATCGAGGACCCGATCGAGTTCCTGGTCCGCGACAAGCGCAGCATCGTCAATCAGCGCGAGGTCGGCGTCGACACCCTCTCGTTCGCGCAGGCGCTCAAGTCGGCGCTGCGCCAGGACCCGGACGTGATCCTGGTCGGCGAAATGCGCGATCTGGAGACCATCGAGACGGCGCTGACGGCGGCCGAGACCGGACACCTCGTGCTCTCCACCCTGCACACGCTCGACGCCACCGAGACCATCGCGCGCATCGTCTCCGCGTTCCCGCCCCACCAGCAGAAGCAAGTGCGCCTGCAGCTCGGTTCGGTGCTCAAGGCGGTCATCTCGCAGCGGCTGGTGCCGCGCGCGGACGGGAAGGGACGCGTGGCTGCCGTCGAAGTGCTGGTCTCCAACTCGCGCGTGCGCGAGATGATCGAGGACAAGGATCGCACCAAGGAGATTCCGCAAGCCATCGCCCAGAGCTACACCACGTACGGCATGCAGACCTTCGATCAGTCGCTGATGAGCCTCTTCAAGCAGAACATCATCGCCTACGAGGAAGCCCTGCGGCAGTGCTCGAACCCGGACGACTTCGCGCTCCGCGTCTCCGGCATCAGCGGCACCAGCGATTCCACCTGGGACGATTTCGAGGGCAGCAAGGGCGACGGAAAGGCGGCCGCGGCGCAGAAGGGCGGCCGCCCGCCGTTGCCACCGCGCGCGCCGCCGGTCGTGGGGAAACCGGGTGGAGCCGCTCCCGCCAAGCCCGGCGCAGCACCCGCCAAAGCGGCCCCGCCGGCGGCGGACGACGATTTCCAGATCGAGCGCTTCTGATCCGTCTGTTGACGGCAGCCGGAACCGACCGTCACGCGGTATGTTGGCGGCGTGGCTGACGACGTACCCTTGGACAAGGCGCTCCGTCTGCTCGCTCTGCGATCTCGCACCGCGCAAGAGCTCGATCGCGCGCTCGCGAAGGCCGGAGTCGCTTCCACCGAGCGCCAATCCGCGCTGGCGCGCCTGCGGGAGCTGGGCTACATCAACGACCGCGAAGTTGCCCGGGCGCGCGCCCGCACGCGGGTCGAGCGGGGAGATGCTCCGCGGCTGGCGGCAAAGAGGCTCGCGGCCGCCGGAATCGGCGAGCCCGACGCGCGCGCAGCGGCGGAAGAGGCGGCGGAGGGCGCGGCGGAAGACGAGCTGGCCGCAAAAGCGTTGCAGGGCCGCTTGCGGGGACGCAAGCCGGCGGACATGCGGGAGAAACAGCGGCTCCTGCGGGCGCTGGTCGCGAGGGGCCACCGGCCATCGGCGGCGGCGAAGGCGCTGGGGGTCGAATGGGAAGGCGACGATGAGACCGACGATCTGTAGAGCGCTCCTCCTCGCGGCAACGTGCGCTTGCGCGTCGAGCGGCCCGAGCATCGACATCACCAAGCCCGTGACGGGCGCCGAGGCGAGCAACGCCGCCAAGGCGTACGAGAAAGGCCTGCAGGAGAAGAAGGACGGAAACCCGTTGGAGGCGACCCGGTTTTTCGAGTACGTCCGCAACAACTTCCCCTACTCGCAGTACGCGGCGCTGGCACAGCTCGCGATCGCCGACATGGCGTTCGACCGCGACGACTGGACGCAGGCCGCGACCCTGTACCAGGACTTCGTGAAGAGCCATCCCTCGCATCCCAAGGCCGACTACGCCGCGTTCCGCGCCGGGATGGCGTACTTCAATGATCGACCGTCCGACGTCTTCCTGCTGCCACCCGGGTACGAGAAGGACCAGGGCCCGGTGCGGCAGGCGCTCGAGGCGCTGAACCGCTTCGTCTCCGCCTATCCGAAGAGCGACTACGTTCCCAAGGCGCGCCAGATGATCCACGACTGCCGGGAGCTGCTCGCGCGGCACGAGCGGTACGTCGCGGAGTTCTACTGGAAGCGCGAGCAATGGCGGGGAGCGGCCGGCAGGTACATGACGCTGGCGGATACCTACGGCGATCTGCAGGATGGCAAGGTGCACGCCGATTCGCTCTGGCGCGCGGCGCAAGCGTACCGGAACGCGAACGATCCCGGCGATCAGCGCAAGACGCTGCAGCGGCTGGTGCAGGAGGCGCCGCGCGATCCGCGGCGGGCCGAGGCAGAGGCGCTACTGAAGCAGATCCCGGCCAATGCGCCGGTGACCTCGCCGACCGACGTGAAGTCCGCTCCGACAGCGCCACCGGAAGGAGCGACGCCGTCGAACCGGCCGGCCACCGAGCCCGCTCCGGCTTCCAATCCGCCTCTCACCCCGCCACTCGCGCCGTCCGGAGGGTAAACCGTGGTACGCTCTCGCCGGGGACTCGACGGGGAGAGCATGGACGACCAACTGAGGGAGCTGGTCGCCCTCGCCAGGGAGCACTTCCAGCGCGGCGATTACTCGCTCGCGGCCGGCCATCTCGAGCAGGCGGTAGCGCGCGGCGTCGCCTTCGCCGACGTCCACCACATGCTCGGCGTCGTCTACCATCACCTCGGCGAGTTCGCGGCGGCGCAGCGCGCGCTGGAAAAGGCGCTGGCGATCAACCCGAACTACGTCGAGGCCGGGCTGAACCTCGCCATCGTCTGCAACGATCTCGGACAGTACGAGCGCGCGCAGCAGGTCTACGGGGCTGCTCTCTCTCGCGCGCGGAGCCGCGGGAAGCGCGAGCCGAACGGCGACGAGCCGATGGACAACTACACGCGCGGGAAGATCGCCAACCTGCACGCGGCGGTCGCCGACGGGTATCTGTCGATGCGGCGGCCGAACGATGCCGCCGCCGAGTACCGGCGGGCGCTGTCGCTCTGCCCCACCTTCGTCGACCTGCGCCTGCGGCTCGCGCACGCCTTGCGCGATGCCAACGACATCGACGGCGCCGTGGCCGAGTTCCGGCTCGCGGTCCAGCATGCGCCGGCCTATCTGCCCGCGCGCGTCTCGCTGGGCATGGCGCTATACGCGGGCGGCAAGTTGGAGGAGGCCCTGGCGCAGTGGCAGGAGGTGCTGCGGATCGATCCGCAGCACCGCACCGCCAGCGTCTATCTGAAGCTCGCGCGATCGCAACCGCAGAGATCCGGCACATGAGCGAACGCGGGTACGCGTTGCGCTTCATCTCCGGAAAATACCAGGGAGGCGAGTATCCGCTGGCGCAGTCCGGGGACCTGGTGATCGGTCGCTCGAGCGAGCTCGACCTGGTGCTGATCGAGGACATGGTCTCGCGCAAGCATGCCCGCATCACCTTGGCTTCGGGCGGGATCACCATCGCCGACCTCGGCTCGACCAACGGAACGTTCGTGAACGGCGAGAAGGTGCGGCGGGCGCAGCTCAAGGAAGGCGACCGCATCCTGATCGGCACCAGCATCCTCAAGCTGGTGGCACGGACCGCGGGCACCACGCCGGTCGACCCGAAATCAGTCCAACAGGACCTCGAGCGCACCGCGGCAGCGCGCGAGAAGAAACAGGGCGGCCGGAGCGCCGTGCAGGGCCGGCTCGAGGAAGTGCCGCTGGTCGACCTGTTGCAACTCTTGAGCACTTCCAAGAAGACCGGGGCCATCGTCATCAGCGGATATCGCAGCGGCCACGTACACCTGCGCTCGGGAAAAGTGGTGAGCGCGGTGATCGACGCGGATCCGACGCTGCCGCCCAAAAAAGGGCTCTACCGGATGATCGCGTGGACCCAGGGCGGATTCGAGTTCGTGGCTCAGGAAGGCGATCTGCCGCGGATGCCGAACGAGATCACGGACGCCACCGAACAGCTGATCATGGACGCGATGCAGCAGGCGGACGAGCTCGCCCGCGGCGGATTCCCCGCGCCCACGGCCGCGATCGCGATCGCGATGCCGCTGTCGCCCAAGCTGCGGGAGCTGTCTGCGGACGAGCTCGATCTGCTGCAGCTCGTCCACAACTACGGCGTGGTACAGGCGGTGCTCGATCGCGCATCCGGAAGCGATCTGGAAGTGGCGCGGAGGATCGCGGCCCTGATCGAGCGCGGGTACCTGCGCCTGTTCTGACGCGCAATCGCGCCCCGTCTGCGTTAGAACACGGCGCCGATCGTGGATGACAAGGCCACAGAGCAGGTCATGGCGGAGGCGGAAGGCCATCCGAAGCCGGTGCGCCTTACGCTGCTGAGCCACGGCTCGGGTTGAGCCTGCAAGCTCCGCCCCGCGGAGCTCGCGCAGGTCTTGCGCGGAATCAGCCCGGCACGCCGTCCGAAGCCGCTGCTCGTCGGCACCGAGACCAGCGACGACGCGGCCGTGTGGAAGCTGGATGCCAAGCGCGGCCTGGTGGCGACCGTGGACTTCTTCGCGCCCGTGGTCGACGACCCGCGAGACTACGGCCACATCGCCGCCGCGAACTCGCTGTCCGACGTGTATGCGATGGGTGGAACGCCGCTGTACGCCCTGAACATCGTGGGCTGGCCACGCTCGCAGCCCTTCGAGCTTCTCGGCGAGATCCTCGCCGGCGGCGCCGAGGCCGCGCGGAAGGCGGACTGCCCGATCGTCGGCGGCCACAGCGTGGACGACCTGGAGCCGAAGTACGGGCTGGCCGTCACGGGCCTGGTCCACCCCAAGCGCGTCCTGAGCAACGCCGGGGCGAAGCCGGGAGACGTCATCCTCCTCGGCAAAGCGCTCGGGACCGGCATTGCGGTCTCCGCCATCAAGAAGGGCATCGCCGCTTCCGGGCTGCTGCACGAGGCGGTGGCGCAGATGAAGCAGCTCAACCGGTCGGCGGGCGAGGTCTACGCGAGACACTGGAAATCGGTGCATGCGCTCACCGACGTCACCGGCTTCGGTCTGCTCGGCCATCTCGATTCCGCGATGCGTGCCTCGAAGACCCGCGCCCGCATCGACGCGGCGCAGATCGCCGTGCTACCCGACGTGCGCGAGCTGGCCCGCGAAGGCGTGGTCCCCGCCGGAACGAGGGCGAACCTCGAGTTCGTCTCCGTGCGGGCGACATTCCCGGCGTCGATGATTGAGCCGGACCGGCTGGTGCTCGCCGACGCGCAGACCAATGGCGGCTTGCTCGCGGCCGTGAGCGCGAAGACCGCGCCCCAGATCCTGCGGGCGCTGGCGGACGCCGGCGCGCCAGCGCGGGCCATCGGCGAAGTGGTGCGCTTGCGGCGCGGCGAGGGTCCGGGTATCGACATTGCGGGCGAAATTTCCGCTCCGCCGCTGCGTTAGCAGATGCAGGAGAAACGCAGATGATCCGTACTGCCGCAACGATCGCCGTCGTCGCCCTGATCGGCTGGATCGCCCTCCGCATCCTGTTCGGCTTCGCCGGAGGCGTGCTCGGGCTCCTGATCTCGCTGGCGGTGTTCGTGCTCAAGATCGCGCTGGTGGTGGGGCTCGTGTACTGGCTACTCACCATCTTCAGCCCCGAAACAGCGAAGAAGATGCGCGATGCGCTCCGGGGTGAGTCTCTGTAAGCCTGGGAATCGCTTGCCTTTCTGGTAAGCTTTCGGGCGTGCGTCGCGCCCTCGCGCTGAGCATGGCCCTCCTCGCCCTGCCCGCCGCCGCCGCGGAGCAGCAGTCGCCGCTCGTCGTCGTGCTCGACCCCGGTCATGGGGGCAGATGGCCGCACGACGGCGCCCACGGCCGCCGTGGCCTGCACGAGAAGGTGATCGCCCTGCAGGTGGCCCAGAAGACGAAGGAGCTGCTCGAGCAGCAGGGCGCGACGGTGATCCTCACCCGCGACGCGGACGAGGATGTCCCGCTCGCCGACCGGGTCCGCATCGCCAACGAGGCCGGCGCCGACGTCTTCCTCTCCATCCACTGCAACGCGATGGAGAAGCACGAGGACCGCAAGGTGACCCGTGGCGTGGAGACCTACTTCCTCTCTCCGGATCCGACTGACGCGGAAGCGAAGATGCTCGCGCAGCTGGAGAACGGCGGCCCCGACGCCGTGCCGCTGCCGAGGGCGAGCGACGCCGTCGCCGGAATCCTCAACGACCTTGCGCTCGGTCAGGCGCGTAACGACTCCGCCGCCCTGGCGCTGATCGTCCAGCAGCACATCGTCCGCGGCACGCGCGCCCCGTCTCGCGGAGTGCGGCAGGCGCCCTTCCTGGTCCTGTCCGGCACGCGCATGCCCTCCGCGCTGGTGGAGATCGGTTTCATCTCGCATCCGCGCGAAGGCCACATGCTCGGCGGCAGGACCTATCAGGCGAAGGTGGCGCAGGCGCTCGCGGACGGCGTTCGCGCCTTCGCCGACAAGGTGCTCGCGCGCCGGCTGGTGGCGCAGGTCAGGTCCCCGGCGGAGAAGGCCGACGGCGCGCCGCTGAACGCCGCAGCCGCGGTTGCCTCACCCGGCGGGACGCGGTAAGTCGCACGGCCCATGCCCCGGAAAGACCGCGGACCCGATCAGCTCCGCACCGTGACGCTGGCGACCAACTTCACGGAGCACGCCGAAGGAAGCGTGCTCTGCAGCTTCGGGCGGACGCGCGTCCTCTGCACCGCGACCGCCGAGGAGCGGGTCCCGAGCTACGTGAAGGGCTCCGGGCGCGGTTGGGTGACGGCCGAGTACGGGATGCTCCCCCGCTCGACGCACACCCGCACCGACCGCGAGGCAGCCAAGGGCAAGCAGAGCGGCCGCACGCAGGAGATCCAGCGGCTCATCGGGCGGGCGCTGCGGGCGGCCGTCGATCTGCAGACGCTCGGGGAACGGCAGGTGCTGATCGACTGCGACGTGCTGCAGGCCGACGGTGGCACGCGGACCGCCGCGATCACCGGCGGCTATGCGGCCCTCGGCATCGCCCTGCGCCGGATGCAACGGGAGAAGGCTCTGCGGGCACCGGTCGCCGCGATCAGCGTCGGGATCCTGGCGGGACAGGCGCTGCTCGATCTCGACTATGAGGAGGACTTCTCCGCCGAAGTGGACATGAACGTCGTGGGCAACGCGGCGGGCGAGCTTCTCGAGGTGCAGGGCACGGCGGAGAAGCGGCCGTTCACGCCGGGCCAGCTTGCCGAGATGGTCGCGCTCGCGCAGAAGGGCCTCGCCGAGCTGCACCAGAAGCAACTCGCGGCGATCGCCGGAGCGTTCGCGAAGTGAAGCTGCTGGTTGCGACCTCGAACGCCGGAAAGCTCGCCGAGATCCGCGAGATCCTCGCCGGCATCGCGCTCGAGCTGCTCTCGCTCAGGGACGTGCGGTTGCCCCCGCCCGACGAAACCGGCGCGACCTTCCACGACAACGCGGCGCAGAAGTCCACCATCTGCGCGCGGCAGAGCGGGCTCTGGACGCTCGCCGACGACAGCGGCCTCTGCGTGGACGCCCTCGGCGGTGCGCCGGGAGTGCACAGCGCGCGGTACGCGCCGACCGACGAGGAGCGCCGCGCCAGGCTCCTCCAGGCGCTGCGCGGGATTCCCGAGGAGAAGCGCACAGCGTACTTCTTCTGCGCGGTCGCGCTCAGCCCGCCCGAAGGCGAGCGGGTCCTGCGCGCGGAAGGACAGGTGGACGGAAGCATCGCGTTCGAGGAACGGGGAACGAACGGCTTCGGGTACGATCCGATCTTCCTGCCCGCGGAGGCGCCGGGAAAGACGCTCGCTGAGCTGGACTCGGCAGAGAAGAATCGCCTGTCGCATCGCGGGCGTGCGCTCGCGCGGCTGCGGCCGGTCCTGGAGCGGCTGAAACCGTGTACTTCCCCTGCGCTTTCAGCGGGGCGTAGCGCAGCCTGGTAGCGCGCCTGCCTTGGGCGCAGGAGGTCGGAGGTTCGAATCCTCTCGCCCCGACTTTCTGCAAACTGGCGCGCCCAGCAGGATTCGAACCTGCGACATCCAGCTTAGAAGGCTGGCGCTCTATCCAGCTGAGCTATGGGCGCGATGTCCGGCGTGCCGGTGGTCGAGATAGTAGCGCCTCCCCGCTCCGAGCCCAAAGGGGATGGCGCCGTCCTGGGGGATCGTGTAGATCCCGCGGCCGCGTCCGGCGGTGGCGAGATACGGTGGCTGTAGCTCAATGGTAGAGCACTGGACTGTGACTCCAGGTGTTGCCGGTTCGAGTCCGGTCAGCCACCCCATTCCGGCTTGACGGTCGCGCGTGTACCGGATAAACAGCGCCGCCCTCGGCGGGCTGAGATAGGGGAGCGTAGCTCAACTGGCAGAGCAATGGACTCTTAATCCATAGGTTGAAGGTTCGATTCCTTCCGCTCTCAGTCGCAGATAGGCCCGTCACGTGGAGATGTGGCGGGCCTTTCTTTGCTTCCAGGTCAGCCGCAGGTGGCAGCGTCTGATCGCGGCACCCCTGCGGAACGTCTCTTGAAATACCGGCATCCGAGGCGTAAGCCGGGCCCGATTTTCCGATCGGGAGGTCCACCATGCGAACACGTTTGACCGTGTTTCTGTCGCTCGGCCTGCTCGCGTCGGCGCTGCCTGCCGCCGCGCAGTTTTACGCACAGACGAATCTCGTTTCGGACCAGGCGGGGAAGGCCGCTCAGCCTCCCGATGCCCACCTCGTCAATTCTTGGGGGCTTGTCTCGAGTCCGACGTCACCATGGTGGGTGGCCAACAACGGCACGTTGACGTCGACACTGTACAACGCAGACGGAACCGCGCGGACGCTGGTCGTGACCATCCCCGGCCCTCCGACCGGCATCGTGTTCAACGGAGGCGCGGGATTCGTGGTGCACAGTGGAACCGCGGCCGGCCCGGCGGTGTTCATCTTTGCTACGGAGGATGGAACGATCGCCGGCTGGAATCCCAACGTGCCGGCTCCCGGATCGAGGCAGGCGACGGTCGCGGTAGACAACTCCGCCGCAGGCTCCGTCTACAAGGGCCTCGCGATCGCGAGCACGGTCGCCGGCGATTTCCTCTACGCGACCGATTTCCACAATGGCGCAGTCGACGTGTTCAACAGCGCGTTCGCTCCGGTCAATGTCCCGGGTGCCTTCACCGATCACAATCTCCCAGCCGGGTACGCGCCGTTCGGCATCCAGACGATCGGGAGCAGCGTCTTCGTGACCTACGCGTTGCAGAACGCCGCAGCGCACGACGACGTCGCCGGAGTCGGACACGGCTACGTGGACGAATACGACACTGCAGGGATGCTGCTCAGACGCGTCGCCTCCAAGGGGCGCCTCGATTCACCGTGGGGCCTCGCGCTCGCGCCGGCGACCTTTGGCGCATTCGGCGGCGCGCTCCTGGTCGGGAATTTCGGCGACGGCAAGATCAACGCATTCGATCTCGTCAGCGCGCGGGGAACCGGCCAGGCGGTGCAGCTCGGTCAGTTCCACTCCGCAACCGGGGCTCCGCTGAAGATCGACGGTCTGTGGGCCCTGCAGTTCGGCAAGGGGAACGCGAACTCGGGCTCGACGAACTCTTTGTTCTTCACTGCCGGACCGGATGAGGAGAGCCACGGATTGTTCGGCAAACTGGACCCTGCACCGGCACCCCGGTAGGGCGAGCATCATCCGCAGGACTGGCGGACGGCCGCTCGCCCACCCGCCACCGCTTGCTTTCGCCCCGCTGGTGCGCAACCTCCTCGCACCTGAGACAGAGGAGGCCGCAATGTCCAGCATCAGTAGCCTGCAGGACCTGATCCACCTCGACATGGACGCCATCAAGGCCTACGACCAGGCGATCAAGGCCTGCGAGCACGAGAACGTCGCCGCGCAGCTCCGGCTCTTCCGCAGCGACCACGAGCGCCACGTCCGCAACCTCTCCCAGGAGCTGACCAAGCTGGGCGAGAAGCCGGACGCCCGCACCGACGTGAAGGGCTTCTTCATCGAGAAGTTCACCGCCATCACCAGCATCGGCACGCGCAGCGCGCTGATGTCGATGATGGGGAACGAGACCTTGACGAACGCGCGGTACAAGGCGGCGCTCGACCTCCAGGACATCCCTGAGTCGGCGAAGAGCGTGATCCGCGCGAACTACGCGGACGAGCAGCGGCACCTCGGCTGGATCCGCAGCGCGCTCGATCAGAAGCTCTGGGAACGCGCGCAGCCGTCGGCGCGCTGAGCTCAAGGCTTGATCGGCTCCCACGCCGATCGCACGATCTCCCGGAGATCCTGCAGCCGAGGCCGCCACCCCAGGTCGCGCATGATGCGCTGCGAGCTGGCCACGAGCACTGCCGGATCTCCCGGACGTCTGGGTCCGGTGCGCACGCGGATGTCGCGGCCGGACACCGACCGTGCAACCTCGATCACCTGCATCACGGAGTAACCGCTCCCTCCACAGCCGAGGTTGTACGAACCGCCGGCGTGGCCATCCGCCAACGCCTGCAGCGCGAGCACGTGCGCGCGCGAGAGATCGTTCACGTGGATGTAGTCGCGGACGCAGGTGCCGTCGGGGGTCGGGTAGTCGGCGCCGAAGATGGTCACCTCGGGAATCCGGCCGGCCGCCGCCTGCAGCACGACCGGAACCAGGTGCGTCTCGGGCTCGTGGCGCTCGCGGCAGCGGGCCGTGGCGCCCGCGGCGTTGAAATATCTCAAGCTGATCGAGCGCAGGCCGTACGCCCCGGAGTACCAGCGGAGCGCGTTCTCGAAGGCGAGCTTGGTCTCGCCGTAAGGATTCGTCGGCGCCGTCGGGTCGGTCTCCTCGATCGGCTGCTTCGCGGGTTCGCCGTAGACGGCAGCCGTGGAGGAGAACACCAGCCAGCGAACGCCGTGCTCGCGCATCGCGTCGACCAGCGCGAGACCCGCGACGACGTTGTTGCGGTAGTACTTCGCGGGCTCCTGGACCGACTCGCCGACCAGCGAATGCGCCGCCAGGTGCACCACCGCGTCGGCGCCGGAAACGGCCGTGTGCAGCGCTTTGGCATCGAGCAGGTCGGCGTGCACGAAATCCGCCGCTGGGTGCACCGCGTCGCGATGGCCCTTGTACAGGTTGTCGTACACCACCGCGCCATGACCCGACGCCAGCAGCTCTTCGACGACGCCGCTTCCGATGTACCCCGCACCGCCCGTGACCAAGACCCGCATCGCGCCTCCACCGTTCGCCGCTAGTATTGCGCGGGAGGCGCGGCACGGAAACCGATCAGGTGGAAGAGCTACTGCGCCAGCAAGCCCCAGCGCGCCGCGAGCCGGACGAGATCGACCGCGGAGTGCGCGTTCAGCTTGCGCAGGATGCGCCCGCGGTGGGTCTCGACGGTACGGGGGCTGATGCCGAGCTGCTTCGCGATCTGGGCGGTCGGATTCCCCTGGATGCAGAGCTCGAAGATCTCTCGCTCGCGAGCGGTGAGCGTCGCCAGCGGCGAGCGGGATGCTTCCGGACCGTTGCGCAGGCGGCGATAGTCGGACACCACGAATCCCGACACCTGGGGCGCTAGATACGTTTCCCCACGGGCAACGGTGCGGATGGCCTCCATCACCTCGGCCGCGGACTGCGACTTGCAGGCATAGCCGAGCACGCCAGCCTGCAGCGCGTCAGCCACGTGGGCCTCGTCGGCCACCATGCTCAACGCGAGCACGCGTCGTTTCGGGTCCTCGCGCAAGAGCTCGCGGGCCACGCCGATCCCGCTCACGCCGGGAAGCATCACGTCCAGCACGACCACTTCCGGTTGCGACGCGCGAACCGCGGGCAACGCTTCCTGGGCGTTCGATGCCTCCGCCACGACGCGGAGATCGGGTGCGCTGGCCAGCATCGCGCGCAGGCCTTCGCGGAACAGGAGATGATCGTCCACCAAGGCTACGCGAAGCGTTGTCATGTCCCTCTCTTACATCCGATCCCTGACGGTCGAGTCCGTAGCAGCCCGTATGCATCCGGTATCGAGCGCTGCGACGTGCCTCCCTGCGAAAACAGGCGTAGATTCTCGGTTCGAATGCCCTCTCGCGACATCGTCGTGATCGGCGCTTCCGCCGGCGGCGTCGAAGCGCTCGCGGCGCTCGTCCGGCGGCTTCCCTCCGACCTCGGAGCGGCAATGTTCGTCGTCCTGCATCTGTCGCCCGAGCACAAGAGCGTCTTGCCGCAGATCCTCAGCTCGGCCGGTCCCTTGGTCGCCAAGCATGCACGAAACGGGGAAACCATCTTCCCCAACCGGGTCTACGTGGCCAGGCCCGATCATCACCTGCTCGTACACGAGGATCACATCCGCGTCGTCCGCGGCCCGCGCGAGAACGGACATCGGCCCGCGATCGATCCGCTCTTCCGGACGGCGGCCTACACGTTCGGGGCGCGCGTAATCGGTATCGTGCTGTCTGGGGCGCTCGACGACGGAACGGCGGGGCTGGCCGCCATCAAGAGCCAGGGCGGGCTTGCCATCGTGCAGGATCCGGACGATGCCCTCGTCGACTCGATGCCGCGCAGCGCGCTGGAGAACGTCGACGTCGACCACGTCCTTTCCGTCGCCGAGCTGGGCAAGATGCTGCCGCAGCTCGTCGGCGAGACGGTGAACGCGCCCGGAGCGGCGGACCTGGAGGTGGAGTCGGCGCTACAGCTGAACGGCTCGACGGAAGGAGCTCTCAAGGTCGGCCAACCGTCCTCCCTCGGCTGTCCAGATTGCGGGGGAGTGCTGAACGAAGTCCACGACGGCACTCTTCTCCGCTTCCGCTGCCGCGTCGGGCATGCCTTCGCGCCGGAAACACTGTACACTGAACAACGCACCGCGCTGGAAGGCGCGCTCTGGGCGGCATTGCGCCCGTTGGAGGAGCAGGCCGCGCTCTCCAGGCGCATGGCCGTGCGCGCCCGCGAGTTGGGGTATTCCAAGTCCGCGATCAGGCACGACGAGCGCGCCCACGCGGCCCAGACGCAGGCCCGGACGGTCCGCGACGCCTTGCGGCTCGGAGCGCCGCCGAAGGCCGACGCGGCCGACTGAATTCCTTGAGCGGGAAGGTCAGAACGAAGAGCGCGCCCCGGCGGGGCCGGTCCGATGTCTCGATGCTCCCGCCCAGCCGCTGCATCGTACCGGCGGCAAGCCATAGACCCAGCCCTGTGCCGTGCGACCCTTTGGTGGTGAAGAACGGCTCGAAAAGCCTGCGCTTCACCTCAGGGGATAGGCCGATCCCTTCATCCGCGACGGTCACCACGAGCGAGTCGTTCTTCCGGCGCGCCGCGATGGTCACCGTCCCTCCCTCCGGCATCGCGTCACGCGCGTTGCGTAGGAGGTTGACGAAGAGGAGCGACAGCTCGGCAGCGGAACCGCGAACCGGGGGTAGCTCGGGTACGGAAACGCGGATGCTCACCGGAGCGGCAGCGGCCTGGAAATCGATCTCCACCAACGCCGCCGCCTGCGCGACCACGCGGTCCAGACGTACGGCCGCCGTCCTCAGCGATCCGGTCTGGGCAAAGTCGTGCAGCCGGGCGATCGCCTCGGAGGCGAGCTCAACCCGCTGACCGACGGCCTGGACCGCCTCGGCGCGCTTCTCGTGAGGGGCCGCGTCGTCGCCGAGGATGGCGAGCTGGAAGCTCGCTCCGCGCAGCGTGTTCCCCAGATCGTGCGCGATCGCCGCGGCAAGCTCGCCGAGGACGCGGAGCCGCTCGCGATGCAGCATCGCCTCGCGCGTGCGGGCGAGCTCCTGGTCGCGCCGGGCATGGTCGGTGACGTCTTCGGCGATCACCAGGGCGACCGGCTTGCCCAATTGCAAATTGCGCTCGAAATGGAGAGAGATCAATGCGTCGGATGCCGCGTCCCGATACCGCGCATCGAACGCCGGCTTGCGCTCGACGATGACCTGATCGGCGTGTGCCAGCACGAGCGCGCGCAGATCGGGATATGGTGAGGCGACGCCCGCGGGCTCGACGGGAAGCAATGGGCCCTTCAGCAGACGGGCAAGCTGGACGAAACGCGCATTGGTCAGCTGGATGCGATCGTCGCCCACCAGCGCGAGCGCGTTGGCGGCGATGCGGCTGTCCAAAGCTCCGATCCGGTAGGCGGCGAGATCGTGGGTCGCCCGGTGCTCGATCCGCTCCACCAGTTGCGCATACTTGCGCGCCAGCTCCGCGTACTTCGTCCGGAGCAGCTCGACCGAGAGCTCAGCGTCGGGTGCGCTTGCCATCGTTGTTGCCGTTATTGGCCTTCAGCGCGGCGACCTCGGCCGCGAGGTTCGCCAGTCTGGTCGCGTCTTCGAAGATGACGACCGAGCCGAGGACCGTGCCGTCCTCTACGATCGGGATCGCCATGACCACCGCCCGCCCTTGGCTTCCATTGGGCAGCTCGTACCTGAGCTGCTCGGCGCGAAGCGGCGCATTCTGGGTCATGCACTTGCGGATCTTCTGGAAAAGCCCACGCCCGACGGCAGGGATGTGCAAGCTCCAGAGGAGCTGTCCCACCGCCTCGTCCTCGGGAATTCCCAGGAGCCGCTCCGCCGCCAGGTTCCACATGGTGATCCTGCCGTTGGCGTCGAGAACGATCACCGCTGCGTTCAGGCTGCGGATGGTGGCGCGCTGGATGAAGGCGAGGGAATTCAACTCTTCGGTGCGGTGGATGAGCTCGCGGTTGGTCGCGTCCAGCTCGGCGTTGGTGGATTGCAGCTCTTCGTTGGTGGTCTCCAGCTCCTCGTTGGTGGACTGGAGCTCCTCGTTCGTTGTCTGCAGCTCCTCGTTGGCGCTCTGCAGCTCCTCGTTGGTGGTCTCCAGCTCCTCGTTGGCGCTCTGCAGCTCCTCGTTGATGGATTGCAGCTCTTCGAGAGCGGCGTCGCGTTCCTCCGTCGACTTGCGCAGGTCGCGCTCCATCTCGGCGAACGTGGTCAGGTCGTGGACCGTGTACACCAGACCGCTGATTTCGCCCGCCGTGTCCCTCAGCGCGCTGACCTCGATGCCGAGCTCGATCGGCGGACGATCGCCGCCGCGGTGGAGGATCGCCCTGCTGCGCTCCACCTCGCTCCGCCCTTCACGGACCGCTGCGCTCTTTTCCACCAGCAGCTCGCCGGGGAGTCCGGGAAGCGTGAGCGCGGCAAGCTTCTTGCCCGTCAATTCCCCCTCGCTGCGGCCCCAGAGCGCGGTTGCGCCGGCATTCCAGCGAAGGATGGTTCCATCCGGCGCAGTCGCGATCATGGGAACGCGAACCGACTGCACGATGTCGCGGTGGAACTGGTCCACCGTATTGAGCTCCGGGCGGCCTTCCTCGGAGGCGCGGGCCGTCGATTCCTGCTCGAGAAGCGAGACCAACCGTTCCTGGGCCACCGCCGCGTCTCTCCGGCCGTCCTTGCGATAGATCCGCCGCTGCAGGTCGACGGGCTCGAAGATCTTTCCGGCGAACGGGATCAGCTCGCTCTTGCCGAGGACCAACAGCCCGTGCCGCCGAAGCGCGTGATGGAACCGGGTGAGCACCCGCTTTTGCAGGGGCACGTCGAGATAGATGAAGACGTTGCGGCAGAGCAGCAGGTCCAGCCTGGAGATGGGCGCGTCGGACACCAGGTTGTTGACCCCGAACACCACCGTCCGCCGGATCTCCTTGCGCACGCTCCAGCCCGTGGGGTCCTCGACGAACCAGGTCTTGAGCATCTCGGCGGGGACGGATTTCACCTGCTCGCGCGAGTACACTCCGCGCCGCGCGAACGCGATGGCCTTCTCGTCCGCGTCGGTCCCGAAGATCTTCACCTCCTGGTTCTGGAAGGCGGGCCCCATCGCCTCCGCCAGCAGGATGGCGATGGAAAACGCCTCCTCCCCGGTCGCGGAAGCGGCGCACCACACCCGGATCTCTTCGCCGGGCCGCTTCTCCGAGAGCAGCTGCGGGATCACCTTCTCCGAGAGCAGGGTCCAGGTCTCAGCGTCGCGGAAGAAACCGGTCACCTTGATCAGCATCGACGCGATCAGCGCGTCGTATTCGGCGGGGTCGCGGTCGAGCAGCGCGAGATACTCGGCTGCCGTCCTGCACTTGCGGTCGTCCATCCGCCGTTCGATGCGGCGCTGAAGCGTAGGCCGCTTGTAGTTGCGGAAGTCGAAGCTGCGGCTGGCGCGGATCCGCTCGAGGATTTGCTCGACAATATCCGCGTCGTTGGACGGCCGGCGGCGGCTGCGGTCCGTGGCCATTTGGCCCGCCTTCTACCACCTTCCCTGCAGGCGGGCCTAACCCGCCCTGACCATCAGACGGCAGGAGGGGGCCGCTCAGTTGGTGCAAACCGCCGTGCCGCCATCGCTGGGGTGGCGGCAGTTGTGCAGGTTGCGCGGGACATCCATCCAGCTGACGTCGCCTTGCACGGACTGGGAGCCGACGGAGACCTGGAGCGGGACCCTGCCGCCCGGCTCCAGCGAGATGCCGCTGTACCCCGCCTGGCCGGTCTGGGCATTGAGCGAGACGACCGGGGTCGGCTGCTGGGGCGTGACCGTCACCGAGCGCTGCCGGTACCGCGAGGTTGCAAGCTGCGTGTTCGACCCGGCGAGACCGCACTGGACGACGCCGGTGTCATCGTTCGCCTGGTACAGGTAGGCGGTGTCGGCCGGAATCACGCCGCCGTTGCAGATCGAGCCGCCGTCCGGCAGGGCGCCCGAGAAGAGGATGCTCGGCACCTCGGTGTTCCAGGCAGTGCACCCGCCGAGGAGAAGCGGAGCGGTCACCGTCTTCTCGTTCTGGTCGCGCGAGTGCTGCACGAACCACCCAGCGGCGGTCGTCGCCATTCCGGCGTCGGCGCTGACGTCGGTCAGGTCGGTATCCGTCAGGGTGTGCTGGTTGTACGTCGTCTGGTTGGCCGCGGTGGTCATGCGGGGCCGGTTCGTGTAGCTGGGCGGATCGAACACCTTGATCGAGTAGAAACGCGTGTTGGTGATCGTCGGCGAGGTGAAGGCGACTCCCGGCTGATCGGTGGGTTTGCCGCTGGTGTCGAGGCACTCCTCGCCCGCGTCGCTGCCGCCGTCGAAGTCGCAATTGAGCTTGTTGAAGATCGTCGTGCCGCCATCGTTGGGGTCGGCCATCGCGGTCGCACCACAAGAAACCTGATACTGGATGTTGACCTGGGCCGGGTCGTTGCAGGCGCCGGCGGTATTGGTGTTCGAGCCGAACGTGAACGTGTTCGTGGTCAGCGAGGTGCCGCTGGCGGTGTACTTCCAGCGGCCGGTCAGCGATTCGGCGGTGCCGCCCGACCCGATCTGGTAAGTGGCCTGGTTCACGTCCACGGTGCAGTTGTTGCGGATGCAGCCGCGCAGGTTGTCCAGGGCGCAGGTGCCGCCGTCGGCGGAGTCGGTGTCGCGGACCTTGATCTGGTCGCGGTCGCCCGACCCGAGGTAGACCCGCACGCCGCCCTTCGAATCGTCGAAGACGCGCGCGCCCGCCATGGTGGTGAAGGGGGCCCGCTGCGAGATGGCGCCGCTCTTGAACTGCTGGAAGGTGAGGCCGCCGTACCAGTTGGTGACGAGGCCGCCGGCGACGGTCCCGGGGTTGAGCATGTCGATGGTCCAAAGCTGGCCGTCCGTATCGCCCACCACCGCCATGTCGAAGAAGTTGTCGTAGTTGGAGTCGATCATCGAGATCGGCGAGAGGACCGAGCCCAGGTTGTAGCGTGGATCGCCCGAGCTGCTGGTGTCGTACCGGCTGAACTTGTAGAGGACCGTCCCGTCCCAGGCATCCAGGACGTACACGGAGCGGCCGCGGATCAAGTTCGGGTCGAATCCGCCCGCGACCGCCACTACCCAGCGTTCGCTGGCCTTCACAGGTGAGTTGTTCACGGTGATGGTGATGGGACCGGAGCTGTCCTGGATGAGGACCGGGCCGACCGGCGGCGGATTCGGCGTGGTGTCGTTCCAGCTCTCGCCGACCGCGAGGTCGTAGTTGCTGCCCGGAGGCGGCCAGGTCCAGAGGTACTTCGGGTTCGACGTGGTATCGGTGACGTCGATGGCGGTGTAGTGCCGGCCACCCTCGCGCTCGCCGACGATGGCGATGGTGTGGAACTCGTCCGACTGCTTCTGCCGGTCCGCGGAGCTGGAGCCGGAGCCGTCCTTCCAGATGTCGCGGACCCAGGGAGAGCCATCGAGCAGGATGCTGTGGTTCGCGCTCAGCGCGTAGCGCTGCAGCTTCGGAACCAGGTCGGGCGGGATGAAGGCCCACACTTCCAGGCCGGTGCCGTCGTCGAAGGTGCCGCCGTCCTGGTAGTTGCCGGCGTGGAAGGCGTGCAGCATGCCGTCGTTGGCGCCTACGAGGATCAGCTCCTGCCGGGTGAGCTTGTTGTTGTAGTAGTCCGTGTATGCGCTCTGGCTGTTGGGCGTGTACTGCCCGGAGACGTCCTGCGCGTAGAGCGTGCGTACGCACTGGGTCATGATCCCGGTGTCGCAGAGGAAGCTGGGGGTCGGCGGCGTCACCAGGATCGGCGAGGAGTGGAAGATGTCGCCGAGGATGTTCGGCCGGGTCAGTCCTCCGTCGACGTTCTGCCGCAGGACGTCCCGGCCTTCGACGAACCTCATTAGATCGGTGCCGCAGTCCTGCTCGGTGGTGTACGCGTGCCGGGAGGTGGACCCCAGGCCCACGCAGAAGTCCGAATTGACGCCCGACAGCTTCATGTAGTCGGTCATCGTCGGCACGCCGCTGTCGTAGTTGTTGAAGACGATCAGGTCGGTTCCGGGGGACGGGGTGCCACCGTCAATGGGCGCGACGAGGATGTTGCGCGTCGTCCCGCCGCCATCGGCGAGACCGTTGTTCACGCGCTTGGTGAGGAGGTCCGCCGCCTCCCAGATCGGGGTCGCGAGGACCCTGGGGCTCCTGATCGGCCAGCCGGCGTCGCCATAGACTTGCGTCGTATCGAGCAGGACGAAGCTGCCGCCGTCGTCCTCTCCCACGAACCCGCCGTCGGCGTCCGTCAGGTAGAGATCGCTGCAGGAGTTGTTGCCGTTGGGATTGGCGGTCGTCCTGGCGGGACCGCCGTCGGGGCCGGAGGTCAGATCGGTCGTGCTGCAACCGGCGGCGAACTCGTTGAAGAGCCGGAAGCGATAGAGGCGGCCCTCCCACTGCGAGCCGCCGAGCGGGCGGAAGCGGGGGATGAAGGCGAAGGTCGTGCCGCGGGTCTGCACGGTGGTGATGGCGGCCACCGAGAAGGACGTCGCGTTGGAGATGATGTCGAGGAACACGTTCTCGATGTTCCTCTCCAGCTGGGCGAAGTTCGAGGCCGCCAGATAGAGGCCGTGTCCGGCGGACGCCGCCAGCCTGAGGGTCTCCAACTCGCCGAAGTAGTTGTCGCCCACTCCTACCGTGTAGAGGCGCAGGTTCGTGCCCGGCTGGCCGCCCAGGTTGGTCGCGAACATCCAGGCCGCGACGCTGGCGAGGAAGTCGTTCGGGCACACGTTGCCTCCCGTCACCCTGTACGTCGCGCCGGAACCGGTGATCAGCGAGGCGGCGCCGTTCGACATGTTCGGGTCGAGGAAGTCGTCGCCGTCCATCTCCGCGCCCATGCCGAGCCCGGGCTGACCGGTGGCGTTCGACCCCGCGCAGGTGGGAGTCGACGTGACGTTGGCGCAGTAGTTCGGCAGCTGGCCCAGGCCGTTGGGGACGTCGCAGGTCTCGAGGCCGTCGTGGCCGCGGCCGTCGGAGAAGAGCACCGAGAATCCGGCGTTGCATCCCGGGCAAAAGCCGCTCTTCTTGTTGGCGTCGCTGCCGGGTCCCGGCTCGCTCGCCGGGTGCGTGCTCTGGTTGGTGAAGAAGGTCCAGTTGGAGGGCGGGCTCGCGTCGATGGAGCTCACCGTCCAGGCCACGTTGAACAGCATCTCCGCCAGCGGGTTCGCCGTGTTCGTGTAAGTGACGCCGTCGACGCTGGAGATGCGCTGATTCGGCCGCCCGTTTCCGTTGCAAGACTGCGGCAGCATCTTCTGCGTGCGGTACCAGCCATGGTCGGCGTTCTGCGTGCCGATGCCTTCACGCAGCGAGTTGAGCAGCGGGCCGTTCACCAGGCGCTTGTAGGCGAGGCGGAGGATGGCCCACTTGGGCGGGAAGTAGTTCAACCAGTTGCCCTTGGCGACCATCGCCGAGCTGCTGGTATTGGTCTGCGCGAGCTTGTAGTTGATCCAATAGCCCTTGGTCTTCACGCACAGCTGGCAATCCTGCGTATCGGTGGGAAGATAGCCGCCTCCCGTCGTGGCGGCGGTGCAGGCATCGTCGATGCTTCCGTTCGATCCGTCCTTGGTGCCGTTGTCGTTGGCCGGCCAGAGCACGTAGCGCCAGGCCTTGCCGCCGGTGCTGTCGGTCGGGCAGCTCCCCGAGCTGCAGGTGTAGCTCGACGCCTCGAAGTTGTCGGCGAGGCCGCCGCCGCCCGCGTAGGTGGTCTCCGGCTCCGGATACCGCTTGGTGGGGTCGTAGCTGCCCGAGTATGCCGCCGATGCGGCTGGCGGGTCGACGGTGGTCGGCATGAAGTAGTCGAGGTTGTTGAGGAACGCGTTTTGACAACCCTGACCGAGGGGCGCGACGAGCGTCTGGGTGCCCTGCACCGCCGACTCCCGCAGCTCGAAGAGCGGGATCGGCAGCTGCTTCATCGACGCCGTGCCCGGGTAGATCATCGTCACGTTCGCCGTCCCGGACACGGTGAAGGAGAAGAAGTTGTTGTCACCGCGGGTGGGCGGGTTCGTATAGAAGTCCATCCGCTCCGTGTCGCGGTTCCAGCAGAGGTTGTCCGTCGCGCCCGACGCGGGCAGCGCGAGCACGGTGGAGAGAATGAGCAGTGCGCTGATCCTGTTCATGTTCTCCTCGTCAGAATCCGAAGTTCACCAGGAATTCGACTTCTTGCTGGTGCGTGGCCTGCGCGTTGTCGCGGCAGACCACGGTCATGCGCCAACCCTTGCCGCCCAGACCGCCGCCCCGCCGGGTGATGCGATTCGACGCATCGCCGCCCACCGCTCCGCCAGGCGTGCCGCCCGCCTCCGCCACCGAGGTGACGTTGAAGTTGTCGTAATGGCCGGTGGCGTACTGCTGGTCGCCGATCTGTCTCTGCATCTGGAGGTTGACCAGGCTCACGCCGTAGGCGCGGAACTGCGAGAGCAGCATCTCCCGCGCGCCCTCCGCGCAGCTCATCGAGCGATCCCAATGGCGCTTGGAAGCCACTGCGTCGACCTCGCGGGTGGTGCGGTTCACGAGGGCGATGCCCACCACCGCGAGCACGATCATCAGGATCATCGACACGATCAGCGCCGAGCCGCGGTCGTGCCTCTGTTGGACGAAGCGCATCGGTATCCCCTAGAAAATGAACGGATCCTTCGAGTTCAGATTGGGTGTCGTCACCGATACCGAGCTGAAGAAGCGCCGGTACCGGCCGAGCGTCACCGCGGTGAAGTCGTTGCGGTTCTCGATCGCCGTGCTGCCCGCCGCGACGGCCGGGTCTCCCGCCCAGGGCGTCGGCTGCGTGATGTCCTGGCGCAGCGACCGCATGGTGAGCCGGATCCGGACGCCGCGGATGTTCGCGGGATGGAGGTTGTAGCGGAGCGGGTCGGTGTCGGCGGTGTTCTGCGCCGGCGCCGTGACGGTAGGGTCCGGCTCCTCGATGGTGCCGGCCGTGTCGCCGATCACCCAGTCGGCGCCGTTGTCGGGCGCGGCGATGGTCGTGCTCGGCCGCAAGAGATAAGCGATCTGCATGTCCTCCACGCCGTGAGCGATGGGGATCTCGTCGGCCGTATCGGGCGTGAGGCCGCTGGTGACCTCGGGCGTGGTGCCGTTCTGGTTGAAATCGAGCCCCCGGTCGAGCATCAGCCACGGGTCGCCGTTGATCGTCGCGATGTGATAGCGGTAGCGATTGACCAGGAACAGGGTCACGCCGGCGCCGTCGAAGCAGGCGTCGTGGGATGCCGGGATGTTGGCGCGGTAGGGGTTTCCGGCGACGATCGTATCGAGCGTGAGCTGGAGATTGCCGGCGGACGCCGCCGTCTGGTTGCCCGCCATGCGCCCCATGGTCGGGTTCCTTCCCTGCGCGCAGGCGATCTGGACGATCTGGCCCTTGAGGAACCTGTCGCCCGCGTTGGCGACGATGGTGACGGTGGTCGTGGTGAACGCATTGACCTGCCAGGCGTGTCCGGTGCAGGGGGCCGATGGATCGCAGCCCGAAATGGTGCTGCTCGGCGTTCCGGCCCAGTAGTAGTTCGGATCGCGCGAGACAACCACGATCTCGTCGGGGCCATTGATCTTGTCCCGGCAGGGCGCCGCGGCCGTCCAGTTCGGACAGCCGTAGGTGCGGAAGTCGAACGCGTATCGCGGGTCGATTCCATACCCGGCGCGGCCGATCGTCTGCTGCATCGAGAGCATCGCGTCGCGGGCCGCGCTGCTCGCCTCGCGCGACAGATCGAGCGTCTGCATCGAGCGCTGCTGCGAGAGGAAGGTAGCGGTGACGATGCCGATGACGATCAGCGCGACGGCAGCGCCGACCGTCACCTCGATGAGCGTGAAACCTCGCGGCGGCCGGCGCGTCACAGGTTGAACCCCGTCGGGTCGTTCTTGTAGAAGCTGGTGTTCACCTGCCG
>WNFT01002085.1_pt1 | contig 23370 bp, 17 predicted proteins | sample 5400191 | NCBI WGS metagenome assembly WNFT01 (sample SAMN13153359, study PRJNA577476) | soil metagenome | isolation source: 80 cm saprolite under Madrone tree | place: USA:California | collected 2016-06-14 | reverse complement strand
CAGCCTGGCTTCGGTGAGCCCGCGCGCGTGGAGCAGCGGGTGACCATGCGCGTCGATCAGGCCGGGAACGCCGCAACCTTCGCCCAGCTCGATGTACCGGAGATCCCCGCCGGCAACCTGCTCGCACTCCACCCGCGTTCCCACCCGCGCGAAGCGGCCGTCGCGGATCAGCACGGCCTGGGCCACCGGCCGCTGGGGATCGAGCGTGTACAGCGTTCCCACCACCAGGAGATCGGGCATGTGTGAAACTTCCGCGCTGCTCTCCCGTTACACTACGCGCGATGGACGCGGGCCACCACCTCGACGGCAAGCTCGTGCTCGCGCTCGCCGCGGCAGCCGTGGCCGGCATCCTCTTCTGGAACACCTGGCCTCTCTATCCCTTCAAGCTGCTGGTGGTCCTGATGCACGAGAGCGGCCACGCCGCGGCCACGCTGCTGGTGGGCGGGTCGGTGGACGCGATCCGCATCAGCCCGGACCAGGGCGGAGTCACGCTCTCGCGGTTTCCTCCCTCGGTGCTGCGGGAGATCGTCATCGCCAGCGCGGGATACGTCGGATCGGCGGTGTCCGCTTGCGTGCTGCTGGTCCTGGCCGCGCGAAGCCGGACCGGCAGGTGGCCGCTGATCGCGCTGGCCGGATGGTGCACGCTGGTCACGCTGCTGTACGTCCGGGACGGGTTCACGCTCCTCTTCGTGGTCGGCTGCGCCCTCGCGCTGGGGCTCCTGGCCCGGTTCGGAATCCCCTGGCTGCGGCGCGCGGTCCTGATGTTCCTTGCCGCGTTCTCCTGCTGCTACGCGCTCTACGACATCCGCGACGACCTGCTCCATCTCGCCTCCGCGTCGGGCGGCACCGACGCGGACGCGCTGGCCCGGGCCACCTTCATTCCGGCGATCGTCTGGGGCGTCGCCTGGGGAGCGCTCTCCATCGCGCTCGTGCTCCTCACCCTTCGCCGCATCCTGATCTCCTCTCCCCAACCGGCACCCGCGGCGATGTAAGCTGCGCCGCATGCCGCGGCCCTGGACCGTGCTCCCCCACGGGCCCATCGAGAAGCTCCAGGAGAACCTCTGGAGCGTGGAAGCCGACCTGCCGCACGGTCCGCTCAAGCGCCGGATGGGCATCGCCCGCCTGCGGACCGGTCAGCTCGTCTTCCTCAACGCCGTTGCGCTCGACGCGCCGGCGATGCGGCAGATCGAAGGATGGGGCGAACCGGCGTTCGCGATCGCCGGAAACGGTTACCACTGCATCGACCTCGGCGCGTACAAGGCGCGCTATCCCCGGCTGCGCGTCCTGGCGGCTCCCGCGGCGCGCCCGCGCGTCGGAGCGATCGCACCCGTGGACGGATGGCTGGATCTCCTCCCGCGCGATCCCGGACTGTCCTACGACGGCGTCAGCGGAACGAAGATGGGCGACGTCGTGTGTGCCGCTCGAACGGGAGAGCGCGCGTCGCTCTGCTTTCCTGGCGACGTGCTGATGAACGTGCGGGCTGGGCGCGGGTTTACCGGCCTCTTGCTCCGGCTGTTGTTGGGCCACGACGGCGAGCTGCGTGTTCCCCGGCTGGTGCGCTGGATCGGAGTCAAGGACCGCGCCGCGCTCAAGGCGCACCTCCTCCGCCTGGCGGACACTCCGGGGCTGCAGCACGTCTTCACCTGCCACGGTCCGGTCGTCTCCGTGAACCCCTCGGGAGCACTGCGCCGCGCGGCCTTGACCCTCTGACCGAAACGACCTCGGAGTGCTAGCTTCGGCCCATGGCTACGGGCAAGTACAAGATTCCTGCGGACGCGAAGGCGCAGACGCGTGAGCTCGGCCGGACCGGAGTCCGCGTCTCCATCCTCGGCGTCGGCGGGTACCATCTCGGCTTGCCGCAAGACGAGCAGGAGAGCATCCGCATCGTCCGGCGCGCGCTCGATCATGGGATGAACTTCCTCGACAACTGCTGGGACTACAACGAGGGCAAGAGCGAGGAGCGGATGGGCAAGGCGCTCCGCGACGGGTACCGCCAGAAGGCCTTCTTGATGACCAAGCTGGACGGGCACACCGCCCAGGCGGTGCGGGAGCAGCTCGATCAGTCGCTGCGCAGGCTGCAGACCGACAGGATCGATCTGGTCCAGATCCACGAGGTCATCCGCGACGACGATCCGGAGCAGTGCTTCGCACCCGGCGGCGCCATCGAGGCGTACCTGGAGGCGAAGAAGGCGGGCAAGCTCCGCTTCATCGGCTTCACCGGGCACAAGGACCCGCGCATCCACAAGCACATGTTCGAGGTGGCGAAGCAGCACGGCTTCCACTTCGACACCGTGCAGATGCCGATCAACGTCCTCGACGCGCACTACCACAGCTTCGAGAAGGAGGTCCTTCCGGTGGCCGTGCAGGAGGGCACGGCCGTGCTAGGCATGAAGTCGATGGGGGCCGGCCTGATCCTGGAATCCGGCGCTGCCTCCGCGCTCGACTGCCTGCGCTACGCGATGAGCGTTCCCGGAGTGAGCGTCACCATCACCGGCTGCGACGGCGAGGGCGTGCTCGAGCAGGCCCTCTGGCTGGCGACGACGTTCAAGCCGATGAGCGAGCAGGAGCGCAAGGATCTCCTCGCGCACACCGCGCCCCAGGCGCGCGACGGCAAGTGGGAGAAGTTCAAGACTACGCACCAGTTCGACGGGACCATCCAGAACAAGCACTGGCTCACTTCGGCCCGCCTCTAGAACAGATCTAGAGAACGGTCTACGGAATGATCATCCTAAGGCGCAGCCGCCAAGCCGCCTTCGGCGGCCGCGGCTGACGGCTACCCGCGCGGGCGCATCCTCCAGGCGAGGAAGTCGGTGAGCGACGACAGCTTCTGGAAGTACGGATTCTGCTCGCGCTCGCGAGCGATGGAAGAGACGGGCACGTCGCCGTAATCGTGGCCCGGGTACAGCCGGACCTGGCCCGGCAAGCTCGCCACCCGGTTCAAGCTCTGGAACATCTGCTCCGGATCGCCTCCCGCCAGATCGCAGCGCCCGCAGGCGTTGACGAAGACCGTGTCGCCCGCGAACAGCCCGTCGCCGGTGTGCCAGCACGTCGAGCCCGGCGTGTGCCCCGGCGTATGCATCGCGGCGATGCGCAGCGGACCGACCTCCACGGCGTCGCCGGCCTCGAGCGGCGTCACTTCGGCGCGTACCTCGGGCGCGAGCCGGGGAATGTCCGCCCGATGCGCGAAGACGCGGATGCCGCCCTGCGCGAGGAGATCGGGCAAGCCGTTCACGTGGTCGAAGTGATGATGGGACAGGAGCGCGTGCGTCACCTCGCGGCCGTCCTCGCGCGCCGCCCGCAGCGCGGCCGGAACGTCCCAGGCAGGATCCACGATGGCGGTCTGCGGCGAACCCTCCGCCCCGAGCAGGTAGACGAAGTTTTCCATCGGACCCAGCTTCAGCTGCCGCACGTAGAGTCCCATCACCAGCCTCCCCGGTTCGTGAGCACGATGATCTCGCTGCGGTGCCCGCGCGTCTTCGGATAGGAGAGGATGATGTCGCTGCGCCCGCTGCCGTTCAGGTCGACGGTGTCGAGCACTCCCGCGGCGCGCACCTCGATGGTCTCCGCCGGAGTGGACGCGAACTCGCCGCCGCCCAGCGCCGGGTAGATGTCGAGTTGCTCGTCCGAGGAGCCGAAGATCAGGTCGGGCCTGCCGTCGCCGGTGACGTCGGCGGTGACGCTGACCGCCTGCAGGTCCGACTCGCCGGACAGCGGGATGCGGAACTTCAGCTCCCGGTTGCTGATCGGCTCGCTGGCGAATCGCCGCGTCCGGGGGTCGAAGGGGTAGATCTGGAAGTCCACCTTGGCGGTCTTCGCCGTCAGCATCCGGATGAGCGAGAAGACGCCGAAGCTGGTGTAAGGGACCACCAGGTCCGGGTGGCCGTCGCCGTTCAGATCGACGAGCTGCGTCTGGAAGAGGGCCACTCCCTCGCTCTCGATGATCTCCGCCGGCTTCGCGGCGAAGCCGTCCTTGCGGCCGAAGTAGACGTAGATGGTGTTCTTCGCCGAGGTGACGCCTTCGAAGACCTGCTTGCGGATGATCAGATCCACGAACCCGTCGCCGTCGAGATCCGCCGCCAGCGTGGTGACGGAAGTTCCCCGCTCACGGTGATCGGCGGCGGTGCGGACGGAGAAGTCCCGGCTGAAGTCCGGCTGCGGGCGGAAGGTGAATCCCGGCGACTGGCGGTAGATGGCCACGCGGTCCTCCTGCGTGGCGATGACGTCGCGCAGGCCGTCGCCGTCCGCATCGATCACGTTCAGCGCGGGGAAGCCGTAGCGCACCTCGATCCCTTCGTTGCGCTTCGGTCCGCCGCTCACGTCCATGCCCACCTCCAGATCGGCGGCCCTCTCGTAGCGCCCTCCGTTCCGGCGGAAGATGGCCAGCGAGCCCAGCGCGGGTATCAGCAGATCGTGGCTGTTCGGTCCGGCGAGGTCGTACACCACCCGGACGCGCGGCAGCTCGCCGTTGATGGGTTGGTGGAAGAGGGTGGGCACCTCGACGAGTCTGCGCGGAGGCAAAGCCACCCGCCCTGGAAACGACTTCGCGTTCAACCCGCGCGGAGTGATCAAGAGGAGGTCCTCGGCAGGACCGGGACCGACGATCCCCACGTCGTAGGCGCACGCCTCCGCCTCGTCCACGGCCAGGGTCAGGTCGGGCCTGGGCGCGAACACGCCGCCGCGGTTCCAGAAGATGGCGAAGGAGCGCCTCTGGTAGGGCGGAAGCCCGGTCTTGTACACGACCACCAGGTCCTTGCGGCCGTCGCCGTCCAGGTCAGCGGGGGCGATGGAAGCGACGTCGCCTTCCACGATCAGCGCTTGTGGCTGGAAGCGCGGCGCCGCGACTGCGGCGGCTAGAAGGACCAGGATGGCGGGCACGGAGCGACAGCTTAGAACAGAACGCGGCGCGGGCCGCGGATCTGTCTAGAACAGACGTCAAAACCAGCCGCGGAATGATCACCCAATATACAAGGCGCCAAGCCGCCTCCGGTGGCCGCGCCTAGTTCAGGGTCGCGCGGGACGGCATCGAGGCCATCCGGACCAGACCTGAGAGACGGTCCGCGATGCGCCGCACTTCCTGCTCCTCCCCTTCCAGCAGCGCGACCTGCTCCCCGTTTCTCGTCTCCACCCAGGCGCGTGCCCAGCCATCCGAGAGCGCCAGGTGGACTCCCTGGATGTCCTGCGCCGGCAGCCGGAGCTTCCGCGAGCGCAGCTCGGTCCCCTCGAAGCGCCAACCCGCCTGCTCGGCCTGGACGAATTGGACGATGAAGGCGACCGCCAGGACGGCCGTGGCCGCGCCGACCAGGCGGTGTCCCGCCCAGAGATCGAAGGCGCCCCAGGCCATGGCCGCGAGCGCCAGCAGCACCGAAGACAAGCGCGCGGAGGGGCGCCGCCTCAGTCGGAAATCAGGGCCAGGAGCGAGCGCCAGATCGCGCCGAAATGTACCGCGCATGGTGGACGACTATCCTACAATGGATGCCGCAGGCTGAAGCCAGCGCGTCGCTTCTGTCGGGAGGTCATCGATGAGCGCAGCCCAGTGCAAGGTCCTGGTCGTGGACGACGACATCGACACGCGCGAGGCCCTGAGCGATGCACTGGCGGAAGCGGGGTTCGCGGTGCACCAGCAGCCCACCGGCGCGAAAGCGCTGGAGCACATCGAGCAGCATGGGCAGCCCGACGTGATCCTGCTCGACCTGCGCATGCCGGAGATGGACGGGGCCCAATTCCTCGAGCGGGTCCCCGACTTGCGCGCCCGCGTCATCGTCCTCACCGGCGACTCCTCGGCCCGGCTGGTCCGGTTCGCCCGCGACGCGAAGCTCTTGTCCAAGCCGATCGATCTCGATCAGCTGGAGGCGGCGGTGAAGGAAGCCTGCGCCGCCTAGTGAGGTACCGATCTTGCCGGTATAGCCGGTACAGACTGCGCAGACACCCGCCGAAGGTGTCATTGGTGTACGGACCCTCTCGCCTGCTCCGTGAGGCAAGATGCTCAATAAGCTCGGGCAGTTGGGGCTTGAGCGCAGGGCGAAACTATCGACTTAGCCTCTATGGGACTTATGCTAGCCTCTGGGTTTAACTGTGATGAATCGTTCAGAAGCGCTCAAGATTCTGGGCAAGCGCCTAACCATGCGCCGCGAGGAAGCTGGGCTTAGTGTCACCGACTTGGCCGCACGGACGGAGCTATCTGCAACCGCGATAGAGGCGTATGAGCGTGGTGAAGGTAATCTCGGAACCGCCCATCTACTTCGCATCGCAAGAGTTCTTGAGGTCGATGCTGGGCAGCTTCTACACACGAACGCACCGGAAGATGCCGCGCACGTCTGGAAGCGATCGCGGCAGGCATGCGCCGCGCCCGCGCGTTCACAACGGTTGGCGAACTCATTCGCGCCCCTCGGCTCGCCGATGTCCCAGACTTCCGTCCGGCACCTGCCCCTCGCGAGAATAGCTATGTCGCCGGTTACGAATTGGCTAATCGAGTCCGCCGGCTCCTTCCTGAGCGCCCTGGGACGCTGAAAAACCTTTGGCGCCTCCTCGAGGACCGCTTCAACATACTCGTGCTGCGCTACGCCTTCGAAAGCAATGCCATTGAAGGCGCCGCATGTCGTTCAGGCACTGCACGCGTCATTTTCCTGAACGCTAATCTCGCGTTTGAAGGGAAGCGGAGGTTCGTGCTTGCTCACGAACTCGCCCATCATCTCGTCGACCTCGCGAACGACGACATTACGACCGATGAGCGCGTTGAAGGGACGTTCTCAATGGAGCGCTCCCCAGAAGAAAAGCGAGCGAACTCTTTCGCAGTGATGTTCATCGCACATGAGCCAGAGTTGCGCCGTCTGCTCGGCCTTCCCGGAAGCGTCAACATCCCTGGGAGCAAAGCCAAAGCATTTGTGGAGGACGTCCGGCGGAAATTCGGCCTAGGACCGGAGGCGATGACCCGTCATCTACAAAACCTTCGCTATCTTTCGGAACCTGTAGCGGACGAATTGGTGACGGAGCTAACCGGCAAGGATGACGATCTTCGCGGGTTTGAAGATGAGCCGGCGTATGACGGATTGGAGCGGCGCGTAGGCGCTGCTCTCGATGCCGGAATCATCACGAGAGGGCGAGCGCGCGAACTCCTAGGCTTGTCCCCTTATGAAGACACAAAGCTCCTCGCGGCTCTGTGACTGAGTACGGGCTCGACAGCAGCGTGGTTATTCGCGTCGAGAAGCTCGACCTTCTATCTATCTTGCAAAACGCGGGTCGGCTTCCAATCATCATCACCGATGTTGTTTGGGACGAGTTGGTCGGACCGCGAGTGTCGCAACGATCGATCGATCGTGTGAGGCCGGTGCTTGAGGCCGTCGCTGGGCAGCCGACCGTTCTGGAGCCACAAACGCCTGCAGCGGACGCGTTTCACAGCCTCCATCCAACGACTGCCACGTCTGATGCCGGAGAAGCGTCACTCATAGCGCACTGCCTTTACCACGGTGATGTGATCCCAGTTTTCGCGGATCAAACCGCATTGCTTCGAGCGGTTGAAGAACTGCGAGGACGTCAGATTCTGTCTCTCTATGGATTCTTCGCCGCGATTCACACTGGCGGACGATTCTCGAAGGCAGACCTTCGAGAATTCGATCGACGCAACCGGCAGCGATTTCCAGGACAGAAAGCACCGCTTTGGTGGGCTGCGTTGGTGGCTTAGCTCTGTCTCTAAGCCAATCATCAGCATCGAAAGACGCCATCCCGAGGCCGTTGGTGATTGGCCCATGCGACGGGTGCGCCCAGCAACGCAGCTCCAGGTGTCAGACGTCCAGGTCCTTCACCTCTCCCGCGCGCTCCATGATGAACTTGAATCGCGCGGAGACGTCCTTGCCCAAAAGGTCATTGATGGTCTGCTCCGTCTCCTTCACGGCGTCGGCGGGGATGGTCACGCGCAGCGCGAGCCGCCGGCGCGGATCGAGGGTGGTGGACTTCAGCTCCTCCGCCGTCATCTCTCCCAGTCCCTTGAACCGCATGATGTTCGGCTTGGCGTTGCCCTTGCCGTGCTCCTTGAGGATGCGCGCCCGATCGGCGTCGTCCAACGCCCAGTAGGTGTCCTTCCCGATCTCGATCTTGTAGAGCGGCGGCTGGGCGATGAAGACGCTGCCGTTGCGGATCAGATCGCGCATGTGCCGGTAGAAGAACGTCAGGAGCAGGGTGGAGATGTGGTGCCCGTCGCTGTCGGCATCCATCAGCAGGAAGATCTTCCCGTAGCGCAGGTTGGCCGCCTTGAAGTCCTCGCCGATCCCGCAGCCGAGCGCGGAGACGATGTCCTGCAGCTCCTTGTTCTGGCCGATCTTCTCCACCGAGGCCTGCTCGGCGTTCAGCACCTTGCCCCGCAGCGGAAGGATCGCCTGCGTGCGCCGGTCGCGGCCCTGCTTGGCCGATCCGCCGGCGGAATCGCCTTCCACGATGAAGAGCTCGCTCTCTTGCGGATTGGTCGACGCGCAGTCTGCCAGCTTCCCAGGAAGGTTCAGCCGGTGCGAGATCGCCGTCTTGCGCGTGACTTGCTGCGCCGCCGCCCGCGAAGCTTCGCGCGCCCGCGCCGCCAGGATGATCCGGGCGACGATCGGCTCCGCCACCGTCTTGGTGTCGTTGAGCCACTTCTCCAGCGCGGGCCGCACCACGCCTTCCACCTGCGCCGTGGTCTCGGGGTTGTTCAGCCGCCCCTTGGTCTGTCCCTGGAACTGCGGATCGACGACGTAGCTGGAGAGGATCCCGCAGATCCCTTCGCGGATGTCCTCGGCGGTGAGCGTCACGCCCTTCGGCTGCAGGCCGTGCGTCTCCACGTAGTTGCGCACCGCCTTGACGATGCCGGAGCGCAGGCCCGCCTCGTGCGTGCCTCCGTTGGGAGTGGGGATCCCGTTCACGTAGCTGCGCAGGTGCTCGTCGGTCGCTTCCGTCCACACCAGCGCGATCTCGAGGCGGACGTCTCCCTCGCTCTGCTTGGAGAAGAGCGCCGCGGGCGGGATCTGCATCGCCGCGACCGGCGGCACGGAAGGAATCTCGCCGCCCTGGGCGGTGAGATCCGTCTCCGGAAGCCCTTCCTCGGTGGTGACGATGGGCTCGGCGCTGGCCGCGGGCGGGACCCTCCGCGCCGCCGGCACGGTGTTCTTGCCCCTCTGCGCGACCACCTTGGCCAGGTACTCGGCGATGCCCCCGTCGTGCTTGAGCTCCTCCTCGCGGGCGGGCCTCCTCGTCTCGTCCCGGAAGACGACGATCATTCCCCGGTGGAGGTAGCTCTTCGCTTCCAGGCGATCGCGGATCAGCTCCGGATCGAACTTTGCCTTGAGCCCGAAGATCTCCGCGTCCGGCGTGAAGGTGATGGTGGTCCCGGTGCCCCGGGCCTTGCCTTCGGTCTTCAGCTTCGAGGTGGCGAGCCCCTTGGCATAGGTCTGCACGAAGTGCTTGCCGTCGCGCTTCACCCGCGCCACCAGGCTGGAGGAGAGCGCGTTGACCACGCTGCTCCCCACCCCGTGCAACCCGCCCGAGTGGATGTAATTGCCCTGCTCGAACTTCCCGCCGGAGTGCAGGGTGGTGAGGATCACTTCCAGCGCCGGCTTCTTGTACTTCGGCATCACGTCCACCGGGATGCCCCGGCCGTCGTCGGTGATGGTGGCGGTCTTGCCGTCCTTGTGCAGCGTCACCTCGATCCGCGAGGCGTACCCGTTGATGACCTCGTCGACCGAGTTGTCGAGGATCTCCCAGAGCAGATGGTGATAGCCGGAGGCGTCGACGCCGCCGATGTACATGGCGGGCCGCTTGCGGACCGGCTCCAGCCCTTCCAGGACCTGGATGTCGGCCGCGCTGTACCGAGTCTTGCGGACCGCGGCCATCTACTTCTTCTCCTCGGTGGGGGGGAGCGCCTGCACCACGGGTCCCGTCGAGAGCGCCTTCAGCTTGTCCTTCCTCGCCAATTGGCGTCCCTTCCCGCCTCGGGTGGCGGCCTCGCGAATCGTCAGCTCCAGCTTCCGGCCCTTGGCCGTCTCCAGCGGCAGCTCGGCTTTCTTGTCGCTGGTGCAGAGGAACCCGACCAGCTTGTCGCCTTGCTGCACCTTGATGATCCGCACGCCGCGTCCGGGCCCCGCCAGCTCGTTGACGTCTTTCGCCTTGGTGACCAGGGCGTAGGCGTTCTCGGTGACCACCGCCAGGAAGTCCTTGTCCTCGACCGGCACCACCCCGACCAGCTCATCGTCCTTGGCAGGCCGGGCGAATCGGCGTCCTGCGCGCGTCGACACCTCGGTGTGCGGCGCCAGCGCGAAGCGCAACCCGTAGCCGCCGCGCGAGATGCCGAGCAGCTTCTCGGGGCGCTGCAGCCGCGGATCGAGTGACAGCGCCCCGACCACTCGCTCGTTGTCGTCGAACTTGAAGAGCTTCTGCACCGGGTCGCCGTACCCGGTGCTCGCCGGGACGTCGTTGAACCGCGTCACGTAAGCCGTGCCGAAGTTGCTGAACACCACCAGGTTGCTCTTCAGCGAACCGCCCAGCACGAAGGCGACCTCGTCGCCTTCGCGGACGCGCGTCTGCGAGGGGTCCTTCAGCTCGCGCACCCGCTTGATCCAGCCGTCGCGGGTGAGCACCACCTGCGCGTCCTCGTCGGCGATGAACGCTTCCTCGCTGTACTCCACCTCCTCGCTGCCCGCCCCGCCGATCTTCGTGCGCCGCTTGTCCGTGTACGCCTTCTGGATCTCGGCGATCTCGTCACGCACCACCGTCCAGCGCTCCCGCTCATTGCCGAGCAAATCTCGAAGGTGCCGCTGCTCGGAGCGCTTCTCCTTCAGCTCCTTCTCGATCACCAGGATCTCGAGCTTGGCCAGCCGGTACAGCTTCATCTCTAGAATTGCGTCGGCCTGCTCGCCGGAGAGCTTGAAGCGCTTGACCAGCTTCTGCGCCGCGTCCTCCTTGCCTTCGCTCTTGCGGATGATCTTCAGCATCTCGTCGAGGGCGTCGTAGACCTTGTGGAATCCCTCGAGGATGTGCAGCCGCTGCTGCACCTGCTTCAAGTCGTACTCGAAGCGGCGGGTGACGACGTCGAAGCGGAAGTCGAGGAAGTAGCGCAGGATGCTCTTCAGATCGAGCCGCTTCGGCGCCCCCACCTCCGGGTTGGCGGTGGGGACCAGGCAGGTGAGGTTCACGCCGAAGTTCGTCTGCAGCGGCGTGTGCTTGTAGAGGTACGCCATCACCAGCTCGGGATCGGCGTCGCGCTTGATCTCCAGCACGATGCGCACGTCCTTGGTGCTCTCGTCCCGCACGTCGACCAGCGGCGTCAGCTTCCTCTCCCGCACCAGGTCGCCGAACTTCATCACCAGATTGGATTTGTTCACCGCGTAGGGGATGGAGGTGACGACGATCTGCTTGCCGCCCCGCGGCAGCTCCTCCAGCTTCCACTCGCCGCGGACCCGGATGGAGCCCTGCCCGGTCTCGTAGATCTCCTTCAGCTCGGTCTTGCTGTTCAGGACCTGCCCGCCGGTGGGGAAGTCCGGCCCCTTGATGTGCTTGAGCAGGTCCCGGACGGTGAGGTCCTTGTGCCTGGACAGATCGAGGAGCGCATCGCAGAGCTCGCCGACGTTGTGCGGGGGGATGTTGGTCGCCATTCCCACCGCGATGCCGGTGGTGCCGTTCATCAGGAGCTGCGGGAGCCGGGCGGGGATGACGATCGGCTCGAGCAGCGTCCCGTCGTAGGTCGGACGGTAGTCGACCGTCTGCTTTCCCAGCTCGGTGAGCAGCTCCGATGCCAGCGCGGCCAGCCGGCATTCCGTGTACCGCTCGGCCGCGGGCGAGTCGCCGTCCAGCGAGCCGAAGTTGCCGTGCCCGTCGATCAGCGGGTACCGGAGCGAGAAGTCCTGCGCCATTCTCGCCAGCGCTTCGTAGATGGCGACGTTCCCGTGCGGGTGGTACTGGCCCATCACGGTGCCGGTGACCTTGGCGCACTTCATGTATTTGGCTTCGTGCGTCAGCCGGTGGTCGCGGAACATCCCGTAGAGGATGCGCCGCTGGACCGGCTTGAGGCCGTCGCGCACGTCCGGCAACGCTCGCGAGGTGATGACCGAGAGCGCGTAGTTCAGGTATCTGCGGCGAGCCTCCTCGTGGAGCGGCGCCTCGACGTCGGACGGGGGAGGCGCCCCGTTCCCTCCGGATCTGCGACGCTTTCTCCCACCCCCTCCACCGCCGAACATGCTCATCTGTTCAGACATTGGGGCCGTCTGTAACACAGCCCCGCCGCCTGCGCAGGTTTAGGCCCGCCCTTTGCCGGGTTGGTTCGGCTTCGGCTCGTCCTTCCCTTGCTCGGCGGCGCGCTGGGCGAGGACCTTCTGGGCCTCGTGGGTGGGCACTTCCTCGTAGCCCATCATCTCCATGGTGAAGTAGCCCATCCCCTTGGTGAGCGAACGCAGCTCGGGCGCGTACGTGCGCAGCTCGGCGTGCGGCGCCTGGGCGTGGATCAGCGTTCCCTTGGAGGTGGGTTCCATCCCGAAGATCTTGCCCCGCCTCGAAGTGAGGTCGGCGATCACCTCTCCCAGCATCTCGTCGGGGACCACCACCTCCAGACGCATCATCGGCTCGAGCAGGACGGGACGGGCGCTGGCCAGCGCGTTCTTCAGCGCCATCGATCCGGCGATGCGGAAGGCCATGTCGGAGCTGTCCACGGTGTGGAACGACCCGTCCACCAGCCGGGCCCTGAAATCCACCAGCGGAAACCCGCCCAGCGGACCTTGCTTGGCGGCGTCGCGGATCCCGTGCTCGACCGAGGGGATGAAGTTGCGCGGGATCACGCCGCCCACGATGGCGTCCTCGAACTCGACCCCCGACCCGCGCGGCAGCGGCTCCAGCTCGATGTGGCAGTCGCCGTACTGGCCGCGCCCGCCGCTCTGCCGCTTGTACTTGCCCTGCGCCTTCGCCTTCCCGGTGACGGTCTCGTGGTAGGCGGGATGCGGCAGCTCCAGGTGCACGGTGACCTCGAACTTCCGCTTCAGCTTTTCGACGGCCACCTCGATGTGCACCTGCCCCATGCCCTTGAGGAGCGTCTCGTTGGTCTCCGGATCCCGCACCATCTCCAGCGAAGGGTCCTCCTCCAACAGGCGGTGCAGCGCCACCCCGACCTTCTCCTCTTGCTCCCGATCGATCTTCAGCGCATAGGCGATCACGCACTGCGGACGCGGGATCATCTCCAGCTTCAGGGCCGGCGCGTCCTGCGAACAGAGCGTGTCGCCGACGTGGACGTCCTTCAGCTTCATCAGCCCGACGATCTCCCCCGCCCCGGCCTCCGCCAGTTCCGTCGTGCGGTTCCCGTCGATGCGATACAGGTGCTGCACGGTCTCGCTGTGACCCGTCCGGGGGTTCACGATCACGGTGCCGTGCTTCACCGAGCCGGAGAACACCCGGCAGGCGGTGAGCCGGCCGACGAAATGGTCCACCGTGTTCCGGAACGCCAGCATGGTCAGCGGCGCGTCGCGCTGGGCGTTGCGGACGGCGTCGCCGTTCTTCGGGTCCTTCCCCTTGATCTCGCGCCGCACCGTCGGGGGCGGCAGGTAGCGGACGATGGCGGCGGCGACGTCGTCCACTCCGATCCCCGGCCGGGCCGCGCACGCCAGCACCGGCAGGAAGCGCCGGCCGAGGACGGCATGCGCAATCCCCTCGATGAGCGCCTCCTCCGCCGGCTCGCGGCCGTCGAGATAGGCCTCCAGCATCACGTCGTCGGTCTCCGCCACCGCTTCGACCAGCCGGGTCCGCAGGCGCTTGGCTTCCGCCATCAACTGCTCGGGAACCTCCTCCATCTTGAAGCCACCGAACTTTCCGTCCTCCTTGCGCGAATACGCGTGCGCCTTGAGCGTAATCAGGTCGATGACGCCGCTGAACCCGTCTCCGAGCCCGATGGGAAGCTGCAGCGCGATGGGCTTGGCCTTGAGCGTCTTCTCGATGTCGTCGAGCGCGCGCAGGAACGAGGCGCGATCCTTGTCCAGCTTGTTGACGCAGGCGAGCAGGGGCAGTGCGCGCTCCGCCGCCATCTCCCAGTGCGCTTCCGTCTGGTGCTTGACACCCGAGACCGCCGAGACCAGCAGGAGGCCTCCCTCGCACACCGCCATCGATCGGTCGGCATCGGTCAAGAAGTCGGAGAACCCGGGGGCGTCGAGCAGGTTCAGCAGCGTCCCGTCGTGCTCGGCGAAGGTGATGTGCGTCGTGACCGTGAAGTTGCGCTTGGCCTCCTCGGGGTCGATGTCGAGGTGGCTGGTGGAACCGTCCTTCGAGGCGCGAGCCGGCGCGTCGTGGCGAAGCAGCGCCTCGGTCAGGGCGGTCTTGCCCGCACCATCGTGCGCGATGACGGCGACATTGCGGATGGTCTTCGGATCGAGCATTGCGATGATCTCCCCGGATGCAGCCCGTGACCCGCCGAACAGTAGTCCAACCCGTCGCGCTTGTAGAGGAGGGGACATGCGCCGCGCCGTGGTCTGTTCCATAGCAGTCGGGATTTCCGCTGCATTCCCGGCCCCTGCCCAGTTCGCCACCCATCTCACCGAGGGGGCGGAAGCCCCCGCGCGGTCGTTCTCCCTGCAGGACGACGGCACCTCGCTCGGAGGGAACCCGGCCGGCCTGGGTTGGGTGCGGGGCCTCGAGGCCGACTTCCTCCACACCGGCTTCTTCAAGGACCTGCGCACCGACGCGAACGCGCTCTACCTGGCGGCAGGCGCCGGCCCCCTGGCGCTCGGCGTCGGGTTCGACTGGCTGAACCGTCCGCTGCTCGACCCCGCGCAAGCATTCTCCTACCGGCGCACGAGCGTGGGCGGCGCGCTCCGGCTCGGCGACCTGTCCGTCGGCGTCGTGCACCGTGGCTTCACCGGGCTGGACATCTCGTCCTGGGACTTCGGCGCCCTGGCGCGACCCGTGCGCTGGTTGTCCCTGGGCGTGGCGGCGCTCGACGCCAATCAACCCGGCTTCCTGCCGCGGCGCTGGGTGCTGTCCGCCGGAGTCCGCCCGCTGCGAGAGAGAGTGGACCTCGCCGTGGACCTGCGCTGGAACGAATGCGCCAGCGCGCCCCCCGCCCTCGGTTGCGGCCTCGGCGACGCGCAGTGGCTGTTCACCACCCAGGCGCGCTTGCGTCGCGGGCTCACGCTCCTGGGACAGGTCGGAGTGCGGAATTCGGACGTCAGCGGCCTGGTGGGCCTGCAGGTGGACTTTGGACACATCGGCGCCTCGTACGCGCCGACCTTCATGAGCGGGGCCACCCAGGACTCCTGGCGGGTCCGCGTCTCCACCGAGCGCTGGCCCTCGCTGGTGGGGGCCATCCATCCGGCGGCGGAGATCGATCTCCGCAAGGCACTCTCCTGGCCCAAGCCCGGGCCCCTGGCGCTGGTGTTCGGCACCAGGTCCCGCGATCCGCTCGAGCTCACGCTGGCGACGATGCGGCGCCTCGCCAGGGACGGCGCCACGAAGGCCGTGGTCCTCCGCTCCGCGGGCCTCCCGCTGGGCATGGGGCGCGCCGAGGAGCTGCGCGCAGGCATCGAGAATCTCAGGGCTTCGGGGAAAAAAGTGCTTTTCTATCTGGAAAGCGGGGGCGACCTCGAATATAGTGTCGCTCTCGCGGCCGACAGGATCTACACCGCTCCTCAAGCGGTCCTGCTGGTCAACGGTTTTGCCGCGACGGCATTGTTCGCCGCCGCGGGCCTCGACAAACTCGGTGTGAAGGCGGAGTTCTTCCGCGCCGGCGCCTACAAGAACGCGCCGGACCTCTTCACCAGGACCGGGATGTCGCGGGAGCAGCGCGAGGTGGAGTCATCGCTCCTGGACGATGTGTTCGGGCGGTACGTGAAGCGCATCTCCGATGCGCGCCACCTCGATGAAAGCAAGGTCAAGTCCCTCCTCGACGAGGGCATCCTGAAGCCCGGGGAGGCGGTGCAGGCGGGGCTGATCGACGGGTTGGTCTATCCCGACCAGCTCGAGGAGGAGGCAGGAAAGCTTCTGGGCGGAACGACGACCCTGCGAAAAGTCGGAACCGACGAGCCGGCCCGGCGCGACCTGCGCTGGGGCGAGCGGCCCAGGATCGCCGTCGTGCGCGTGGTGGGAACCATCTCGCGCGGCGAAGGCAGCCGCGATCCCTTCGGGGCCGTGCGCGTCGCCGGATCGGAGCCCATCAGCCGGCAGATCCGGCGGGCCGCGGACGACCCGCGGGTGGCGGCCATCGTGGTGCGGATCGATTCGCCGGGAGGAGACGGGACCGCCTCCGACCTGATCTGGCGCGAGCTGGTCCGGGCAAGGAAGGAGAAGCACAAGCCGGTGATCGCGAGCATGGGCGACGTGGCCGCGTCGGGCGGCTACTACGTGGCGGCGGGTGCCGACGCGATCTTCGCCGAGCCGGCGACCATCACCGGCTCCATCGGCGTGTTCATCGGCCACTTCGACGCGGAAGGGCTGCTGGGCAAGCTGGGCCTGAATCTGGAGACGGTGAAGCGGGGCGCGAGCGCCGATCTCTTCACTCCGAACCGGCCCCTCAGCGAAGGGGAGCGAAAGACGCTGCAGACCTGGGTCGATGGGTTCTACGAAGAGTTCCTCCTCCGCGTGGCGGAGGCGCGGGGACTCTCCCGGGACCAGGTGGATCGCATCGCCCGGGGGCGGGTCTGGACCGGCTATCAGGCGCTGGAGCACAGGCTGATCGATCGCCTGGGCGGCCTTTTGGACGCGCTCGCCGAGGCGAAGCGCCGCGCCGGCCTCGACCCGGATGAAGAGGTGGAGCTGGACGACGAGCAGTCGGTCGACGTCGACCTGACCGACTTCGCCGGCGCCACCGCTCTCGACCTGGCCCCGATGGGAATGGGCCCGCGAGCGATCCGGGCTCTGCGCCTCCTGGGTGAGCCGGGCACCCTCCGCGCCGCGATGCCGTTCGATCTGGAGGTGCAGTAGATGGCGCTGACCGTCCTCATCGTCGAGGATGAGCAGAGCGCGTCGCGGCTGCTCTCCGGCATCGCCGCGGAAGTCGGACTGTCGGCGCGCGCGACCCGGTCGGGGCAAGAGGCGCAGGAGCTTTGCGCCCAGGCGGCGGCGTCGGGGCAGCCGTTTTCCGTCGTGATCCTCGATCTGGTGCTCTCCGAGCTGGACGGCTTCCAGTTCGGAGCGGCGGCGCGGGCGGCGCCCTGGGGCGCGAAGCTGCCCATCATCGTGGTGAGCGGCGTCTACAAGACGCTTCCCGACGAGCTCGCTGCGCGCGTGCAGCCCGCCGCCTTCTTTGCCAAGCCGTTCGAGCCGGCCGCCCTGCGCGCCGCGCTGGCGAAGCATGCGGGCGTGCAGGGCTCCTCCCCTCCGCTGGAAGGCCCGCTCTCGCAACGGCCGGCAGCGGCGGTGCTGGTCCAGCTCCTGCGCGAGAAGGCCACCGGCGTGCTCACCGTCGCGCACGGCGAGGAGCAGCGCTCCATCACCTTCCAGCAGGGGATGGTCCGATACGCGCAGTCCAACGTCCGCGCCGAGACCGTGGGCGCCGCGCAGATCGCCTCCGGGCTGATCAAGCAGACTTCCTTCGATCGGGCACTGGCCATCGCGAAGCAGCAGAACATCTCCTTGCACGAGGCGCTCGCTGCGGCGCGGGTGATGACGCCCGAGCAGCTGCGGGTCGGGCTCAAGCAGCAGACCACGGACACTTGCGTCGGGGCCTTGGCCGTGGCCCCCGGCAGCTATCGCTTCGAGCAGAAACCGGCCGAGGCGGTCAGCAACGTCCCCGACCTGCGCACCAGCCCCGTCGCGCTCGTGCTGGAGGCGGCCAAGCGGGTGTGCAACCCCGCGGCTTCCCGGGCGTGGCTGGAGGAGCAAGCGCCGCAGAAGCCGAACCGCAGCCCCGAGCTGGAGCGGGAGATCTTCGCGCTGAAGACCTCCTGGCCCGGAGAAGCGGTGACGCCTCTCGCCACCGGCGGCAGGTCGGTGGGCGACGTCCTCGCCCGGGTGAAACCAGCCGAGCTGCCGCTCCTGCACTACCTGTGCATGAGCGGCCTGTTGGCCCCGGCAGGGACCGGCGCGAAGCCGGCTCCTGGACCGGCTGCCGCGGCAGCGACCGCGGTCGACACGGATGCCGGGAAGGTCTTCGCTCCGGAAGCCAAGGCCGCGCGCTCGACGCTGTTCGCCGAGCGCGACCGCTTGGCGAATGCCACGCATTACGAAATCCTGGGCGTCACGCGGAACGCGTCCGCCGCCGAGCTGAAAGCGGGCTGGCTCGCCGCCGCGAAGCGCTTCCATTCGGACGCGTTCAGCGGGCTCGAGCTGGGGTCCGCGCGGCGCGTGGCCGAGGGCCTCTTCGCGCGCGTCAACGAGGCGCACTCGGTCCTCTCGAACGCGAATCGCCGCGCCGACTACGACGTCTATCTGGATCGCAAGGCAAAAGGGCTCCCGACAGACGTGGGTGAGATCCTACGCGCCGAAGGCGTGTTCCAGCGGGGCGAGGCCTTGTTCAAGGCGGGCAGGTGGGAAGAGGCCGAGGCGAAATTCCGCGAGGCGATCTCCCTGAACGATTCCGAGGCGGAGTTCCACGCGTTCCTGGGCATGGCCATGTTCCGGAGGAACGGAAAGCCGGTGGAAGCCATCGCGCAGGTCGAGAAGGCCCTGCGGATGGACCCCAGGCTACGCAGCGGTACCATCTTCCTCAGTCAGATCCATGAGTCGCAAGGAGATGCGGAGCGCGCCCGGTCGCTGCTCCGCAAGGCGATCGACAAGGACCCGGAATTCGTCCAGGCACAGGACGAGCTCCGGCGGCTCAAGACCAAGGCAGGCGCCGGGGAAGCGAAGGGCAGCTTTCTCAGCCGCCTGCTGAAGAAGTAGCAACGGAGCGCAATCGATGAATGGAGAAGGACAGCGTCCCCCCGCACCACCGGAAACCGCGCAGGCCGCAGCTGATGCGCCGGAACCGGGCAACGCCCGCTATCCCCAGCCGGGGGTGAACGGCAACGGGCAGCAGTTCGGGCAGGGACAGGAGGGCCAGGGCGGAGGCGGGCGGCGCCGGTTCCGCCGCAACCGGCGGGGCGGACGAGGGCGGCGCGGCAAGGGGGGTGGCCAGGGCCAACACCCGGCGGCCCCGCTCGATGCGCAGGGCCGCATCGTCGACGTCGAGAACGACGAGATGGGTGGCGAAGGCGCGGCCGAGGAAACGCCGGGCGAAGGGGTCCAGGCGCAGCAGCCGGCGCCCGAAGGGCCGCCTCCCGGCGAAGGGGCGCCGCAGAACCTCGACAGCCCTCCGCAACCCCAGCAGCAGCAGAACCGGCCGCAGCACCAGCGGCACGGTCAACAGCAACAGCAACGCCCGCAGCAGCAGCCGCGCCATGAGCCGGCCCAGCCGGTCGAGGGCATCCTCGACGTCGATCACCGCGGCAACGGGCGCCTGCGCAACTTCCGCAACAACTTCCTCCCGCAGCAGGACGATCCGGACGTTCCGCGGCACATCATCGACCGCGATCGCCTGAGGCCCGGCGTCTTGCTGACCGGGCAGGGCGTGCGCCGCAACGGCCGGCTCCAGCTGATCAAGACCGAGAGCGTAGAGGGCCTGTCGCTCCAGGACGCCGCAAAGCGGACGGCCTTCCAGAACCTGACCGTCATCGACCCCGACGACCGCGTGGTGCTGGAGACCAGCCCGAAGGAGCTCCTGACGCGGGTGATCGACATCGTGGCTCCGATCGGGCTCGGCCAGCGCATGCTGATCGTCGCTCCGCCGAAGACCGGAAAGACCATCATGCTGCAGAAGATCTGCCACGCCATCACCCAGAACCGGCCCGAGGTGGTGCAGATGGTCTTGCTGGTGGACGAGCGGCCGGAGGAAGTGACCGACTTCCGCCGCACCGTGAAGGCGGAGGTCTACGCGTCCTCCTCCGACCGGCCGACCGACGAGCACATCCACGTGGCCGAGGTGGTGCTCGAGCGGGCGAAGCGCCTGGTGGAAGGCGGCAAGGACGTGGTGATCCTGCTCGACTCCATCACCCGCCTCTCGCGCGCCTACAACAAGGAGGTCGAGTCGAGCGGCCGGACCCTCTCGGGCGGCATCGACTCGCGCGCCCTGGAGAAGCCGAAGCGATTCTTCGGCGCCGCCCGCAACGCCGAGGAAGGCGGCTCCCTGACCATCGTGGCCACCGCGCTGATCGACACGGGCTCGCGCATGGACGAAGTGATCTTCGAGGAGTTCAAGGGCACCGGAAACTCGGAGATCAACCTCGATCGCCAGCTGGCGGAGAAGCGCATCTTCCCCGCCATCAACATCCAGACCTCGGGCACCCGCAAGGAAGAGAAGCTCTTCAGCCAGCACGAGTACGAGAAGGTGAAGAAGCTCCGCGGCGCCCTCTTCGCCCTCAAGCCGGTCGAAGCGATGGAACGCCTCCTCAAGTCGGTGAACGAATTCAACTCGAACGCCGAATTCCTCGACGCCATCTAGCGACTGTGAGACTCCAGCCGGAGATCTGGGGATACCCTACGTAACTCCGACGAAGGTTCCGTATGGTGTCCCCAGATCTCCGACGTTCACGGCATTTCAACCGGTTGAAATGCACTGCGCGGGGAACTGCAGGCTGGGCAGCGCAAACTCGTGCCGGCACGGCCGTGGCCCCGCTCCACCCTGGAAAGCCCAAACTGCCCCGGGTCGAGCGGAGCCAGCACCCCGACATCCCGCAGCGTCAGTTCGTCTTCATCGGATCCAGCAGCTTCTGCTGGAAGAACAGCGCGACCGCCGCCGTGGCGTAATCGCGGTTCTCCTTCTTCTGGAAGCCGTGTCCCTCGTTCATGCCCAGCAGGTACCAGACGTCCTTCCCCCGCCCGCGCACCGCCTTGACGATCTGCTCCGCCTCGGTCCGCGGCACCCGCGGGTCGTTGTACCCCTGCTGCACGAACAGCTCCGCCTCGATCTTCTGCACGCTGAGCAGCGGCGAGATGCGCTCCTGCACGGCGCGCACCGCCGGGTCGCGCTCGTCGCCGTACTCCGCCCGCCGCAAGTCGCGCCGGTAGGCCTGCGTGTTCTGCAAGAAAGTCACCAGGTTCGAGATCCCCACCACGTCCACCGCCGCCCGCACCCGGCTGCCGTAGAACGCGGCGGTCGCCAGCGTCATGTACCCGCCATAGCTGCCGCCGTACACGCCGACCCGCGATGCGTCCAGGTCCGGCTGCCGCGCGATGAAGTCCAGGGTGGCTGCGATGTCCCAGAGGGCCTGCTCCCGCTTCGGTCCGTTGTCCGCGGCGAGATACGCCTTCCCATACCCGGTCGATCCGCGGACGTTGGGCAGCAGCACGGCGATGCCCAGCTCCGAGGCCAGGAGCTGCGCCAGCGGATAGAACGTCGGCCGGCTCTGCCCCTCGGGCCCGCCGTGCCAGATGACGACGACCGGGAGCTTCCCGCTGGCGTTCCGCGGCTTGTACAGGAACGCCGGCATGTCCCCCGCTCCTCCGCCCGCCGGGTACCGCACGAGCCGCGCATCGACGAAGCTGCTCGGATCCAATCCGCCCACTTCGGAGCGCGTCCACCGCACCACCCGGACGCCGCGCAAATCCACCTGGTACACGTCCGCGGGCTGCGTGGCGGTCTGGAAGGTCACCGCCAGCACGTCGGCGCGGCGCCGGGGAAACTCCATGTTTCCGATCACCGCATTGCCGGGGAGCGCGATGTGCTGCGCCTGCCGGTGCCGGTCCAGCACGTACAGCCGGGAGATTCCGTCCTCGTTCACCGAGAAGGCGACGCGTGAGCCGTCCACGGCGACCGCCACGTCCTCGACGTCCCATTTCAAGTCCGGGGCGAGCGCCGTCTCCTTCCCTGTCTTTCCGTCCAGCAGGTAAAGCTGGTTGAAATCGCTCCACCGATCCGTGACCAGGTACACGCCCTTCCCGTCCGCGCTCCAGCGGGCGGCCACCACGCTCGCATTCCCCTCCTTGGCCGTCAGCTGCGTCAGCTTGCCGGAGCCGATCTCCAGCGCGAACAGGTCCGCGTCCTGGATGCTCCGTTCATGGACCACGAGCAGCCGCGCGCCGTCCGGCGAGAACTCCACCGGCGACCAGGTCCCTTCCGCCTCGGTGACTCGCTTGCCGCTCTGGGGAGACACCGTGTCCGCCAGGTAGACGTCGGTATCCTTCCCGTTGCGCTGCGTCCCCGACCAGGCGACGCGCTTGCCGTCGCGCGAGAGAGTGAGGGCGCCGTGGCGGCTCTTCCCGTCGGTGAGCATCTCGGCCCGTCCCGTCCGGCGGTCGAGGCGGTACACCTGGAAGAACTCTCCGCCCCCGACGTCCCGCAGGAACCAGACGATCCGCGTGTCGCCGGGCTGGAACTTCGCCTGGGTCACCGGCTCGCTCCCGAACGTGATCTGCGTCCGCATACCCAACGGCATCTCCACCACGTGCAGCTGGGCGGTGGAGGCGAATCGCGTCGACACCAGCAGCGTCCCGCCGTCGTCGGAGACGTCGGCGAGGACCGCCTGCCGGGCGTTGAGATACTGGTCGGTCCGCTCCCGCAGCCCGGCCGGGATCTCCGGCAATCCACTCTGCAGCAGGGTGGGAACGCCGGGCGCCGGCTGCATGCCCTCCACGCTGGAGGATGCGGGCGGCGCCGCCGCCGGCGCGGGAGCGGCGGCGATCAGGAGACAAAGGGGCAGCATGTGCATGGCGCCGCCTTTTGCGTGAGCCGCCGGCAAAATGCAAGCGGCGCCATGCGCCGTCGCTCACTCCAGCTTGGTCGAGTCGACGCTCTTCTTCAGCTCGCTCCAGGCGCCCTCGACTCCGGACTTGAGCGCCTCCCAGCGCTCCTCGCCGGCCGTCTTCAGCTCCTCGAGCTTCCGGCGCGCCTGCTCCTGCTTCTCGTCCGCCTTCGCGGCGGCGAGCTTCTGCTGATACTCCATCCTCCCCTGGGCGGCGGCCTTCTCGGCCTTCGCCTTCATCTGCTTCAGCTTCGCGCTCCACTCCGAGACCTGCGCCTCCATCTTGGCGACGTAGGCGTCCTTCATCTCCTTCATCCCCATCCGGCGAATCCTCCTCTGCGTGGAGAATGCGCATCGCGCGGGACGCCGGAGAGCACGGGTACCGGCAGGTCAGGCGAGCGGCCTGGCGCTCGCGAAAGCACCGCGTCAGCCCCAGCGGTACTGCCGCAACGACGCCCGCGGCATCTCCGCCACCAGCGCTCCGCGGTACCGTTCGCCCACGTCCAGCGGATGCACCGAGTAGCGGCCCGCATCGGGAATCCCCGTCGCCCAGACCAGCCGCGGCGGTCCCAGCGCGATCTCGTACGACCGGGTGGAGCGCGACAGCCCTTCGCCGGTGGCCTTGAGGAACGCTTCCTTGCAGGTCCAGAGGCGGAAGAAGGCGTCCGCCCGCGCGACCGGATCCGCCTGCGCGAACAGCCGCTCGATCTCCTTCGGTGCGTAGAACCGC
>WNFT01003029.1_pt1 | contig 23394 bp, 14 predicted proteins | sample 5400191 | NCBI WGS metagenome assembly WNFT01 (sample SAMN13153359, study PRJNA577476) | soil metagenome | isolation source: 80 cm saprolite under Madrone tree | place: USA:California | collected 2016-06-14 | reverse complement strand
ATGCTGATGGCAGCGTTGCAGGTATGTCCGGCAAGGTCCAGTTTGCCCTGGTCAATATACACGGCGCTCTGGTCGGCATAGACCCAGGCCTGTCCGAAGCGCGACCCGATGGTATTGAAGAGACGCAAGGCCTCTTCATAATCTGCCAGCGCCTCCGCATAATTGCCCAGCGCCTCATGGACCGTGCCGCGGTCGCGTAGTGTCCAGGGATAGCCCTCTCCACCAGGCAGGTTACGCAAGCTGGCCAGCGCAAGTTCAAAATGCCCCAGGGCATCATAATAGTAGCCATGTCCTCGTCCGACTTCGCCCAGCACCGTATGCATCCAGGCTTCGCCTTCGCTGTCGCCAGCTTCGCGGAAGAGATTCAGGGCCTCCTTGGCATGCTGGCCAGCCTGCTGGTAATGTCCCTCTTCGCGGAAGAGCATCGCCAGTTCATAGAGCGCCCAGGCTTCCTCATCACGCTCATTCTGCTCGCGGTGCAGGGTTAAACTACGTGTCAGGCAACCGAGCGCCTCGGCAAACTTCCCAAGGCGGCGCAAGATGGAGCCCAGGCAGTATTGTACCTGGCCCTCGCCTGTTTTATCGCCCAGATCGAGCGCATAGGTCTCTGCCCGGCGCAGCATGGCCCGCAGTTCCGAGGCATAACCCCTGCTATGCAGCGCCCACGAAGCACGCACGGCCAGGTGCAACGCCTTTTGCAAGTCCTGCGGCTCCCGGCAAGCTGCTGTAGTAGGTTGCCATGACACGATGCACGCGGCGGCGTTCGTCCTGCGGCAGGTGCGAAAGTGCGAAGTGCCGCACCTGCGCATGGATCGTATAGACACGCCCATCGAACTGGATGAACGAGGCGTCCACCAGTTCATCACGCGCAGCACGCCAGTTCCTGGCAAGCTCCGTGGGAATGTCTATTTCCACTCCCTGTATCGCCTCCTTCCCATTGGAATTCAGGTCTTGCAGGTAGTGTTCATGCTCCAGGCGTACGGCAGCACGCACAGTTGCGGGTGCTTGCGGAGCTACCAGCATCATAATCTGCTCGCGACTAAAGGGCAATTTAAAGGCAGCCAGGTACGGCAGCAGCAACTGCGCCGACAGTGAGAGTCGGCGGTAGGCAATGTCCAGGACGGCCCACATGCCCTCGGGGAGCGTTTCACGCAGCTCGTCACGCACCTCTTCCAGGGAACGGGTAGCAGCTTCCGGCCTGTAGACTCTTCCTGCAATCGCGCGGTGGGATGTGCCAAAGATCAATTGCGCGCCGAGCGGATAGCCATCCAACAAGGTGCAGATTTCTTGCAAGATGGCCTGCTGGTTGGGATCAGCCAGGTGAATACGTTGATCTATGCCACTGTCTGAAGCGAGTTCGGCAAAGAGCTTAAGTAAATCCGCGCTCGTCATTTTGCCGACCGGATATTCATACCAGCGGCATGTCGCTCCCTCAAGGGCGGCGATCGATGCCGGGCTGGAACGCGAGGTCAGTAAGACGACGACTTGCTCGGGTAAGCCACAAAGAAAACGATACCAACTTCCTACCTCTGCATGTTCTTGTACCTCCTCAAAACCATCGAGCAGCAGCAGGCAGGGCAGATCGCGATTGGCTAACGAACGCAGCGCACCCAGCACGGTGCGTTCACAATGGCTGAGATCAGCGGTATGCATCTCTTTGTTGAGGATACGCAGGTGATGCGCGATTTCGATGAGCGCGTTGCCGAGCGATTTACCTCCTTCTAATGTAATACCGATGATCCCACCAGGGAACTTATCGCGGTTGCGCTTTGCGACCTCAAATGCCAGTTCGCTTTTGCCGATGCCCGCAGGACCGGTCAGGGCTAAATGATGGACTCCCGGCCGCAACTTGCGCGCATTGCCTACTATTCCTGACGTTCCCCGCTGCTCTTCGCCCTGAACAGCTTCAGTCAGGAGTTCGCTCAATGCATGCAGCTCCTCTTCACGCCCGACAAAGGTGGTCGAGGCTCCCAGGTGTGCCAGGGGATGGTCGTGTTCCTCAGGTTCATCACGCGTTGCTAGAAAAGCAACGGGGCCTTCCTGCCCCTCAATCACTTGCCGGTACAGGACCGGCACGAACCAGCTATGCTGCTTAATCGGCAACAGGGCCTGGCGTGCGCGAGAAAGTGCCTCTTCCAGGGTACGCCCGCTTGCCAGGGCTTCGTAGAAGTGATACATGAAGGTTGGGCTGAGATCATCCTGCAAAGAGAAAGGCATAGCTACGACAGCGGGAACCTGTGCCATAACCAGGGCGGTGGCTAAGGTGGCATCGACGGCTACCTTGCGCTGCTGGTGGTGCGGTCTCTCTCCCACCAGCGTGGCCGTCTCGCAGGCAGAGAAGACAGCCAGGCGGACATCACTGCTCACAAGCAGGTCGCGCAGCGATTCGGTGTCAATCAGCCTGCTGCGCCCTTCTTCATCGCAGAAACAGAGATAGGTCTGTGGCTTGACCCGGCCCAGGGAGGTCCCACACGCGTCACAGGTGCGAGCATTGGCATCGTTCAGCTCGTCGCAATCCTCCGCTGGGCAAAGACGCCCAAACGCTCCATGTCCGTCGAAATGAATAGCATAACAGGGGATGGTCGTATCCAGGTCGTCAAAGGTGCTCGCACCTCCAAGCGAGTGGAAATAGCGCACCAGCTCATCAAAAGTTGCTACTGGTAGCGTGTCCAGAAATAAGTGCCCCTCCTCGATCAAGGGTGAGAGCCCACGTTGCAAGGCTTCAAAGCTACGCGCGGTTTCCAATGGTGGACAATCTATAGGTGAGGCTCCAATATATAGTAAGCGCATCGGTGGATGAGTCGGTAATTCACATCCCGCCGGTGCGTCCGGCTGCAGCAGAGCACGCGTAAGCGTAAAGACGCCGGTTGCAAGCAGAAAGTGCTCACCATTATGCAATAGTTCCCAGGGATAACGTACAAACTCATCGCATCCTGGTGCGAAGACGAGCGTCAGCGCAACCGTACCACGGCGCTTGAGTGTGCGTTGAATAACACTGCGCAGCATAGCCTGCACAGATTGTTCTGCGGACTCGCGCCGGCTCGTTCCAGGAGTTTCTGCTCCGCACAAAGCGAGGAAAAGGCGATAGCCAATTTCGCGTAATTCCTGAACGTCACTCTCCAGGGTATTGAGTTTTCTTAAGAGGGCATTCAGTTGCCTGGGTGTGTAAGGCGGAACAAAACTGCCGCTGACGGCATGCCCGGACCAGCTCTCCCTTACCTGTAACTCAAATGTGCCATCCTCACGGCTACGAAACAGCAGGTTCAGTGTCTCTCCCATGTGCCCGGCATCTCTCGCATTCTGTGTTTTAAACTCTGTGATGGTATGGGAATTCGTCAGATGCTCGCACAATTGGATGTCCGAGGGACATAATATGCGCTTTTGCACACTGCGGGCAAAAACATCTACCCCAAGTATAACACACTTCTTGTGTTACAGGGACTTCATTCTCCCCAATACAACTCAACTTTTCCGATCCGTACTTTATCGCCTACCTTGACTCCTGCTTCCTCGAGCGCCCTGGTAACTCCCATCCTGGCAAGCGTTACCTGCAAACGATCCATGCTTTCTTCGCTCTCCAGGTTGGTCATGCTTACCGTTCGCTCGACGCGTTTCCCTCTAACAATATAGACTCCTTTTTCCCTGGTTATAGAAAAAGCATCCTCGGGTTGTGGGCGCAGTACAGGTCCCTCCTTGCCGGTGATCACCTCGGCAGCAACCCGTTCTGCTTCCTCCTGTTGGATCTCCATTAAGCGCCGGGCAGTATACTGCATGAGTTCATCGGTACCTTGATGGGTAACGGCAGATATGGCAAAGGCTGGATAACCTGCTGCTTCGGCCTTTGCTTTGAGCGCGGGCCAACGCTCCTGCGCCTCGGGCAGATCCATTTTGTTCAGCACTACGATTTGCGGGCGAGTCGCCAGGTGCTCATCATACTCGCGCAGTTCCTGGTTGATGGCTTCAAAGTTCTGCCAGAGATCAGACTCAAGTGATGCTCCATCAAGCATGTGAATGAGCAAGCGGGTACGCTGTATATGACGCAAAAATTCATGCCCAAGGCCAACACCCTGTGCCGCGCCCTCGATCAGCCCTGGAATATCTGCCAGTACGAAGCTGAACTCATCTCCGCTTCCAGGTTGTCCAACAGAAACAACGCCGAGATTTGGTGATAGGGTAGTGAAAGGATAATCGGCAATTTTGGGCTGCGCGGCGGTCACGACGGAAAGCAGAGTCGATTTGCCCGCATTGGGGTAACCAACCAGCCCGACATCGGCTATCAGGCGCAATTCGAGCAAGAGCCAGCGCTCTTCGCCGGGTTCGCCTTTCTGCGCTTCTCGCGGAGCCTGGTGTGTCGCGGTAGCAAAATGTACATTGCCCAGGCCGCCACGGCCACCGCGAGCTACCATCACACGCTGGCTCTCATCCACGAGGTCTGCAATCAATTCGTTGCTCTCGGCATCGCGTATAACCGTTCCGCGTGGGACAGGCAGAACTACATCTTCCCCTTTGGCTCCATGCCTCTTCTGGCTTGCTCCGGCACCACCTGACGAGGCCTTGAAATGTTGACGATAGCGATAGTCAATGAGGGTATTTAAATTAGATGTAGCCTCCATATAGATGCTGCCTCCTCTCCCACCATCACCGCCATCGGGCCCTCCAAACGGCACAAACTTCTCGCGTCGGAAATGAATGGAGCCATTTCCACCATCGCCAGCTTTAACAAAAATTTTTGTATGGTCGTAAAACATAACGTGTTCCAATATAATTACATGTGAATTTTCTGTATGCGTGCAGTGAGTTGGAGTATATCACATTGTAGGATTGAGCGCTATAATCAAGCGGCTGCGCTGCTAAAAGTATAAGAGAGGTCAGCAAAAGACATCTGCCGACCTCTCTTATTATTCCACCACCAACCAGCTACAGCCGTATACCCGTTCCACCACCGCCGAGAATCTGCTTTGCGGCAAGTGCGGCGATACCTGCAACAGCCAATTTCGCACCTGTGCTGCCAAGCGGACCTCCAGGTCCCATGATTTGATGCAGGATATTTTGCTGATTATTTTGATCAAATGGCCACATAGCTCTTCTCCTTCTCTCGTACGTAATACAACTTTTAGCTCGTCTGCTCGATTGGTTCCAACCTTACTGCATTAACACGATTGACACCAAACCAGAGTTTCATTCAGCACTGCAGCCAGAGAAGGAAATATGATCGACGAGGACCCCGACCCAAGTGCAACAGGGGAAACATTCCAGGTGCCATTGCCGCCGGCAGCCGGATTGCACTGACCTGTATTGTCAAGGCTACAATATGTGCCTGAAAGACTGCCGCTAGCACTCCTATTCCCCTGGAAAAAGAGCGGTGCTCCCACCTCCTGGCTGTGAACCGTAAACTGCATAGAGCCTGATGCATTGATAGTCCCGCTAAAATTGCCATTGCCGGCAAGTGGCTGACCTACCATGAAGACGCCCTGGATATTCCCTCCATTTTGCTTAATCGAGGAGAGAGACATGCTTGCAGTACTGTTCGCCAGGGTGTTGTGTATGCTGCCGTTATAAGCCCCATTCAAAGTCGGTATACTTGAACCCGTTGTTGGAGCCGGGCTCGGATTTGATGAAGCGGGGCCGTGACTTGGAGTTGGCGTTGCTGTTGATTTATGAGTAGCTGTGGCCACAGGGTGATGTACGACTCCCGCTGTTGGGGTGATTGTAGGATTAGCACCTCTATGGCCAACTAGCGCAAACACTAGTAGTGCAACGGAGGCTATACCTACCAGTAGCGCAAACAGTAGGAGAAGAAGTGCTCCATTTCTTCTGCGGCGTCCTGCTGGCGGGGTTCTCTCGGCCAGGGTCGTAGCATTCTCAAATGGCCTGCTGGCAACGGCAGGGTTAGACTGGGGAACTACCGGCCCAGGAATAACGAGGGGTGCAGCAGGCGGCTGATGGCTTAAAGGTTGTGCATTGAGCGCCTCCCAGAATTCCTGCGCCGTAGAGAAGCGGCCATTAGCGTCTACGGCCATAGCACGATAGATAGCATCAGCTACGTGTTGTGGAACGTCGGGGGCGTACTGTAGTATTGGTTCAAGAGGATCGGTGCCCTTGCTCCCCAGTTGAGTTATGCGATAGAACGCATCAGAAGGCACAACGCCTGTCAACAGGGTATAGATAGTTGCGCCCAGACCATAGATGTCGGTACGCGTGTTGGTCCCCATTCCGTATTGTTCAGGCGCTCCATAGCCCGGCGAAGCATGACGCACAGCCGTCGTGGTAGCTTCCGGATCAAATTCCTTGGCGATACCAAAATCAACCAGCATCGCTTCATCACCCGAAGTTGGCACGATAATGTTGGAAGGCTTGACATCGCGATGGATAATTGGAGGCCGTTGAGTATGCAGATAGGTTATGGCCTCCATAATGGGTCCCATAATGCTTAGCACCTGCTGCACCGAGAAGCGCTTACCCGGCTGGTGCCGTCGCAGTACTTCCAGGTTTGGCCCATCGACAAAGTCCATGAGCATGTAGGCCCGGTCGTTTTGCTCATCTTCGAACACTCGATAGACCCTGGGCAGGGCAGGATGATCGAGCCTTCTGAGTAACTCAGCCTCGAAGACGAAGCGCTTTCGCTCTAGTTGATGGGGGTCGATCACTTCTTTGAGAGCAAAAAGATTCTGCTTAACGCGCCGATCTCTGACCAGGTAGACGGCCCCAAAACCACCCTTGCCTAGCAGTTTCTCCACCAGGTAGCGACCACTTACTATACTCCCTACGGGAAGAGTTGTCTGTACCTCTTGCACTATACACCTCGAACAACTTACAAGCTATTTCGTATCATCTTATTATAGAGTAATGAAGATGTATATTAGCAAGCTCAGGGATTATTGCTAAGCTTGCATCCATACTGTATTAAAATTTTCTAAGTTTCGTGTTCGTTCTCGAACGTGATGAGCCGTGCACTACGCGAATACGTGAGGTAGGTCCAGGCCCACTGGAAGAGCGCCACCAAACGGTTGCGGAACCCGATCAGGTAATAGATATGCACGACGAGCCATATCACCCAGGCAATGAAGCCCGTGAGACGGATTTTACCGATATCTACAATTGCATAGGAGCGCCCTACAGTAGCCAGGTTGCCTTTGTCGCGATAATGAAACGGCTTATTCGGTTGCTTGCCCGCAGCAACCCGGTGGGCAATCACAGAAGCCACATAGCGTCCGCCCTGCATAGCGACCGGGGCAACGCCGGGAAGTGGTTTGGCGTCCTGCGTGGCGCTGGCAGTATCACCAATCACAAAAACGTTTGGGTAACCGGGGACGGACAGGTCGCTGGCTACCTTTACGCGACCTGCGCGATCCACCTCGGCGTCAAGCCATTTGCCGGCGGAAGAAGCTGAAACTCCTGCGGTCCAGATGATCGTTTTTGTCGGGATACGCTCTCCCGCGACCACAACCCCATACTCGTCTATCTCTGAAACTGGTGCATTTGTGCGAACTTCTACACCCATACTGGCCAGTTTCTTTTGCGTTTTGCGCGCCAGCGACTCTGGAAATGCTCCCAGTATCCTTGGAGCGGCCTCGAGCAGGACGATGCGTGTCAAAGTCGTATCGATATGCCTGAAATCTGGCGCGAGGGCTTTGTGTGCGAGTTCTGCAATCGCACCCGCCATTTCGACGCCCGTTGGCCCGGCACCAACCAGCACGAAGGTTAACAATTTCTTGATTTTCTCCGGGTCGTTCTCCAGCTCGGCAGCTTCAAAGGCAAGCAATATTTTGCGCCGGATGGATGTCGCATCCACCACTGATTTCAATCCAGGAGCGTATCGTTCCCACTCGGGATGCCCAAAGTAGTTTTCGCGAGCGCCGGTTGCCAGCACCAGGTAATCATAGGGCAGCGCACGATCACCCATGAGTACGCACTGCTGCTGCAGGTCCACACCCGTCACTTCAGCCAGCAGCACTTCGGCATTTTTCTGTTTCCTGAGTATGCCGCGAATCGGGGAACTGATGTCCGCCGGTGATAACCCTGCGGTGGCAACCCAGTACAACAGTGGTTGGAACAGGTGGTGATTCTGGCGGTCGATGACAGTTACATGAACAGGAGCGTTGCTCAAAGCTCGCGCAGCCTGTAAACCGCCGAAACCGGCTCCGATGATTACCACGCGCGGCATTACAGCCGGGACACTACCAGGTATAGACTCAAGGCTTTTTGGTGCGCTCTGGGTATTAATATTAGTGGTTGTTGTTATCTGCTGTGTTTCTTCCATTCTCTATCCTCACAAGGCTTTTCTCTCATCTTTTATCTTTCAGTAATAGCTTACCTCAAGAAGATACAGGTAACAACTCTATGATTCTTGTATGCACATTCGAAACACTTGCCCATATTTCTCCACTTGTGCTATAGTTGAGCAGCGAGAGATGCCAGCAGTGCTGGGCCGCTTCGCTCACCAGTTGGCCGAGTAAGGTTTACCTTTGAACTAATGAGCATGTTCTTGAGAGGAGCCTTCGCTATGCACATCGCCATCATCTGCGTCCCCTACCAAATCGATGTTGCCCACTGGGGTTGTGCTCTTGGCCCGCAAGCCCTCCTCGACCATGGCTTATTGCAACAGCTAGAGGCAAAAGGGCACATTGTCTCGCACCCTGTGTGGATTGAACTACCGAAGTCAGAGCGTACACGCGATTCAGTGACGAACTTAGGGCATATTGCTAAACGAACCTCTGCCGCTGTAAGCGCGGCTCTTCAACAAAGTACTGATTTGGTGCTGGTGCTTGAGGGTGATTGTACCCATGCTGTAGGCGCAATCGGGGGACTTGCGCAGGTGCAAGGATCGCCGGGAGTGGCCTGGTTTGATGCACACGGGGACTTGAACACGATGGAAACAACGACGAGCGGGTTCTGGGGCGGCATGCCCTACGGGCTGCTGGATTGGAGCAGCCCGTGCGACCGGAGGCGGCTGCTTTGATCGGGGCTAGCGATCTTGATCCCGCAGAAGTCGAGGCGTTGCAACATCACCCGATTTTGCGTATGGATGCCGTGGAGTTGATGCAGCCCGGCGTGGCAGAGCGGGTTCAAGCAGCGCTATCGCCACGAGCACGGGAGGCACAGTCGTGGTACTTGCATATGGACCTGGATGTAGCAGGCCCTGAAGAATCTCCCGGTGGGTTGACGCCTGCTCCATACTGGCCTCCACGCCAGCATATTATAGAAGCTGCCAGGGCAGCAGTTCAGACTGTGTCTGTGAAGGTGGCCTCGCTTGCAGTTTACAATCCTGCGGCGGATGTCAATGAACGTGGAGTCCGCTTTGGATTGGATATGGCGATGGCAGTTGTGGAAGGTGTGACGATCCAAGGCAGGCAGAGCCCTGGTTAAATTCACCTTGCATGCCACACCGATACCGAGCCATCCCAGGAAGCTGAAGCGATTTGTTGCCCATCGGGCGACCACGCCAGGGCAAGCACAGGGTCAAAATGACCGTGATAGATATAGAGAGTATCTCCACTGGCAGCATCCCATATGCGCACTGAATTATCTGCCATGTAATGATTGCTGCTTCCCGACCCTGAAGCAATGTACTTGCCATCGGGTGACCACGCGACTGCACGCAGTCCATCTGCATGTCCCTGGTAGATTAAGGCGGGTTTCCTGGTAGCGACGTTCCAGACATGTACCGTCCTGTCATCGCTGGCTGAGGCGATGTACTTGCCATCGAGCGACCAGGCGACCGCACGTATCCATTGGGAATGACCTCGATAAATATTTTTGCCGAAAAAGTTACTGCGCCAGGTTGTAGCATCCCAGATTTGCACCGTGAAATCATCGCCTGCCGAGGCGATGCGTTTGCCGTCCGGTGACCATGCCAGCGCACGAACCCAATCGGAGTGACCGCGATAGATATAAAGTTGCTGACCGGTAGTGGCATCCCATACTCTTACGGTTTTATCATCGCTTGCCGAGGCAATCAGCTTGCTATCGGGCGACCAGGACACGCTATTCACTCTATCGGTATGACCTCGGCAGGTGAAGATGTGGTTTCCGGTATCAGCCTCCCACACTTGTACGGTTGCATCATTGCCTGCGGAGGCGATATGTGCACTATCGGGTGACCAGGACACGGCGCTCACTGCATCGGAGTGTTCCATATAGGTGAAGAGATGATCTCCCGTGATGGCTTCCCACACCTGAACGGTCTTATCGTCGCTCCCAGAGACGATATGTGCACCATTGGGCGACCACGCCACAGCACGCACTTTATCAGAATGACTATGATAGATACACAGTCTGCTTCCCAGCGTCGCACCACCTGCCGCTGATTGTGAAGTTGAAAAAGATTGCCTGGGAACAACTGGAGATGCATACACATACATGGTTCCCGGTTGTAAAATGCCCACCTGCCTGGTAGTCCGCTGAGCAGCAAAGCGCTGTAGTTCTAGTTTGATGGCATGCATACTGGCAGGCCTTCTATGCTCATCAATCTCAAGCATGCGCATGATCAGGGTATCGAGCCCAACGGGAGTTGTCTGACTGCGTAACTGGAGAGGCGCAAAGCGAAAAGGTGTTTGCGTGGGATCATCCCCTGTCAGCAATTGATGCAGCGTGGCACCCAGGGCATAAATATCTGCACGAGGAGTTGTCTGTGTTTTGCCATATTGTTCCGGGGGAGCATAGCCTGGCGAGCCGAAAGCAATGGTATCCCTGGACTGTCCTGGCTTAAAGTGGCGGGCTATGCCAAAGTCAATCAAGTAGATTTGCCCATGTGGTGTCAGCAAAATATTAGCAGGTTTGAGATCGCGGAAGATGATGGACGGTTGGCGCGTATGCAAGTAACCAAGCACCGTACAGAGTTGAATACCGATATCAAGAACCTTCTCAACCGGTAGATATCTCCCCTTGGATTTACGCAGGTGTTCCTCGAGCGTTTCGCCTTCGATGAAATCCATCACGAGATACCAGTGCCCGGCCTCGCCAAAATAGTCATAAATGCTGGGAATATTAGGATGTTGAAGACCCGCTAGCATATGCGCTTCGCATTTGAAGGCCTCGATGGCCTCGGCTGTCTCCTGCGGGCTCAGGTGGCTCTGACTCATCTCCTTGACAGCCACGAGCCGGTAGCCAAACAGCGTATCCGCGGCCTTGTAGACGGCTCCGAAGCCGCCCTTACCAACCTGGCCAATAATATGATAACGCTCCTTGAGCGGGTGATGCTGAGCAAGCAATCCAGTGAAAGAGCTGATGGCAAGCCCACCCGCGGCAGCCTGCAAAGGGTGCCCACAGGCGAAGCAAAACGCTGCTTGCGTCGGGTTGTCTGTGCCACATTTTGCACAGTAAAGATGAGCAGGAGCGACCATATTTTCTACTCCTCCCCGCTTACATCAGCGCTTCCCAGTGAAGCGAAAATCTACAGCTCAGTCAACATACATATATTATACAACAGCTAACTCGATTTCTCAGACCTACTAATCGTCCTGATATCGGCAGGAGATGACCGATAAGGTCTCATGCCTTTTCTCTAATAAATTACAAGTGTTGCAAGTGTTACAAGTGTTGCAAGTGTTACAAGTGTTGCAAGTGTTACAAGTGCGACCCAGTCCAGATATCTACACTTCCAGGCACTATTCCAGGTGCGCGTGCACAAACTCACCGATATGCGCCCTCGCCCGTGACGCCTCTGGGAATATATTACCCCAGGCCTGCCAGGTGTGGAACATCCCATCCCACACCTCCAACTTCACCTCTACCCCCGCTACACGAGCTCGAGCTGCAATCCGTGTGGCATCATCAAGCAGCAATTCATCCGTTCCCACCTGGATAAGCAGCGGGGGCAGAGTGTGCAAGTCGGCGTAGAGCGGAGAAGCCAGGGGGGTGCACGGGTCAGCTTCGCCAAGATACGCTCTTATCACAGGTTCGAACAGATCTGCTCGCAGCATCACATCTGCCTTGACCTTTGTCTTCATCGACGCCCCGGTCGCAGCCAGGTCAACAAATGGTGAGAGGCAGACAGCAGCCGCGGGCATAGGCTCACCCGCATCCCGTACAGCTACAAGCAGCGCGATGGTCAATCCTCCCCCCGATGAATCCCCGGCAACTACCAGGCGCTTTGGAGAAACCCCCTGGGAGAGCAGCCAGCGATACGCGATCAACACATCATCGACCGCCGCGGGAAAGGTATGTTCAGGAGCCAGGCGGTACTCGACAACCAGAATGCGGGCTCCCGTCACACGCGAGAGATCGACGGCCAGGGTGCGGTGCGTGTTAACAGATCCAACGATGTAGGCACCGCCGTGGAGATACAGCATCACACGCTCCGCTGACGCGCCAGGTGCCATGACCCACTCGGCAGTCAGCCCATCTACATTGACAGATTCATAGTTGACACCCCTCTTCTTGGGGAGGTGTGCTACTCTTGCTTCAATCTTTGCACGCTCCTGCTGGATCGAGCTAGAGTATCTTCTGTTTTGCATGACCCGAAGTGCGAACTTGATAACATGGCTCTGCCAGCTTGCCATGATGCAACTAACCTCTTTCTATCAGAGGCGACGGATGTGCCTCATTTCGTGGATCCTGGGGGAGCTACTGAGAGATCTACTACCAGCCAAATGAACAGTACAGATAATTCAGGATACCATATCTCAATCGATCCATAAAGTTATGTATGAGTCGGGTGGCTCTAGTATCATTGTGCTGTGAGTGCTTGCTCTAGCGACACGGTTCGTCCTTTCGCCCACGCCGTCGCAAAGGAATCCTGTCCCATTTGGGCGCGAGCGGAAGCTACCGCCTTTTCATAGGGAGCACGGTAAGCAGGCGGCATAGGTGCGCCTATCGCAGCACGAAGTGTCGCCGCTTTCCCCCAAAGCTGTGTTGCCCATCTCGGCGCTCCCTGTACTACCACGACCTCCCCCAATCCTTCCAGGCATGCTGCGTTTAGCTCCTTATCGTCGCCCTCTTTCAGCAGCGCCCAGCTTTCTTCGTAGTGAGCTCGTGCCGCCACCACATCGCCCTGGTAAGCCTTCACTCGCGCTAAGTTAATGAGCGACTCAGCTAAGCCGGCACGGTACTCCAATTCCTTGAAAGTCGTCACGCTCTCCTCTGAAAGCATGCGTGCCCTGTCGCTCTCTCCACGCTGCAGAAGCACCTGTCCCAGGAGGCCAAGTGCGTAGGCTATGAACCGTTTGTGTCCCACCTCCCTGAAGAGCGCCAGGCTCTTCTCTGCCAGGACATAGGCTTTCTCTTGATCGCCTTTGGAGAGAAAGAGTACACGAGCCAGGTTGTAGAGCACGTTGTCGGTGCGATAGAACTCGCCCAGGGCGCTATAGAGAGCGAGATTCTCCTCGAGTAGCATCCGCGCTTTGGCATAGTCGCCTTGAGCCGTGTACACCTGGGCCAAGACTTCGCGTGTGGAGGCAATACCTTTTTTGTCTCCCAGTTCCCTGGATAGAACCAAAGCTTCCTCCAGCAGTGACCTTGCCAGCCGGTAGGTATTCCTCGCCCTGGCGAGACTTCCAAGAATACGAAGAGACTTTGTCATACCAGGTTTGTCTCCCAGTTCCCTGAACAGCGCCAGGCTCTCTTGCAGTAACGCCTCTGCTTGATCATAGTCGCCCTGGAGAAGAGCCATATATCCTTCGCCGTAGAGCGCTTCTCCTCGTATGGGGGATATGACTCGCCCGCTTAGCGCAAGAGATTGTTCCAGCAAGGCTCGCCCCTCTCTAAAGTGACCGCGTATTTCCCAGAACCCTACCAGACACACACATAACTGCAGTGCACGCTTTACCTGTCCCTTTCCTATCCCCGCCCGACTTAGCATCCACTCGAGCGCCGCATGCAGGTTCTCATGCTCCCGTTCGAGGGAATCGTGCCATTTCGCCTGCCCGGCACCTGCCAGGTACGGCGCAGCCTCTTCCGCCAGGGCCAGATAATATACTGCATGCGCATCTCGGGTTGCTTCCGTTTCTCCCGCGCGAGCCAGGCACTCCAGCCCAAACTCCTGTACCGTCTGCAACATCCAGTAACGCAGTTCGCCTTCGGCCTGTTCCTCCTGCCGCAGCAAACTCTTGTCTACCAGCGCTTCCAAGGCGTCAGTCTCAAGTTCACTCGCCGCTCTGCTCACCTGCCTGGCTGCCTCGAGTGTGCAGCCACCAGAGAAGACAGCCAGCCGTCCGAACAGCTTCTGCTCCTCGGGCCCCAGGAGCTCGTAGCTCCAAGCAATTGCCCCACGTAGTGTCTGCTGTCTTGCCGGAAGATCACGCGCTCCCCTCGTCAAGACAACTAATCTCTGCTCAAGTTGTGTGAGCAGCGTCTGCGGCGAGAAATACTTGCTGCGCGCTGCCGCCAACTCGATTGCCAGCGGCAACCCATCCAGGTACGTACAGATGGCTGCCACAGCCGGAGCATTGTCACTGGTCAGCTGGAAGTCAGGCTTGGATGCCTGAGCACGTTGGATGAAAAGCGCCACCGCTTCATTCTGCGAGAGCTCTGCCGGACCTGGCAGATGTGCAAGATCGGGTAGGGCCAGGGGAGAGATGATATATACGTGCTCGGCTTGCACATGCAGCATGACCCGGCTGGTCACCAGCACTTTGAGCTTTGGACAGGCCGTGAGCAGATCCGCCACGATGAGGGCCGCCTCAACTATCTGCTCAAAATTGTCCAATATCAGCAGTGATTGCTTCTCTTGTAGAAAGGCTTTCAGGCGTTCGAGCAGGGGTCGATCTCCATCTTCATCCACACCCAAAGCCCTGGCCAGGGCAGGCACAACCGATGCCACATTGCTGACAAGATACAAGGCCACGAAAAACACACCATCAGGGAAAGAATCGCTGAGGCTCGCTGCCACTTGCAAGGCCAGGCGGGTTTTGCCAACACCCACTGTACCAGTGAGGGTGAGCAAGCGGACGTCCGCCCGTTGCGAAAGCTCACGGACCACCGCCATCTCCCGCTCACGACCAATGAAAGATGTGGGCTGGACAGGCAAGTTGTGAAAGCGCATATCGAGCGTCTTGAGCGGGGGAAAATCGTTAGGCAAGTCCGGAATGACTAACTGGAAGAGATGGCTTGGGTACGCGATATCCTTGAGACGGTGTTCTCCCAGGTCCCGTAGGCCTACACCGTCCGGCAGCTCGTGTTCCACGAGTTCACGGGTCGTCTGGGAAAGAAGTACCTGCCCACCATATCCGGCGCTCATGATCCGTGCAGCAAGATGTACATCAAGCCCAATGTAGCCATCCGAAGAGAGTTCAGGCTCGCCTGTGTGCAACCCCATACGTATACGAACTGTTACACCCTGCGGCCATGGATGGTCAGCGAGTGTGCGCTGGGCAATCAGCGCCGCCGAGATGGCATCAGCGGCACCGGTGAAGACGACGAAAAAGGCATCACCCTGTGTATCGACCTCGCGGCCATTCCACTGGTAAAAAACAGTACGCAGCAGATGCCGGCACTTCGTCAGCACATCGGCGTATTCATCACCCAACCGCTGGAGCAACTGCGTGGACCCCTCGATATCAGTAAAGAGCAGCGTGATTGTCCCCATCGGAAGGTTACGCATGCAGAAATTCCTTTACTATCTTCGTCGAAAGAGAGCCTCTTACATTATCTAGCAAGAACGTTTGACCGTAAATCTGTAATATGTCATTATTGACGCTTAATGTCGCATATCGTGATTTTTCAACCGTTCTAATAATTGCGGACAATCAAAACGAAGAGGAGGTGATAGCCAAGCCAGCCTAATTATACGATCACATGTCACATGATAACAAATGAAGAGGCTAGCTGATACGAGGCAGTCAAAAAAGGAGGGGCAAATGGGATTGCTAGGCAAAGGCAAGCGTGATACTAACAGTATTGGAGATATTAGCGAGGCTGCAATTATCACCCGGTTCCTACAACTTGGTTACGTGGTACTCACTCCCTACGGCAGGAACCAAAGGTATGATCTGGTGATTGAGGACGCAGATAGCAATTTCTGGCGCATTCAGTGTAAGTCAACCTGGATTGATGAGGACGGCACGGTACTCAAATTTGATACGGCCAACCATAGCGTTACAGGAAAGAAAAGGGACTGGCGGCACTATCGAGGGCAATGCGAATATTTTGCCTTGTACAGTGCAGAGCTTAATAAGGTCTACCTGGTTCCAGTTGATGAAGTTGGTGCTACCAGGGCGCACTTACGGCTGACGCCACCGAAAAACAAGAACCAGTACGGGTACAGGATGGCGTCGGATTACGAATTATCAATGGGCCCAGTAGGATTCGAACCTACGACCAACCAGGTAGAGTAGATAACTGGCACATTTCCAATTACCCCTCTCCGAACCGTGCTTGCACCTTTCGGCGCACACGGCTCTCCAAGGAAGCAGTTCTGGTAGTTACCATCTGCCTTCCCCTGTGCCCCTTCCTCGTGTACCGGGCATTACCCCGATCGTTTGAGTACTATGGGCACTCCGTCGCCATGCGTCTCTCGACGTGTAGGCGATCCCCAAGTTCCCTTAAAACTCTGGTCCGAATGTAGGTTCCTCGTTCGTTGTTTCACTCGCTCTTGGCGAATACCCACAGGGGAAGCGTTCAACAGCCCTCATAACCACGGCCATTGACCCTGTACATCGGCCTGCCATACACTCTGTCAGGCTGTAAACAACTGAGGTTCAGGCAATCCAGCTTTAACCATGTTCGGCCTAGCTGCCTGACATCTCAATCTGCCAGACTTTTAACAACCATGCTATTGTCCCCTTTTCCTTTCGGAAAGCAGGTAAGGTTGCGCTTTAGTCACATTCGCTTCAGTAACACTGCACTAATGCAGTAAGAGTTTTAAGAGCACATGGGCGCTCATTATGAGCCGGCTGCTCTAACCACTGAGCTATGGGCCCTTGCGAGACGTATTGTACCATACCTCATTTGACTTGGGAAGAGGGGATTTTGGCCTTTTTGTTGCTGCAAGGGAGAAGTTCTAAAAAGGCAGACACTCGCAAGGAGTACCAGTGCTGGATCATCTCTAATCTCTGCTATTTTGTATGGAGTTTACCAAATTTGACTCAAATTCATGGCCACGCGTACACCGTAACCTGAGAAGTATGATATAATAGGGGGCAGTTTATGTAGGGTCCCGTTTTCCCAATACTTTGCGGGAACACGATCGAGAAGCTCAGGAGCAGAAACGAAACATTCGATGAAAGACTATGCCGTGAGGGGTGCGATCAACCAGATCCCTTCAAGGTTTCGCTGCTGTCGGGCACAGGTAGAAGAGCAACGACTCACAACGTATCTGTCATCCCGGGCTTACCGGCAAGATATGCAGATGCTTCGTATAACAGAAACATCTGATACGAGGGGCCGCGTCATATTCAGGAGAAGAGTGGCGCGGTCGATAATTTTTAGGGGGATCATTCGATGGAGAATGAAGTAACAATTCGCATCGGCGGTGAGTCGGGCGAGGGCACCATCTCTGGTGGTGATATTCTTGCCCTGGCTGCTGCCCGTTGGGGGTATTATGTGTATACCTTCCGCACCTTCCCTGCCGAAATCCTCGGCGGCCCTTGTTTGTTTCAAGTACGCATTAGTGACCATCCGGTGAAATCGATGGGCGACTATGCTGATGTACTCATCTGCTTGAATCAAGAGGCGTATGACCGTAACATCAGTGACCTGCGTCATGGCGGCGTTCTGATCTATGATCCTTCCGATTTTACACCAGACACCGGTGACTCTATTACCTATGCCATCCCATTTAATGCATTAGCTCGCAAAGAAGTGCAGCTCTACCAGACCAAGAATATGGTCATGCTGGGCGCGATTTCTGGCTTATTTGGCCCGCCGTTGGAGGCTATCATCCAGGTGGTTGAGTCAAAGCTCTCCCGGTCGCGTAAATCTAATCCGATCCTCATGGAAAAGAACATGCTGGCGTTGGAGATTGCGCAAAAGTACGTCACCGAGCAATTATCCAAACAGGATCCTTACCAGTTGGGGGCGGTAGAGAAAGCCGATCGTGTTGTGCTCAACGGCAACCAGGCGGTTGTCGCCGGAGCATTGGCCGCGCATTGCGGCTTCTTTGCAGGCTATCCGATTACACCCGCGAGCGATATCATGGAGGCATTGGCTAAAGAGCTGCCCCAGGTCGGTGGCACTTTCCTGCAAGCGGAAGACGAGATAGCCGCGCTGGCAGCGGTAGTCGGAGCTTCCTTCGGTGGTCTGCGGGCGATGACAGCCACCTCCGGCCCAGGTTTCTCGTTGATGACCGAGTTGATCGGATACGCATCGATGGCAGAGATCCCCGTCGTGATTGTAGACGCGCAGCGTGCTGGCCCCAGCACCGGTATGCCGACCAAGATGGAACAGTCCGACCTGAGTTTCGCCCTCAACGCCAGCCATGGTGATACCCCTCGCATCGTTGTGGCCCCTGCTGACGTTGGCGACTGCTACAGTTTAATGATCCTGGCCTTTCATATGGCTGATCGCTACCAGATGCCTGTCATTTTCCTCAGCGACCAGTCCTTAACAGCCCGCGTCGAGAGTGTTGATCGTCATGCCTTCAAGCCGATGGAAATCCAGGAGCGCATCCAGTTTAGCGCACATGGAGCTGCTACAAATGGCCACACTGCAAATGGGCATGGTGAAGCCGTTGCCGTTGGCGCAGGGGCAGCCGAGGAAAGTTTCGCGCGCTATGCCTACACTGCAAGCGGTATCTCTCCTGTCACCGTGCCTGGACCAGGCGCATCCACCTACGTCGCTACCGGCCTGGAACACGACGAGCACGGTCACCCGAACTACGAGCCAGAAGACCATACGGCGATGATGGAAAAAAGATTCCGCAAGCTGGCTACCGCCGCTGAGGAACTCCCCAAGCCTCAACGCTACGGTGATGCTGATGCCACTATCGGTCTCATCGGCTGGGGTTCAACTGAGGGCACGATCCAGGAAGCCGTTGACCGCGCAAGGGCCAAGGGATACAAGGTTGCAGCGCTGCATCCAAAGATCCTCTCGCCCCTGCCCGATCGTGCTCTTCGAGATTTCATTCGCTCGGTCAAGACGGTTATCGTACCTGAGTGTAACTACTCTGGTCAACTGGCCAACCTGCTGGGTGCAAAATATGGTTTACAGGCGATTCGCGTGAACAAATTCGGGGGCATCCCGTTTACTGCTGGTGAAATTCTACGGGCAATCGAGGAGGTTAGCTAACCGTGGTTCAATCAACTGTCACTCTTACTCCTAAAGACTATAAAAGCGAAGTAAAACCGACCTGGTGTCCTGGGTGCGGCGACTTCGGGGTACTCAATGCCATTTACAACAGCCTGGCTACTCTAAAATTACCCCCCGATCAGACGGTCGTTGTGTCTGGGATTGGTTGCTCAAGTCGCCTCCCGCACTTCGTAGAGACGTTCGGTATTCACAGCCTGCATGGGCGAGCACTACCTATAGCCCAGGGGATGAAGATGGCTCGTCCTGATTTGACCATTGTGGCGGTCGGGGGTGATGGCGATCTTTTCAGTATTGGTGCAGGCCATCTCGTCCATGCTGCTTTGCGCAACATCGATATCACCGTAGTGGTGATGGATAACGAGACCTACGGCTTGACAAAGGGTCAGACTTCACCAACATCCCCAACGGGCCATACCACCAAGTCAACACCCTATGGTCTGCTGGCCTCACAATTCAACCCCATCGCAACGGCATTGTCACTGAATGTCAGTTTTGTGGCCCGGGGGTTTTCCTCCAAGCCAAAGGATTTGGCGGCATTGATCGAGCAGGGTGTGAAGCATCACGGTTTCTCGTTTATCCATGTGCTCAGTCCATGCCCGACATTCTACAATACGATGGATGTCTGGAAGACCGCCGTTACGCCGATTCCCGCCGACCACAACATGCATGATCGCTCCCAGGCAATGGTGCTAGCCATGGAAACAGAAAAGCCATATGTTGGTCTTTTCTACCAGGAGGAGCGACCAACGATGGACCAGGCGGCACGTCAGCTAGTACTACAGCCAAAAGAGTTCGATATTAACACATATATGGCGCGTTATGCATAATGCGGGGTGGGCAGCACCCCAAGATGCGTCATATACAGAGGGAGGGAGCACAAGGTTTATCAAGCCTTGTGCCCCCTCTCAATTTTTGATTACGCGGGGTACCAGCGCCCCCACCCACGTATCAGCACCAGGAGTCGCCCCTTTCTCTTCCTGACAGCAACCACACGACCTATGTGACAATAGACCAGGGTATACTCCCGATGAAGGCTTGACCCCGAATTGCCGCCTTGATCTGGCGGATGTTCGTTGACTGCATTCTAACCCACAGCAACAATTTTAGGGAGGCGTTTATGCCCGAATTCCTGATGAAAACAGAGGAGAGAGGTTGGCCTCTCTCCTCGTTGTCGTTATGAGCTTAAGCCTGCTGGGCTTCCGTCCCAGGCTTTACTCCCTGCTGGAAAGCTGATTATAGGCTGTCTGGTAATCTCCACTCTTTAGCATATAGCAAAGTGGACCAAAGGTCAGCGCACTTTCTCAGTCTTAATCTTCCAGGTGCCATTCTCATTGACCAGGGTATAGTCAGCGACCACTGAGGCCCCATTAGAAGCGGTATAGCTAATGGTTCCGGTACCTGCCGTATCGTTGACATTGCTTACCATGCAGTCAGTTATCTTAATGGTACCGAAATTGCTCGCAAACTGGGATTCCGTTTCCTGGCTTTGGGCAGCACTGGAGAACTCATTGTAGGCGCCCTGGTAATCTCCAGCCTTGAGATCAGTACAATAGGTACTCAGGGTAAGCGTTGGAGTAGAGCGTGCTTGCTCGGTCTTAATCTTCCAGGTGCCATTCTCATTGACCAGGGTATAGTCAGCGACCACTGAGGCCCCATTAGAAGTGGTATAGCTAATGGTTCCGGTACCTGCCGTATCGTTGACATTGCTCACCGTGCAGTTGCTCACTTTATTCGTACCGAAATTGCTCGCAAACTGGGATTCCGTTTCCTGGCTTTGGGCAGCACTGGAGAGCCCATTGTAGGCGCCCTGGTAATCTCCACCTTGCAGATCAGTACAATAGGTACTCAGAGTAAGTGTTGGAGTAGAGCGTGATTGTTGACTGATAATCTTTGAGCCGCCATTCTCATCAGCCAACTTATAGTCAACGATCAATTTACTCCCTTGACCAAGGGTATAGTTAATCGTGCCAGTGCCTGCCCCATCATCGACACTCGTCACCGTACAGTCAGTTACCTTACCCAGACCCTCATTGGAAGCGTATCCAGCAGCAAATGTCCCCTCAGAATCCCACTTGCTTTGCAGACCACTGTCAAGCTGATTGAAGGCCGTTTGGTAATTACCGCTCTTGAGCGCGGAACAGAAGGCGTTCAAGGTCTTAGTCGGCGTCGAGCGATTCACATAGCCAATGACCAGAATAAGAATGATGGCGGAGATCACCACTAACCCACCGATAGCGCCCAGGATGATCCAGAGTCCACGACGATTCGGTCGCTGTGTTGGGGGGGCGGTGACAGGTGCAGGCGCACCAGGATAGGAAGCACCTTGCGGATAGCCGTATGGCTGAGAACCAACACCAGCTGGAGGTGGGGGTGGTGCCTGATAGGCTCCTGGTTGGTCATTTGGGCTGGAAGCCTGTTGGCCCATCACCGTTGGCGCGTAGGGATCATAGGGATTAGGGCCAGGTATGGTCGGACTCGCATAAGGATTGGCCGCGCCTGGTGGAGGCGGTGGTGGCGCGTAGGGATTATTGTATGGCCCGGAGCCATAGTTGGAATTGGGTGTATTGGGATCATTGGGATTCTGGCTCATCTTCTCTATCTCCTTGTTTTGAACCTTGATCGTCAACTCCTATGATACGCTTTACTCGATACTGGTGCAACTGGGTCAGCCCACAATGACGCTCCCCAAGGTGAAGCCACAGGCAAGGTGACCCAGCAGCGTGCAGTTGATGATCCACGATGGGGATCACCTCATGATGACTCCTCCTCACCTGGGTCACGATAGCATTTGAAATTGTTTGTACATTGAGAGGTAGAACGGCTCAGGACAACTCTTCAAAGACGTTGCTTCTCATGTGCATATGGTGAAGCGGCAGCACCGTGAACAGATGCGAAAAGGGCTGCTGTCGTTTCATCTCCATGGTTTTTTCTCCCTTGTTTCTCGTGCTGGTCAAAGTTTACGACAAGCTGCGTTGTGTAAACGTTGTGTGGGGCATTGCATTTAAGAGCTGAGAGTGAAACGCGAGGGCAAGCGTGGGAAGCGTGGATGCACAGCATCTCCTCAGGGGAAAAGCGAGCAGGTTGTCAAACGGGGGACAGCCGACCTCTCACAGGTAGCCTATCTCTCCGGCTAGAGCTACCGCTTGTTGGAGGTGAGCGCATGCAGCTTCCAGCCGACCGGAGTCCCATTTCCGTGTGGCTGCTTCTATGGCGGTTCTCAGTGCATCTGGGAGTGGTTGTTGCTGAGGGGCGAGCAGCACACGCGCATCGTCAATGGCCGCCGAGAGCTGATCCTGCGCCTGTGCGATGCTGATGAGTGGCCAAAGCGCCGTCCAATGAAACGAGTAGTCAACCTGCAAGCAGGATGTTAGGCAATAAGTCTATTCTGCCCATGTAGAATGGGACGACAAATCTCCTTCACCGAGAACGCCAGCAGACGACCATCGGGCAGGCGTTGTACTGGCTACTTGGCACATCTGTTCGGAAAAAGCTACCGTAAGAGCGATAGAGCGTACCTTCACTCGTTGCAGATCGACGTGCAACCAGGTAAAATTTGAGGATGTGGACAGGTGCTCATTTTGCAGTAAGAAAATCAACGCATCTTCCTCAAGGAGAAGTTTATTTTGATTCTTTCTCGCCTCAAGCGGCTGGTGGTTACTTCAGTGAAAGTACTCAGTGCTCGCTTTGTTCATTGGACCAAACCGCTCACTTCCTCATTGCCGTTCGGAACACTGGCTGATCTTGGTAGAAGCAAGTCCCAGCTTATCACGGAAAATGCCCTCTTACGCAAGCAGCTCATCATCCTCAGTCGGCAGGTGAAACGACCAACGTATCGCAATGCGGATCGATTATTCCTCCTCCTACTGGCCAGGTTGGTTCGAAACTGGAAGCAAGCTCTCTTGATCGTTCAGCCAGACACACTGCTCAGGTGGCATCGGGAGCTCTTTCGCCTGGTCTGGAAACGCAAGTCAAAGGCCGCTTCTCATACGTCGAAGATACCTGCAGAAACGGTCGCGTTGATCAGAGAAATGGCGGCGAACAATCGACTGTGGGGTGCTGAGCGGATTCGGGGCGATTGACTGAAACTCGGGATTCAAGTGTGCAAACGCACCATTCAGAAGTACATGCGACCCATTCGTTCACCACAACCAGGAGGGCAGAACTGGGCGACGTTCCTGCACAACCACGCGGCACACATCTGGGCGTGTGACG
>WNFT01001921.1_pt1 | contig 23408 bp, 21 predicted proteins | sample 5400191 | NCBI WGS metagenome assembly WNFT01 (sample SAMN13153359, study PRJNA577476) | soil metagenome | isolation source: 80 cm saprolite under Madrone tree | place: USA:California | collected 2016-06-14 | reverse complement strand
ACGCAGCGGCACACCGATCTGCTGCGCTGCAAGGCCAACGCCGCGAGCTTCATACATCGTTTCGAACATGTCGCGGGTTAATCGTTCAAGTTCGGAATCAAAATTGACTACCGGCTCTCCCGGTTGTATCAGAACCGCAGCTGGGTAATCGACGATTGGTTTGATTGGCATAGAGACGAGGTTACTTCATCTGGTGTTTCTCGGCCCCGGCGGCCGCAAAGGCACATGTAAGTGTTGATCGAGGCTACGCTTCAGTGTTGGAAGTTCCAGAATAAGATGATGACAAAGAAAATTGGGTGGATACGACTTTCCCTCCGGAATTATACGCACATGCTCGGACATCTTATGAGGGCGAAGAGCAAAACTTGGATGATCAATCAGTAAGCAGGGAACTGCCGCGGCGATGTTCTTGAATGCATCGAACGGGCTCCCGGATAGCAGATAACCAAGCATCGCCCCTTCGCTGCAAAACGGCGCATACTTGCACTTGAGGAATCTTTCCCGAAGAGCATCAACATATTCTGAAACTTTGGCCGGTGTTTCGAGAACCTTCGCCTCAAGTGGCCACATCACAGTTTCGTCGATCCACAAAACAAATGCGAGGTCATATTCTGGTGGCTGACCGCGATGAGATTTCCGCGTCTCGCGTTCCTTGGGCTCATGGTGGGCATAGAAGGGTTCGTCCCCCGACATGGCCCGAGTGATTCGAGGCACCAGACGTTCTGTAATGCTTCGTTCTAAGTCGGCACTGTCGATGGGTGGATTATCCGCTAGCATTTGATCATAGGCGTTCCAGACGAAACCGAGGAGTATGGCCGATTGGTCCCGGCACCATTCACGCGCAAGGAGTGTGAAGTCGTGAAGCATATCTTTCAGTCACGCATTTGGTGGGTGTTTCCGATGCGCCTTAACTCCTGCATCAGGCTTTTGCCGCTGCTTGCCAACGAGCAAAATCTGCAGCAACTTCATCCGCATCGTGTAGCGCCGCGCTACGGATCCAGTAACGGTATGCGTCTGGCTTTAGTATGAAGATCGTTGGTACATCTTTGCGGTAGTCATAAATTCTTGCCACTCGCTGGTAGTACATACTTCCACTCTTCGTTCCCCAGTTGCTTAACCAAGTTTGATTTAAAACTTCCAGCTCAGTCAGTAGCTCACTTACGTCGAGAGACTGCACGTCAAAACGCTCCTCAGAGGTGTGATTCAACTCGAACGCCACCAGCCGGTAAGGTAAGTGCTTACTACCATTTCGTTCCTGAAAGACAGTCGCCGTTATTTGCTTGTCTTTTCCAAACCCGGCTTTCATGACACGCACAAAGTACTCGCAGTAGGTCCGGAGTTCTGGTTCGGCAATCGATTCGGTCGTCCGATGAGTGCGCTGTCGGCCCGGTGAGTTCGTGTTACCGCTGCGGTCGGGCAAAGTCACATTGAATAGATCCTCAACAAGGACCCATTCGGCGTCCTTGAAAGAGAAAGCTCTTCGTATGCGCTTATCAATATCTTCTGGGCTATGTAGTCCAACTAATAAATCTGGAGATGTTTCTGGAATAGGCACGCGCAAGAGTTCTTTAACGAGCAGTTCGGGTCTGTACGATGCAAAACGGCTACTAGTTAAAAGGAGGAAATAGACCGCCAGAATACTATTGTAAGAAAGACAGGCGGCCTTGAGCATATCGATATCCCCATCCGCTAAATGGACACTCACGTAACTTTGAGTGAATAGCACACCTTCCTCCATCTGCTCTGGGGTAATCGCGGCAGCGAAGCGCCGTGAACCCTCTTGCCAACTTTGTTTCAAAACAAGCTGAGGAAGATCGAACGCTTTAAGGTCTGTCTTGCGATGAGTCTTTATGCCTTGGCTTCGAGTAACTGGGGATGTTTCCAAAAACAGAAAAGTCGAATCTGGGAAAGTTTCTCCGTCCCAAAAAAATCGGTTGACGGTATCTGGATGGAGTTTCCCGGTGGGACTTGGAATTAGTCCTTCGCGAGTAACGATCTTTCCCTGCGCCTTGAGCTTCTCAAGGGTTGTTTCACCTTGAAGTCTGCGGAGAAAGACATAGTCACGCGGTCCTCCCCACATCATGGCGGTCCACGCCTCCGGGTGCTGAGCAGCCTCATACTGGCGGATTCCTCTTTGATCTTGCGCCTCGATAATTATTTGGCAGTCGTCCGGCAGGGTCTCTGCTTCTTTAGGACTAACATATGGAATTTTCTCATCGGAAGGTAGGCGAGGCTCAAAGATAATAACGCACGATGGTGCTACTGACTTACGCGCGGAATTCCTCTTCCGATTAAAAACCTTAAAGCGCAGCGCCGAAAGATTGACGACTTCTTGCACGGCAAAACTATTAAAGAACTGTTTCCGAAAGGCACAAGCCGGACCGCTTCGATTGAAAAGCACCGAACTGGCGGACTGTATCATTGCGACTCTTCCTTTCGGTTGCGTCAACGCCGCGGCCTTTGTGAGGAAGAGTGTGCCTATTCCTTTGTTAACTACTGGCCATTTGTGGTCTGGGTTATTGGCCCAGTTAACGGCTGCCTCCGTCAGTATTTCTTCTCCCCAAGGAGCATTACCGATCACCAGATCATAACTGGCCGTGTCTTCGCTGGTATCGAATCCAGCCTGGTGCTCTTCGAAGAAGTCTGCATTGATGAGCCGATGGCCCCGCATTGGCGGAAAATGAATCTGAGTCCAGTAGTGCTTGGGATCAATCTCGTCACACATCGCCAGGTAAAGACTAAATGCGGCGACACGGACAGCGTGCGGGTCTTTGTCTACGCCAAACAGATTTCTCTCTAAGAACCCTCGCAGTGTGTCGGCGCGAATATCCTGTTTAGGATTAGCCTTTTTCCACCGATGAATCAGGCGCTGAAAAGCCTTAACAAGGAACACGCCGGAGCCGCAGGCCGGATCGAGAATCTTCAAATCCCAACGCTCGCTGTCCCATGGCAGCACACGGTCTAAGATGAAATCCACAAGGTGCGGAGGCGTATAGTAAATACCCTCGCTACGAGCTCGCTCGGTAACGAATGCCTCGTAAATACTGCTAATGAATTCCAGCGGAATCGCGTCAAACGAATACTGTGGCCACAGACAACGCTGGCCGGTTGGCATCTCCAGATCGCCTTTGACAAAGTCGCTCAACAGGCGGAGATGACGGGGCTTCACATGACGCTTCTCCTCCCGCCATTCTTTCGCGCGCTCGCCAGACGTCCTCCCTTTTCCCGGAAACAGATCACCATTGAATCGGAGATTGAGCCAATCAAAAAGCCGATAAGTCTCATCATAATTACTGAGCACACCGGAGAAATCCTTGTGCTTTTGTTCAAGAACACTTGCCTCGTGAAGACTGGCAAGCCTTGCCTCATTAAGGGCAGACTTGCCATTGTGATCTTTGCGGTCGAATAAGAACTGAACAAATATGATCCGCGCGAGCAGGTCATGACAAACATCATCATCATCTAATTCCTCATCGCGAAGAAGCTGTCTTACCGAGTGGAGGTTAGCCAAAAGCAACTGGTCTGCTCGTTGATCGCGGCGGAATCGCTCAGGCCGTTCGCGAAAGAACTGACCTGAAACAAGGTTGACCCAATGGAGAACCTGAGTCGCTGCTTCTTCGATGCCGTTGTGTTTCATCCGTTTGAGATCACGGATGGGCAAATCCTGCACCACGTAATTCTGCAATGGCCGGTCCTTGTCCGGCGGTTCACAGCATGTCCAGACTCTGAGGAGGTCAGACTCGATTGTTACTACGGTAGGGCTGTGGGAGAAATTCCAAGATAAGCGGTGAAGCTCGCGGAGTGCTTTATCCGTTGCCTGCCCGCTGAATTCGGCAACAATGGCCAGTGGTACTTCTGTGCTACTAGATTGGGAATTTGGAGTAAGGACTCCAACCTTGAGATCGGAATGTTCTAAGAGTTGAGCAATCGGTCGGCCGATCTTATCTTGAGCTAACTCAGCAAATATCCGCGCTCCTTCTCCCGAAGGATTTCGTATTTCTTCCGGTCGCGGCCAGCCCAGTCTTTGGTGTACCAAGTCAAGAGACATCAGCGAGCCCTTTATAAGATTCAGTGGAAATGCGGCCGAGGCATCTTACGTCAGTTGAGGCGCAGACGAAATAATTATGTTAAGACAAGCGTTTCTTGAAGATGCAAGACTTCTTGAAATTCGTCTCAAATTTAGGCTGATTGGTAGGTAAACTTATTGAATTGACTACGCATAAATCTTGACTGCTTCTAGAACTGTTAATGATCCGATCACGGCTTTAAGCGTTGACCGGCTCTTGTTCCCGCTCTCGCAGAAACTCAAACGGTTCGATGATCTTGCCAGCGATTGCGGAAGCGGCGACGACGTAAGGTGACGCAAGATACAACTTGCCTGGACCACTGCGGCCGGGGAAGTTTCTGTTCTGTGCGCTGACAGTAACTGTTTCAGCGTTTGGCGAAGCGCCGGGGCCGGCGTTGATGCAGGCGCCACAACTGGGATCGATCAACTCCGCGCCGGCCTTTTCAAAAACTTCAATGTAGCCACGGTCGCGCGCGTACTGCTTAATCTTCTGCGAACCAAACTGCAGATAGAGATGAACACCGGGCGCGACACGCTTGCCCTGGGCCAACGCGCTCTGCAAAACCTCGGCATACATGTCCATATCGGCCATCTTGCCGCCAGTGCATGAACCACCGTAGGCGGCATCAATGCGCACTTCTTCCTGAAGTTGATCAATAGGAATGCCGTTGCGCGGATCGCCGGGCGTCGCCACCATCGGGCGAATCTCATCGAGATTAATTTCAAACACATCAGCGTATTCGGCGTCCGGATCGCTATAGGTAAATCCTTTGCGCACCTCATCCGCATCCAGATCGCGCATCTTCACGATGTAATCGAGCGTCACTTCATCCGGCTCAATGATTCCCGTCGTGCCGCCGGCTTCCACCGACATGTTCGTCAAGGTCGCACGTTCGTCCATGGGCCAGTTCTTTAAGTCTTCACCCGCAAACTCGAGCACCTTACCGATGCCCTTGCTGGTCTTCATGTATTCGGAGGCGAGTATGTAAAGCATGACGTCTTTGGCAGCAACATCCGCGCGCTTCTTTCCTTTCAAGACGTAGCGCACGGTTTCCGGCACGCGAATACGAATGTCTTTCGCGTACCACGCATTCGCCATGTCAGTCGACCCAACGCCAAAAGCAAAACAGCCAAGCACGCCGGCCATGCACGTGTGCGAATCCGTCCCGATCACAATCTGTCCGGGCAAGGCGAGGTCCTCGACAACTGCGTTGTGGCAGATTGCTTCCGAGCCGCCTTCAGGATTTTCGCCGTAGAGCCGGATGCCCTGCTTCGTAGTGAAATCTTCCTGCGTGGTGGCCAGGCCTTCGGCCCTTTCCAGCAAACCCATGTCACGATGCTTCTGCGACATGACGCGGCCAAGAAAAGTCAGATGGTCACGAAACGCAAAAACTGATTCTGGTTCAGTCACCCGGGCGTCCGGACCAAGCGCTTGTTTCAAGAGCGATTCAGCCATCGGCGTGACGTACTCGTGACTAAAGCGCACGTCGGCGACTGCAAACAAGGCGTCACCGGGCTTCACAGACTCAACACCAATCTTTCCGGCAGTCACAAATGCATGCTTCGCGATAGTCTTTTCGACGATCGTCATCGGGCGTGGGTTTGTTTGCAAAGGCGGCGGTGAGACTTTGCCGGCGAGCCGCGCCTTGTTGTAATTGAACAAGCCACCATACTCGACTCTGCCCATAAATCTTTTCGATGCTCTTCGCGATCACGAGTTGAATGCCGGCCCATTTTTCGGCATACGGCGCCGTTTCGCGAGATGAGCCGCATCCTTTTGAAAGCCCTGAGACGACGACAGCAAAGCCGCCCTGCTTCACTTCATCCTTCTTGACGACGCCTTCGCGCATGCCGACGTAAACATATTCACCAAGCGTTTCGTCGTAATAAAAACAAACCCAACCCGGCGTGATCTCGTCCGTTGAGATATTGCTCATCAGCGGCAGATCATCATTGATTAGCCGTTCAGCAAGCGCAGCTTCAATGCGCGCCCGCTCAGCGCCTTGCGCTTCGAGTTGTTGCCGGATAAGCGACGTGTCTTCGGTTAGAAAGAGAATGCGGCCGGTGAAACTGACTTTTTCAGGTAACTGCGAAACCTTGTCGGAACTCATCACTACTCCTCACTATAATGATTGCATCTAGCTAAACCTCATTATAACCTCGCCGCTGCCAAAGCCTCGAATCGCCATCATTCAACATTTCAGGGCTCACCTTGTCCGCTCCCGGTTCTGCAGAATATCTTGTTACGACAACAAGGAAAGTTGTAGGATTAGCGCGCTTCAAAAACTACCGCGCTGGTTTTCATTTTCCAGACACAACGATGGAGATTCATCTTTATGTTGAATAGAAAGCGCATCCTTGGAATCTTAGTCTTACTCGCGAGTCTCGCCGCAATCAGTTTTGCCGACCAACCGCGAATGCAGGCCGCGCGCACCAACCTGCAACAGGCGCGCGCGCAATTGCAATCAGCTCTGCGCAATAAAGGCAGCCACCGCGCGCAGGCGATTGGCTACATCAACTCCGCCATTTCCGAAATCAATGAAGGCATCCGCTTTGATCGCCGCAACAATCATGCGTTGTTCGCGTTGCTCCCACCTTCGCCCGACCAGCCGCACATGCAGCGCGCGCTCGATCTGCTGCGCGACGCAAAGGCAAATCTCGAAGCAGCCACGTCGGATAAGGGTGGCCACCGGGTTAAAGCGATTGGCTACGTTAACAACGGGATCGACGAAGTCAAAAAAGGTATCGAGGCGGGCGAGTGATAATTTGTAGGACAGACATTCCTGTCTGTCCTGTTTGTGGCGAGTTTATTTCTGAGCGCCATGACCCCTCTTGTCTGTGATTCAAAGTAAGGGACAGGCAGGAATGCCCGTCCTACACCAACATGTCGGAACATTTGAAGTGGGGCGAGCGCAAGTTTGCGTTTACTTTTCCGGTGGAAGTTTTTCCGGAAATGATCGAACGCGTGCGCGGCACGCCAGCACGATTGGAAGATCGTGTTAGTTCTATTCCGCTTGCAGTTTTGACAAGGCGCGATGGCGAGCGCTGGTCCATCCAGGAGAATGCGGGCCACCTGCTCGACATCGAGAGCCTGTTCAGCCGCAGGCTTGATGAATATTTGGCCGCAGCAGAAACCCTCCATGCCGCGGACATGTCTAATCGCAAGACGTTCGAAGCAGATCATAACCGCGCGAACATGCAGGCGATCCTGACAAATTTTCGCCACGAACGAACGCTGCTGGTGCAACGCTTCGATGATTTGCTGCCAGAGACGTTTGCAAAGGCGGCCCATCATCCGCGACTGAATGTGCCGATGCGCTTAGTTGACATGATATTTTTCCAGGCTGAACATGATGATTATCATTTGGCGCGAATTAGTGAGCTGATAAAGTTGTTCGATGAACTTTAGTTTGTCGACGGCCGATTGAATAAAAATCACGACAACTGAAGTTTGTCGGACATCTACCGGAGAAAACCTGATGCGAAATAAAACCTGCTTTACTACTTTAGTTTTCATCGCTATATCGGCAACCGCAATCCAGGCACAACAACCACTCGACGCCATGATCGATCGCAACATCGCGTCGTTGGTGACAACCTACAAAGCACTGCACGCTGCACCTGAGCTTTCGCATCACGAAGAAAAGACTTCAACCTTCTTTGCAGCGCAGTTGCGCGCGATGGGTTACGACGTAACTGAGCGCGTTGGTAAGTATGAAAACCCGGCACTGACCAGCTATGGCGTGGTCGCCATCATGAAAAACGGTCCAGGCCCGGTCGTGTTGATTCGCACTGAGCTTGATGCCTTGCCCGTCAATGAGAAGACCGGGCTTCCTTATGCCAGCACAGTCAAAGCAAAAAACGATGCAGGCGATGAAGTGAGTGTGATGCATGCCTGCGGGCACGATGTTCATATCACCAGCATGCTGGGTACCGCAAAGATGCTTTCTGAGTTGAAGGATCAATGGCACGGGACATTGATCATTGTGGGCCAACCAGCCGAGGAAACTGTAGATGGGGCGCGGGCCATGATGCGTGACAGTCTTTATCAAAAGTTTCCCAAACCTGATTTCGTGGTTGCGCTTCACGACCATTCCGACTTGGAAGCGGGAAAAGTTGGCTATACTCCCGGCTATTCACTCGCCAGTGGCGATTCCGTGGACATAAAAATTCGCGGTGTGGGCGGACATGGCGCGGCGCCCGAAACGACAAAGGATCCAATTGTGGTTGCCGCGGAGATAGTTTTAGCGCTGCAAACAATCGTGAGCAGGGAGAATTCTCCATTGGATCCGGCAGTAATCACCGTCGGCTCGATTCATGGTGGCAGCAAACACAATATCATCCCTGATGAAGTTAATCTTCAGCTTACCGTGCGTGCGTATCGTGAAGAAGTGAGACAAAGAATGTTGGCATCGATCGAGCGGATCACAAAAGGCATCGCTTTGGCCGCCGGTATTCCTGCTGATCGCGCCCCGATTGTAACTGTCAGTAAGACGCAGTTTACTGCCGCTACCTACAATGATCCCGCGCTGACCGAGCGGTTAGCTGGAGTTTTCACGAAGGCCCTCGGAGCTGAAAATGTAGTCAAGCTGCCACCCGCGATGATGAGTGAAGACTTTGGTTATTTCAGTCTTGATAAAAGTATTCCTTCGGTTGATTTTTCTCTCGGCGCCGTTGATCCTGAAAAAGTGAAACAAAGCCGGGCAACGGGAACACCGTTACCTTCGCTTCATTCAGCCTTGTTTGCACCGTTGCCGGAGCCCACGCTGCGCACCGGCGTGAAGGCGATGACTTCGGCCGTGTTGGAATTGATGAAGAAATAGTGAGTCGTAAATCGTGAATCGTAAATCGTAAATCGATAAGAGGCCGAAGAGCTGTTTTCTGTCTTTAACTATTTACGATTTACGATTCACGATTTACTAACGAAGATGGATATCGAATCTGTTCGCAGCTTTTGTCTATCATTGCCGCATACGGATGAAAAAGTGCAGTGGGGCAGCGATCTGTTGTTTCGCATCGGCGAAAAGATGTTTGCCGTAGTCGCACTCGAGCCGAGCCACGGCGCCATAGTGTCTTTCAAATGCACGCCGGAGAAATTTGCGGAGCTGGTGGAACAAGAGGGCATTTTTCCGGCGCCCTATGTCGCCCGTTATCACTGGGTCGCATTGGAGCGTTTCGATGCTTTGCCTGAGCGCGAGTTGAAACAGTTACTGCGAATTGCTTACGAGCTGGTGCATGAAAAACTGGCGGCGAAGATCAAACGGCAACTTGAGACGAAGACACCTGTGGCAGCAAGCAAGAAACGCCCGCGCCGCTAGACCAGCGCCAATTCCATCCAAACTGCCGCGTAGCGACGCTGACCGGACTGGGCGGAATATTGGGAATACTGTTCGGCTGCGTGATTGCACTGCTGATCGAGACGATCATGCCAACCTACATTCCGCTGTGGGCGCGCCGATTGTAGGTTATAGTTTCCGTCGGATTAGGCCTGACATTTGGCTTATGGCCGGCGTGGAAAGCGGTGCGTCTCAATCCGATTGAAGCGCTGCGTTATGAATGAAGTATTTGGAGTGCGGCGGCCTGGCGCCGCTTTGGCCCGTGACACAATACCGCGCAATTTCCCAAACAGCCTTCAACCAATTAAAGTCGAGATTGCCTTGCGTTAAGGCCAAAGCGCCGCCGGGCAGGCGCACTCCAAATATTTTACTCGTACCTTAAAGCATCGATTGGATCCAAAGCCGCCGCCTTGCGTGCGGGGTAGTAGCCAAAAAAGATTCCTACCGCAGCCGAGAAAATTACCGAACCGATAACGGCCGCCGTCGAGACCAACGTGGGCCAGCCAAGCAGCGATGGGATCAGAAATGATACGCCCAACCCGAGCAGGATTCCGATCAGGCCTCCCGTCAAACTCAGCACCACTGACTCGATCAGAAATTGCGTGCGCACTGCTGCAGAGCGCGCGCCGATCGCCATGCGAATTCCGATTTCGCGCGTCCGCTCAGTAACTGAAACCAGCATGATGTTCATGATGCCAATACCCCCGACGAGCAATGACACACTGGCGATGCTGGCGAGCAAAATAGTCATGATGCTGTTTGTTTGATTGGCCGCGTCCGCGATGTCGCTCATGTTGCGCACGGAAAAGTCATCCGCGTCTCCCGGGCCCAGCTTGTGGCGCTGTCGCAGCAATTGGCCGATCTGCATCTGCGCGGTGTAGGTTGCGTCCTGAGATATTGCCGAGACGAAGGCCATCTGCACCCGCGGGCTGCCGAGAATCTTCTTTTGCACAGTACTGTACGGAGCAAACGCAGTGTCGTCCTGATCGCGACCCTGCTGGTCCTGCCCCTTTCTAGCCATTACGCCGACAACGCGGAAAGGAAGCTCCTTAACGCGCACGGTTTGTCCCACTGCATCTGTCCCGGGAAATAAATTGTCAGCGATGGTTTGCCCGACGACGATCACGCGCGCCGCGGTGCGCACGTCCGCATCCGTGAAGAAACTTCCGTCCTGCACGTTCCACTTTCTAATGTCCGGATACTGCTCGCTGACTCCCTGAATCTGGGTGTTCCAATTCTGACTTCCGAAAATTAGTTGCGAGCGCGTGTTGATTCCCGGTGTAACCATAGAGACGCTCGGCACTTCGCGTTTGATGGCGTCGAGATCTTCAACAGTCAACGTATTTGTACCTGTGTCTCCGGTACCGGTGCGAACGCCGCCAACGTTCTGCGCTCCGGCGCTAACGAAAAGCAAATTGGTGCCGATGCTGGCTATCTGATCTTGAACAGATTGCTGCGCTCCCTGGCCAATACTGACCATGGCGATGACTGCGGAGACACCAATAATGATGCCCAGCATCGTCAGGGCCGCGCGCATCTTGTTTCGCACCAGCGCACGAAACGCCACTCGAATGATCATTAACAGGTTCATGATTCCTTCTGTTCCACTGCCTGGCCGTTTACCGGCTCGCTGTCGTCATCGTCTTCATCAAATTCCACAGCAGTCAGCAGTTTCAATTCTTCCGCGGCATTACGCGGTGACTCGATCTGATAATCGCTTTTTATTCTGCCGTCCTTGAACACGACCACGCGGTCGGCATAGTCAGCGATGTCAGGTTCGTGTGTTACGAGAATCAGCGTCATGTGACGTTCGCGATTCAATCGCTGAAAAATCTCCATTACTTCGACGGATGTGCGCGAATCCAAATTTCCCGTCGGCTCGTCGGCGAGAATAAGCGCCGGCTCGTTCACTAGAGCGCGAGCTATTGCCACACGTTGTTGTTGCCCGCCGGATAACTGATTCGGATGGTTTCGCTCTCGTCCTGCCAGGCCAACGGCAGCAAGCGCGGCCAACGACCGGCGATGTCGTTCTGAAGTTTCCACGCCCGCATAAAGCATCGGCAGCTCAACATTTTCCAACGCCGAAGTGCGCGACAGCAGATTGAATCCCTGGAAGACAAAACCAAGCTTGTGATTGCGAATGTCGGCGCGCTGATCTTTCGAGAGCCGGGACAGGTCCTGGCTATCTAGAATATAAGTCCCCTTCGTCGGGCGGTCGAGACAGCCGATGATGTTCATCGTTGTCGATTTACCTGAGCCGGATGCACCCATAATCGCGACGAACTCGCCCTGTTTAATTTGCAGCGAGATGCCGCGCAGCGCATGCACCTCTACATCGCCCATCGTGTAGGTCTTGTGAACGTGGTCTAACGAGATAACCACCGGCGCCGCACCCACGTTCGACAACAGGGCCGGTGCTGCGCCCACGTTCTGTGATTGAATTTCCAAGCCTGATTGCATGATAGTTTCAGGTTTCAAGTTTCAAGTTTCAGCTTCGAGTTTCTTGGTGTTCAAGTCGGTCGGTTCCAACTTGAAACTTGAAATTTGAAACTTGAAACTTGAAACCAGTTAATTACGTCTGCCCCCCGCACCCGGCGTACGCTGTGTGCCGCCAAAACCAGGCGCGGTTTGCGTGGTCGTCGATGATTTACTGGACGCGGACAGGGTTTCACTGGTGATTGCCAATTCGCCTTCCTGCAAATTTCCTTCGGTCACTTCCGTCGAGACGCCGTCGGTCAAACCAACTTTGATACGACGCGCTTGCGGCTTGCCATCTGCGCCCAGCACCCAGACCACACGCGTTTGTCCGGGCAGCACCGGTGCAGTCGGCGGCGCGAAGTTGCTCTGATTGTTACTCTGCGCGGCGCCTTGTGTGCTAACTGGCCCAGCACCCTGGGGCGAGCCGGCGGCCGCGTTGCCCCCCGCATTCGCAGCCCCCTGCCGCCCCTGTCGCGAGGCTTGTCCGTTGTTTCCTGAAGTTGAATTTGCGTTCGCATCCTGCGGCCTGAAACGAAGTGCCGCGTTTGCAACTTTCAGCACATTGTTTCGCTCGTCGATCGTGAATGTTAGATTCGTAGTCATGCCCGGTTTTAGTTTCTCTTCCGGATTGCTGACATTAATGACCACGTTGTAAGTGACCACGTTTTGAGTATTCACTGGATTGATTCTTATCTGCTGGATCTGCCCCGTGAAATTGTCTGCCGGAAACGCATCGACAGTGAACTGCACGCCCTTCGCTGTTTCCACCAGGCCGATGTCAGCCTGATCGATGTTGGCAATGACCTGCATCTCCGTCAGATTGTTGGCAATCGTGAACAGTGTCGGCGCCGAGAGACTAGCAGCCACTGTTTGGCCCACATCAACGTCGCGCGAAACGACGATGCCGTCGATCGGTGACTGGATCGTTGTATGCGTAAGATTTATTTCGGCGAGACTCAACGCGGCTTGCGCTTGCTGCACCTGCGCCTGTGCTTGTTGCACCTGCGCCTGCGACGATTGCACCTGCGCCTGCGACTGTTCTAGCTGGGCCTGCGATTGGGCCATGCCCGAGCCCGCGGCCGATTGTTGACTGACTACTGCCTGATTCACTTGTGCCGCGGCCTGATCGTAACGAGCGAGTGCCGCTTTGTAGGCGGTGTTTGCCATGTCGTAATCACGTTGCGCAATCACGCCGCTCTTGAGTAGGTATTCCTGTTGTTTGAGAAAACTTAGTGCATCATCGCTTTGTGCTTTGAGCACCGCCAGATTCGCCTGGGCGCCGGACACACCAGCCGTTTGCCCCTGCACAGTTGATTTGGCGGCGAGCGTTTTCGCTTGCGCGTCGCTCACGCCGGCACGCGAATTCGCAACTCCAGCTCGTGCCTGCACCAAACTCGCTTGGGCCTGCGCGAGATTCGCTTTCGCCTGGTCCACCTGAGCTCGGGTTGTCGAGGGATCGAGTTGCGCGATGACCTGGCCTTTTTTAACTTTGGAATTGAAGTCGGCAAATAGCGCCGAGATCGTGCCCGAAGCCTGGCTGCCGACTTGCACGGTGGTTACCGCTTGCAACGTTCCAGTGGCGGTGACCGTATTGCGCAGATTTCCGCGCTCAACTTTCGCGGTCAGATATTGTGCGGCGCTCGTTTGCTGGCTGTGAAACGCGAAGCCCGCCGCGACAACCAGCACCATGCCGGCAAACGCGATTATGTAGCGCTTTCCGCCGGTAACGTATGATTTCAGCCAATTAATTGCATTAGCGGGCGCGAACACGGTTGCGCCGGAAATATGGGAAGTTTTAGTGAATTCAGTAGCCATACTTTGATAGACACCTTTTTCGGGAATTGAGTTACAAAAAAAGCTTGTGAATTTGCCGCGGATTAACGCTTTGGAGTGCGCCTCTGACGGTTACAAAATATTTTGGAGTGCGCCGGCCTGGCGCCGCTTTAGCCGGTTAGCCGGTGGCGTGCAGTTTCCCGAGTAGCCTTACAACCAATCAAGATCGAGATCGCCCTGTGTTAAGGCCAAAGCGCCGCCGGGCCGGCGCACTCCAAAGTATCTTGTAACGCTTTCCTGGATTGTGGTGTCTAGCTCTTCGGGAGGCTAATGAAGGCCTTCTTTAAAATTACAAGTAGGAGAAAGAAGAATGAAGAAATTCGCGAATTTTAAGATGCTTGCATTAGTCTCCCTATCAAGCATTGTGTTGGTTGCTTCGGTGGCGTTCGCGCAAACTGCGGGGACGACTCAGGGTGACCAGAACAAAGCTCGTGGCGAATGGCGCGGGCGTGGCAGAGGCGAAGGCAGAGACGGCGATCATCGCGGCGGCTTTATGGGCGGCGGGATGTTCGAAAAACTTAATCTGACCGACGATCAGAAAGCGCGCATGAAAACAATTAGAGAGAGTTTCGGCGAGCGTACCAAGTCGCTGCGTGATCAACTCGAGGCCAAGCGGCAGGAGTTGCGTCAGGCGAACCAGGGCGATACGTTCAACGAAGCACTCGCTACTCAGAAACTAACCGAGTCGGCAGGCTTGCAGGCCAAACTCATGGGCGAGGAATTCAGACTTCGCCAGGAGATGCTTACAGTCCTGACTCCTGAACAAAAGACGCAGCTTGACCAGTTGCGCCAGCAGTTCAAGAGCGAACACGGCGACTTCAAGGGCCGTCGCGGCGAGCGTCGCGAAGCTCCGAAGCAGTAAACTGGTGTTTCCCGCAAAGGGTGGCGGACCGGCAGCGTTCAGTCCGCCGCCCGAACATTCGCAAAGGAACGCTTCTGGCCAATAGCAACGAACAGGGCAGCGAACAGGGGTCGGACCTGGAATTGGCGCAGCTTGCTCGCGCCGGCGACGAGTCTGCGTTTGCTGAGATAGTGCGACGTTACAGCCCAAGAGTTTTTCGCTTCGCCAGTAAATTTTTTCGCCAGCGCAGTGTGGTTGAAGAAGCGGCCCAGGAAGTTTTTATGAAAGCGTTTACACAGCTCGGCAGTTTTGAAGGACGCGGTTCGATGGAAGGATGGCTGACACGCATCACGACCAATACCTGTCTGAACATGTTGCGAAGCGCCAAGCGACGTCCCGAGTTGGCCTCTGCCGATTTGAGTGATGACGAAAGCACCTGGTTGGAGAATCAGCTCAGTGAGGTGGCGGCTGAACGACATCGATCAAGCGAGCGCAGTTTTGTCGCGGCGGATCTTGCCGATCGAGTGCTGGAAAATTTGTCGTCTGACGATCGCGTGGTCTTGACTCTAATTGACGGCGAAGACGCTTCTGTTAAAGAAGTAGCTGAATTGACTGGCTGGTCAGAGTCGAAAGTGAAAGTGCAAGCGTTTCGCGCGCGGCGGCGCATGCGGGCAGCGGTAGAGAAATTATTGGGGAAACAGTTACCCCCTGCAGTAGCTGGCAGGTAAATGCGGAGAGGCAAAGCAGCAATGAAAGAAAATCACATTATCGACCTTCTCGAGAATCGTTCGTTTGCGAGTTTGAATGAAGGTGAACGCGCTGCCATTCAGGCCCACGCTGCGAACTGTTTGTCCTGTGCGCGAGCTTACGAAGCCACCCGGGTTGCGTCATCGCTATTGCGAGCACGCGCGAGTGAGACTGTTGAGCCCTCGCCTTTTTTTCATACCAGGGTGATGGCGGCGTTACGCGAACGGCAAAACGAAGTGCCAGCCTTTAAGCGTTTGTGGCAATCCGCAGGCGCGCTCGTTTCTTCAATGACCGCAACCGTCGCGCTGCTGGCAGTTTTTAGTTTCATTATTCCGGGAACGCAAACGGCCGGAACCGCGCAGGCTTCTGCGTCCAACGGTTATTCTGCTGAAGAAGTAATTCTCAATCAGAATGATTTGCAGGATGAGCAGGCGTCCGATGCCCAGGTGTTGACAACGTTGTATTCAGCGGACGACTCCGGAACGAGGTAAGCGAGGGTAATGATGGACATCAGTAACAAAAGCAAATGGCAGGTCAGATTGGCGGCGCTGTTGATTTTTGTGCTGGGGGTTGCGGCCGGCGCGCTTGCTCTTAACGGCTATCAACGTTGGTCCAGGTCCCGCGCTGAGGCGACGCGGCAGCAACGGTTCGAGCAGATGCTTGATCGCTTACAGCTAAATGCGGAGCAGAAAACTCAGGTCCATCAAATACTCGCCGAGACACGCGAGCAGTTAAAAAACCTACGTAAAGAATCCGAGCCGCGCTTCGACACAATCCGCCAACAAGCAGATGAGCGTTTACAAAAGGTCCTCACGCCTGAACAGTGGAAGCAGTTTCAGCAGGAGCGGGATGAAATGCGCAGTCGTGAACGGCGGGGACGACCTGATAACCATTAGTCAGCAAATCTAACGACGCTGGCCCAGCAACCAGGATTTGAGAATGCCCGGGTTCGCGTTGTCAGTCGCAAAATACTCCTCAATCAAATTTGTATAAAGCCGGCGGCGTTCGACATCTTTCAACGTGAAGCCAAACGGCATCTGTCCACCCTCAACGAAAGAGTTCAGGATCAGCGGGTCCATGGGCCAGTTGAGCGAGCCAAGCCTCTGCGGGTTATGACATGACTGGCAAGTCATCGCGCGCGAAACATTCGTCCCTGCAAAATCTTTTCCGAACCGGTGATTGCGTTCCTCCCCAGCAGTCGTGCTTAACCCCGGGCCTAGTTTCGTCTGGTCCAAATAGTTTCCAAAGCGCGGCGAGCCATAGCTGCGGAAGCGCCCATTGACAATCTCGACTGCCTCGCGTTCGGCGGCACTTACGCTGCCGGCTGCGGGAAAGATCGGAAGAATGCCGCTCTTGTGACACTGCGCACAGTTGTCATCGCCTTCGCCCAGTTCCCAGCGTCCCTTGATACTGATCGACCCGTTGCGAGCGTAGGTGCGGAAATAGTCTTTGAAATAAGCGTCGAATGTCCCATTCGCATTTGTCATCGCGGACACGACGGACAGATTGCGAGTGAGCACCCTCTGGCCCGGATCGCTGATGCCAAACTGCACCCACTTGTCGGGAATGCTAAGCGCGGCGTTTCCCGGCACAACAATCAACAGCCGGCGATAACTGTCATCGTTGTCGGGCGTACCCAGATGGCGCGAGATGTAACTAAAGAAAACCAACTGGTCGGAAGCGGAGCGCGTGGAGTTGAGCTGGCGCAGAAACGCTTTCGCTTTGTCCAACGTTTCCCAGCGGCTGACTAACTTTAGAAAGGCGGGCTGCAACAAGTAGTCAGGAATTTCGACAAACGAACGCGTCTCTTCGAAATATTGCTTGTCAGGCACATTGAAACCCAACTCGTGATCCGGCTTTCGATCAAGAGAGATCGTAGTCACATATTCAACAAACTCGCGATGTCTATCGATAAAGCCGGCGTCTACGGAAAGTTTGCAACGCTGCAAGGTGCGGTTGATTCCGTCCAGCACGCGGTGATAGGCGGGCAGCGCGTCATCGGATTCATAAGCAGCGCGCGCCGTGGTGACAAGCGAATTGACCCTGCCGGCGACCCAGTTATCTGATCGAGACTTCAGGACTGTGCATGGCGAAGGTGTTTTTGCGAAAGTATTGCCCGCAAAAAACAGCAGGCAGCAGCAGGCGAAGCTTAGGCGAAACCTCATACCTTGGGTTCCCGGTTGGACGGAACTATTTCATTTTCGAAATGATCGCTTCGGCAAACTCGACGGTCTTGGCCGTGCCGCCGATGTCGCGGGTGCGTACTTTGCCTTCTGCAAAAACTTCGAACATCGCGTTCTCGGTTCTGTCGGCGGCTTCCCGTTCGCCGAGGTGGCGCAACATGAGAATTCCGGATTGCAGCAACGCGGTCGGATTCGCGATTCCCTGACCGGCAATGTCTGGTGCCGAACCGTGCACGGCTTCAAACACAGCCCCCAGCTCGCCGATGTTTGCGCCGGGAACTAAACCTAAGCCCCCCATCAATCCCGCACAGAGATCCGAAACAATATCGCCGTAGAGATTCTCGAGCAACATCACGTCAAACTGTTCAGGCCGCATCACGAGCTGCATGCAGGCGTTGTCGATGATCTTGTCATCGGCTTCGATCTCGGGATATTCCGTAGCGACTTTGCGGAAGCAGTCGAGAAAAAGTCCGTCAGACAATTTCATGATGTTCGCCTTGTGGCCGCAGGTAATCTTCTTTCGTCCTTCGCGCCGCGCAAACTCAAACGCAAACCGCGAAACCCGGGTCGATGCTTTCTCGGTAATGATTTTCAAACTCTCGACCACGCCCGGAACCACAATGTGCTCCAGGCCTGCATATAAGCTTTCCGTGTTCTCGCGCACAATGACCAGGCTGAGTTCGGGAAAGCGGCAGGGCACTCCTGGAAGGGCGCGAATGGGACGAACATTCGCATAAAGATCAAGCGCTTTGCGCAGGCCAACGTTGACTGAAGTAAAGCCTTTTCCGATTGGCGTGGTGACCGGACCTTTGAGCGCAACCTTGTTACGCCTGATCGAGTCGAGCAGCTCTTTCGGCAACGTCTCGCCAAACTTTTCCACGGCCTGCGCGCCTGCGTAATGCGTTTCCCATTCAATCTCTGCACCCGCCGCTTCAATGATGTGCACCACGCTTGCTGCGACTTCCGGCCCGATGCCGTCGCCTGGAATCAGTGTGATACGATGTTTCATAATCAGTAGTCAGAAGTCAGAAATCAGAAGTCAAAAATATAACTGCGTGGTCTCCCGCCCATTAGCTTCGTGGATGCAACAGCATAAGTCTACAACTGACCACTGACAACTGACTACGGACTAGCTCCTCAAATGAGTGAAATCAAAAACCCTGCTGACGTTGCGATTATTGGCGGTGGCGTCATCGGCCTCGCTATCGCGCGCGCGCTCGCGCAGCGTGGCATGCGCGAGGTATTGGTTATCGAGCGCTCGAGTTTAGGAGCAGAAGCCTCCTCCGCCGCAGCGGGAATGCTGGCGCCCCAGGCGGAGGCCGATTGCGCCGACGATTTCTTTCAACTCTGCTGCCAAAGCCGCGATATGTATCCGGCGTTTGCCCAATCTCTCAACGAAGAAACGGGCATCGACATCGAACTGGAAACTTCGGGCACGTTGTATTTGGCATTTACTGAAGATGACGAAAGCGAACTTGAGAAGCGTTACGAGTGGCAAGCGCGCGCGGGTTTGAATGTTGAGAAATTGTCTGCCGGCACAGCCAGGCTGCTTGAGCCCTGCATCTCCGACGACGTGCATGGGGCTTTGAGATTTCCGCTCGACACACAGGTTGAAAATCGCAGACTGATAAGCGCGCTGGCAGCAGCGAATGAAGCGCTCGGCGTGCGCGTGCTTACCGGAGTATCGGTTGAGTCGCTGAACTTCAAACGAAATCGCGTTGCCGGCATTGAAACCTCGCGAGGATTTATCGTCTGCGAAAGAGTCGTGATTGCCAGCGGCGCATGGACCAGTCGTATTCTGAAAGAGGCGTTGCCTAATCCGCACATCGAACCAATCCGCGGCCAGATGGTTTCTTTCGAGGCCACGCCGCAGATTGCGCGACACGTGATTTACAGCGCGCGTGGTTATATTGTGCCGCGTCGCGATGGACGTTTGCTGGCCGGGTCAACTACCGAATATGCGGGCTTTGACAAGCGCGTCACAGCAGCCGGAGTTCAATCCATTGTCACATCGGCGCTGGAGATCAGTCCGCGCATCGCGGCCTTGCCGCTCACGTCTTCCTGGGCAGGATTGCGCCCGCGCGCGGCTGACGGTTTGCCAGTAGTCGGTCCTTGTGCTGAAATTGCAGGCGTCTTTTATGCGACCGGCCATTATCGCAACGGCATTTTGTTGACGCCCATTACCGCGGAATTGCTGGCCGGCGCAATAGTTGACGAAGAGATCTCCCCGCCATTGCAGATTTTTTCGCCTGATCGTTTTCAACTCGTAACGGTCGCTTGACATACAACTGCTGCAAATGAAGTTCCTGCAAAAAACTTTTCCAACCCTCGTCGTGATCGTGTTGCTGGCGACCGCAATCGCGAGAGGCCAATCGTCAAGCACGACTAACGAAACGACTACCGCGCCTGACACGCGGCCTGCGAATGTTTTGTTTGCCGAAGTTGACACCTACGTCGACAAGAAGTTTACCGAGTTCAATAAACAAAAAATTCCCTATGATTCAAAGCTGGATACAAAAATAAAGCAGGAACAAAAAGATCTGGCGGAGAAGTATGCGGCGGTTTTGCACGCGCGCAGTTCGTTATCAGAAACAGATCAATTCTATCTGGGCATGCTCTATCACCTGGCAGGCAATGCGGACAGTGCTCTTGAAGCGATGCATCATTATCTCGGCGGCGAAGCGAGCGGGCAGAACGCGCAACTCGCGCGCGCGGTTGTTGTGCTTTACTCAACGCGCAAAAGTTTGCTTCCGGAAGCGGAACGCGCGGTGGCCGATTATGCAAACAAACAACCGCAAAGTTTGGCGGAATGGTTTGGAATGGAGTCGCTGGTTACAGAGCTGCTGCAGAAAACGAAAGATTATCAGCGCATGATCGCGCACGCACAGCAGATGACAAAGATCGCGCGATTGGTTGTTCCCGACAAAGGCATAAACACATTCCGGCGCGACGATATGCTTTTCAAGGCCGCCTCATATTTATGCAACGCCTACATCAATTTGAATAAGAAAGACGAGGCGATTACCACTGTGCAGGATTTGCGCAAGCTGGCGTTGACGCTGCCGTCGGGTAACCTTTTAAGACTAGCCAACATTCGGCTCGCCGGATTGGATCGTTCAATTGACCCGCGCAGTGTTTTTAGTGAGTTACCGAAAGATCAGACGAGCAAGCTTCCGGAAATCGTGGCCACGCAGTGGATCGATCAAGCGCCGGTGAAGCTTTCCGAGCTGCGCGGTCAGGTTGTGTTGCTGGATTTCTGGGCGCCGTGGTGTGGTCCATGCCGCTACACGTTTCCGAGACTACAGCACTGGCATGAAGCTTATAAGGACAAGGGGCTGGTCATTCTCGGGATGACAACCTATTCGGGCGAAGCGGATGGCCATACGGCTACGCACGGTGAAGAGCTCGTCTATCTGCGCAGTTTTAAGAAGAAAAATCGTTTGCCCTATGGATTTGCGATTGCGGATTCGTCTGTTAACGATTTGAATTACGGCGTGTTTACCATTCCCATGTCATTTCTAATCGATCGACAGGGAAGAATAAGATACATATCGATGGGCGCGAGCGAAGCTGAAATTGCGGCGCTGGGTAAGATGCTGGAGAAGGTAATGGGCGAGGAAACTGCAAAGAGCAACGAGGCAGTGAGCGCGAAGTAAAATGCCGGATCAAAATATCACAATCGGAATTGCATTTCTGGCCGGCGTGCTGTCGTTTCTTTCACCATGCGTCTTGCCGTTGGTGCCGGGCTACATCTCGCTAATGTCGGGAGTCAGCATAGATCGGCTGAAGGAAGGCGGCTCGAGCACCAATGCCCGTCGCGCCGTCATCCTTAATTCGCTCGCTTTCAACGCCGGGCTCTCCGTAATTTTTCTGGCATTGGGAACTACAGCCGGACTGATAGGCGCGGCGATCATTAACAACATTTGGGTGCGAGTGATCGGCGGGCTGATCATTATCGCTTTCGGCCTTCAGCTTATTGGATTGTTGAAAATTTCTACGCTCTACAAAGACACGCGCTTCTTTTCTAACGAGAAGCCGCGTGGGGCGTTGGGATCGTTTACGCTGGGGATTGCTTTTGCGGCGGGCTGGACGCCGTGCATTGGCCCAATCCTGGGCGGCATCATCGGTTTGGCCGCGACCAGCGGCGGCTGGCGCAGCGGCCTGCTGCTTTCAGCGTTCTACTCGGCGGGTCTGGCAGTCCCTTTTCTTTTGACTGGCCTGGGGATTAATCAGTTTCTCGCCTTCTACGGAAAGTTTCGCAAGCACCTGCACAAGGTGGAAGTTGTTTCTGGCGTAGTGCTGATTGTTGTTGGGCTGCTGGTTATGAGTGGGCAATCGACGCTGCTGACGAGCTCGAAACTGGCGGCTTTTCTTCCCAACGCCGAAGGCTGGATAAAAGTGAAACCGGCGCCCAATGCTGCCGCTCCGGCAACGGCGAATTTCGAGCTGGCGCCGCAAGTTCAGTTTCAAACATTGACTGGCCAGCCATTTACCCTGGGCCAACTGCGTGGCCAGGTTGTGCTGCTAAACTTTTGGGCCACCTGGTGCATTCCCTGTCGTGAGGAAATTCCGGTGCTGAATGCCATGCAACACGAGTTGGAAGGTAAGGGTTTGAAGGTCATCGGCGCATCGCTGGAAGATACGGCCGCCGGCGTCGAGGAATATCAAAAAGATGTTCGCAAGTTTGAATACCAGGTGCTTGTTGGTGGCAACGACGCGAAAGCGAAATTTGGCGGCACGCCGCTGCCGACAACTTACTTGATAGATCGCGACGGACGCATTCGCCAGAAGATTATCGGCGCGCGCGACCGCGAGGGATGGGAAGCGGCGGTGAAACCTTTGCTGGATGAACCGGCCGCAACCGCACAGAATGGAAATTAAGCTATTCGCTTGAGGAGTACGACCCATGAAAACTTTTTTCGTCGCCTTAATTCTTACCGTGCTGTTCATCCCGAGCGCGGTGCGCGCGCAGGACGGTCACGAATATTCGCCGCTCGTTGAGAAAGCCGTCAACTACAAAAACTGGACGCTGAATAGTCTTAAGGACAACAAGCCGGTCGATTTGCGCTCATTGGCCCAGGGAAAAAAGTTAGTGATGATTGTTTACTTCGCGCCCTGGTGTCCCAACTGGCGGAACGAAGCGCCGGTGGCCGCGAAGCTTTATGAGAAGTACAAGGACCAGGGCTTTCAGGTGATTGGCGTCAGCGAATACGGCACGCGCGACGCGGTGAACACTTTCTTTGGTCCAGAGGGCGCACCTTATCCAGTCGTCAGTGAATCTGAATCCCGCGAAGACCGCGACAAGACGGCCCACTTCGGCTACCGGCAATTGACTGGCGACACGCGCAAGTGGGGTTCGCCATGGAACATCTTTCTCGAGCCTTCATCACTCGCAAAAACAGGTGATGTATTGACTGAAAAAGCCTGGGTCGTGAATGGTGAATTGATCGAGGCTGACGTGGACAAGTTTATCGGTGAACGATTGAACCCGAAAACCGCAGCTATCGAGCCTTGTAAGAACTGATTCGGCGCGCGGCACCTTCGGAGTTATGAGTTGTCTCTTTCTATATCTCCAAACTGGACCTAACGCTGAAAGCGTTCGCTAATTCCAGACCAGGGTTTGCTTTGCAACCCTGGCGTCAAAAAAGAGACCCAGAGTTTCTTCGCAACTCTGAAGGAGTTGCGAATGGTTAGGGGTAGCGACGCAACCCCTTCAGAGTTACGTCTTCGAGAATGCGGTCCGCTTTCCCAGGGTTTCAAAGCAAACCCTGGGCTGAAATTAGCCAACGCTTTCAGCGTAACCCTCACTGCGCACGGCCCGGGGTACTCGCGCAAAAGTCGAAGGTGCACGACATGCCGGGCCCCTATATTTTTGCCCTTCCTTTTTACTATTTACGATTCACGATTTACGATTTCCGACGCTG
>WNFT01001138.1_pt1 | contig 23409 bp, 25 predicted proteins | sample 5400191 | NCBI WGS metagenome assembly WNFT01 (sample SAMN13153359, study PRJNA577476) | soil metagenome | isolation source: 80 cm saprolite under Madrone tree | place: USA:California | collected 2016-06-14 | reverse complement strand
CTGAGCAGCATGGTGACTCAGACGACGGACCAGGCTGATAGGCTGATTCTCCTGCGTGTCCTTGTATGGGCCCTGTTGTTGTCAAGGCGGAAGCTGTGGCTCGGAGCGAACGGTCGCGTCAATCAATTTTGCCTCCTTTGGATGACGGGCGGCGGCGGTGAGGCTATCGGCAGTTCCAAGGCGGAGCGCTCGCGTACGGCGACTGGCTACACGGTGACCGCGCAGTCGAACAACCTTGTATCCGGTCGGTCCGGTGGACCGAGACCATGATGCTTCATACGCATCGTTTGCGAGGCTCCAAGGGGATGGAGTCCATTCTAATTTCCGGCTTGTTGCCCATAGGACACTACGGCGCACTATCCACCTTGGAGTACCGACTGGCCGACAACACCGATCAAGGCGATCAACGGACCACGCCGCGACCATATCGAAGTCCCGACGTATAATGCCCTGCCATAGCGAGTCGAAGGCCGCCCGCTTAGCAAGCCGGTCATCCGGTAGATGTCGGATTAAGTCCTTTCGGCTTAAAGCGTGAATCGGCCGCTACGTGTTACGTCCAAAGAAAAAGGGCCGCACCCGAAGGTGCGGCCCCATTCTTTCGAGCGAGAGAGACGACGGACTTTAGAAGTCCATGTCGCCCATGCCGCCCATGCCGCCGCCGCCCATGCCGCCAGGAGCGGACGGGCCGGCCTTCTTCTCCGGCTTGTCGCCGACCATCGCCTCGGTGGTGATCAGGAGACCAGCCACCGATGCCGCGTCCTGCAGGGCGCAGCGCACGACCTACCAGATCGGCGTATTCGCCGCCCTGCGCATCGAAGCCCCAATTGGCCTGCTTCGATTCGAGCAGCTTGCCGACGATGACCGAGCCGTCATGCCCGGCGTTTTCGGCGATCTGGCGCACCGGCGTCTGGATGGCCCGACGGACGATGTCGATGCCGACCCGCTGGTCGTCGTTGCCTGCCTTGAGGTTCGCGAGCGCCTTGGTGGCGTAGAGGAGCGCCACGCCGCCGCCGGCGACAATGCCCTCTTCCACCGCCGCGCGGGTGGCATGCATGGCGTCGTCGACGCGATCCTTGCGCTCCTTCACCTCGACTTCCGTCGCCCCGCCGACGCGGATGATGGCGACGCCGCCTGCCAGCTTGGCGAGACGCTCGGCCAACTTCTCCTTGTCGTAGTCGGAGGTCGTCTCTTCGATCTGGGCGCGGATCTGGTTGCAGCGACCCTCGATCTCCTTCTTCTTGCCGGCGCCATCGACGATCGTGGTCTCTTCCTTGCCGATGACCACTTTCTTCGCCTTGCCCAGCATGTCGAGGGTGACGTTCTCCAGCTTGATCCCGAGGTCTTCGGAGATCACCTGGCCGCCCGTCAGGATGGCGATGTCTTCGAGCATCGCCTTGCGACGATCCCCGAAGCCCGGCGCCTTGACGGCCGCGACCTTGAGACCGCCGCGCAGCTTGTTGACCACCAGGGTGGCCAGCGCCTCGCCCTCGATGTCCTCGGCCACGATCAGCAGGGGCTTGCCCGACTGAACGATGGCTTCGAGGATGGGCAGCATGCTCTGCAGGCCCGAGAGCTTCTTCTCATGGAGAAGAATAAAGGGGCTCTCCAGATCGACCAGCATCTTCTCGGCGTTGGTGATGAAATAGGGCGAGAGATAGCCGCGATCGAACTGCATCCCTTCGACGACCTCGAGTTCGGTCTCCAGGCCCTTGGCCTCTTCCACCGTGATGACGCCCTCGTTGCCGACTTTCTGCATGGCCTTGGCGATCATGTCGCCGATCTCGCGCTCGCCGTTGGCGGCGATCGAGCCGACCTGCCCGATCTCGTCGGATGTGGAGATCTTCTTGGAGCGCTTCTTGACGTCTTCGACGACGGCTTCCACCGCTAGGTCGATGCCGCGCTTCAGATCCATCGGGTTCATGCCGGCGGCAACCGCGCGCACGCCTTCCTTGACGATGGCCTGGGCCAGCACGGTGGCCGTGGTGGTGCCGTCGCCCGCGACATCGTTGGTCTTGCTGGCGACTTCGCGCACCATCTGGGCGCCCATGTTCTCGAACTTGTCGGCGAGTTCGATGTCCTTGGCGACCGTCACACCGTCCTTGGTGATGCGGGGTGCGCCGAACGATTTGTCGAGAACGACGTTACGGCCCTTGGGGCCGAGGGTGACGCGAACCGCGTTCGCGAGAATGTCGACGCCACGCAGCATGCGATCGCGTGCGTCGGTGCCGAAACGGACTTCTTTAGCAGCCATTGTGGATAATCCTTCCTACTTGATCTCGTTAGGCGGCTTTCTTGCCGGCCTTGGCGGTGTCGACGATGCCCATGATGTCGGACTCCTTCATGATCAGAAGGTCCTGGCCATCCATGCGCACTTCGCTGCCCGACCACTTGCCGAACAGAATGCGGTCGCCCGCCTTGACGTCGAGGGGGAACAGCTCGCCCTTTTCGTTGCGCGCCCCCGGGCCGACAGCGATCACTTCGCCTTCCATCGGCTTTTCCTTGGCGGTGTCGGGGATGATGATGCCCCCCGCGGTCTTCTCTTCGGCCTCGATCCGGCGCACCAACACCCGATCGTGAAGCGGACGAAACTTCATTGACGTAACCTCCTCTAAGGATTGACAGAAATGCTTCCCCGCCCAGCGCCTTCCCCACCTGGCGGCGGGATTGTTGGCACTCGGGCGAATTGAGTGCCAGCCACATAAGCGAGGATGGCCCTGACGTCAAGAGGGACTTGACCGACCGTATTGGCAGCAATCCGCCTGCAGGACTGCTAACTGTCTGTAAAATATATGTTTTCTGTTTTGGATCCGGAAAGCCTGCGCCATAGTTCTTTATGCGACTCACGTGATTTGATGGGGAGCACGTCATGGCCAGCCTGATCCGCCAGCTCGATCGCTACCGCCTGACCACTGCGGAGATCCTCTACCACCTGCCCGACCATCCCGGCCTGCTGCAAAGCTATACTTGGCAAGACTACGACCTGACTCCGGAATACCCGGTCCTGCGCCGCTTCCTGGATTTCTGGCACCGCAGCCTGGACGGCAAGCTACATTCGGTGACCGTCGCCTCCACGCAGCTGATTTCGCCGGGCGAGATGCGCTACGCCGGAACCGTTCTGACGCTCCATTGAGCCCTGCGCCCTTCTGACGCTGAAGGCCCTCTGGCTCGCCAGCGCGGGTTCCGCTAGAAGTCCCGGGCCGGCTCTCATCCTTGACAGGCTCAGGATGAGTGTTTGGATGGCAGCTTAATGCAACATTGAAAAAACCCATGCTGAGCTTGTCGAAGCATGAGCTTCACCAGATCTGGCGCCCATGAGCGATTCCATCGCCCTGACACGGCCGAAGAGCGAGGACGAGCGCCTTGGCGACGATCGCGCCGTGGCGCTGTGGCTCTTCGTCGTGGCAGCCATGATCTTCGTCATGGTGGTGATCGGCGGCATCACGCGGCTCACCGAATCCGGACTCTCGATCACCGAATGGAAGCCCATCAGCGGCGTCCTGCCGCCGCTCGACGCAGCCTCATGGCAACGCGAGTTCGACCTCTATAAGCAAATTCCCGAATTCCAGAAGCTGCACCCGGACATGACGCTGGCGGAATTCCGCGGCATCTTCTGGTGGGAATATTTCCATCGCCTCTGGGGCCGCCTCATCGGCGTCGCCTTCGCGCTGCCCGGGCTCTGGCTGTTCCTGCGCCGCCGGATCAGGCCGGAACTGCGGGCGCGCCTCCTGGGGGTATTCCTGCTCGGCGGGCTGCAGGGCGCATTGGGCTGGTTCATGGTGAAGAGCGGGCTTTCCCAGCGCACCGATGTCAGCCAATACCGTCTGGTTGCCCATCTGCTCATGGCGCTCGCCATATACAGCTATATTTTATGGACGGCTTTCGGGCTGATCCGGCCGGTGGCGCGAGAGCTGCCGGGTACGGCTTCCTTACGGCGCCACACCGCGCTGCTTCTGCTGCTGGTTGTCGGCATGCTGACCACCGGCGGGTTCACCGCCGGCCTCGACGGCGGCAAGATCTACAATACCTTCCCGCTCATGGGCGGCGCGCTAGTTCCCGGCGATCTGCTGGCGCTGGAGCCCATCTGGCGCAATCCCTTCGAGAATCCCACCGCGGCCCAATTCATCCATCGCTGGCTCGCCATGATCGTCGCCGTAACCGCGCTCGCTTTGTATCTGCGCCGCGAGCGGTTACCGGAGCGGGCACGGCTGCCGCTCGACCTTGTCGGCATCATGGTGGCGGTCCAGGTCATGCTGGGCATTTCGACCCTGTTGCTGGTGGTGCCGATCCCGCTGGCTGCGTTCCATCAGGCCGGTGCGGTGATGGTACTAACGCTCACGCTTTGGGCCTTGCACAGCCTGCGCGGCGCCCGATGAGCGAGGCGCCGGAGCGCTTGCCTGTCTCCGTGCTTACCGGGTTCCTGGGCAGCGGCAAGACGACGCTGCTGCGCCATCTGCTGCGCCAGCCCGAGCTTGCGGATACGGCTGTCATCATCAACGAGTTCGGCGAGATCGGCCTCGACCACCTGCTGGTCGAATCCTCGAACGAGGACATGCTGCTGCTGGCCAGCGGCTGCCTCTGCTGCACCATCCGCGGCGATCTGATCCAGACCCTGCGCCGGCTCTACAAACGCCGCGCCAAGGACGAAATCCCGTCCTTCAGCCGCGTGGTCATCGAGACCACCGGCCTTGCCGACCCGGCGCCCATTCTCCATACGCTGATTCAGGACCCGATGCTGTCCGATGTCTATCGCCTGGACGGGGTGATTGCGACCGTCGATGCGGTGAACGGCATGGATCAATTGGACCGCCAGGTGGAATCGGTAAAACAGGCCGCCGTCGCCGATCGCCTGGTGCTGACGAAGGCGGACATCAATGGCGATACGGCGGCGCTCGAACGGCGCCTGCGGCATCTCAACCCTGCCGCCCCCATCCTTCGGGCGGTCGATGGGCGCATCGAGGCCGCAAGCCTGTTCGATGCCGGGCTCTACAATCCGGCGAGCAAGAGCCTGGATGTTCAGCGCTGGCTCCGTGAGGAGGCCTATGCGGATCGCGACGCGCATCGTCACCATGACGGCCATGAGCAGCCACACGAGCATGACCACGATCATGGCCCGCTCGACCGCAACCGCCATGACGATCACATCCGCGCCTTTTGCCTTCGCTACGAGACCCCGCTGGATTGGGCCAAGTTCACAGATTGGATCGAGATGCTGATCTCCCTCCACGGCACCAATCTGCTGCGGATCAAGGGCATCTTGAATGTCGCGGGCAGCGACGGCCCCGTGGCGATCCACGGCGTACAGCATCTGTTCCATCCGCCGGTCGAGCTGCCGGCCTGGCCGGACGAGGACCATGCCTCGCGTCTGGTTTTCATAACCCGGGATATCGAGGAAGCCACGCTGGCCGAGGGCTTGGCCGCCTTCCAGGCCGGTGCACGGCAGCCTGTCTAGCGGGCCGGCCACAATCCGGCTTAACAATCCGGCCACAATCCAGCTTAACAATTCTGGGGGGCCGGGGTAGCCTTCAGCCACGCTATTGGCGTGACAATCAATAACAAACCCAAGGGTTGCAGGAGGAATCATGAAAGGGAACAAGCTGCGGCTTTCCGCGGCCATCGCGGCAGGGGCCCTCTTTGCCATCGGTACGGCCCGGGCCGACATGATGACGAAGGTCGGGCCCGGCGAAGGCGAAGTCGATATCGTGGCCTGGGCGGGCTACATCGAGCGCGGCGCCAACGACAAGAACTACGACTGGGTCACCGATTTCGAGAAGCAGACCGGTTGCAAGGTGAACGCCAAGGTCGCGGGCACTTCCGACGAAATGGTCTCGTTGATGAACGGCGGCGGCTTCGATCTGGTGACCGCCTCGGGCGACGCCACCATGCGGCTGATCGCCGGCAAGACGGTGCAGGAAATCAATACCGATTTGATCCCGAGCTTCAAGACCGTCGACCCACGCCTGCAGAGCGCGCCCTGGAACACGGTGAATGGCCATCACTACGGCGTGCCCTATCAATGGGGCTCCAACGTTCTGATGTACAACACCAAGGTCTTCAAGGACGCGCCGAAGAGCTGGAAGGTGGTGTTCCAGGAGATGACCCTGCCCGACGGCAAGTCGAACAAGGGCCGCGTGCAGGCCTATTACGGCCCCATCTACATCGCCGATGCCGCCCTCTATCTGAAGGCGCATAACCCGGAACTCGGCATCGACAACCCCTATGAGCTGAACCAGAAGCAGTTCAACGCGGCGATCGACCTGCTGCGCGCCCAGCGCCAGATCGTCCAGAAATACTGGAGCGATGCCACCCAGCAGACTCAGGATTTCACCTCCGAGGGCGTGGTCGCCGCCACATCCTGGCCCTATCAGGTGAACCTGCTGCGCGACAGCAACAAGCAGCCCATCGACAGCGTGATTCCGGAGGAAGGGGCAACAGGCTGGGCGGATACGACGATGATGCATGCCAGGGCGCCGCATCCCAATTGCGCCTATATGTGGCTGGAGCATTCCCTGCAGCCCAAGCTGCAGGGCGATCTCGCGGCCTGGTTCGGCAGCGTGCCCGTCGTGCCGGCGGCCTGCACCGGCAACGCCCTGCTGGGCGATAACGGCTGCAAGACAAACGGCAGCGACAATTTCGGCAAGATCAGCTTCTGGCGTACGCCCGTCGCCGATTGCGGCGGCGGCAAGACCTGCGTGCCCTACAAGGATTGGGCCAGCGCCTACCTGGCGATCCAGAGCGGTCAATAGAGGTCCCGGCGGGCAGGCGCTTCCCGCTTGCCCGCCGAGCTTTCCTGCCACCCTCATGGCCGACAAAACCTCCAGCGCCGTCTCGTTTCGCCATGTCAGCCGGCATTACGGCGAGGTGCGGGCGGCCGATGACGTCAGTTTCGACGTGGCCCATGGCGAATTCTTTTCCATGTTGGGCCCCTCGGGCTCGGGCAAGACCACCTGCCTGCGGCTCATCGCCGGATTCGAGCAGCCGACGAAGGGCGAAATCCTGATCGACGGCAAAGCCGTGGCGGGCGTGCCGCCCTATGAGCGCGACGTCAACACGGTCTTCCAGGACTACGCCTTGTTCCCCCATATGAGCGTCGCGGAAAACGTCGCTTATGGGCTGATGATCCGCAAAGTGGCGAAGGCCGACCGCATGGCCAGGGCCGATGCGATGCTGGAGATGGTGGCGCTTGCCGGCCTGGGCGGCCGCAAGCCCTCGCAGCTGTCCGGCGGCCAGCGCCAGCGCGTGGCGCTTGCCCGCGCCCTCGTCAATCAGCCGCGCGTGCTTCTGCTGGACGAGCCGCTGGGCGCTCTCGACCTCAAACTGCGCGAGGAGATGCAGGTCGAATTGAAGGACATCCAGCGCCAGGTCGGCATCACCTTCATCTATGTGACCCACGATCAGGGCGAGGCGCTCTCCATGAGCGACCGCATCGCCGTGTTCAACAAGGGACGCATCGAGCAGATCGCCAGCCCCGCCGAAATCTACGAGCACCCGGTCAGCGCCTTCGTCGCCGGCTTCGTCGGCGTCTCGAACATGCTGTCGGGTAGGGCGGCCGCGGCTGTGGGGGGCGCGCCGCCCATCTTCTCGATCCGGCCGGAGAAGATCCGGATTGCGCCCCCTGGCACGCCGGCATCGGCCGATGCCTGCGCGGTCGACGGCACCATCACCAGCGTCCTTTATCTCGGTGCCAGCACGCGCTTTAACGTGGCACTCGCCGCTGGCGGCGAGTTGACCGTGATCGAGCAGAACCTGGAGGAAACCGCCTCCAGTGCCTTGGCGCGCCAGGGCCAGCCCGTGCGGCTGATCTGGCAGCGCAGCAATGTTCAAGAGATACGACCGTGAGCCTGGCGGCATCGGCCGAAGGCGAAGGCCCGCTGACTCGGCTCTCGACGGCCCTGTATCTGCGACCGCGCCTGGCCATGCTGCTGCTTCTGTTGCCGCCGCTGCTCTGGCTCGGCATTGTCTATATGGGCTCGCTGCTGGCACTCCTGGCCCAAAGCTTTTTCTCCGTCGACGATTTTTCCGGCCTTGTCGTCTATCAGCCGACGCTGAAGACGTATGCCGAATTGTTCACGCCGGCCAATCTCGCCATCATCCTGCGCACCATCGTGATGGCGGCATCGGTGACCCTGGGCTGCGCCATCATCGCCTTTCCACTGGCCTATTACATGGCGCGTTTTGCCGGGCTCAGAACCAAGGCCGTGTTCTACCTCGCGGTCATGCTGCCGCTGTGGTCGAACTATCTCGTGCGCGTCTATAGCTGGAAGCTGATCCTGGCCAAGGAAGGCGTGATCACCTGGCTGTTCAATCTGGCGGGGTTGGGCGGGCTGCTCGATTACACCCTCGATCTGCCGACCGTCGGCGGGCCGTCGCTCTCGGCCTCCTACATCGGCATGTGGATCGTGTTCATGTATATCTGGCTTCCCTTCATGGTGCTGCCCATCGAGGCGGCATTGGAGCGCGTGCCACGCAGCTTCATCGAAGCCTCCGCCGATCTGGGCGCCCGGCCGCGATCCACATTCCGCCATGTGATTCTGCCGCTCGCGATTCCCGGCGTTGCGGCCGGCTCCATCTTCACCTTCTCGCTGACGCTGGGCGATTACATCATTCCCAATCTGATCGGCAATTCGCGACCCTTCGTGGGCATGGTGGTTTATGCCTATCAGGGCACGGCGGGAAACATTCCGCTGGCCGCGGCCTTCACCATGGTGCCGATCCTCGTGATGGCCTTGTATCTTGCCGCGGCCAAGCGCGTGGGGGCCTTCGATGCCCTCTAAGGCCGTTGGAGGTCTGCGCCGCGGCACCGGGGCCGGCTGGGGCCTGAAGACGGCCGCCGCCGGCGGGCTGCTCTTCCTCAACCTGCCGCTCGCCTTCATTCTGCTTTATTCGCTCACCACCGACGACCGCAGCTACACCTTTCCGCCGCCCGGCCTGACCCTCAAATGGTTCGCGCTCGCCTGGACACGCGACGACATCTGGCGGGCGCTGGGCCTTTCGGTGCAAGTGGCGCTCGCCGGCATGACGCTGGCCCTGGTGCTGGGCACGCTTGCCGCATTGGCCATGTACCGCTTCAATTTCTTCGGCAAGGAATCCGTGACCTTGATGATCCTGCTGCCTATCGCGCTGCCGGGCATCGTCACGGGCATCAGCCTGCGCTCCGCCTTCGCGCTGGCCGACATCCCTTTCAGCTATTGGACCATCGTGCTGGGCCATGCCACCTTCTGTATCGTCGTCGTCTACAACAACGTCATTGCTCGCCTGCGACGAAGTTCGCCCGCCCTGATCGAGGCGTCGATGGATCTGGGCGCCGACAGCTTCCAGACCTTTCGCCATGTGGTATTGCCCAACATCGCCACCGCGCTATTGGCGGGCGGCATGCTGGCCTTCGCCCTCAGTTTCGATGAGGTGATCGTTACCACATTTACTGCCGGCCAGCAGGAAACCCTGCCCATCTGGATGCTGAGCCAGTTGCTGCGCCCGCGCGACCGCCCGCTGACCAATGTGGCGGCGGTCTTCGTCATTGCCGTCACCTTCCTTCCCATTGTCGGCGCCTATTATTTGACACGCGATACCCATGACGCCGCGGGCAGCGGCAAATAGCCGGCGTCGGGTCGGGATGACTGCCCCATCCTTCTACCGATTTAGGATGAGGCCAAGACAAGGCTTGCGGTGGGCCCGTCGAACGATGAGAGCCTATTGACGATCGTCAAGCAGGCGGGGGAGTTGTAATTTTTTTTTGGCCGGCTCATATTATTCCGTAGACAATTCGTTGGTCCGGCAGCCGTACTCGTCTTTGCCGTCATTAGGCGCTCTGACAAGCCCCCTCCCGAACCTCTGATTGTTGCGGCCGCACGATGTTCGTGCGGGTGATCCTGTTAACGAGAAACGGAGACTACGATGCCGACCGGCACCGTCAAATGGTTCAATCCCACCAAAGGCTTCGGCTTCGTGCAGCCGGATTCCGGCGGCAAGGACATCTTCGTCCATATCAGCGCCGTTCAGCGCGCGGGTTTGCAGACGTTGAAAGAGGGCCAAAAGGTCAACTACGAGATCCAGACGCAAAAGGACGGCCGCCAGTCGGCCGAGAATTTGGCTGTGGCCGGCTAAGCCTCCCAAGCGTTGAGATTTGCAGCGCCCGCGTCCTTGATCGGATGCGGGCGTTTCTGTTTGCGCCGCGATGTCTCTTAGAGCCTGTCGCGTAGCGCATACCACAGCATCCCCAGCACCAAGGCGGGCCGGCGCAGCAGCGTGCCGCCCGGAAATCCGCGATGGGGAATGCGCGCGAAGACGTCGAACCGCTCGGCCGAGCCGGCGATGGCTTCGGCCATCAGCTTGCCGGCAAGGGATGTCAGCGCCACGCCCTGCCCGGAATAGCCATGGGCGAAATAGATATCGCCGGGCAAGCGCCCCAGATGCGGCAGGCGGTTCATGGTGATGGCGAGCTGGCCACCCCAGGCATGATCGATCCGCTTATCGGCGAGCTGGGGAAACACGCGCAGCATATGGGGCCTGACGAAGGCCGCGATGTCGCGCGGCGGATTTCGCGAATAGGTTTCGCCGCCGCCAAAGAGAAGCCGGTGGTCGGCCGAACAGCGGAAGTAGTCGACCACGAATTTCGTATCGCAGACCGCGGCATCGCCGCGGATCAATTCGCGCGCACCGGCTTCGCCCAAAGGTTCCGTGGCGACGATGTAATTGGAGATGGGCATGATCTTGCCGGCGATGCGCGGCTCGAGCCCGCCCAGATAGGCGTTGCAGCCCAGCAGGATGTAGCGCGCTTTCACGCGGCCCGCGGCGGTGTGGACTTCGCGCGGGGCAAGCGAGAGGGCGGCGCTGCCCTCGCAGATTTTGACCCCCGCGGCCTCGGCCGCCGCTGCCAATCCCAGCGCATAATTCAGCGGGTGCAGATGGCCGGCGCCCTTGTCGGCGATGGCGCCGTGATAGCGCCGGCTGGCCAGGCGTTCTTCCAGCTCGGCCTTGGTGAGAAGTTGCGAATCCTGATAGCCGAAGACCTCGCGCTGAACCTCCACCTCCTTCGCCATCCATTCGGGGTCGCCGCGCTTGTAGGCGACATAGAGCGCGCCTGCTTTCAGATCGCAGGCGATGGCATGGCGGTGAACCCGCTCGCGCACGATCGCCTTGGCCTCCTCGGCCAGGTCGAACAGGCGTTTGGCCCCGGCCGTGCCGAACTTGGCGACAAGCTCGCTGGGCCCCTTGCGCAAACCCGTGTTGAGCTGGCCGCCGTTGCGCCCGGAAGCCCCCCAGCCGACGCAGTGAGATTCGAGCAGCAGGATCTTGTATCCGCGCTCCGCCAGATGGAGGGCGGCCGAGAGCCCGGTATAGCCGCCGCCGATGACGCAGGCATCGACGTTGGCGTCGCCCGCTAGCGGCGGGCGAACCGGCGCCGGGTTGGATGTGGCCGCATAATACGTTTGGGCAAGACTCGGCATGGCCGGCAAGCTAGCAATCAACCGCGCTTGGCGCCACCCACGCCGCCATGCCGAGAATTTTGAGCCTAAGACTTAACCCCACCTCATTTTGCCGGTACCCTCCGCCACCCGACGGCCGCAAACTGGACATCCAACACTTCCTCGAGGCAAGTCATGGCCAATATCTATTCCATCGACGGCGTCATTCCGGTGATTCACCACGAAGCCTTTGTCCATCCAACCGCTGTCCTGATCGGCGATGTCATCATCGGGCCCGGTTGCTATGTCGGGCCTTGCGCCTCTCTGCGCGGGGATTTCGGCCGTCTGATCCTGAAACGCGGCGCCAATCTGCAGGACAGCTGCGTCATGCATGGTTTTCCCCATACCGACACGGTGATCGAGGAAGACGGCCATATCGGCCACGGCGCGATCCTTCATGGCTGCACGATCAAGCGCGACGCGCTGGTCGGCATGAACGCGGTGGTGATGGATGGTGCCGTCATCGGCGAATCCGCCATGGTGGCAGCCATGGCCTTCGTGCGCGCCGGCTTCGCGGTGCCGGCCCGCACCCTGGCCGCCGGGATTCCGGCCAAGATTTTGCGCCCGCTGAGCGACCAGGATATCGCCTGGAAACGCGAGGGCACGGCTGATTACCAGCGCCTGGTGCTGCGCAGCCAACGCAGCCTCAAGGAAGTGCAACCGCTGAGCGAGATCGAGCCCGATCGCCCGCGGGTCGATGGCGGGGCAGGCATCCCCCTTTATCTGCAAAAGACAAGATAGCCGCGCCCGGACACCAGCATTGATTTTGCGGACCGACGATCTAGGATCGGTAGCGTAAGGAACGGCATGGCAGGTGCCAACTCTTGAAGGAAATCAAGCAGGGGGAATCGCGATGTTGAAGGAATTCAAGGAATTTATTTCCCGCGGCAGTGTCGTCGACCTCGCCGTTGGCGTGATCATCGGCGCCGCCTTCACAGGCATCGTCAATTCGCTGGTCAACGACATCATCATGCCGCCCATCGGGCTGCTGTTGGGCGGCATCGATTTTTCGAATTTCTTCCTGACGCTGAAGGGCGACCATTTCGCCACCTTGAAGGCAGCCCAGGACGGCGGCGCCGTGGTGATCGCCTATGGCCAGTTCTTCAATGCGATTTTCAAGTTTCTGATCGTGGCGCTTGCCATCTTCATTCTCGTCAAGCAGGTCAATCGCTTCATGCGCAAACAGGAAGCGGCCCCGCCGCCGCCCAGCGCGGAGGTCGAACTGCTGACCCAAATCCGCGACCTGCTGAAGAAATAACTTCTTCGCAGTTCGCCCCACAGTGAAGACGAGCACGGCGCACGCTTGCAACCACCGCTCGCGGTCGGTGCGGCCTTCGATCCTCTCCTTGAGGGACTCCGCGCGAGTTAGCCGATAAAATCGCTCATATGTGGAACACGACCTCCGTTCGTAACCGGTGGCACATCTCGCTCAGTCGCGTCCTGGTCGGACTGGTGGTGCTGATCGCGATCGGGGCGGCGTTGGTGCAGTCCCTGCTTCCGGCCGACGTGCGACTGGGCGGAGAGGGCCGGAGCCTCGCGGCGGTCGCCGTCTTTGTCGGAAGCTACCTCGCGCTGGCGATCGGTCGGATTCCCGGGCTGCGCATCGATCGGGCAGGCATCGCTCTCGTCGGCGCCAGCCTGATGGTCGCCTCGGGCGCGCTGACCCTTGACGAAGCCTACAAGGCGATCGATCTCGACACGATCACCTTGCTGCTCGGCATGATGATCATCGTAGCCAGCCTGCGCCTCTCCGGCTTCTTCTCCCTTGCCACCACGTGGGTGATGGACCGCGCCAAGGGACCGTTGATCTTGCTCGCGGCGGTGGTGGCGACCTCAGGGATATTCTCCGCGTTCCTGGTCAACGACGCGATCTGCCTCGTGCTGACTCCGCTGGTGCTGAAAGTGACGCTGTCGATGGGGCGCAAGCCGGTGCCCTATCTGCTGGCAGTGGCGATGGCGTCGAATATCGGTTCGACCGCGACAATCACCGGCAACCCGCAGAACATGATGATCGGCAGCTTCTCGCACATTCCTTATACCAGGTTCGCGCTGGCTTTGGGGCCGGTCGCGCTGGCAGGCTTGGTCGTCACCGTGATGCTGATCGCGCTGCTCCATCGCGAGGAGTTCGTCCATGGGCCTCGACTGGAAGCGCCGCAACTGGACATTCGCGTCAACCGCGTGCTGGTGATCCGCGCCCTGCTGGCGACCGCCGCCGTGATGGCGCTATTTTTCGCCGGGCAGGCGCCGGCCAAGGCGGCGATCATCATCGGCGGGCTGCTGCTGCTGACCCGGCGGGTGAAAAGCTGGCGCGTCTATGCCGAGATCGATTGGTCGCTGCTGCTGATGTTCGCCGGCTTGTTCATCATCGTCGCTGGCGCCGAGCGCACGCTGCTGACGCCCGCACGAATCGCCGCCATCGGCCGCTTTCATCTGGACCAGGTGCCTGTGCTCAGCCTTGTGACGGCGGCGCTGTCCAACATCGTCAGCAACGTGCCGGCCGTGCTTATGATGAAGCCGTTCGTCGGGCAGCTCCGGGACCCCGGCACAGCGTGGTTGGTGATGGCCATGGCGTCGACCCTGGCCGGCAACCTCACCGTGCTCGGTTCGATCGCCAACCTGATCGTTGTGCAGAAGGCGGCCGTGTCGGGCGTGACGATCGGCTTCTGGGATTATTTCCGTGTCGGCGGCCCGCTGACCGCCATCAGCTTGACGATAGGGACGCTATGGCTTTGGCTGTGACATCAGTCGAGCGCGAATCCTTCATCCCGCCGCCTTTTCTTATGTTCAAGGTCGGAGCGAGGGAGCCGTCATCGGCATGAGTCTCGACTGGCCCAGCTTCGTTTCGCTTGCCTGGCGGCTGGCTCGCGGCACGCTGATCGGCTTGGCCATTCTCTGGCTATTCGCGCTTGCCCTGCTCTGGATGCTGCAGCGCAATTTTCTCTACATGGCACCCCGCACGCCTGCCGGCCCACCGCCGGCCGGCTACGCCGCGGTAAAAATCCAGACGGCCGACGGGCTGCCGCTGACGGCCTGGTATCGGCCTGCAGTCCCCGGCCGCCCCACCATCGTGTTCTTCTCCGCCCAGGGCGCCAGCCTCGCCTGGTCGGCCGAGTGGGCCGAGGGGTTCGCCGATGCGGGCTTCGGCCTGTTGCTCGTCTCCTTTCGGGGCTTCGACGCCAATCCCGGCTCGCCCAGCGAACAAGGGCTCTATCGCGACGGTCGGGCGGCGCTCGCCTGGCTGGCCGCTCACGGCGTGCCAAGACCCATATTGGTCGGACTTTCGTTGGGGACAGGCGTTGCGGCCGAGATGGCCGCCGAAGCTGCGACCCGGCCAGCCGATTGGCCGGCCGGCGTAGAGCCGCGCACCCTGATCCTTCTTTCGCCCTATGCCTCGATTCCCGAGATGGCGGCGATGAGATATCCGATCTTCCCAACCCGGCCCCTGGTCAAAGACCGATTCGATACCGAAGCGAAGATCGCCGCCGTGCGTCTGCCCATTCTCGTCGTCCATGGCGAGCTCGACGAACTGATACCCTTTGCGCAGGGGCTGGCCATCTATAACAGGGCGCGGGAACCAAAGACGTTCGTGGCGCTGCCGGACGCTGGGCACAACTATCCGTCCCTGGCGATCCTGCCGCAGGTCGAGGCCTTCCTCGCCGGCTTGTCCGATTGACGGCGCTGGCCCGCCGCCCTAGAAAGGCCGGCCTTTCGCCCCGGGAGATCGGCCCATGGATTTCACGCCCAGCGACGAACAGCGCATGCTGGTCGACACAGTCCGCGCTTTCGTCGAGAAGGAGCTGACGCCCCATGAGGCGGAGGTCGAGCGCACCAACCAGGTGCGCCCCGAACTGATTGCCGAGATCCGGCGCAAGGCCAAGGCTGCCGGCCTCTATGCCGCCAATATGCCGGAAGACTTGGGCGGCGGCGGGCTGGATGCGGTCAGCATGGCGCTGGTCGAGCGGGAGCTGGGTCGCACCTCCTTCGCGCTCCAATACGCCGTGGCGCGGCCCTCCAACATCCTGCGGGCCTGCAAGAGCGAGCAGATCGAGCGCTATCTGCTGCCCGCCGTTCGTGGCGAGCGGGTGGAGTGCCTGGCCTTGAGCGAGCCGGGTGCCGGCTCCGATCTGCGCTCGATGAAGACCCGGGCCGTTCGTGATGGCGATCATTTCGTTGTCAACGGCACCAAGCATTTCATCAGCTATGCCGATGTGGCCGATTTCGCCATCCTGTTCGCCGCCTCGGGCGAGGAGGATACGAAGCACGGCGCCAAGAAGAAGATCACCTCGTTCCTGGTCGACAAGGGCATTCCGGGCTTCGAGGTGCGCATGGGCCCCCACAGCGTTTCCCATCGCGGCTTCCACCATTGCGAACTGATCTTCACCGATTGCCGAATCCATGAACGCCAGATCCTGGGCGAGGAACATCACGGCTTCGATGTCGCCAACGAATGGCTGGGCGCGACCCGATTGACGGTGGCGGTCCAATGCATCGGCCGGGCCCAGCGCGCGCTCGAGATGGCAACCCAATGGGCCGCCACCCGCAAGCAGTTCGGCCAGACCATCGGGCGCTTCCAGGGCGTGAGCTTCAAGCTGGCCGACATGGCAACCGAGATCGCGGCGGCGGAATTGCTGGCGCTCCATGCCGCCTGGAAACTGGATCAGGGCAGCGTGGCGGACCAGGACTTCGCCATGGCCAAGCTCTTCGCCACCGAGACCCTGGCGCGGGTCACCGATCATGCGGTGCAGATCTTCGGCGGCATGGGCCTGATGGAGGAACTGCCCATCGAACGGCTCTGGCGCGATGCAAGGGTGGAGCGGATCTGGGACGGCACCTCGGAAATCCAGCGCCATATCATCTCGCGCAGCCTGCTGCGGCCGCACGAAAGCTAAACCAGATGCTGATCCTTCCTGAAAGTACTGGCCCCGCGCCGGTGATCGAGACTGACCGTCTGCGCCTGCGCGGCCACGACCCTGGCGATTTTGCCGACAGCGCCGGCATGTGGTGCGATCGCCTGGTCTATCGATACATCACCGGCAGGCCCGCCCGGGAGAGCGAGCTCTGGACCAGGATTCTGCGGTATGCCGGGCATTGGGCGCTGTTGGGATTCGGCTATTGGTTGGTGGAAGAAAAGGCCACGGGCCGCTTTGTGGGCGAGGCCGGATTCGGCGACTACAAGCGCGAGATCGAGCCGCCGCTGAACGGCATGCCTGAGATCGGCTGGGTGTTGGCGTCATCCATGCACGGCAGGGGCTACGGCACGGAGGCGGTTCGGGCGGCGCTGGCCTGGGGCGATGCAAATTTCGGATCGCGGCATACCGCCTGCATCATCGATCCCGACAACCTTGCCTCGCTTCGTCTCGCGGCGAAGTTCGGCTATCGCGAGCTTAAACGCACGACCTACCTGGGCGACCCGACGATCATGTTCACCCGCGAGCCCGGCGGCGGCTGAGCCGCATACATAGCCACCCCCACCCGTCACCTACGGAGTGGACACATCTTGTGGAAGTCACCGATGGCGCGATTTCTTCTCCCTCTCCGCCTTGAAGGCGGGGCAATCGCACATGGCGAGACGGTTGCCTTTCTCTCCTCTGTCATTCCCGCGGAAGCGGGAATCCAGCGGCCCAAAACCCGTCACTCGCCCCTGGATTCCCGCTTGCGCGGGAATGACGGCAACAGTGAGGTCGGAGAACCAAAATGCCATTGCCCTGCCCCTGAAGGGCGGAGAGGAAGAAAAAAGCAAAACAGCCGGCAACTCTCCCGAGATGTGTCCACCGTGGGGGTTAGAGAGGGGGTGGCCGTTTCCGACGGGTCAGCGCCCCCTGAAACTTGCCTTGCGCTTTTCGGCGAAGGCCTTGACGCCCTCCTTCGCATCCTCGGAGTCCAGCGCCCGCTCGAAGGCCGGCAGATCGCCACGGCGCGTCGCCTCGAAGGCTTCGCGGATGCTCAGGCCTTCGAAGGCCCGCAACGCTTCCTTCAGGGCCTGTATTGTGAGGGGCGCGCCCGCGCCGATGGCATCGGCCCAGGATCGCGCCGTCTCCATCAGCTTTTCCTTCGGAACCACCGCATTGACCATGCCGTATTGCTTGGCCTCGGCTGCGGGCATGCGCCGGCCCAGCAACAGCATCTCCACAGCGATGTTGTAGGGCAGGCGCCGGGGCACGCGCTGGATGCCGCCGGAATCAGGAATGATGCCGATGGGAAGTTCGGGCAGCGCGAATTCCACATGTTCGGCGCAGATCAGCAGGTCGCAGGCGATCGCCAACTCAAAACCGCCGCCCAACGCCAGGCCGTTGATCGCCGCGATCACCGGTTTGTTCAGATCCCATAGCTCGGTCAATCCGGCGAACTTGCCCGGGCCGTAATCGAGATGCCACCAGCGCCCCACCTCGCCCTGGTCATGGGCCGCCTTCAGATCCCAGCCGGCAGAAAACAGCTTGTCCCCCGCCGCCGTCAGAATGCCCACCCGCAAGGTCGGATCGTCGCGCAGCAGGACGAAGGCCTCGCCCAGCGCATGGCTCGCCTTGATATCGATGGCATTCACCTTCGGCCGATCGAGGGTGATCTCCAGCACATGGCCGCGGCGAACCGTTTTGACTTCCTGGTTGACGTCCTTGCTCATGCAAGCTCCCGAGGTGAGCCGGTATTGGCCAAGCGGCGTTCTAGCAGAATGGCCAAAGGCGGGCTATTTGGAAGTCCGCACCGCCGGCGGAGCCTCGAAATCGGGCTGGGCCTCGGGAGCGGCGGCGCGGAAGGCGGGGCGCTGCTGCAGGGCGGCATCGATGGCGACCAGTTTCGGTATCGCCGACAGATCGCAACCGTAGCGCCGGGCATTGGCCATCTGGGGCACCAGGCAGAGATCGGCAAGTCCGGGCTGCTGGCCGAAGCAGACGCCCTTCGCCGCCTGGGGGGCGACCATGGCCTCCAGCGCCGCGAGTCCGAGGCCGATCCAATGACGATACCAAGCCTCGATGCCCTTCTGATCGGCACCGAAATCGCCGCGCAATTTGTTCAACACCCGCAGATTGTTGAGCGGATGAATGTCGCAGGCGATCGCCAGCGCGAAGGCCCGCACCCGAGCCCGCTGGAAGGGATCGCGGGGCAAGAGCGCCGGCTCCGGGTGAATTTCCTCGAGATATTCGATGATGGCGAGCGATTGGGTGAGCGCGCCAGCCTCGGTCTCCAGGGTCGGCACGAGAGCCTGGGGATTCAGCTTGCGATAGATGGGACCGAGCTGATCGCCGCCACCGCGCAGCAAATGCACGGGCAGGGTTTCGAAGGGCAATTTCTTGAGGGCGAGTGCGATGCGCACCCGATAGGCCGCCGAGCTGCGGAAATAGCTGTAGAGCCGCATCAGCGCCCAGGTCCGCGCAGGACTGGGCGCACCACCTGCTGGTCGATGGGCCCGAAGATGCTGGCCCCGCCCTTGTCCAGCATCTCGATCCGCACCCGGTCGCCGAACTTCAGAAAGGGCGTCGACGGATTGCCCCGCGTGATGGTTTCCACAGAGCGTTGCTCGGCGATGCAGGCATAGCCGATGCCGCCGTCGGCCACCGGCCGGCCGGGTCCGCCGTTCTCGCGGTTGGAGATGGTGCCGGAGCCGACGATGCTGCCGGCAGCAAGCCGACGCGTGCGGGCCGCATGCGTGATGAGTTGGGCAAAATCGAAGGTCATGTCGACGCCGGCGTTGGGCTGGCCGAAGAGATTGCCGTTGAGATGGACCTGCACCGGCCGATGCAGCTTATTGTCGCGCCAATCCGAGCCGACTTCGTCCGGCGTGACCGCAATCGCTGAGAACGCCGAGGCCGGCTTGCTCTGGAAAAAGCCGAAACCCTTGGCGAGTTCGCCCGGAATCAGATTCCGCAAGGAAACATCGTTCACCAGCGTCAACAGGCAGATATGGCCAGCGGCGACACCGGGTGGTGCCGCCACGGGGACATCGTCGGTGATCACCGCGACCTCGGCCTCGAAATCGATGCCATGGGCCTCGTCCACTGCCTCGATGGGATCGCAGGGGCCGAGCAGATTGTCCGAGCCGCCCTGATACATCAGCGGCTCGGTCCAGAAGCTCTCGGGCAATGTCGCACCCCGGGCACGGCGTACGAGATCGACGTGATTTACATAGGCCGAGCCGTCGGCCCATTGAAAGGCGCGGGGCAACGGTGCCGCGCAATGACTGGGATCGAATTCGAAGGCGCCCGCCACCGGGCCGCGGTTCAGCCACCCCGAGGCGGCGCGCAGCTTCGGCTCAACAGAAACCCAGTCGTCGAGGGCATGCTGCAGCGTCGGCGCGATATCGTGGACGCGAAGGCCGCGGGCAAGATCGCGACTGACGACGATCAACCTGCCGTCGCGCCCGTCCTCCTTCAAACTGGCAAGTTTCATGTCGCGGACTTGCCGGCGCCATCGGTGCGCCAGCTGTCGACATAGCCGGTAAATTCCACACCCGCGGGAAGGGCCCCGACGTCGAGCGCATCGCGGGCATCGAGCATCACCGCATATTCGTCGGTCGCCGCGCGCTTGGGCGCCAGCATTCCGGCCAGGGCTTTGGGATGGGGACCATGGGTGAAGCCGCAGGGATGGAAGGTCACCATGCCCGGGCGAATATTGTCGCGGCTGAAGAAATCGCCGGCATGGTAGAAAATGACCTCGTCGAAATCGTCGTTGTTGTGGAAGAACGGCACCTTGATGGCGCCCGGATCGCTCTCGAAGGGGCGCGGGGTGAAGGTGCAGACAACGAAACGCTCGGCCACGAAGGTCGTATGGGCCGATGGCGGCAGATGATAGCGATGGCTCATCAGCGGCCTGATGTCGGCGACGTTCAGGCGCACGGGCGTCAGATCGCCGTGCCAGCCAAGAGCATCCAGCGGGTTGAACGGGTATGTCACGGTCGAGATCTTGTCGCGCCGCTTGATGCGGACCCGCCAATCGCTTTCCGTCTGCTGGGCGCGGAAGGCGTCGTCGATGCGTGGCAGATCGAGCACGGCGGGATCGAAGATCGCATGCTGGCCCACCAAGCCCTTCTCCGGCAGGCGGTATGAGCCGCCCGTCGCCTCGATCAGCAAGGCCTCGACCGGCTGATCGCAATCCAACCGCCACATGGTGCCCCGCGGCAGCACGATGTAATCGCCGGCGCGAACCGCCAGATGACCGTAGTCGCAATAGAGATCGCCGGCGCCGCTGTGGATGAAGATCAACTCATCGCCATCGGCATTGCGGACAAGAAAATCCATCGCCTTGGCCGCCCGCCAATAGCGCAGCTTCACTTGCGCATTGCCCAGGACCAGCGGCGCCTCCCAGGGCGATGCCGCCTGCCCCAGCTTCGCCAGGTCGAAGGCCCTCGGCTTCAGCGGCCCTTCCCAGGCGCTCCAGCCTGTGGGCGGATGGCGATGATACATATGGGTGGCAGGGCCGAAGAAGCCCTCCTTGCCAAGCTCGCGCTCGAAGCTGCCGACCGGCAGATCGGCATGGGCCTGGCGCGAGGTTTCTCCCTCGCTGCGCGGCAGGGAAATCCAACGGCGACTCATCGCGGCGGTTCTCCTATTTGTTCGGCGTCAAGACGCCGCGGGCAATCTGGTCCTGCTCGATGGATTCGAAGAGGGCGCGGAAATTGCCCTCGCCGAAACCCTCGTCCCCCTTGCGCTGGATGATCTCGAAGAAGATCGGCCCGATTACGGTCTGCGTGAAAATCTGCAGCAGGAGTCCACCGCCCGGCGCGCCATCCAGCAGGATGCCATTGGCCTTCATGCGGGCCACGTCTTCGCCATGGCCGGCCAGGCGTTTCTGCAGGTTGTCGTAATATGTGCCCGGCGGCGGCGCCATGAATTTCACGCCGCCTCGCGTCAGGCCTTCGACGGTACCATAGATGTCGTCGCTACCCAGCGCGATATGCTGGATGCCTTCGCCGCGATAGGCCTTGAGATACTCCTCGATCTGGCTCTTGTCGTCGGCGCTTTCGTTGATCGGTATGCGGATCTTGCCGCAGGGGCTGGTCATGGCACGGCTCTTCAGCCCCGTCAGCTTGCCTTCGATGTCGAAATAACGGACCTCGCGGAACTCGAAGAGCTTGGCGTAGAACTCCGCCCAGACGTCCATGCGCCCGCGATGCACATTGTGGGTCAAATGGTCGATGTAGGAAAAGCCCGCCCCGGCCGGGCTCGGCAGGGGATCCAGCGCGCCCTCCACCCCGACGAAGTCGACGTCATAGATGCTGCCGCGCGCGCCATAGCGATCGACGAGATAGATCAGGCTTCCGCCGATGCCCTCGATGGCCGGGATGTTCAGCTCCATGGGGCCGGTCTTGCCCGGCACAGCCCGGGCACCCAGCGATATCGCCCGCTTGAAGGCGGCGGGGGCATCCTTGACGCGAAAGGCCATGGCACAGGCGCTGGGCCCATGCACCCGGGCGAAGGACTGGCCGAAACTGTCCGGCTCGGCATTGACGATGAAATTGACATCCCCCTGGCGGTAAAGCGTCACGTCTTTCGCGCGATGGCGCGCCACCGCGCGGAAGCCCAGGCCCTCGAACAATTGACCCAGAGCCTTGGCATCGGGGGCGGTGTATTCGACGAATTCGAAACCATCGGTGCCCATGGGGTTGGTCCAGGGCTTGGATGTGGCTTGCGGGTTTACGGGCATGGCGGAATCCTCGCGCGGAATAAGGCGGGCGGCTGGCCACTAGTTTATGTGGGCATCCCTGGCATGTCCTTGTCAATGCAGCGGCGCGTCCGCTAAAATTAGGCATTATCTGCCAATATTTGCAATCTTAAGGCATAAAATGACCTCTCTAGCCCTGACCCCGAGCGATCTGAGAATCTTGCGCAGCATTCAGACCGACGGCCGTATCGCCAATGTGGACCTGGCCGAACGGGTCGGGCTCTCGCCCTCGCCCTGCCTCAGGCGGACGAAGCAGCTCGAGGCAAGCGGCGTCATCCGCGGGTATGTGGCCCTGCTCGATCGCAAGAAGCTCGGCTTCGGCGTCGAAGCCTTCGTGCAGGTGAGCCTCGATCGCCACCAGGATCGCCTCGATCGCGCCTTCCGCGAGGCGGTGCTCTCCCACAGCGAGATCGTCGGCTGCTACGTCATGACCGGGGAAATGGATTACCTCCTCCACGTGCTGGTGCGAGATCTGGAGGCCTATGGCCAATTCACCATGGCCGTCCTGCTGAAAATGCCCGGCGTGAAGGATGTGAAATCGAGCCTCGCCCTGGAAGTGGTAAAGGATTCAACATCCCTGCCGCTGGATCAGATGGACGATCGCGCCACGCCCGCCGGCAAAAAGAAATAGCGCGAGGGCTTGGGTGCGCGGAGGAGATCGGCACTCGCGCCCTCGGCTGTCAGCGCACGATGATCTTTCCGGTCATGTGGGGGTGAACGGAACAGTGGTAGGAATAGGTCCCCGGTTTGGTGAAGGTGAAGGAGAACTTGTCGTCGGTGTCGAGGCCTGCCGACTTGAACGTTTGCGGCGTATCGTCGGCGGCGACCGTATGCACATCGCCATCCCGATTGATCCAGGTGACGCTTGCGCCGACAGGAATAGTAAGTGTGTTCGGCAAGAACTGATAGTTCTCGATCTGCACAGTGGAAGCCTCGGCGGCATCCGCAGAGCGGGGCCGGATGCCGCCGATGGCGACCAGGATCGCTAGACAAGCGGCGAACCCGATCGCCCCTAGGACGATCGATCTGCGCAGGCTCAACGGGCGTTCGAGAAAGGGAAGATTGCTCATTGCCTGGGCGTCCTTTGGCGATCCACCGTATGCCTCACGCCGACAATGGCGTATCGACGAGGGCGAGCGGCGTCTGGCCTTCCACATAGTTGACCTCGCGCACGCCGAGCACCGTGCGCAGGCGGTCGGCCGGCACCTTGAGCGGACCCGGCGAGGGCGCCGCCCCCGGGGCCGGCTGCGGATAAGCGGTGGACCTGGCCGTATGGAAGGTCACGTTGCCCTCA